>Ga0206130_10001520_pt1 | contig 33733 bp, 32 predicted proteins | sample Helgoland_Spring_9_FD_148637 | JGI IMG/M metagenome (GOLD analysis project Ga0206130, IMG submission 148637) | Pelagic subsurface seawater microbial communities from Kabeltonne, Helgoland, North Sea - Helgoland_Spring_Bloom_20160512_1 | ecosystem: Environmental > Aquatic > Marine > Epipelagic ...
CCTCGACCTCAGGGATTCGACCGGGATTACCCCCGCCCATAAAAATCATCTCAGGATTTTCATTTAACGCGCTACCTAAATCGTCCATCAACTCGACGATACCTGTCGAACCAGCGAACTTATGCCCAAATTGAGATAATTCCAATATCTACTCCAATACCTGTGTACTAATTATTTGATGCCATGTACCTGAAGGTAAAGTTAACTCTGGGCTCATCAAGTTGCTTCACCTTTGCTACGCTATGCTGCCAATTTTCTTGGACACCTGCCCCCATCAACAATAAAGAGCCGTGGGGTAGATTAATTTTAACTTTTTCTTTAGAGACATTGTGTCGCAGCTGGAATATCCGCTCAGCACCAACACTTACACTGGCGATCAGGGGTTCAAAACCCAACGAGGCCTCATCATCCGCATGCCAATCAACGCTGTCTTTTCCGTCTCTGTAGTAATTAACTAGCGCACGATTAAACGAATTACCTGTTTCTCTCTCTACAGCAGCACGAAGCTGTTCCATCCAATCCGGAAAGGCTAATGCTTGTAGCCGAATTCTGGAGTAGGTATAACTAGTATTAGGATCACCAAACCAGTTTTGTAGACGTGGAATTGGGATTTGTTTACCCATGATGTTAATCAAATCTTTTCGCCATGGCGTTTTGGTAATGGCTGTATCTAACAACTGATCTGCAGCAGCCTGCCCCAACCAGTTCGGCCAAAAAACGATCTCACTGGAACGTCCCTCCCCCAGTGACAAGGGAATAATCTGTTTATTAAATAGATCCATAGATCCGCGGCTCAATTTCTAAATCAACACTAAATTCAGCCAAAACGACCTTTTGTATGTCGGCGGCTAACTCTAAAATATCTCTCGCGCTATCCTGAGTCGTCGGATCATTGTAGTTGACTAGCACTAACGCCTGATGTTCATGAACCCCTGCGGAACCATGTCGAATACCCTTAAACTGACACTGCTCAACCAACCACCCAGCTGGCACCTTTATTGCACCATTCGACTGAGGGTAACCTGGAACCTTGACGTTACTATTATCGAACTTGCGCTCAATTTTAGTAAAGAGACTGGCCGATATCACCGGATTCTTAAAAAAACTGCCTACGTTAGGTAATTCCTTCGGATCCGGAAGCTTTGAACGCCGAATCTTAGACACAGCCTCACTGACCATCTGCGCAGATGGTGCCACTAACTGATCGTGAAAATAATGCTTTAGAGCCGGATATTCAAGATTAATAACCGGGTGAGTGGACAATCGCAATGTTATGTCAGTAATAATGCATTTGTCTTTCAATGATTGTTTAAAAATACTGTTTCGATAGGAGAAGTGACATTCTCCTGCACTTAAGGTTACTAATTTGCGCGAATCTATATCAATAATATTTAAAGACACCAAAATATCACTCAGTTCCACGCCATAGGCACCAATATTCTGTATGGCAGCGGCCCCCATATTACCCGGAATAAGCGATAGATTTTCTAGTCCATACCAACCCTGTGCCAGACTATATAACACCATCTCATGCCAGTCTTCACCGGCCTGAAACGTAACATCAACATGGCGTTCTGAGTGATCAGTGGGCTCATGGACGTCAACCCCTCTGAGATCTATGTAAATAACCAAACCTTCAATGTCTGATGCCAGTACCACATTGCTGCCCGCACCCAGTGGTATCACGGCTAAACTTTTTGACTGAGCAAAAGTCAGTGCATCTTGCATCTGCCAATCACTAGATACACAGCAGAAATAGGCAGCCACCGCAGGTAATGCCAAGCTATTATAGTCTTTAAGACACTTATTGGTTTCTATTGTAAGATTCATAAAGACCGCTAACCTTGAAGTGCTGAAGGCATTGCTATCTCGCTTTTTACATGCGTTAACAGCGTAGCCGCGGCATCCTCAATTAGATCCAAGACTCTGGGGAACCCGTCCTCCCCGCCGTAATATGGATCTGGCACTTCACTCACAGAGTCATACTCCGGTTTGCGAGAGTAATCTAATAGCAGCTCTAACTTTACATCAGTATTAGTCGGACGCATTTTTCTAAGGTTACTCAAATTATCCGCATCCATTGCAATAATATAATCAAAATCAGAGAAATCCTCTGTTGTCACTAGTCGTGACCGCAATCCTGACATGTCATAACCCTTCGCTGCCGCCGTAGCTGCAGAGCGAGCATCGGGTGCATGACCAAGATGCCAATCTCCCGTTCCTGCACCATCCACGTGAATTGTGTCCGTCAATCCAGCTTCATCAACCATTGCCTGGAACACGGCGTGCGCCGTTGGTGATCGACAAATATTACCCAAACAAACAAACAGCACCGACATTTTGACCATAATTTTTCAGCTTTAATTTAAATAAATTGGACTCTAGAACAGTAATTTAACTGCTTTCAAATCTTCCTCTGTATCGATACCACCAGGAACATCAGCAACAGCGTCTGCCACATGAATCGACACGTTATTCCACAAAAACCGCAATTGCTCAAGGGATTCAGCTGCTTCTGTCGGTGCTACTGGCCAGTTTACGAACGCATTCAGCTGGCAAACACGGTAGGCATAAATACCAATATGACGACGCGATGAGTCCCCAACGGATACCACATCACTCCGTGGCCAAGGAATAGGCGCTCGGCTAAAATAACTCGCTAGACCCGCTGCATTGGTAACCACTTTTACGACATTTGGATTATGGAAGTCGTCAACACTATAAATGGGCTCGCAAAGCGTCGCTACGCCTGCAGCTGAGTTGTCTGCTAGGTTATTGGCGACCTGATTGATAACAACCGGAGGAATCATAGGTTCATCACCCTGAACATTAACCACTAACTGACTATCATCGAGCTGAAGAGCAATGGCTACCTCTTGTAAACGATCGGTTCCAGAGACGTGATCTTCTCGCGTCATACAGACCTCTGCACCAAATTGCTCTGCGACTGACTGTATCCGTGAATCATCAGTGGCAACAACCACTCTTGATGCGCCACTCTTAACTGCTTGCTGCCAAACCCTTTGTATCATCGGCATGCCCGCAATATCTTTTAAGGGCTTGCCGGGAAGTCGCGAAGAGGCGTAACGAGCTGGAATAATTACCACAAACGACATAGATATCACCGATTAGATTAGAACACCCGCCCTATTATATGGGTAAGTTAAAGTTTCGTCACAGGAAGCCCTGCGCACTCTAAGAGATTATCAACAAGTTGGTCACTTAAACGCATTCGGACCACTAGTACCCAAAGGTTATCTGGAATAGTGTCATTATATTTCACTGCATCTTTTTCGGTAATAATTATGGGGCGCTGGTCCTTGAACCTAAGATCGTCAACAGAAAGGGTCTCATGATCGTTCTTAGCATGAAGATCTGGTTCAAAGCCCATTTCCTTAAGCGTAGAAGCAAACCTCTCAGGGTGGCCAATACCAGCCACTGCATGTACCGACATTGAATCAACCCACTGACCAGCGCTAATCAACTCCTCTGCTCCGAATTTACGTAGTCCAACCGGTTCAAGTTTGACGAAACAGATATTTTTTGCATTACCGGAGTCAGCGCGAATATCCTCTCCACCGTTGTACACAACAAAATCCACCTCTTGGAGACGTTTTAGGGGCTCACGCAAGGGCCCAGCCGGTAGTGTAAGTTTATTACCCAACCCCCGAGACGCATCAATCACTGCAACCTCAACGTCGCGGTGCATCTGGTAATGTTGCAAGCCATCATCACTAAGAACAAGATCACAGGAAAACCGCTCGAGCAAGGTATGAACTGCGTTTTCTCTGTTGGGGTCGACCACCACCGGGCAACCACAAGACTTTACAATCAGTAAAGGCTCATCACCACTTTCAGAAACCGGCGTATTTTTAGAGACAATGAGCGGATAGCAGATAGCTTTACCGCCGTAACCGCGGCTGACAACCCCAACAGAGTACCCCTTTTCTTTGAGCTCTCTCACCAAAGCAATAATCAATGGTGTCTTACCACTACCCCCCACCGAAATATTGCCTATCACCACAACGGGAGCACTAAAGGGAGTACCCTGATGAACAGTTTGGAGGTAATACCTGCGCAGAGAACTCAGGCCGCTAAACAGCCATGCAATGGGTGCTAGCAGCAACAACCACGCCTTTTTTGTGTACCAGGCTCTCACCCAAAACGTTTCAGCTGACAAACCTAATCTACCTGCGATTCGTCAAACTGATTTCGATAGAGTTTAGCGTAACGGCCCTTAGCACCAATCAGTTCCTTATGTGTGCCTTGCTCAATAATTTGTCCCTTTTCAAGAACCAAAATTAAATCAGCTTTTTCAACGGTGCTAAGTCGATGAGCAATCACAAAACTCGTACGTCCTTTCATCAAATGCTCTAATGCGGCTTGAATATGACGCTCTGAATCAGTATCTAAAGCTGAGGTTGCCTCATCTAAAATTAGAATCGGCGCGTTTTTAAGGACGGCCCTTGCAATCGCTAAACGCTGTCGTTGGCCACCGGACAACATAATACCATCATCACCGATGTGCGTATTATAGCCGTCGGGCAATTCTTCAATGAACCCACTGGCGTTGGCAACTTCCGCTGCAGCATACACAGCCTCTTCAGGTTTTCCCTGAAGTTCACCATAAGCAATGTTATTGAAGATCGTGTCGTTAAAGAGCGTGACGTTTTGGCTCACTATCGCAATATGGCTACGTAGATTAGCCAGTGAGAAATCGTTAACATTCTTGTCATCAAGCAGTATTTTTCCTTCTTCATGGTTATAAAATCGCGGGATCAAACTCACCAATGATGTTTTACCACTACCAGAGGATCCTACCAAAGCGATAGTTTGGCCTGGACTCACAGAAAAGCTAATACCCTTAAGTACTTCTTTCTTAGTACCCTCATACGTAAAGTTGATATTTGAGAACTCAAATTGACCAGACACCACCTCTGTCTCATAGCGACCTTCATCTACCTCAGCCGGCGTATCAATAATACTGAAAATTGATTCAGAGGCTGCAATACCGCGCTGAATGTCACTATTGACCTCCGCTAACTGACGAATAGGCTTGATGAGCACTCCTGAAGCAACAATAAAGGTAATAAAACTTCCTGTGGTCATGGTATTAAGAATGATTGGATTGAGCATAAATCCAGTTATACCGGCAAAAGCAAATGAGACGATGAGAATAATCAATGGATTACTTAAGGCACCGGTAAATGCCATTTTCATATTTTGCCGTCGATTATTATGGCTGGTTAACTCCATCCGATCCCGCTCGGTACCTACAGCACCGAACATTCGTACCTCTTGATAACCCTGAACTCCTTCTTGAGCGACATGAGTTACATCACCCATAGCAGTCTGTATTTTCCTACTAATGAGCCTGAAACGCTTGCTTACCTTAACCACGATTAAACCAATAAACGGGATTACCGCGATAAAAAACAGCGTTAGTATCCAGTTTAAATAAAGTAGATACGCCATTAGCCCTAGCACCATGCTTCCGTGCTGAATAATGGTCTTAAGCGCTTTGGTTCCCGCATCTGTTACTTGCTGAATATTGTAGGTAACCACCGACACCAAATGTCCAGACATCTTTTGATCAAAAAACTTAAACGGCAATAAAAGGTAACGATTAAATACATCTATCCGTAGCCCATGGACCAGATGGTTTGCGACATACGCCAAAAAATAGGTACCAATGAGGTAACCAAAGCCTCTGACAGCACTAATCATTATTAAAAACAAAGGTATAACCAGCCAACTCTCACCGACCCAATTATCCCCAAATATTTGCTGGGCTAGTCCGGCCGTTATCCCTACCTTTGGTAGAGAACTAGCTTCCACGGCGGAACCTGTGATGGCACCTACTGTGTCAGTGATATAACCCAGTAAATCAATAAAAGCGATTTCAGCGCCCGTGTGAATGAGCAACCCCACGACTGCGAGAAAAAAGGGCGCCCAATACCGAGCAACATAGCGAAGCAGCCTTAGATAGATTTGTGTGCCAGACTGGGCTTTAATTTCAGACATGCTTATACCAACCACTCGAACTTATAAGAGTAATGGGAGGAACATGGAAGCTCCAGCCATTGCCAAACGTCACTAAAGTATCGCTACTTCTGTTAATCATTATGTGCATCATTCGTCATCTGGTTAGCGGTACCCCACCACCGAAGGCAGGAATGTTCACGTCGTAATTAAACCACATCATGGGGCTCTGGGGCATACCAACCCGAAAATTAAGCACGTTTATGAGCTCTCGGGTAAAAATACCAGTAATAAGTCTGTTCTCACGTCGAACCTACCCCTACTCAGCGCCACCAAGCCCCGCATGTCAAGCAATGTGGACAATGACCGAAAAATTAGTTCTGACCTCGTCAGCCTTTAGTACTTTAGACACTGTTCCTGTAACCAAAAAGTCATGCCTGTCTAGAGCATCAGGTAACTGATGGCTCATTACTCCATGGGCACAATAAACGCCGCAAGCGCTTCCAACACCGAGTAGCAGACCAAAATACAACGTAAACTTTATACAACGCTTAATTCGCAGCGGAGAGAACTCAATCGCCACCCAACTCAATGAAATACCGGTAAACCAAACTAAATAGAATTATATGCTGGGTAATACCGTATAAAACGCTACGGAAAATATCCCTTTACTAATAGCACACAAATAAATCATGGAACTCCTTGTATCCAGTCATCAGCTACCCTGCTACAGTCATTCATAGAGATACTAGCAATAATTGTAGTATGTAAATCGGCAGAGCTACGGAAGGATTTTTAGATGACGATGAAAAACTTACTGATCATTTACCACAGCCAAAGTGGCGGGACAGAAAATATGGCTCAAGCTGTCCATAACGGTTGCCGACAGGAAGAGGATGTAGCAACAAGATTTTTGAAAGCATTTGACGCTAATTTAGATGATCTACTCTGGGCTGATGGTATTATTTTTGGAACCCCAGAAAACTTTGGATATATGAGTGGTGCACTAAAGGATTTTTTTGACCGGACGTTTTACCCTGCAGAGCCTCACCAGATAAATTTGCCCTATGGGGTTTTTGTAAGCTCCGGTAACGACGGAACTGGCGCAGTGCGCGAGATTGAACGCATTGCAAAGGGCTACCCGCTACGCAAGATTTGTGAACCATTAGTCATAGTAGGCGGTTTCAAACCAGGAGACCAAGACCTATGCCAAGACTTTGGTCATGGAATAGCGGCAGGGTTATCTCTTGGTATTTTTTAGATAGCACATAGTTAAATGCACTACTCTAACACTTTACTCCTTAGGCGGACTGGACCGAGGACTGGGCCGGCGATTTTTGAGGGTATATAGCTCTCGCGAAGAGGGATATATAGGGTACTCGTATTTGCTAGATCGAGCATCTTCTCTTTTATAATATCTGTCTATGTATAAGTGTGGCGAGACTAAAGCCTGTACTCCACTTAAGGAGTCTATGGACTCTGCGGTATAAGCGATGCTGTTGCCTCCCCTATCAATTTCTGCGCCAGTGATCACCAGCCTGATCTCTCTTTTTTGGTCACCATCAAGCCATGACAATACAGCATTGCGTGACTTGTTTGAATGACGCCTAGTTGCGGTTGGGCGAACATCCCCCAACAAAGAAATCAACTCTAAACCAGTAATTTCGGCATGTTTTTGATACGGACTATCCGTGAAAGCAATAATATCTTGGGTGACAGGCATTATTACCGTTGTTTCATTCGCTATGTGACCTTCAGCAGTCATATGAGCAAACATCCACTTATTATTTCGCTCTGAGGCTAGATCAGTATTAGTGCAAGCACTTATGAGTACCAATAGTGCAATGACTTGGAGTTTTGCGCGTATTAAGTCCATTAATCTTCCCTTACATAGTACCCATAAAAGTCCATTACAGCATATAAAAATGACTTGAGATAGGGCTCACTGAGTAGATAATGCTGAATCACTATAAAGTCTAGCTTGAACCTTATCAATTATATATCGCGAGATATCTCTGACCGAGAACACATCTGGGTATTTTTCTAGACTTGAGCAAGCATCGTAAGTACCCAGTGGTACTTGTTACGCGAGTAGGATAAAAGCGCATAAGCCCTTTCGCCTATATCGACTTTTACTCATGTAAAAAAAAACGCAAAGCCGAGGCTTTGCGTTTTTGACATGGAGCGGGAAACCGGGTTCGAACCGGCGACCTGTACCTTGGCAAGGTACCGCTCTACCAACTGAGCTATTCCCGCAGAAGCCAAACTTCTGGCAACACTTCTTAAAATGGCGTCCCGTAGGGGAGTCGAACCCCTGTTACCGCCGTGAAAGGGCGGTGTCCTAGGCCTCTAGACGAACGGGACGTGATTGGCTAAGTGGCGCGCATGATAAGTATCTACGGGAAAAGAGTCAAGCATAACCACGGTAAATTTAACGGGTTTTTGAAATTTTATAGTTCGCCCGAATTGTGTACCACAAACACAGTCTTAGTAGGCCGGCTAAAACCGAATATTACTAAATTATTTGATCAATAAATATGAATAACAAAACCCCAACAAAACAGAATGAATACACTAATCGTTTCCAATAAAGCAAACCTATATTCTATGAATAAACCGCGACAAATGAGAAAATTGATTGATATCGATACCCCCTGCCCTAGTGTTATTATCTTTGTAAATAATCTAACAAAGTTGTGTAAGCTCGAAGTTTAAAGTGCCTCTAGCTCTCTTAGCTCTCTTAGCTCTTTAAATAATTCTTTTATCACAAGCTCATTAAATCCGAAGTCTCGGCGACTATTCGGCGAAGACGCGCGCACATCAATAATACTCTCACCTACGTTGGCTGAAATAATTCTTACCGCCACATCAGTGCGTCTTATTCTTCCAAGAATTCCACCCTTGATTTGATAGGTTTCATTCAAAACCTTATCGGTACTTGCGTCATCAGAACGTCGCAAAAACACCCAGCCCAGCTTATTAATCGCCTGTTTGATAAGTATTTTTGAATCTAAACCTGACACAAGTAAAATTAAGCTCTTCGTCTCTGCTTGACGAACTTTGTGCGGTATATCCATGAAAGCCAGCAACTTAAATGATTCCTTCGCCAGCAGTCTCTCGTGCTTGCTTTGGTTGAATTGGGGAGGAGTAATCAGGTCGGTCGAGTAGTCATTGGCGGCACTTAAATCGATATTATTCCATCCATAGAGAATCTCAACAGTGGTAACTGTAAATATGCACAGAAAATAAGTTACTACTGCATTGTTCCGCCTAGGATTTAGATCACGCTTGTTTTTTACACCTTGGGCGATACCAAAAAAAGCCCCGATGCCAGCCAAAAAAATCGTTGCCAGCATAAATACAACTGCTCAAAAATCCCAATGATTGATGACGGCATAGTGATTTAGTACAAAAAATAAAAATTGCAGCGACGAGCTGACCTTACAGAATTTTTTAAACAATGTTCATTTATGTACCAATCAACCCGCTGTCATACCCCATCTCAGAAAAAACTGATGATGCTGCCAGTAAAATAATTAGATACGCTACAGCTGCATCACTCCCTAGTCCCCAATAGTATTTCTTTGTTTAGTCTGAGTATCATAAGCTCGTTAAAACCAAGATCTCGCCGATTATGGGACGACGAAGAATGGATATCAACCACACTAAAGCCCTCGTTATTGCTAACAACCCGCACTGCTAGATCAGTGCGTCCGGCGATTCCAGGACTTCCAGCGCTAAGTAAGTAAGTCTCATTAAAACCCTCACTAGTACTGTTCTTATCCATGAGTCGCACAAACACCCAACCCAGTTTGTTAATTACTTGCTTAATCACTATTTTTGAATCAAAACCGGACATGGATAGCACTAAGCTATCCGTATCTGACTTAAGTACCTTGTGTGGAATGTCCATAAAACCCCAAAACGAGGGCATTAATTGGTAACGAGACCTATCACGTCTGCTTAGGTCAAATTGAGGTGGATTAATAACATCTGTCGAGTAATCGTTACCTGAATTCAGATCAATAGTTTGCCACCCATAAACTAGCTGAGTAGCCGTCACTGAACTAAGGCATATGAGAAAAACCACTAACTGCTCCGCATCAAAAGGAGTCTTATCAAATTTAGCCTTTATAGATAGGCCAATACCAATAATAGCTCCGACACCACCACAAAAAACAAATAGCAACAACCAAAAATTCGCAGGTATAAACCAAAGATTGTGATACGGCGAATATTGCACTAGCGTAAAACAAATAAATTGAAATACCAGCATGCTAGAACAGAATCTTTTAATTATTTTTCTATTCATGACAACAACAGCCGCCTGCCTTATAGTTTTCATCTTAAAAAACTCACGCTGATTACTGCATCGAAATACATCGCCAAAACCCAGTTATGCCATTTTGCCAGCTGCACCTGCGAGCACAGTCAAAGTTCGCCGCCCGCGACCCGATCATTCACAACTGATGCTTCCAATTCATCAGACAACATTCGTATCATAGCCTCGTTAAACCCAAGATCTCTTCGTCGACCAGGAGATGAAGAACGGATATCAACGACACTGAAGTCAGCTGTATTTGAGACAACCCGAATAACCACATCGGTGCGTTGTTTCACAATAGGATGGCTGCCTAAAAACTCATAAGTATCGTTAAATTTTTGATCAGCACTCCTATTATCTATACGTCGAACCAGCACCCAACCCAATTTATTGGTCACTTGATTAACAACTCTTTTAACCTCCAAAGCTGACATAGGTAACACTATGCTGCCGAAATCTGACTTGAGTATTCTATGCGGAATATCCATAAAAGCCCAATATGCAGATACCTCCTTGACATGCAACCTTTGAATCTTAGATAGCTTGAACTGAGGCGGATTAGAGATATCTGTCGAATAATCATTGCCTGCGGTTAAGTCAATATTTTGCCATCCATACCCAAATCCTAAAAAACCGAGCGAAGAGACACACACAACAAATAGCAACATAGTCTCAGTGCGAACAGGCGCCTGACCTTGTTTGCGAATGACCCAAGAGGCAATACCAAAAATAGCACCAACGCATCCTAAAAGCGCTGAGGTGCATAAAAAGACTATCGCAGGAAAATGCCACGGCTCAATGGATCTGAACTGCATTAATTGGAAAAATATGACTTGAAGTCCAAGCATGAAAGCACAGAACACTTCAATTATTTTTAAATTCAAAATGATAACAATCCTTTAAACAGAGCCTCAATTGCATGTAAAGCGGAATACATAAATACCAGTTCATCGCGTTATTAAAGTGACTGTAACGCCTAGGGCAGGCCCACTGACGTTGTCGTCAACTGATCCTTGAGAGCTACCTTTGACAGCTCTTCGGTAAAGTTATGTATCATAAGCTCATTAAATCCAAGATCTCGGCGCCGGCCTGGCGAAGAAGAGCGAACATCAATGACACTAGAAGACCCACTGACTGAACCCACTCGAACAATTAAATCAGTGCGTCTGGGTGATCCTGCAATCCCACCGACAATTTCATACACCTCTTTAAAATTATTATCCACCGTTTCAGAAAACCGCCTAGCCACGCGCCAACCCATCTTATTAACAGTTTTGATAACAATTATTTTATCAAACTTCACTACATTGTCCTTTTTTAAAACCGTACATTGCTATAGAAATCTACTTAACCTGAGGACAAGTCTGCTCGAACCGTTGACTTTTCGTTAGACTACTTTTTTCTATTCACCGCTTCCATATAATAAAGATGCCCGTACTACATTATTATCGAGCCGATAAATTTGCGGCATGTGTGACCTGATTAGTGGTGAGAGTGACATCGTCAGCCATCTCCAAAAGCTGTGCCCTTATATTGTTGATCATCATGTTATTAAACCCAAAATCAACTCGTTTGTTGGGCGACGACGAACGAATATCAATCAATGTACTATGATTTTCCCGTGATGCAATTCTGACGACCACATCGCTGCGCTGCCGGATTAAGGGTATTCCAGCTTTAAACTCGAAGGTCTCCGTCAAACCAGTACCACTAGACGCTAGAACGTCATGTCGAACCGCTATCCATCCCGAATTGCGAGCTATTTTTCTCATCAGTCTTCTGATATCTTGACCTGACATCGGCACTATAATGCTGCTTGCATCGGCCTTAAGTGTTTTTTCAGAAATCTCGAAAAGCGCCCAAAATTTCGTTTCACCAAAATTTAATCTACCCTCCCGACTGATCTTATATTTTGGTACATTTATAATATCAGTTGAATAGTCATTCCCTCTGCGGAAGTCTAAATTTTGCCAACCAAGATTCACTTCGTATATTAAAAAGGAAATAATAGACAAGCCGCAGGCAAATAGAAGAGGAAGTCGGATCGGCTGCCTATTGAGCAATTCCTTGACAATTACGGATGATCCAACGACACCTAATATAAACCCCAGAATAGCAGGAATGATAAAAGTAGCATCAGGCAACATGTCATTTCCTACCAGAGAGCTCTGACCCAGCAACCAAAAAGTCGCTTGAGCTGCAACCATAACCATACAAAGCAATTCAATCTTGCTTTTACGCATTTGCTAAACTACCCCTTTGGAAAGACACAATAACAACTTTTTACTAGCGTTTTGCCTAAAAACACGCCCGTGCTATACAAACAAGAGCAACTAAGATATCTATGTTTTATTGAATATTATTAGACGTACGACGATTAACTAATGTGTGTTTAAGCAGCATCACAAAGGACTTGATGATTGCCACATTTAAGCCACCATCAATTCTACTATTGGGCAAGGCCGAACGAATATCTACTATCGATTAACCATCGCTAGTATCGACTGCTCTTATAACCGCATCAACCGGCTTATTAACATGCACAAGAGTTGCTTGTACCTCAAAAACTCTGGCTACCATGTCCCCAATAGTGGCCTTCCAATTTAGCGCATGTACAGTTCTAAAGTCGTATTAATAAACTAGATCTAGCAACGCAAGAACATTAATACTCGAAATGTCGGGTTATGAAGCCATCTTACCGACCACCTAAAGTGCACCCCAAAGGTCAAAACCACTGATATGCAATTAACGCTCTGATCAACTTCACCGAAACTGCGGGCGGATTAGCGGCACCATTAGTAAGATCATTAAAGGGTCCAAAGATAGAAAAAAATTTCCATAAACGAACTATATAAGAGTACTGACAATCAAAAACTCTGCAATTTTTGAAACTTAGATCGCGTAGAATCATCAATCTTCATAAGATAGACCCCTCGCTTCTTTCAGCGAATGTCTTGCATAGTCTCTCATGCTCTTTTGTAAATTCAATAGTAAACCGATCCATAAATCGATCTATTAGTAGCAAATTCACCCCAAGGTCTCGCCGATCATGTCTTGAGGCTGATCTAAGGTCGATCATACAAACATCTTTTCCATTTGGAATTAGTCTTACGAGGAAATCATTTACGCGACTTCCAATCGCCCAAGAAGCTCTAGCCTCAATTGAATTAGCAGCGCGATCTCCAAACGACCTAGGCCAACCAAGATAATGGAACGTTGAATAAACTTTCCTCGCCGCCGTCTCACAATCAAGGCTAACCATTACCATTTGGAGGTTAGGATGGGATTTAACACTATGCTTTATACTTAAAAAACTGTCCCAAAACGAAGAAGTATCTCGATCTAAAAACGCCTTTCTCTAGATTGATCATATACCGGAGGGTTTTCAATATTTGTCGTAATATCGTTGACCTCTGCGAAAGAGATGTTTTGCAAACCCAACGTTACTTGTACCAAAGTAATTGGAATGATGCATGCACCCATTAATGCAATAAACTCTGCTTTTCTGGCCCCACTCTTCAAAGAATAGATAAAGCCAACCGTCAGTCCAATAACGCCAGTTAAAAAACTGATAGTCAGCGTGCACAATAAAATAAATGCAGAAGGAATACCTGTAACAGGAAAGCTGAATTCAAAACCCAGCATAATGAACAACGATAAGAGCAGCGACACTTGCCCGATGATACCCAATATGCGCATTCTTCTCCCCAAATAATCTATTTTTTGAGTACAATACAGGCCACTCAAACCTGAATAGCTACGTAGTATAATATGAAAAAATTCCTGCAGTCCAACAAGCTCCACAATGTGAATTATGAGATTCGTGGGCCGGTACTAGAGTACGCCGAACGACTGGAGGCTGATGGCCAGCAGGTCTTAAAATTAAATATAGGAAATCCAGGAGCATTTGGGTTTGATGCACCTGACGAGATCATGGGAGATGTTATACATAATCTTCGAAGCGCTCAGGGCTATTCACACAGTAAGGGACTGTTCTCCGCAAGAAAGGCCGTAGTGCAGCGCTATCAAATTCAAGGCGTAACAGACATCGGTGTTGACGATGTAATAATGGGAAACGGGGTCAGTGAGTTAATCGTCATGGCGATGCAGGGCTTACTCAATCCATTGGACGAAATCTTAATTCCTGCCCCAGATTATCCATTATGGACAGCAGCCGTCGCAATATCTGGGGGAAACCCCATACATTATCGCTGCAATGAAGATCTTGACTGGCAGCCCTGTTTAGCGGACATCGAGCGTAAAATAACCGCGCGCACTCGCGGCATAGTGATCATCAATCCAAACAATCCGACTGGCGCAGTGTATTCCGAGGAAGTACTCTGTAAATTGGTAAGTCTGGCAGAAAAACATGGCCTTATTATATTTGCTGATGAGATATATGATCGTATTTTGTATGACGGTAGCGTTCATTATCCCCTATCCGTTCTCACAAAGAATACTCTCTGCCTAACGTTCAATGGTCTCTCAAAAACCTATCGACTAGCGGGATTTAGGTCTGGATGGATGCTTGTCAGCGGCGCCAAAGATAGTGCTAAAAGCTACCTAGAAGGTCTTGAGATGCTTGCATCCATGAGACTCTGCGCAAATGTACCTGCTATGTTAGCGGTTCAAACAGCTCTGGGAGGGCGACAAAGTATCAACGATTTGACGATGCCCGGCGGCCGGCTTACTCGCCAAAGAGATTTATGTTTTGAGCTACTGACAGACATCCCAGGGCTCACCTGCATAAAACCAAAATCTGCACTTTATCTATTTTTTAAATTAGATTCGTCCGTTTACCCCATTGAAAACGATGAAAATTTTGTTCTGGCCCTGCTAAAACAACACCATTTACTTATCGTTCAGGGATCGGCATTCAACTGTATAGATAGACAACATTTTAGGATCGTTTTTTTACCTGATAGGGACATGTTAGTGGATGCCATTGGCAGGCTGTCGAATTTTTTACTGGAATACCGACAATAGTCTTTAATAAAGAAGTAACTCAATGAGCTTAAGACAGCCTTAGTTTTCAGTCAATAAAAACCCTACTGCGGCCAAGGTACTCTTCAACTCAGCCCCTTCTGTCTGGCCGCCAACATCTATAACGGTTGATCCAAATTCTCTACGCACTGGATATTCACGACGAAGCGCATCAAACATGTCTCGTTGCTCGGTGGACCCCTTTGCCAATCCGAACAGCCTCTCACGCATTCTTTTATCATCATCAAGAACATCATAACTTGCTAGCAGAGCCTGGGTGAACGAATTAATGGTCTGATCAATAATACTCACGGGATCAATACTCAAGCGCGCAGTGTAATCCTCTTGAACATTTAGCCACTCTAAAAAGCGATCGAAAACCATGGTCGTTCCATTAACCTTTCCCTCAAGGCTATAACCCGCAATATGGGGTGTTCCAAGCGACACATGGCGCAAAAGATCAGAACAAATGTCAGGCTCCGATTCCCATACATCCAGCGCCACAGAGAGCTCCTTACCTGAGCGTAATATGTCTAAAAGAGCCTCCGTATCAATCACCTCACCCCGTCCTGCATTAATTAGTAGAGCACCAGCACCTAATCTATTGATAGCCGCTCTGTCGATCATATGGTGCGTAGGAAATAAACCTTCATACGTTAACGGTGTATGTACGCAGACAATGTCGCTACCTAGTACTTCGTTGAGATTGTCCACAGGAAATCGGCCATCCGCTGGCAAAAAGGGATCATACACACGACAGTTCACACCTATTGCCGACAGAGTATTACAGAGCTGCCCTCCGACATTGCCACAGCCAATAATACCCACGGTTTTGTCTTGCCAGTCTGGCATCAGTCGACTCATAACGGACAAATCATATTGAACCACGGCTTTGGCATTGCACCCCGGAGCAAATGCAAACCGAATACCCGAGCTACTAAGAAAAGTTGTATCGACATGATCAATACCGATGGTCGCCGAACCGACAAACTTTACACTTGAGTCTTGGAGTAATTTACTGTTCACAGAGGTAACAGATCTGACTAATAAAACGTCAGCATCGAGCACATCCTCTGATCGGATAGATCGCCCAGGGACGAGCCTAACATCACCATAGCGACTAAATAATTCCTTAACCAACGGCATATTTTCGTCTGCTACAATTTTTAGTGGTCGATCATTCATCGCTTATTGACACTCGAAAATTAGAGGCCATTGGCCGATGTTTAAGCTCAGCTAGTCGTGCAGTAAATACGTTTCCAAATCCCATCTCTTCTGCAAATAACTCAAACGCCTGGATATGAACCCCCTGCCAAGTAATATCCTTGGCAGCCGGCATAGAATCTATATCTGTGACTATTGTTGCTAACTGGCGCGACTGGCTAATTTGAGTCTGACTCGCCAGCAATTTATCCGCCAGTTTTTTTGCGCCTCTAATGGGCAAATCCTGTAGTTGATCAAGGTGTTCCAGAATCGCCTCAGTATCTGGAAAATGTGAAAGCAGCTGCTTAGCGGTCTTTTCCCCAACACCAGGTACCCCAGCAATGTTATCGCTTTTATCACCTACCAGCGCCAGATAATCAACCATTTGGCTACAGCCTATCTCTAGCGTTTGCTCTATTTGTTTCTGAGACTTTGGGTAGGCCTTACCAAAGTCCCAATATAAATCCTGATCTCTAACCAACTGCATTAGATCTTTGTCTCTACTAACGATAATCGGCTGGACCCCTGCCCCGCGCATAGTAGTGGCCATAGAGCCGATCAAATCGTCAGCCTCATAGATGGTAGAGGCCATTTCAGCCACACCTAGCACGCGACAAAGTTGGCGGCAGGCATTTAATTGAAAAGCCAAGGCATCATCAGGTAACTCACGGTTCGCTTTATAATCAGCGCACAATTGATGTCGAAAACCGGTTCTAAGGCTCTCATCAAAGGCACAAAATATATAGTCGGGTTGCTTTTGCTTCAATAAATCAAGCATGAAACTAGTAAATCCATACACTGCATGAGTGGGTAATTGACTCTCAGGCGCATGCCAGTTCTCCGGCAACGTAAAATAGCTACGAAATATATAGATGGAAGAATCGACGAGTAAAGATTGCATCAGTTGCCTCTATCTAAGGTGCTTTAATTGATAATATTCACTACATGTGGCGTCGGTATTGTAATGCGCCATCAGAGCCTTCACAAACTGTTGCCCTCGAGCTGGTAGGCTTCCCGGTGAGCACCAATGCTGAGCCTGGAGGACAACTGCCCACTTAAAGGATTCATCATTGGTGTTCTCGCCATGACTGGTTATGTTATCTGCACTAACATGAAATGATTTCTTACACGCCACGCTAAACATCCATTCTAAGGCCTGGGGTTTCACCTCCACAGACTCAAACTGAATTTGCTCCGCAGCTGATCTCCCCTCAGGATTGTACCAATAACCAAAATCTTTCATTGCTCGTCTGTCTTTACCCGCAATACACCAATGCGCAACTTCATGAAGCGCGCTAGCTAAAAAATCTTGGCGATAAAATATTTTTGCGGTTCGATCGGCATCCCCCGCCGGCAAATATAACGGCTCATCAGCACCACCAATCAACTCAGTAGCACAAGCGTCCGCGAACTCCGCCGCAAATAATGCATTGATGACGGCTAATTTATTGACTTCATTATTTCTGATGACTTTTCGCTTCCTAAGAACTGACAATTAATGCCAACAAAGTCTAGTTTACATGAGTTTTTGAGGATCCAAAACAACTCAACTATCGCTCTACACTAAAAGTAACCATGTAAATATCGATCATCTGAAACACAAAGTGTTGTGCTTTTTATTGATCTAGAGTACCTTATGTAGTGTTAGTGATCGATCTGACTACTGCCATAAGGAGATATCTCAATGCCTAGTTCGGCGCCGCAGCACTCCAATAAAAACGTAATCGATATCTTTACTCGCAAACCCCTATCTGAACTTGATGACAACCCTATTATTCGCATTGCTGCGGAGCTTGACGGCCTTGAAATACTTTATAGCAATGCTGATGATCAAGACAAATTATTCTCAGTGAGACTTCTAGCTTGGGGCCTCAGACGAAACGGAGAGGTTGTTGGCTTAGTTCCCTGGCTGGACAAACTTGTCCCCTGTAATGAAATTAATGATCCATTGAATGGTCAATGGCAGGGTTACTATGATGAAGGCGTTGACGAATTATTTTTCAGCGCACCGGTGCATAAAATCGTAGAGTTAGAAACTGCGGCGGAATATTATGACTACGAATGTGACTCTGCGGATGAAATAATTCAAGAAATACCAGACGCCATCGGAACCCATGCTGCCCTATCCGCCAAGGGATCTCATAGTATTATTTTGGAAGAAGTCATTAGCTGGCAACTCTCTAACAGCGGTCATATTGAAGCAATGTTGGTTGATGAGGAAAAAAAGGTCACCACGCCAGTCCTGCCGGGTGATGATTGCCTGTATGCAGCCAGCACAAGTTGTGAATTTCGGTACTTTTTCCAACACAACATTGCCAACAAAATCAAAAACAAAGATCCTGACGCGATGGCCGCAATCTCATTGCTAAAAGACAGTAACTAATCATTAATTGACCGAAACGTTGGCGATTTAAGACTGCCTAACTTGGGTTGCCATAACTCATCAAACGTTCATATCGCTGGGCAAGCAGCTCGTCAAGAGGGATTGAATGAAGCTCTTCGAGCTGAGAAGACAGCTGGTCCTTAAGCGTTGAACTCATCGCCTCAATATCTCGGTGGGCTCCTCCCATTGGCTCAGGAATAGTTTTATCTACAATATTGAGTGCCTCTAAACCCGCCGACGTAACGCCCATAGCTTCTGCAGCTGCGGAGGCTTTATCACTGCTCTTCCACAGAATGTTTGCACAACCCTCAGGGGATATAACCGAATAAGTACTGTACTGCAGCATGTTCACTCTATCACCGACACCTATCCCTAGCGCACCACCAGAACTCCCTTCGCCAATCACAGTACAAATTATTGGCGTTCTCAACCTAGACATTACCGCTAAATTACGTGCTATCGACTCAGAAATATTTCGCTCTTCCGAATCAATTCCAGGATAAGCACCCGGCGTATCAATCAGTGTCAAAATAGGCATTTTGAAACGCTCAGCGGTTTCCATTAGACGCAGCGCTTTGCGGTAGCCCTCCGCTTTTGGCATACCAAAATTGCGCATTACTTTCTCAGTAACACCTCTACCTTTTTCTTGGCCAATTATCATGACGGGACTATTATCTAATCTGGCAATACCGCCGACGATAGCATTATCATCTCCAAAATGGCGGTCGCCATGCATTTCCTCCCAGTCGGAAAAGATGCGATGAATATAATCGAGTGCATAAGGTCTATGTGGGTGACGAGCTACCTGAACAACCTGCCATGGCGTAAGCTTCGCGTATATATTTTGAGTTAGCTTACGTGACTTTTCACGAAGCTTTGTGACTTCCTCTGCAATATTCAGCTCATTATCATTGCCAACCAACTGAAGCTCTTCAATCTTCGCCTCTAACTCGGCAATGGGCTGTTCAAAGGACAAATAATCTAGATTCATTGTAATGTTTTTCTCTGTTAAGCCTGTAATACGATTCAGAGTAGCATTTTAACAGCAAAAAATTGCTTGGCTACTAATTGGTTTAATCATAGCCCATAGAGACATTCGTCTTTCCAAATTGCTCTCTCAAGCGGCTAATTAATTCATCTCTAGGTTGGACCTTCCAATGATTTCCTAGCTTAAGTGTGCCACTAGCATGAGGCTGATGATAATCTACGGTTACAGCACAGTTACCGTCTTTGAATCCACTTAGCGTTGTATGCACTTGTTCCACCCAATCGTCACTACCGGCAGTAATTTTAAGCTCAAGACGGCGTAACTTACTGCAACGTGCCTCATAAATTGACTGTATCGACTCAGCGACCATTTTCAAACCACCCGTAAAGCTATCCTCTGATACGGCGCCTTTAACGACCAGGAGTGCATCTTTGGCAAGGATCTCGCGATACGCGTTATACTTATCAGCCCAGACTGATAATTCGATACGTCCACTCTTATCATCGAGTGTTAGGAACGCAAAACTATCTCCGCGCTTATTCTTCATAATACGCATCCCGACTACCATCCCAGATATCGTTTCAGCATCCTTACCAGGCCTTAAGTTAACGATCCTCTGCGGTAACATAACTTTTAATTCGTCCTCATATTCATCAATGGGATGACCCGTCAAGTAAAGACCTAACGTCTCCTTCTCGCCGTTAAGACGCTCTCTAACAGACAGAGTGCGAGAAGCTGAATAGGCGTTATAATTAATCTCTGGCGCACTATCAACGACCGACTCACCAAATAAGTCACCCATACCACTCACTTTGTTACGCGCATGCTGCTCGGCTAACTTAACCGCCTCATCCATGCAGGCGAGCATGACAGCCCGTCGATATCCTATTTCACCCTTCGGCCCTATTTCATCAAACGCCCCGGCACGAATCATTGCCTCCAGGCCACGTTTGTTAACCTTTCGCCCATCAACGCGCGCGCAGAAATCAAATAAATCATTAAATGCACCACCTTCATCGCGAGCCGATATAATAGCGCCGACAGGACCCTCCCCTAGTCCTTTAATGGCACCTAAGCCATAAATGACACTACCCTGCGGATCAACACTGAACTGAAACTGCCCATAATTGACATCCGGCGGTAACAAATCTAGATTCATCGCCCGACATTCATCAATGAAGGTAACCACTTTATCCGTCTTATCCATATCGGAGGAAATAGTCGCGGCCATAAATTCGGCAGGATAGTGCGTTTTTAGCCAGCCAGTTTGGTAAGCCACTAAGGCGTAAGCTGCTGAGTGAGATTTGTTAAATCCATAGCCAGCAAACTTTTCCATTAAATCAAAAACATTGGAGGCCAGGTTGTTGGCAAATCCTTTTGCTATGGCGCCCTCAACGAATAAATCACGCTGCTTTGCCATCTCGGCAGCGTTCTTTTTACCCATCGCACGGCGTAAAAGGTCAGCTCCACCTAAGGTATAACCGCCCATTTCTTGAGCAATTTGCATAACCTGTTCTTGGTAAAGGATGACCCCATAAGTAGGTTCCAGTGCGGGCTTAAGACATTCGTGCTGATATTGTGGGTGTGGATAACTAACTTCTGCACGGCCCTTTTTACGATTAATAAAATCATCGACCATTCCTGATTGCAATGGCCCGGGGCGGAATAACGCAACTAATGCGATGATATCTTCAAATCGATCTGGCCCCAACTTGCGAATTAATTCCTTCATCCCACGGGATTCAAGTTGGAATACAGCGGTTGTCTCTGCTCGCTGCATCAGCCCATAAGTAGCAGCGTCATCGAGGGGTATTTTTTCTAGAATCAGAGGCTCTTCATCTCCCTCTGAGCGCTTTTTGTTGATCATCTTTACGGCCCAATCGATGATCGTCAAGGTGCGTAACCCTAGGAAATCAAACTTGACCAATCCGGCATCTTCTACATCATTCTTATCGAACTGCGTCACCACCCCTGAGCCATGCTCGTCGCAATAGATGGGGGCAAAATCGGTTATCTGAGTTGGTGCGATAACTACACCACCGGCGTGTTTTCCGCAATTTCTTGCCACACCCTCAAGCTGTAGCGCCATTGACCATATCTCAGCTGCTTCGTCATCCGCCTTAAGAAATAGACTGAGGTCCTCTTCTTGTTCAACCGCTTTCTCAAGTGTCATACCCACTTCAAACGGTATCAGTTTAGATAGCTTATCGGCCAAACCATAGGACTTACCCTGCACACGAGCGACATCTCGAACCACAGCCTTCGCCGCCATGGTACCGAAAGTCACGATTTGAGAGACTGCATCACGACCATACTGTTCAGCAACATAGGCAATGACTCGGTCACGCCCTTCCATACAAAAATCGATATCGAAATCGGGCATTGAAACACGCTCCGGATTAAGAAATCGCTCAAAAAGAAGATCATACTCAATAGGGTCTAAATCTGTAATTTTTAGGGCATAGGCAACCAGTGAACCGGCGCCAGAACCCCTTCCTGGCCCCACTGGAATATCATTTGACTTAGCCCAACGAATAAAATCCATAACGATTAAAAAATAACCTGGAAAGCCCATCTCAATAATAATGTCCAGCTCAAACTTTAAACGCGCGGTGTAAAGAGTATGCTTATCTTTAAAGTCAGATGACAAGGGGTCAAATAAGGCGTTCAAACGTTCGGCTAAGCCGGCGATAGACACATCTATAAAAAATTCGTCAATACTCTTGCCATCAGGAATAGGATAGTCCGGAAGAAAGTATTCACCCAACCTAAGATCAAGATTGCACCGTTTAGCAATCTCTAGCGTATTTTCTAGAGCCTCCGGAATATCAGCAAATAACTCAGACATCTCATCACTAGTTCGGAGAAATTGCTGCTCTGAATAACGACGCTCACGACGCGGATCATCAAGACTTCTACCTTCATAAATACAGACACGCGCCTCATGCGCCTCAAATTCGTTCCTATCAATAAAACGCACATCATTAGTGGCGACAACTGGGCAATTATTACTAGCCGCAAGCGCGACGGCAGAATGAATATAGTCCTCTTCATCATGACGACCTGTGCGCTGTAACTCCAGATAGAACCTTTCTGGGAACAACTGCATCAGACGAGTTAGAGACGTCTGAGCATCAACAGTGCGTCCAGATACTAACGCCACGCCAACATCACCAAGTCGACCTCCAGAGAGAGCAATCAGACCATCTCCTAGTGTTTCTAGCCAAGATAGCCTAACTGTCGGAACAGCCTGTCGCTGTCCCTCTTGATAAGCTTTGGAAATAAGGCGCGTCAGATTTTTATAGCCATTCTGGTCCATCACTAACAGTACCAGTTGTGTTAAAGCTCCCTCGCCCGACTCATCGAGCACTAATACTTCAGCACCCAGTATAGGTTTGACACCCACGCCGTGGGCCGCTTTGTAGAATTTTACGAGGCCAAAAAAGTTATTAAAGTCTGTTAATGCCACGGCAGGCATGCCCAACTCGGCAACCTTTGACGCAAGCGGCTTTATTCTCACCAGACCATCAACTAGTGAGTACTCCGAATGAAGTCTTAAATGAACAAATTTTGAAGGCATGTTTATGCCTTGGTTAAAAGATGTTTAGCATCAACGCCATAATGGGCAAAACTATCGGCCATTAGGTCAAAAACAGTTCCTTCGAAATCAGGGATATCTTTATCACTGATCTTCGCCGGACTAACTCTGTTACCCCACTTAATGATACCAGCACCACAGGTCAGGCCAGCACCAAATGTCGCTGTTAGGATTGTCATTCCGGGCTTCACCGTTCCATCAGCTATAGCATCGCAAAGCGCTAATGGGATTGAGGCCGCAGAGGTATTCGCGTATTCATCTATCCGAACAACAATCTTATCCATTGAAAAATTGAGCCGCTTTGCCAGTGCTTGAATAATTCTAATATTCGCTTGATGCGGAATGAATAAATCAATATCGTCAGGCGTAAGCCCCTCACGCTCAAGAACATTAGCAACAGAGTCACTCATACCTTTAACCGCACTCTTGAAGATCTCCTGACCCTCAAAGTTTAGTGATATAAAAACATCATCCGTGAAATGTAGGGGGGACATGCCCCAACTTGGTAAGTGGAGACATTCGCGACTGTCCGGAACACAACTCATGTGTGAAGAGACTAGGCCAGCCTTCTCCTCTGAGGTTTCTAGTAAAACAGCGCCAGCGCCATCGCCAAACAGAAAACATGATTCTCGTTTTTGCCAATCCATGGCCAAGGAAATTCGCTCCGAACCCACTACAAGTGCTTTTTTAATCGATCCAGCTCGAATCATATCAGTAGCAACGTTTACGCCATAAAACCAGCTGGTACAGGCAGAATTTAAGTCAAAAGCAGCCGCCTTTGTGGCGCCAAGCTCGTTTTTAATGTAGCTCGCGGTATTGGGACAAATTTCTTCGGGGCTAGTGGACCCTAAAATAATTAAGTCGACATCCTCAGCATTTACTCCAGCCGCATCTAGGGCGCGCTCACAAGCCAACCATGCCATCTTGCCGGTTGAAACGTGGGAATAGTGGCGCTGTTTTATACCTGAACGGGAAAATATCCACTCATCGCTTGTGTCTATTACTTGACTCATATCGTCGTTAGTCATGCGGACAGGAGGAACGTAGCTCCCCCATCCAGTAATTTCAGCGTATTTCAAACGATATTCTCCCGGTAAAAAATTATCATGCTATGAAATGAATGTAATGGTTGTCGGTGTGTAACTCAAGTTCTAACTAGTATTTTTTGTCATTACAATGGCTATCTATTTACAAATAGATAGCCATTAAGGGTGGCTCTAGTAAAATCATAAAACTTAACTCAAAACAAGGGCGCTTGCTCACTGTTGAAACCATTGCTGACCGGCGCGAATGAACGACGATGAATAGGCGTTGGCCCCAACCTTTGTAACGCTTCAAGATGCTGTGGTGTTCCATAGCCCTTGTTTGCAGCAAACCCATAACCTGGGTACTGACTATCTAGGGCTAACATTTCTGCATCTCGCACGACTTTGGCAATAATAGAGGCGGCGCTTATGACCTCAACGCGCCCATCACCTTTAACAATAGCTTCACTAGCATATTCCCATTGCGGTAATCGGTTACCATCAACAACGACATAGTCAGGCTTCAGATCCAAACTGAGTACGGCACGACGCATAGCCATCAACGTCGCTTGTAAAATATTGAAGCGATCGATCTCCTCCACAGACGCCCTACCCACCGCCCAACACTGTGCTTGGCCAACAATATCTTCGTAGACATTTTCCCGCTGCCTCGCGCTCAACACTTTAGAATCGGCAAGGCCCTCAATTTGATGATTTTCAGGCAATATAACCGCGGCGGTCACTACATCACCCGCCAATGGACCTCTGCCCACCTCATCAACGCCAGCTAGGCATAGAATCCCGCTTGGTCTAACCCAAGGAGTCATGAGACTAGCAACTTATGAATAGCCTCAGCCCCAAGAGCCGCAGAGTCAACGGCGAGTACTTCATGCATGCTATCGAATCTAGCGATCAAAGCCTGATTTTTGTCGATATCAAGCGCGTTAATTACTGCTGCTGCCAGCGCCTCTGCGGTCGCAGCACTCTGTATTAACTCAGGAACTAACATTTCACCAGCTAAGAGATTAGGAATAGACACAAAAGGTGTTTTAATAAACGGTGATACCAAGGCATAAGTCAGTGCGCCTAGCCGATAACTCACTACCATTGGTTTTTTAAACAACATGCCTTCTAGCGCAGTCGTGCCAGAAGCCAATAGAATGGCATCAGCACTCTCCATAGCAAGATGGGACTGCTGAAGCAGTAAGGTTACATTGAGATTCTCATGACGCGATAAAATATGTTTTAGCTGCTCGTATCTAGAGTCATTCGCCGCAGGAATAACTATCTGCAGACCATCCACTGATTTCTCTATGCGCTCTGCTACCACTAAAAACAGATCGGCTAACAACTGGACTTCCGCGGCCCTGCTGCCAGGCATAACGCATAACACAGGTTTATGACTATCGAGTTCTAGCTGTCTTTTTGCTGAGTCAGTATCCGGCTGTAACGGAATCTGACTGGCTAACGGATGGCCGACGAAACAAACAGGAACATCATGCTGTTTATAAAATTCTGCCTCAAACGGTAATAGTGTCAACATCAGATCAACCGCTTTTTTAATGGTTTTAATCCGTCCCTGACGCCAGGCCCACACAGAGGGACTTACGTAATGTACCGTTTTAATACCAGTGCGACGTAATTTTAACTCTATAGGGGTGTTAAAATCCGGAGAATCAATGCCGATAAACACTATAGGCGGCGCCGATCTATAACGACTTACGATCGCCCTTCGGATATGAAGTAACTCTGGAAGGCGCTTCAAGGGTTCAATCAAACCCATAACCGATAACCGCTCCATTTCAAAGAGTGAATGGAAGCCCTCGGCCTGCATTTTTGGTCCACCAATACCTTCAAAAATCGCATCCGGAAATATTTTTCGCAAACCGCGCATTAAATCAGCGCCCAGTAAATCTCCAGACATCTCTCCGGCAATCAGGGCAAAAATAGGGCTGTTAGAGCTCATAAGCTAGCGAATGATGCCGCGAGTCGAGCGCTCAACAGAATCAACAAACATTGTTATCATTGGGTCATTGCCAAGTTCAGCAATAGCTCTAATAGCTTCCTCCAGACGCAGGCCACGTCGATATAAGATCTTGTAGGCTTTATTCGCCATAGCAATTTGTTCGGATGAAAAATTGCGCCGCTTTAGCCCTTCGCGATTAATTGTGCGCGGCTCTGCCGGGCTACCGGATACAGTCACACAAGCCGGCACATCGTGATACACAAAAGCCGCTGGCCCAATAAAGCAATGAGCACCTAAGCTTACATACTGATGTATCATCGCAAAACCGGACAAAATTGACCAATCACCTACCACTACATGCCCCGCCACTGCTGCATTATTTGTCATAACAACATGATTACCAATAATACAGTCATGTCCGACATGCACATAAGCCATCAACAGATTGTCACTGCCTATTCGGGTTTCTCCATTGTCCTGAATTGTACCTCGATGGATGGTAACACCCTCTCTGATCGTGTTGTTATCGCCGATAACGAGTCGAGTAGGCTCACCTTTGTATTTGAGATCTGGCGTGTCTTCTCCGACACTAGAAAATTGGTAGATCGTATTGCCACGGCCTATCACTGTTGGACCTCTAATGACCACATGCGATGCGATGTTACAACCATCACCAATCTCTACGTCAGGCCCAATAGTCGTCCACGGACCAACAGTAACGTCTTTGCCAATTATCGCGGTAGCATCAATAACAGCACTTGGATGAATCACTGAAATTTTTCTCTGTCTCTATAAGCGCATAAAAGAGTGGCTGCGCAGGCAATCTCACCATCTACCGTCGCAACAGTCTTAAAGCGCCAAATATTGCGCTTTACCGCCTCAACTTCAGAAGACAACATAAGCTTATCACCGGGCACAACGGGTCGCTTAAATCTGACTTTATCAACCCCTGCAAACAAATAGAGTTTGCCGTCATCTGCGGTACTACCCGTCGACAAAAACCCTAAAATACCGGAAGCTTGGGCCAGAGCTTCAATAGTCATAACCCCAGGAAAAATTGGCGCACCCGGAAAATGACCGTTAAACACCTCTTCATTAACCGTAATATTTTTATAGGCCAGAATCCGCTCATTGGCGACGTAATCAACAACTCGATCTACCATTAGCATGGGATATCTGTGTGGCAGCAAACCCATTATTTCATTAACATTCATAGACTTTTCCAGTTGCGTTTTACCGTGGACGACCTAATCGCAGTTCTGCGCAGATCATCAAATATGTAACAAAACCTATTGCTCTAGCTTTTTGACACGCCGTGCAAGTGCATCTAACTGTCCAATTCGTACAGAATTTTTCCGCCACTCAGTGGTTGACATCAAGGGCGTAGAGCCAGAGGAGTAAGATCCTGCTGTGGATATTGACTTAGTCACAAGCGTACGTGCTGTAAGCTGAACATTGTCACACACAGTGACGTGTCCAACGATACATGCATCGCCACCCATGATGCAATGACGACCTATCTTGGCACTACCCGCCAGACCAGAATAAGACGCAATAGCAGTATGATCGCCGACCACCGCGTTGTGGGCGATCTGAACATGATTATCGAGCTTAACGCCATCACCAAGAATAGTATCAGATAGCGCAGCCCTATCAATGGTTGTACAGGAGCCAATCTCAACATCGTCTCCTATAACCACCCCACCAATTTGATAGATTTTTTCCCAACTGCCATCTGGCCTCGGCGCTATACCAAAACCGTCTCCACCAATCACGCTACTGCTGTGAATGCGTACTTTTCGACCAATTCTAACGTCATGGTAAATTGAAACATTAGCGGCTATATAACCATTAGCACCAATAGACGATCTTGCTCCGATAAAACTATTCGCCGCAATATGGCAACCTGAGCCAATACGGGCATTCATTTCAATAACCACATTAGGTCCGATATAAACATCATCACCAAGTACTGCGGTAGGATCTATTATGGAACTCGGGTGAACAGCTGCGGGCTTTATAGGCGAAACATCGAACCAGCTGGAGATGCGTGCATACGCCAGATAAGGTTGAGAGATAATTAAGCAGCTACCAGAAAAACCTTCCGCGTGATCCGGTGCAAGAATCACAGCGCTTGCCTTAGTAGTGGCTAGCTGTTTCGTGTATTTAGGGTTCGCTAAAAAGGCTAACTGGCCGTCACCTGCGTCTTGCAGAGTACTTAGGCCAGTTATTCTTAGCTCAGAGTCTCCCCTGACCTCGGCTTCGAGGTAAGCGGCTATTTCACCAAGCGAAAAAGTGACACTCATAAATGGCCATTACTTATCTTCGTTAACTGCGTTGGTCTTTTGGTTTAGTCGGTCAACCACCTTAGCAGTGAGATTATTCTCAGCACTCGCGGACAAAACTGATTCAGCTCTAAGTAACAAGGTAACACCCTCTTCTTCTATCACTTCTGAAAGTGCCTGTTGAAAAATCGGCGATAAATCTTGAAGTACTTGTTGCTGTAACTGCTTTTGCTCACCTTGAATTTTTTGCACAGCAAGATCATAGTCTGCTTTTGCATAGGACATTCGTTTCTGGTGACTACCAGCCTGCTCTGCAGACCAGGTTAGACGTTTTGCTTCAGCTTCTTTGGACATGGCTTGTAGATCGGCCGCAGAACCTTCAGCTTTGGCTTTTAACGCGACAAAGTCAGCACTTTCGATAGACTGCTTGACTCTGGACTGCGCATAATCAGAGGCAAACATAGCCTGCTGAACGTCCAAGATAGCAATCTTATCTTCTGCAGCCATTACCACCGATGAACAACCAAGTACACCAACCAACAGTAAAACGAACCCTTTCAAATTACTCACTACACTTCTCCAAACCTAAGATTTAATTAAAATTGATTTCCCAGCGAAAACTGGAAAACTTCTGTTTGATCGGTCTCATCTGAATTAAGAGGTTTGGCCACACTAAAGGTGATGGGACCAAAACCGCTTAACCAAGTTGCACCAAGACCGACCGAGTAACGCAGCTCACCCTCTTCAGGGCTATAACAATTTACCTCAAGAGGACCACATTTGGTATTAAAAACATTGCCTGCATCAAAAAATATCGCTGATTGCACTGACCGCTGGTCTTTAATAAACGGTAGTGGGAATATTACTTCTGCGCCTAATACCACCTGAACATTACCACCGACAGGACGTGCTCTTGATCCAGAGTAACCCTGAGAAAGACTATTTTGAGGGCCAAGTGAGTATTTCTCATAACCCCTAACCGATCCCAAACCACCTGCATAAAAGTTCTTGAAAAACGGCATCTGGCTCGTGTCTCCAAAACTCTCACCATAACCAAGGTCAGCTTTTACCTTAAGCGTAAAATCTCTTGTAAGGCCGCGCAAATGGGTCGCCTTATAAGTTAATTTGAAATACTCCAATCCAGACCCAGGCATTGCCACATCAGCGCTAAGGCGCTGAGACGTACCACGAGTGGCAAAGATCCCTCTGTTTAATGTAGATTTAACCCAATTAACGTTAAAATTAACCGAACGGAACCAATCACCATTGGCCGCAACAAACTCTTCAATCACCGGAGAGCTAGTGTAATCACCTAAGTTTAGCTCTAAATGCTCATAAGTGAAGCCAAAACCAATACGCTGGACTTCGGAAACAGGGTAACTCCAAGTGACGCTAGCTCCCTTAGTATTCTGAGAAAACGGTTGCAACCTGAGCTTACTGTAGTCGGTCTCACGCGCATAAATGCTGTAGCCCGCGCTAACACCATCCACCGTAAAGTACGGCTCAGAGTAGCTAAAGTTGAGTGAACTTTGGTAGGCGCTCTTGTTGATACCAACACCGACCTGCTTACCTGTCCCAAAAAAGTTATTTTCAGTAAGGTTGGCACCTAACTGTAAGCCATAACCTTGAGAATAACCAAGGTTGGCTCCGACTGAACCGGACGGCTGCTCTTCAACGGTGTAAACCACATCGATCTGGTCATTAGTCCCCGCCACCGGAATATTCTCTACCGATACCTCTTTAAAGAAACCGACGCGCTCCAATCGCACTTTAGACATATCAATAAGAGCATTATTCGCAGAGCCTCCCTCCATTTGGCGCATCTCACGCCTCAAAACAGAATCGGCTGTCTTGGTGTTTCCTCGAAATTCAATTCGCCTTACATAGGCTCGCATACCCGGCTTAACTAAGAAGGTTACAGTCGCTGTCTTAGCATCTTCGTCAATTTGCGGATAACCTTCGACCTCAGCAAACGTATAACCTTCGTTGCCTAAACGCCTGGTTATGTAGTCACTGGACGCAGTCATCAGTGCCTGGGAAAATATAACCCCTTCGCGCAATAGTACGAGCATTCTGGCCTGCGCCTCTGGGATGATGAGATCACCCGCCAGCTCTATCTCACTAATCGTGTAAACATCACCCTCATTTACATTGACGGTAATGAATACGGATTCTTTATCAGGACTGACCGAGACCTGAGTACTAAGCACTTCAAATTTCAGATACCCTCTGTCTAAGTACCAGCTTTCAAGGGTCTCGAGATCTGCAGAAAGCTTTTCTCTAGAGTACTTGTCATCGCTGGTAATCCAGGACAACCAGCCAGTTTTGTTCTGTTCAAATTGATCAAGTAAAACAGGCTCTGCAAAGTTGCTGTTACCCACAATATTAATGTGCCGAATCTTGGCGACGTCGCCCTCGTCGATATCTATATTGACGGCAACACGATTACGCGGCAACTGCTTAACTTCAGTCTGAACCAGCGCACCATAACGTCCCTGGGACACATACTGCCGCTGCAACTCTTGACTCATACCTTCCAAAATAACCTGACGGAATATCTGACCCTCTGCTAAGCCATTATCGCGAAGTGCATCCATTAATTGGTCGGTCTCAATAGCCTTGTTACCTTCAATATTGATTTCGGTAACTGCTGGTCGTTCAATCAACCCAACCACTAAGATACCATTCTCTCTAGCCATTATGACGTCTGCAAAATAACCCGTACGAAAAAGTGACCTGGTCGCTTCGCGAACGGCTATATCATCCGCCATATCTCCAACACTAAGGGGTAGCGCGGCGAAAACAGTTCCCGCAGAAACACGCTGAAGGCCCTCGATACGTATATCTAAAACCTTAAAATCATCAGCATGAGAGCCAGAAGAGGCGATTACTATGAATAGAATCAAACCAGTTAGTAGTTGCTTCATTAACATCAATAACCCTAGTAATTAATCAGCGTAAGAGAACTCAAAATGGACGCATGAGATCATTAAATGTGGCGAATATCATCAAACTTATTAGCATTGCAAACCCTGCTTTGTAACCAACAAGCTGAATCCGTTCAGAAACTGGCGAGCCTTTCATTACTTCAATTAGGATGAATACAATATGTCCTCCATCTAAGACTGGGACTGGCATTAAATTCATCACGCCGAGCATTATACTCAGAATAGCCACAAAGCGAATAAAATTATCGAAACCTGCGCGAGCTGTATCACCAGCAACTTTTGCAATAGTGATAGGGCCACTTAAGTTTTTAGGGCTGAGGTTACCAGTCACCAATTTACCCACTGACTTAACGACAAAAATACAGTTTTCAACAACCTCTTCGATCGCACGTGGAATAGCACTAATCGGCCCGTAATCAATCTCGGTAACCAACGACTCCGGATAGGTCACGCTAGAGGATAACTGGATACCTAACTGACCTACCGCTTTACCTTCCCTTATTACGCTTTCTGGAGTGGCGTAAATGTCAATATCCCGAGAACTTCCACTTTCATCGAGCCTCTGAATACTAAGCTTGAGTCGCTGACCAGAGCTATTAGACACCTGTTCAATAAACGCGCTAGTAGACACTATAGGAGCATCATTGACGGCGACCAACTGATCGCCTGCTCGCAAACCCGATTGATCGCCAGGTGCGGAGTCAACAACCGCCGCTACTAACAATGAGTCGAGGACAAATGGAGGATACAGACCAATGGCTCTAAGTGGCATGGGTGCTTCTTCATCCGCTAGCCAGTCCTGGACACTGACACGTAGCTCATAGCGAATAGAGCTATCAGAATAAGTGACTAAAAAAGGAATCTCGCCACTGGTCCCAATAAAATCAAATAGCACCCGGGACACCTCTGCCCATGAATCAGTCTGCTGACCGGCAATATCGACAATTTTCATACCTGATTCAAAACCAGACTGCTCGGCGATTGATGACGGCTCAACGTCACCAATTACGGGCGATAATCCGCGTTCACCGCCTAAAAAAATAAACCAGAAAATAACTCCAGCTAATAAAAAATTAGCCATAGGACCCGCACTAATTATGGCCAAACGTTGCAACGGTGTTTTGGTGTTAAAGGCTAACGAGACGTCTTCGGGGGCGACATCGCCAGCCCGCTGATCGAGCATTCTTACATAACCACCAAGAGGCAGAACGGCGAAGATGAACTCGGTCCCGTGTTTGTCATGCCACTTAAAAAGCGCCTTCCCAAATCCAATAGAAAACTGTTCTACGCGCACGCCACAACGGCGTGCGACCCAAAAATGGCCGAATTCATGAAAAGTGACTAGCGTACCTAGTGCTATAAACGTGTAAAAAATAGTTAAAATGGTATCGAACATCTAAGACGTTATCCTTGAAATATAATCAGCAGCAAGACTGCGAGCTTTAAGATCTGACTCTTGGACTGCAGTAAGTGACTCAGGTTCATTAAATGTAGAGACAGACATAGTCTCTTTTACAACATCGGCGATTTGAGTAAACCTAATATGCCTATCCAAAAAAGCCTGAACCGCTATTTCATTAGCAGCATTTAACATTGCTGGGGCATCACGACCAATTCGCGCCGCTTCATAGGCCTGAGTCAAGCAAGGGAAATCATTAAAATTTGGTCTTTCAAAGTCAAGGCGAGAAACATCAAACAAATCTAAATTTTTCACCCCTGAATCGATTCTATCGGGCCATGCAAGTGCATGAGCAATTGGCGTACGCATGTCTGGATTGCCTAGCTGGGCAATCACTGAACCATCTACATACTGAACAAGCGAGTGAATAATACTTTGCGGATGAACCACAATCTCAATCTGGCTTTCCTGCATGTCAAACAGCCAGCAGGCTTCGATCAACTCTAACCCCTTGTTCATTAGAGTTGCGGAATCAACAGATATTTTATTACCCATACTCCAATTTGGATGCGCACATGCCTGTTCTGGCGTAACATCCTTCATCTGATCAGTCGTCCAACCTCGGAAGGGACCCCCAGAGGCAGATAAT
>Ga0206130_10001522_pt1 | contig 33716 bp, 26 predicted proteins | sample Helgoland_Spring_9_FD_148637 | JGI IMG/M metagenome (GOLD analysis project Ga0206130, IMG submission 148637) | Pelagic subsurface seawater microbial communities from Kabeltonne, Helgoland, North Sea - Helgoland_Spring_Bloom_20160512_1 | ecosystem: Environmental > Aquatic > Marine > Epipelagic ...
GCGCAGTATGGCGAGTAAATTGGTCGGACTCACCAATACAATATTCTTCGAGTAAGCCTCTTCCCATAAACCACGGTGGCCTTGCAGGGCCATCGCTGACGCGCCTTCGATAGGAATATAAAGCATCACGTAATCTAGGGTGCTGATGCCCGGCAAATGCTGGTATGACTTATCGCTGAGCTGTTTAATATGCTGACGAACCGATTGCAAATGCTGCGCGATCGCTTGGCTTTTTTCTTCCTCACTCTCCACTTCAAAGTACCGCGCATAAGCCACTAACGATACTTTTGAATCAATAATAATGTCTTTGCCGCCGGGCAAATGCACGACCACATCCGGAATCTGTCGTGAATTATCATCCGCTTTATAGCTCGTTTGAGTCTCGTATTCTTCAGGCTCTCTCAAGCCGCACATCTCTAGGGCCCGCACTAGCGTCAGCTCACCCCAGTTACCTTGCGATTTGTTATCGGCCTTCAATGCTCGAGTTAAGTTATTGGCATCTTCGCTGATACGCATACTTTCTTCACGCAGCTGTTTGATTTGATCTTGCAACACATGCCGCTCTTTGCTTTCTACGGTATATACATGATCCACACGCTTGCGGAATTCATCGAGCTGATTTTTTAATGGCGAAAGCGTAACGTCGAGTAACTGCTGGCTGTTTTTAGAAAACGTTTGCGTTTTCTCTTCAAATATCTTGTTCGCTAACAGCTCGAAATCGCCGGTCAATTGCTCGCGATTTTGCTGTAGTAATTGCAATTTTTCTTCTAGCGAGCTTCGCTCAGCGCGCGTTTGTGCCTGCAATGCTGCATAGTTAGTCCGTAACTCATTGAGCTCAGTTCGCAAACTGTCTAATTGCCGGCCAACGTCCAAACCGGTCTCTTTCAACAAGCTATTTTCATGCTCCGCTACCGCTAGCTCTGTTTCAGCTAAACGCAGTTTAGCGATATTCTCTTCCAACAAACCATTTTTATTGCGCTCGCTAATGCACGCTTCGTTAAGTTGCTCCGCCTCCAATCGCAACTGCGCAGCACGGCGTGCCACCGAGGCCAAAGTGCCGATTAACGCACACAGCAACAGAAGCACACCAATGATCAGCCATGCTAAAAAAGATTCCGATTGCGCTTGCAGCCAGTTAGCGATTTGTAGACTCCCTGTATTCAATGACTCTTAGAGGCACTGCCTAACCATTTTGACCGTGACGATGCCTAACTACTAATGATGCCCCAACACTAATGATGATGCTCTGACTCAACCAAAACATCACTCGTCGCACCCAACTGGGGTGACTCTTCATGAATCGACTCAATATTTTTTAATGAAAATGACAATACGATGCCCAGCAATAACATTAGCGTCATTTTGCCACGATCATGCGTGTGAAAATGGATTTCTGGCAACAAATCGCTCAGCGCGATACATAAAAATATGCCCGCTGAAAAAGCGAGTGCCGCCACAATAAAAGCTGGCGTCGTTATATCTGCGGGTAAACCAAATAAAATCAGCCCTGCAGCCAACGGACACAACAACCCGTAGGCTATCAGCACTAATACGCGCGTTGTTGAGCGCACGCCTTGCCGCTGCATAAACATGCCAATGGTCATCGCATCCAGAGGCTTGTGTAAGAAGATGGCAATAAATACCCCTATCCCCGCCAAGCCTGTCCATCCTGTATGACCCGTAGACAGCCAATCCACCTGCATACTGGCAGCCAGTGCCACACCGTCCAGCAACGAGTGCAGCGCCAGCCCCATAAATACGCCCCAGCCTCCCAACTCCGCCGCACTATGCGATGCTGCATGATCGTGATCGTGACTGTGATCGTGGCTATTATCATGACCCCCGCCGTGGGCATGGGTGCTCGTGCATGGCTGAGGCGCCTCATCGAAGTCGTGCTGATGAAAGTGGAAAACCCTTTGCAGCAAAAACATAACGATCAAACCGCACATAAGCCAAAGCGCCACAAAGTCTACCGAAACATGGCCCTGCGCAGCATACAGTGCGTGGGGCAAAAGATGGAAAACAGCGATGCCCAGCATGATACCGGAAACAAAACTCATAATAAGTTGTGTACGGGTATGATTGAGCAGTACAAATTTATTGGTATTAGCACCGAGTAAAACCATCAGTACTAACACCACTGCATAGCCGACTAAAAGCATATCGTGTGGCAACCTAAAAATAAATCAAACTAAATAAATGTGGGGTCTTCGTTCGCTCAGTATGAACATTAACTTAGTGTCAAATATCCAATACTTTCCAACTGTGATGATCAATATCAAACATAGCTGCTGTGAATTGGCCTTGGTGATACTCGTCAATAAAATCTTCCAACGTTTTATGCACTGTTGGAAAAGCCAACTGACGCCAAGGAATATCCTCAAAGGCAAACAGCTCAACCTCTGTACTTTCTGGCGTTGTGGTGAAATCGGCTAAAGGTAAATCAGCGCGAAAAAATATGTGGATTTGATTGGTTCGCGCGACGTTCAAAACTCGGTACATCGCGACATTTTCTACCACGGCACAGGTTTCCTCTAGCGTTTCACGCACTGCACCTTCGCTGCTTGTCTCACCATTTTCTAAAAAACCTGCTGGCAACGTCCAATAACCCAGTCGTGGCTCAATGCCACGTTTTGCCAACAGAATTTTTGGCTGTCCCTGTTCATCGTGATGCAGCGGAATCGTACCCACAACCATGTTTGGATTTTGATAGTGCACAACATCACAGGCAGCGCATACATAGCGCTCGCGGTGATCCCCTGCGGGAACTTGCACAACAATAGACTGACCACAATCACTACAATATTTCACAGACGTCTCATCAATCGTGATTTGAAGATTTGTTTACTAAACACAAGCCTATACCGCCAGTGCGCCATAGCTACCATTAAAAAAGACCAGCGGCGGAGCAGGATCGATAGCCGAAATGGATTTAACACGGGCTATGTAAATAACGTGATCACCACCGTCAACACGCTGTTCAGTTTCACAGACAAACCTGACCTTACACGCGGTCAACACGGGCACACCCTCAGCACTGAGCTCATAGTGCTGCGATTCAAGCTCGTGGTTGTCATGTTGCGCGTAGCGGTTTGATATGTCCTGCGCGTCACTGGCCAATATATTTATGGCAAAGGCCTTAGTGCTATCAAATGTGGGCAACGTTTCCGAGGTTTTTTGCAAGCTCCAAAGTACTAAGGGCGGGTCGAGTGAAACCGAGGCAAAAGAATTGACCGTTATACCCAACGGTGCCGCTTGCTCTTTCGCACCATCAACCCTAGCTGGCAGCACTGTCACCACCGTAACCCCGGTCACAAATTGCCCTAGCGCATCGCGCATTTGTTTCGTGTCGAACTGCATCAAATAACCTGTTTTAACCGTGTGTAAATAGCGCTAGCAACTCGTTAGTCGCTCCATTGTTCAACTTTGGCTTGGTCGGTTTGCTTAGCTGCCACCCAATGCTCGTCATGCTCAAAAATGGCTTTTTTCCAAAACGGTGCAGACGTTTTCAAGTGATCCATAATGCACTCGCACGCAGCAAAAGCCGCTGCTCGATGCTCTGCTCCCACCATAACCAAGACAATCTGCTCACCGGTCGGTATCGTACCCACTCGATGAATCACACGACAGGTAATTAATTGCCATTTCTCTAGGACCTGCTCACAAAGCCGGCGCAGTACCGGCTCTGTCATCGCCGGATAATGCTCGATATAAAGCGCCCTCAGCTTGCCGCTATGCGCGCTACCGGCTTCCATAATATTATTTTCGGCTCGCACCAGGCCGACAAAAGAAGCAACCGCACCGATCTCGGCATTAGCGTTACATGACTTAAATAACGCTTGCTGCTGCTCATTTAGACAAAAATTGTGTGTCTGTACACTGACAAATATAGGTTCACTGGGCATCGCCATTAACCGCCAGTAACGGGTGGGAAAAATGCAATCTCATCGCCATCAACCGGTACAACCGTTAATTCAACCACCTGCTGATTGACCGCGCAGCGAGTCGTTGGTTGTTGAATATCGCTGAGCGACCCAGCATGCTTGTTGGCCAAGCGTCCAGCTAGCTGTGCGAGCGTTTCACCGGCTACAAACTCAACATTATCACTATTGCAGCCCAGCTGCTCACGTAAGCTGGCAAAATATTTCACGCTTAACATCGCACCATCCACGAGCCTGTTGAGCTCAGCCAGGTCTGTTTATTGCGCTGACTCATCATTAAAGCCCCTGTATCACTTAGGTCTATCCTTGCCATTCGCTGATTAGTACACATGCTATTCATCTGCTGCACGAACCCAATGACCACCCTTGCCGCCGGTTTTTTCAAGTAAAGCGACTTCGGATATTACTATGCTTTTATCGACGGCTTTACACATATCATAAATAGTCAGCGCCGCAACCGTTGCCGCGCAGAGGGCTTCCATTTCAACACCGGTACCGCCTTTGACTTTGCAGCCCGTATTAACATTGACACTATTGGCCGTTTCATCAATCGCGAAGTCTACTTGTACGCCAGTAAGGGCAAGTGGATGACACAACGGAATTAAATCACTGCACTTCTTTGCAGCTTGTATGCCCGCAATGCGCGCAACACCCAACACATCACCCTTTTTGTTGTTGCCCGCTATGAGTTGCTGCATTGCCTGCGCGTTCATTGTTACCGTCGCACTGGCTCGCGCCTCGCGCTGAGTATCAGGCTTAACCGTTACATCAACCATCGTGGCCGCACCGGAAGCATCGATGTGTGATAATTGATTTTTCATAGTTTCTCGTTAAGGCAATCAAGATTAACTGTGAGCCCATCGCCGCAGTTTTCATCGAAAAATACAACGGCAAAAGCTTTTCTCGCTTTATAACTAGGCGCTCATTGAGGGTATCAAATTATCACATTTAGACAGCGACTGTGCAAAAAAAGCCACTTGACCAACACCATATCAACCCTTTATTTTGTGCTGCCTCAGCCAAGCTGCCCTATCACCTAAGCGTGCCAACATCCTTATGCACACCAGATCTCTTTTGCTTTGCACTCTTTTAACGGTTGCCAGCCCAACAGCGTATTTGCGCCGCCCAAGCAATATGCTTGCTGCAATGCTCATAGGCCTGAGCAGCTTGTGCGGTCCTGTTTATGCAGAGCAAGCCACCAACGGGATAAACCAAGTGACCCTGCCTGTGAGCAATCGCAATCCGCTGGTACACATCCACGGGCTTCCTGTCGCACCAACACTGGCCTTCACCCAAGCTAGCAAACCGAATGGTTCGCCACTCAGCCTTTCACTCAACCTAGCCAACTACTCATTGAGCTCGCAATCTAGCGCGCAAAATGCCGAGGGCAACACGGTTGAAAATATTACCTTTGACGGCGAACTGTTTCGCACTGAACTGGGCATAATGTTGGCGCTAGGTCCGCATAGCGCCCTGAGCGCCACTCTGCCGTACATAGCCCATCACTCCGGTAATAGCGATCAACCGATTGAGCAATGGCATAGCATCTTTGACCTCCCTAACGGCAATCGTGACCAGCGAGCACAAGACCTATTGCTTTATGACTATGAGGTTAATGGCGTACAAAGAGTGCTGCTTGAGCGCAATACCAGCGGCGTAGGTGATTTTCAGCTTGCTTGGCTGTACGCTCTGCCCACTCACAAAGAGGCCAAATGGCTGCATAGCTTGCGCATGAGTATTAAACTGCCCACCGGCGATGAAGCGCGACTAACGGGCTCAGGGGCGACCAGCGCCAGTGTCGACTGGACGGTCGGGCAATGGAACAGCGAACGCTGGCCACGTTTGAGCGGGCAAACAACCTTAGGTGCATTGTGGTTGGGCAATACAGGCTTACTCAAAGACCTGCGTAAAGATTGGGCGGGCTATGGCAGCGGCAGCATCGCCTATCGCTTAGGGCAACGCACCACAATTAAGTGCCAATTGGACCTACATTCATCGCTTTATCGCAGCGCGACCGATGAACTGGGTAATGTAGGAGGACAGTTAGCGTTGGGCGGCAGCGTGCAATTATCTCACCGCTTTACAGCAGACCTCTATTTTACCGAAGACATTGTCACCAGCAGTAGTCCAGACTTTGGTTTGGGTGTCGCTTTGCATTACCGGCCTTAACGCTGCGCTTGAGGCGTCGCTAGCATTAATCACTGCGCAACGCGTAAGTGCCGCAACCTCACACTTAAACTGGCGCCTAAACAGTCCGCTTTCATTATCTCGCACCTTGCAGCAAGGCCAGTACTAAAATTAAACTGGACGTGATAAGCAGCACCGCACACGGAGATAACTCTTTAGTAATGTTCAGTAAAAGCCTCGAACAAACTACTCTGGCACAATAGCAACCCACATAGACATCCATCCACTCATCTTTTAACCCACAATCGGCATCTATAATGACTGCACAGCCCAACGCTTATTACCCCAACCTATTAAAGCCACTTGACTTAGGTTTTACTGAGTTAAAAAACCGAGTGTTAATGGGCTCAATGCATACGGGTCTTGAAGATCGCGAAAAAAAGTTTCCGCGCCTGGCCCGCTACTTTGCGGAGCGCGCCGAAGGCGGCGTGGCTATTTCTGTGACTGGCGGCTTTTCGCCCAACCTTGAAGGATCGTTTTATCCGGGGGCCTCTAAACTCAGCAGTAGCCGCGAAATAAAACGTCACTTACAAGTCACCGGCGCAGTACATGAAGCCGGTGGCAAAATCGCGCTGCAACTTCTGCATGCTGGTCGATACGCCTACCACCCTTTGTCCGTAGCACCCAATAGGATCAAATCGCCCATCACGCCATTTGCGCCTATTGCACTGCCAGGCTGGGGGGTAAAAAAACAAATTAACGACTTTGCCGAGGCTGCGCTGCTTGCACAAAAAGCGGGTTACGATGGCGTTGAAGTCATGGGCTCCGAAGGCTATTTCATCAATCAGTTTCTGGTTGAACACACCAACCGACGAGACGACGAATGGGGTGGAAGTTTTGCCAACCGCATGAAACTGCCGGTACAAATTGTGCAGCGCGTACGTGAAGCCGTCGGGCCAGAATTCATTATCATTTACCGCTTATCAATGCTCGACTTAATTGAAAACGGCAGCACATGGGAAGAAGTTGTACTGCTGGGCAAAGCGATTGAGCAAGCCGGCGCGACGATTATCAATACTGGTATTGGCTGGCATGAAGCCAGAGTGCCTACCATCGTCACCTCTGTGCCACGCGCCGCGTTCACGTGGGTTACAGAAAAATTCCGCCAAGAAGTGGCTATTCCCGTCTGCACCACTAATCGCATTAACGACCCACAAGTGGCTGAGGATATTCTGTCAAGCGGCCAATCCGATATGGTGTCTATGGCGCGGCCACTGCTGGCCGACCCTCACTTCGTCATTAAGGCACAAAGCGGCCGTGCGTCAGCCATTAACACATGTATTGCCTGCAATCAGGCTTGCCTTGATCATACCTTCGAAGCCAAAGAAGCCTCTTGCTTGGTGAATCCGCGTGCCTGCCGCGAGACCGAACTAAATTATCTGCCCACCGCTCAGCCAAAAAATATTGCCGTAGTCGGTGCTGGGCCTGCGGGCTTGGCCGCCGCAACCGTGGCAGCCGAACGCGGCCACGCGGTGACCTTGTTTGACAAAGCTAACTGCATTGGAGGCCAATTCAACATGGCCATGCGCGTACCGGGCAAAGAAGAATTTGAAAATACCTTGCGATACTTCGGCCAGCTAATAGAAACCACGGGCGTCAAACTGGAATTAAATACCGAGGTAACCGCTGCACAGCTAAAAGGCTTCGACGAAGTTCTCATAGCAACGGGTGTTAAACCGCGAGTACCCAATATTGAAGGATTAGATCACCCATCAGTGCTCTACTATACTGACGTGCTGCGCGGCAACGCCCCTCTGGGCAATAAGGTTGCAGTTGTTGGCGCCGGCGGCATTGGCTTTGACGTCGCAGAGTTTATTACACACGCTGGATCTAGCAACACCTTAAACCCAGAAGCCTGGTTTAAAGAATGGGGCGTCGATCGCAGCTACCAAACCCGCGGCGGGCTCATAGCAAAAGAACCCTCACCACCGACTCGCGAGGTGACCTTACTGCAACGCAAAGACGAACCTCTGGGCAAGCGCCTCGGTAAAACTTCTGGCTGGGTTCACCGCGCTGCTTTGCGCGACAAACAGGTACGCATGCTCAGTCATTGTGAGTATTTCAAAATTGACGACCGAGGCTTTCATATTTTAGTTGACCACAAGCCACAGTTATTAGAAGTCGATAATATTATTATCTGTACCGGCCAAGAAAGTTTGCGTGACTTAATGGCACCGCTTGAAGCGGCTGGCATTAAGGCCCAATTGATTGGAGGTGCGGATGTAGCGGCAGAGCTTGATGCCAAGCGGGCTATTGATCAAGGCAGCCGCGTTGCGGCCCAAATATAATTAGCCCTTGTGGCTATTGGCCGTAGGCTTAACTTTCTTGCAAGTGCTTAATCAGCGCCGACACATCTCGGCGGGTATTGACATGCACTTTCGCGTTAACCATTGCGCTGGATAGATTCCCGCCGGGGTCGGTATGAATGGTATACGTGAGGCGAGATCTATTTTCATCTAACGGCTCTATCAAGTAGGTAGCACGCGAAAGCATTCGCACGAGCTTAGTACCTGGATACGCCAGCGGCTCTGCCACTTGCGTGAGCTCTACAGCACCGCCTGAAGCCTTGCGAGCTACTGTCGAGCGAAAAACCAAATCGCGATTCGAAACAGGCCATGGCATATCAATCACAGCGTAACCTACGTACTCATATTCACTGATACGCTCAATGATCCTCGATTGCTTACACACTATGAGCCAGGCCACGCAACTGCTGCCATCACCAAAGGCCATCAGCACTTTGTTAACACCAGCATCGATCTCAACCACATGTCTTGCTGCCTTGTAGGGTGAGCCTTCAACCGTTTGTGTTGATGTTTGAATACCGTCATCTAACGATACTACGTGCCATTCAGTGGATTCTTCACTGGGTTCTTCAATGGCTACATTGCCTAGCACCAAAGCAGGCAAACACAGTGAAGTGGCCAACAACCATAGCAGCATCAATAACGTCCAATCATGCCGACGCATTATTGCGGGGAACCTCCTATTTATTATGGAACGCTTTAAGCTAGCCAACATAACACTTGAGCTCATGTGGATCAGAATTAATCAGTCAATACTATAATACTTCATTTGGATAATCCCGTGTACATGAATCGACGCTTGTACAAGAATCGACACTCGCCTATAAATAGCTACCGCCACCAAGCGGCTAAGCATTTAACTTTCATAGAAATTAGCTGCCGCCACACAAACTTGCAAAGGTAGTATAGAATCTACCTCTCACCTAACCTAAGCAACTGCTCGCTACCTATTTATCGCCTCAGGAATAACAACCATGAATACAGACACATTAGAAGAAATGCAGTTATTGCTAAAGTTTGTGGAGTCGCCGAAGCATCCAGGCACTCAGAGCGGCATTAAAGTTCATTCTAGTGCCAGTCAATCGCATAAAACAGCGGCTCAAAGACTATTCAACAAGGGTCTCATCTCGCAAAAAGATGGCGGCTACTTAACTGACCGCGGCATAGAGGCTGCTGATCATTGCCAGCATTTATCAGCACTACTAACCACTTGATAGACACTATTTTTGGCGAACCGCATCAAGCAAACTAAGCGGCCTCAAGTTCATTAATTTTCAGTAATGCTTTACCCCTAATAATATCGCACTGCGACCATTAATTCTGTTCTAAAATACGGCCGACGCTTTAGCTAGGCCGCACTCATAGTCGCGCAAGAAACCCTCCTAACGTCACCTAGTCTATTTTCACTTTACCAAGAAGAGGCCTCCATTGGACATCACATTCTCCGACAGTGACCAAGCATTTCGCACCGAGGTTCGGCAATTTTTTGCTGAGTCCTATACCGACGATTTAAAGCAACGACTTGGAAGTTCCGCCACCTTTAGCGAGGCGATTATTGATTGGCAAAAAGTGTTGTATCAACAGGGTTGGATCGCACCCGATTGGCCGGCTGAATATGGCGGCACTGGCTGGAGTTCGGCGAAAAAATTTATCTATGAAACCGAGCGTGCCCAAGCAGGTGTCCCCGATGTTTTGCCCTTTGGCCTAAAAATGGTGGGGCCGGTGATTTATAACTTTGGCACCGACGAACAAAAAACAAAATTTTTACCCGCTATTTTAAATAGCGACCATTGGTGGTGCCAAGGTTACTCCGAGCCCGGTGCTGGCTCTGATTTAGCATCGCTATCGACGCGTGCTGAGCGCGATGGTGATCACTACGTGGTTAACGGTGCCAAAGTATGGACATCCTATGCACAATATGCCGACTGGATTTTTTGTTTGGTAAGAACATCATCAGACGGCAAGCCACAGCAAGGCATCAGCTTTTTATTGATCGATATGACCCTGCCTGGTATTAGTATCAACCCAATTATTGGCATTGATAACCGTCACACGCTTAACGAAGTGGTGTTTGACAACGTGCGAGTTCCAGTCGATGGACTCATTGGCGAAGAAAACAAAGGCTGGACTTATGCTAAATCGCTACTAGCACACGAGCGCAATGCTATTGCTGGCGTTGGCGACATAAAAAATGGCCTAAGCGCTATTCATGAGCATGCCGAAAAAACGATGTCTGCTGGCCAACCGCTTACCCGCGACCCGGCCTTTCGCGCACGCTTCAGCCAAATTCAAATTGATGTCATGGCATTAGAATATTCTGAGTTGCGCACGGTAGCCAAATCCATTTCTGGGCAAGGGCCAGGGCCGGAGTCCTCATTGCTTAAAATTCGTGGTACCGAACTACAGCAGCGTGTGCAGGAACTCATGCTATATGTAGCGGGCAACTTCGCTGGTGCGCAAACTAGCGACAGCATCGGGAATGATTTTGCCGACAGAGCTCGCGTCGAATATATGTATGGTCGAGCAGCCACTGTTTATGGCGGCTCCAACGAAATACAAAAAAATATTATTGCTAAAGCCATACTAGGCCTTGGCTAATATTATTGCGGCAAAAACTATTCGTCAGCTTACATAGAATGACATATGCCTCGCTACCCAAATAAACGGTAAGCTTTTATCAGCACCATTAAATCAGTGATTATTTATTATGAACTTTGACTACAGCGAAGAACAAACCCTCATTAAAGATAGCGTCGCGAAGTACCTTCAAAACAACTACGATTTCGATACGCGCAAAAAAATTGCCGCATCGGAACTCGGATATAGCAACGAGCATTGGCAACAATTTGCCGAACTAGGCTGGCTGGCCATACCCTTTGCCGAGCACTTAGGCGGTTTTGGCGGTAACGCGATTGACGATGCTATTGTGATGGAAGAGTTAGGTAAGGGATTAGCGCTCGAGCCTTATTTAGCTTGCGTCATTATGTTTGGCGGCCTGCTTGCCAATGGGCCCGACGCCTCACGCCACGAACAAGACATTGCAGCAATCATTGATGGCAGCCTGCAAGGTGCTGTTGCCTTCACCGAAACACAAAGTCGCTACGAGTTAGCCGATGTAAAAACAACCGCCTCGCTGAGTAATGGCCAATACATTTTAAATGGCGAAAAAGTGGTGGTTGCCAATGGGCAAGCCGCCGACAAATTGATCATCAGCGCTCGCACTGCAGGTGAACAGTCAGATACAACCGGTATCACACTGTTCTATGTAGATGCTAACGCAGCCGGCGTAAGTAAAACGGATTACCCGATGATGGATGGCCATAGAGTCGCCAATATCACACTCACCGATGTTGCAGTAGACAGCGAAAATATCGTTGGCGAAGTTCATCATGGCTATGACAATCTCGCGCGCGCAATCGATCGAGCTATCATTGCCACCGCCGCCGAAGCATTGGGTATTATGGAAAAACTACTGCATACCACTGTGGCCTATACGCAAACGCGCAAACAGTTCGGTGTGGCCATAGGCTCATTTCAAGCGCTGCAACACCGCATGGTTGATATGTTTATCAATGTTGAGCAAACTCGCTCGTTATTGCTGCGTTCGGCCTGCTCCAATGTAGCGGCCCATCAAGCCAGCGACCCCAACACTTGCGAGGAGCTGCTTAAACAGAGCAAACAAGACACCCTAGCCTTAAAAGTCATGGTGGCTCAGGTGGGTAAGTTAGTGGGCGATGAAGCGTTGCAAATGCATGGTGGTATTGGCATGACCGATGAACTCGATGTGGGTCACTATGTAAAGCGTTTGCTAAGAATCAACACTATGTTTGGTGATGAAGATTATTCAATGCAAGCATTTGCCAAAGGCAGTTTAGGCTAAGCACGAATAAGCACTCACCCCAATAAAAAAGGCCCTTAAGGGCCTTTTTTATTGGTATACACGTTCACTTAGTGCTCGTGCGCGACCCCAGCTCCGGTGGGAATACGAATATCATCTACTAAATCCTGCACATCCGTTGGCGGCGGCGCGGTCATCATACTGACAACAAGTGCAGCCGCAATATTCATCAGCATACCCAAAAAGCCAATACCCTCAGGCGAAATACCCAGCAACCAATTAACTGAATTATTGAGCTCGGGGGCGTAAAATTTAAAATAGGCAATATAGCTAAAAGTGAAAATTAGCCCCACTAACATACCCGTTATGGCGCCTTCTTTATTCACTCGCTTACTAAATATACCGAGTAAAATGGCAGGGAACAATGAAGCGGCTGCCAAGCCAAACGCAAACGCCACCACTTGCGCCACAAAAGCCGGTGGATAGATACCAAATAATCCAGCCACACAAACGGCTACCGCCGCAGCTATTCTGGCAAACAGCAATTCTTGCTTATCACTGATATTTGGCATTAGGGTTTGCTTGAGTAAATCGTGCGAGATCGAGCTAGAAATCACCAGCAACAAGCCTGCAGCAGTAGACAAAGCCGCAGCCACTCCACCGGCCGCCACCAAGGCAATAACCCAGCCGGGTAAATTAGCAATTTCGGGGTTAGCCAACACCATTATGTCTCTATCAATATACACTTCGTTGGCCGACGCAGAGGGTTCGTTTTTCAGTAGTCGCTCGCCATGAATACCTTTTTGATCAGTGAAAATTGGCTTAGTGGGCGACAGTGCGGCACCCGCACTATATTGCATAACACCATCATTGTTTTTATCTTGCCAGGCAATCAGTCCAGTTTTCTCCCAATTACCAAACCATGCGGGAGCATCTGCATAAGCAGTGTCTTGCACCGTATCAACTAAGTTAAGACGCGCAAACGCCGCAACAGCCGGCGCGGTAGTATAAAGAATGGCAATGAACACCAGCGCATACCCTGCCGATAGCCGCGCATCAGACACTTTGGGTACGGTAAAAAAGCGCACCAATACATGCGGCAATCCAGCCGTACCAAACATCAGCGCGGCGGTAATGGCAAACATGTCGATGGTTGATTTACTGCCCTGTGTATAGGCACCAAAGCCTAAATCCATGAGCACACCATCGAGTTTTTCTAGCACCGACACACCCGAACCGAGCCCTTTAGCATCGAGCACCTCGGCGCCAAAACCCAGCTGTGGAATAGGATTACCGGTAATCATTAGCGAGATAAAAATAGCCGGCACCATGTAGGCAAATATCAAAACACAGTATTGCGCCACTTGTGTATAAGTAATCCCTTTCATGCCACCAAGCACGGCGTACATAAATACGATGGCCATGCCAATTACCACTCCGGTGTTGACTTCAACTTCTAAAAAGCGTGAAAACACAATGCCCACACCGCGCATTTGACCCGCAACGTAAGTGAATGACACGAAGATTAAACAGACCACTGCCACGATACGAGCAGTTTTTGAATAATAGCGCTCACCAATAAAATCCGGCACTGTAAAGCGACCAAATTTGCGTAGATAAGGCGCCAGCAATAGCGCTAATAAGACGTAACCACCGGTCCAACCGAGTAAATAAACCGAACCATCAAAACCCACAAAAGAAATAATGCCGGCCATAGAAATAAACGAAGCCGCACTCATCCAATCGGCCGCCGTAGCCATGCCATTCACTACAGGGTGTACGCCGCCGCCAGCAACATAAAAATCTTTAGTGGAGCCTGCCCGAGACCATACCGCTATGCCAATGTATAAAGCGAATGACAGGCCAACAAATAAATAGGTGAGCATTTGAGTAGTCATGTTTATGACGCTCCCTGATCGTTAGCAGCGTCAACATCACGGTCGTCGTCGTCCACTCCAAATCGACGTTCAATTACAACGATACGCCGTGCATAAATAAAAATGAGTGCAACAAAGACGTAAATAGCTCCCTGCTGAGCGAACCAAAAACCCAATTTAAAACCAAAAAAAGAAAACTGATCGAGCCAGTCAGCGAGCAATATGCCGAAACCAAAAGACACCGCAAACCAGACGGTGAGCAACTGCGCCAACAAACGTAAATTGGCACGCCAATAGCCCTTCGCTGCGGCATCAGTAATCACTTGCTGATCATGATGACTTGGCGGCGGCAAATTTTCGCCTTCGTGATGATAGTGTTGCTCAGACATAATCAGCCTCTTTTTATGTAGTTGGTCTAGGCTGTAAAATAATGACCCCAGGTACCCGGCTTTTAAGACTAACGCCTCACTGCGATGGGGGCTGGAAGGCCAGCTCTCGCCAAAAATCACGATAGTCGTAATCGGTTTGCAGTGCCAAATTAAGGGTATTATAAGCACGGAAGTCACTCACTAAATGCGTGAGCTGTACTATGCCTTTATCGGTAAGTCCCGCCTCTCTAAGCCTCGCTATCTGCTTATCAGCAACACCGGCGGCATTGCGATTGACCTGCAGCGCGTAATCGATCAGCGCAACCAAACGCTCGCTTGTTACCGCCAGCACGCCTTCAGCCAGTAAGCCGGCAATGTAGTCATCCGATGTGCTCAAACCGTAACTAAGAATGGTGCAAAAGGCTGCTGTACAGTATTCACAGCCGTTGTCTTTGGATACCAAAATGCCCACATGCTGAATTTCTTCCATACTCAGCTCGCCGGCTTCCCACAACACCTTGGTCGCGCCGAGCTTGGCCTTAAAAAATTCGGGGAAGTTGAGCTCGACATAAAAATGATTAGGGACACTGCCTTCCATTTCAGTGACCCACGCCAAGATACCTTCAATTTCAGGATCATCAATACTTGCCGGTTTGGCAATACTTACCCTAGCCATAATTTTTTCTCACAACACGCTGCTTTTTTACGTTTATCCAGCTTACGCACTAACTCATTAAAAGCGTGCTCGTACTTCGAGCTGCCATTGACGGCCACGGTCATACAAGCCTTCAAACGATTGAAAGGCTGTGCCGTACACACCGCTTACTAAGTACTGCTCATCACCCAGGTTGCGACCCAATAAAGTAACGGTCAGATCTTCGTCTTGGTTAGTCCAAGCAACACTGGCATCGAACAGGTCATAAGAATTGGTTTTGAGTAGCTCGGTGTTATAGGCATCGTTATAGGTGGCTCCACGATAACTCCAATCACCACGCAGAGTAATTGAACCACTATCTTCCAATTCGATTGCTTTAGATACACCGATACTGGCTTGAGTATCGGGGACACGCTCAAAGTCATTATCTTTGCCTATTAGCGTACTCGCTGTGTCAATATCCACATACTCAGCATCAATAAACGATACGCTCGCCTCAACAAACCAGCCGTCGCCAGGTGCGGCTTTAAGTTCCAACTCTACGCCATCAATAGTGGCTGTACCCACATTCTGCGTGACCGGTGCAACGCTATTGAATACCTGCACTTGCAAATCTTTATAGTCTGACTGGAACAAAGCACCGTTTAATTTAATTCGCCCCTCATGAAAACTCATCTTGGCACCAAACTCTACTGACTCAACAAACTCTGGCTCGTAGGTGGGAATAAGGTCGAGGTCAGGCGTGCCCGCTGGCGCTGTGAAAGGCGCCACTATTGGTGGGAATACACGTTGCGTAAAGCCACCCGACTTAAAGCCTTCTGAGTACGTGAGATACAGCATGGCATCATCACTGACATCGAATGCCCAATTCACCATGGGTGTAAATTCTTCAATATCAACCGTCTTCTCAATGAACGGCAAAATTCGATCGCCGGCCTCTAAGAAAGGCGCGCCTAACGCCGCCAAATCACCCGGCAGTGGTGCCGGTATTGCGCCGAAAAAATCAGTAATATAATTTTGAAAAATAATTTGATCGGGGGTGAATGATTTCTCTTCTTCTGTATATCTCCCGCCTACCGTTAGATGTAGACGATCGCTGACATCAAACGTTACCTGCGCAAATGCTGCTAAGGCCTCATTGTCAAACTCACCGCCCGAGCGGAAGTTTGACACGGTAAAGTCAAGAATATTTTCGTTGTCGCCATCTTCTTCAAAATAGTAAAGTCCAAGCACCCAGTTCACTCTATCGTGACTGCCTAACAGTTGAAATTCTTGGCTAAATTGCGCCTGCTCTAAATCATCAAAAAATTGCGAAATACGGTGCGGTGAATGGTCGCCATCACGTGCAAATTTTGCATCAAGCTCACGGTATGCGGTAATTGACTTGAGCGACAAAGCCTCACTAATGGCATAGCTTAGCGTGGCTGAGACACCCAACACATCGGTTTCAGAAAAAGCCGGCGCACTACCTTCATCTTGGTTATCCGCACCAATATAACGATCGTCATAACAATTGGGGCTTGCTGGTGCAGAAGTTATACCAATGGCGCTAGCCGCACACGGTAGACCTGGGCCGGTCGCTGCAAAAACAACATTATGAATAAACGCCATCGGCGGCGGTACCGAGCCGGGATCCAAAGGCCCACCATTGACATTACTAAGCTGACTTAAATCTGAATAATCAATACCAATTAGCTGCAGAGCTGGGCCATTTTCTCTGTCGCGCGTCATATCAAGAGAAAAATCGGCCGAGAAATCATCCGAGGGCTGCCAAGCTAACGACAAACGACCGGTTAGCGTATCGTCATCACCTAAATCAACGCCGTCTGTGCGCTGCACATAGCCATCCTGCCTTGAGGAAGCCACCGACAACCGCGCAGCAAAGGTATCACTTAACGGTACATGCACTGCGCCCTTAAGACGGCTTAAGTTATCAGTGCCTGTGGCAACCGACACTTTCGCACTTCGCTCACCACCGGGCTCGGGCCGCACACTGGTTAATGAAATTGCCCCGCCAATAGTATTGCGTCCAAACAAGGTGCCCTGCGGGCCACGCAATACTTCTAGGCGCTCAACATCAACAATATCTAAAATACCACCCACCGAACGCGCCACATAAACGCCATCAACATACAAGCCTACGCCAGGCTCTGTGGTAGGTAAAAATTCTTTTTGACCCACACCACGCAAATAAATAGCCGCAGCGTTAGACGCGCCGCCAAAACTAGGATTATTTTCTAAGGTGAGACTGGGCACAAAGCGTGCGATGTCATCGAGCTTGTTCACTCCGCGGTACTCGAGGCTTTCACCGGTATAAGCCGAAACAGCTAAGGGCGCATCTTGCAAACCTTCTTCACGAATGCGGGCCGTAACAATCACTTCCTCCAGTAGTTTCAGTGCTTTGTCGTTACTATCAGCTGCCTGCGTCTGCATTGATGCTGTGAACACTCCAGCACCTAATAGCAGGGTTGAATACAAAACGCGTATATTTATCACTTTCATAATGACTCCAGTCGGTATTTTATTTTTTGATTAACGCTTGTTGAAGCCGATTTATTCAGCTTATATTTTTTATAAACCACTTGTTATCTGTTAGTTATTCAGCAATAACAGGAACGCCTTCCATAGCAGCCTGAATGACATCGTCAGACAAATCTAGATCACGCATTTCGCCAGCCATATACTTATCATATGAGGCTAAATCGAGATGCCCATGGCCGCATAATGCTGTGAGAATGGTTTTTTCTTCGCCCGATTCTTTGCACGCTAGCGCTTCGCGTATAGCTGCAGCAAGCGCGTGAGTAGGCTCAGGCGCAGGTACAATACCCTCACTGCGCGCAAATTGAAGCGCAGCGGCAAAGCATTCGGTTTGAGGAATCGCAATTGCATCGACCAGCCCCAAATCATAAATATGCGAGACTAACGGCGCCATACCATGATAACGAAGCCCACCGGCATGAATAGGCTCAGGGATAAACGAGGCCCCTAAGGTATGCATTTTCATGAGTGGCGTCAGCCCTGCAGTATCACCAAAGTCATAGCGGAATTGGCCCTTGGTTAAGGTAGGGCAAGCCGTTGGCTCAACGCAGCGTATGACGGGGTTCATATTGCCCTTTAATTTTTCGCGTAAGAACGGGAACGCCAGGCCACCGAAGTTCGACCCGCCGCCAGTGCAGCCCACTAACACATCAGGTACAGCGCCTACTTTAGCCATTTGTAACAGCGCTTCTTCACCAATAATAGTTTGATGTAACAGCACATGATTCAAAACACTACCCAGCGCATAGCGTGTACCAGGATTTTCAATGGCCTTGCTCACTGCTTCTGAAATAGCAATACCTAAAGAACCCGGATGATCGGGATCTTGCGCCAACAAAGAACGGCCAAATTCTGTCTCATTAGACGGACTTGGATAAACCTTACCACCCCATACTTCCATCATAGTGCGGCGATGAGGCTTGGCTTTATACGAAGCTGCTACTTGCCAAATCTCACACTCAAGGCCAAATTGAGCACAGGCAAAGGCCAGCGAACTACCCCACTGCCCCGCGCCTGTTTCGGTTGTCAGCTTAAGAATACCCTCTTGAGCGTTGTACCAAACTTGCGGCACCGCGGTGTTGGGCTTGTGTGAACCCGCAGGCGAGACACCCTCATACTTGTAATAAATTTTGGCTGGAGTATCGAGTAGTTTCTCTAACCGGTGAGCACGAAACAAAGGACTGGGACGCCACAAACGATAAACATCTAAAACCTCACCTGGGATATCGATATAGCGCTCTTGCGACATCTCTTGCTCAATCAGGGCCTGCGGAAAAAGTGCACTAAAGTCTTCGGCAGTGGCCGGTTGGTGGGTACCCGGATGCAGTGGCGGCGGTGGCGGTACAGGCAGGTCAGCAACAATGTTGTACCACTGCGTGGGCATCTCAGATTCATCAAGCAGGATTTTGGTTAACTCAGTCATAAGGGTATCGATATCCTAAAATTAGGTTGCACATCCGCAAAACGCTCCATGATAGTGCTAAGCTCGAGAAAACTCCACTGTAGAATCACTGAAACGGCTTAAGTCTGTCGGCCGAAAAACCCAGCTAAGGCCCATTAGATTTTACGAGACATACCGGGCAGACCGCATCAATTAAAATCATACGCTTGCCGCATCTTTGCGCAGGCAATATATTTGCTCTGGCAATAAGATTGCGTAACGACTGAATGACCAACATGTGCACATCACATGGCCCAACAAACGCATTGACGGATTTCAGCGGGTCCGGTCATTGCACACACGCAAGAAAAAATCGGCTTATTAGCTGTTTGCATACCGCATGTGTTTTTACAGTACTGACCGCCCTAGGTGGTGCGACTAAGCGCCTTGATCGGCAAGGCCTGATTGGCCCAGTAAATGGAACCATTGTTGAACTGATTGCTGAGGTCAATACTGGTATAAAAAAATGCTCTCACTGGGTCGGCCAACTAGTCTGCCTTTTGAGACAGGTACACATCTAGCCAAACGGCCAGCGCTAGCACCGTGCCACGAGCAATAAATTTGGTTTCAGGCGCTACCGCCATCAACGTCATACCATTGAGCAAGGTGGCCATAATGAGCGCACCTATAAGCACGCCTAGCACATTACCGCGGCCACCGGCTAAGCTAGTACCACCGATAACGCAAGCGGCAATGGCATCAAGCTCCATCAAATTGCCAATGGTAGTGGTCGATGCGCCCGAGTAAGCCGTTTGCATAAATCCGGTAAGCGCCACAATGCCGCCCAACATCACGTAAGCGCCAATAATAACTTTTTTAACCGGCACCCCCGATAAAATAGCTGCCTCTTTATTGCCTCCCACCGCATAAAGATAGCGGCCAAAGCGGGTGTGCATAGTAATAATATAAACGCTAAACGCGACTATGCCCAAAACAACGACTGATAGCGGGACGCCTCTAAATTGATTCATGACCAAAATAATGAGCAGCAACGCTTGCAATGCCACAAAGATTTTTAAAATCGCTGTCGAGCTACTTTCAAGTTCAAAGCCATACTTTGCTCGCTGACTTCGTTGCCTCACACTGGCGCGAATAACAAAAAAAGCAATGACGCCTAACAATAAAAATCCTTGCGCAGGTGTTAAATAATGAGTGGTGAGCAGCGACAATGCGTTATCACCGGCTCCAGCAACAACCGGTACTGTTTCAGAATCGATCACTTTCCAAAACAACCCCTTAAATACCAGTAAACCACCTAGTGTGATGATAAATGCCGGAACGCGATATTGAATAATGAGCGTGCCCATAAGGCCCCAAATTACCAGCGCCACTGCTAATCCTGCACCCATTGCTGCAAAGGCATTCCAATGATGATTAAAAATAAGTACCGCGGCGATACCGCCAATTAAACCCACCCCACTGCCCACCGACAAATCAATTTGACCCGGCAGTAAAACCAGCAACATACCCAATGCTAAAGTGGCGGTCACCGCCATTTCAATCGATAGAATGGATAAATTCCGAGCCGATAAAAAGTTATCGGTAGCAACGGTAAAAAACAGCCAAATAAGCACCAAAGCAATGCCCATGGAATACGTACGGAGTAATTTTGTTTGATTCATAAATGTTATTTCGCGGTTTAAAAAATATTAACCATGCGTCATGGCTGCTTGAAGTAGTTGCTCTTGCGTAGTTTGCGCCGACACAAACTCGCCGCCAATCTTACCGTCACTCAAGACAATAATTCGATCGCTCATACCCAGTAACTCAGGCATTTCGCTTGACACCAAAATCACGGCTTTGCCTTGCTCAGTCAATTGATTAATCAACTCATACACTTCTAATTTGGCGCCAACATCGATGCCACGCGTCGGTTCGTCTAAAAAAACAAGTGATGGCTGAGTCATTAGCGCTTTAGCCAGCACCACTTTTTGCTGATTGCCGCCTGAAAGCCCACCGACCATCGATTCAATGGTGGGCGCTTTAATGCGTAGCGATTTAAATAACTTTTTATTGGCAAGTGTTTCTGCGTGATGATCCAGTAAACCATGCTGAGAAAATTTTGGAAGTGAGGCCAGCGACTGATTAAAACCAATATCTTTTTCTAGCACCAAACCATAGCGTTTGCGATCTTCGGACACCAACATCATGCCGGCGTTGATGGCATCAATGGGTGTACTATTATGCATGGGCTTACCACTACAAATAACCTCACCCGAAACACGATTGCCAAAAGCACCGAACAGATGCATGACTAATTCCGTTCTACCGGCGCCCATCAAACCACCAAAACCCAGTACCTCACCCGCCCTTATAATGAAGCTAATATCCTCTAAACAATTTTTATTCTCTAGCGGGTCAAATACGCTTAAATTCGTCACCGACAAAAGAGTCTTGGCAGGGCTGCTGCTGCGGCGAGGAAAAAAATCGTCGATATTGCGGCCAACCATCTGACGAATGATTTCGGACTTATCAATAGCGCCGATATGGCTTGTGGCAATTGAGGCGCCATCACGAAATACAGTCACCCTATCGGCAATTTGCATCACCTCATCAAGTTTGTGAGAAATATAAACACAGGTAACACCTGCGTTCTTTAAATCGCGAATAATATCTAACAAGATATCCACTTCGCTTTCAGTTAGAGCAGCGGTGGGTTCATCGAGTAATAATATGCTTGTGTTTTTAAGCAGCGCTTTGACAATTTCAACCAACTGCTGCTGCCCAATGCCTAAGTCTGCCACCAAGGCCGTAGGGTCTAAATCTAGATTGTATTTATCGAGCAGACTTTGCGTGGCGGCATACACCTTAGGCCAATCAATTTGGCCTAGCCTATTGGTGGGTTCATTACCCAAGTAAACATTTTCAGCTACCGTCATTTCACGCACGAGCGCCAACTCTTGATAAATAACGCCGATGCCAGCGCTTTCGGCATCTTTAATATGCTTAAAATCGGCCCGCCTAGCATTAACCCAAATGTCTCCCTCGTATGCATCAACCGGCCAAACACCCGACAAACATTTAATTAAGGTAGATTTACCCGCGCCATTTTCACCGCACAGTGCGTGCACCTCGCCAACCTCTAAATCAAAGCTCACGTCATCTAACGCTAACACACCAGGAAAACGTTTTGTTAGACCAGAAACTTGTAGCACTTTTTGCTTCATTAGGGTTACTGTTGTGGCGGTCTTTGGTCGACAGGCACATTGCGATAGACATCGTCAAATGTTCTAAAACCGTCTGCGATAACCGTTTGTAATAAGTTAGTTTTATCAACAGCCGTTACCGGCAAAAACACAGACGGCACATTACGGTAGCCATTATCCAGCTCATATTTCGCTACAAAAGGCTTACCCTTAGCCAACTTAACTGCATACTCAGCCGCTTGCGCGGCTAAAACTTTAACGGGTTTGTAAATAGTCATAGCTTGGGTGCCATCAACAATTCGTTGCGATGCAGCAAGCTCGGCATCTTGGCCTGTCACTATAATTTTTCCTGCCAAGCCCTCTTCTTTCAATGCTTGAATCGCACCGCCGGCCGTACCGTCGTTAGAGGCTAAAATAGCAACGAAATTGTGGCCGTTGTTAGTAATAGCGGCATTCGTGATTTGCTTAGCCACTTGAGGCTGCCATCCGGTGGCCCAATCTTCATGGACTACCTCAATGGCACCGCTATTAAGATAAGGCTGCAAAATATTATCTTGGCCTTGCTTAAACAACTTGGCATTGTTGTCGGTTGGCGCGCCATAAATCCTTACGATTTTCCCTCTGCCATTAATCGCGTCAACTAAATACTGTGCCTGCACCTCCCCAACTTTTACGTTATCGAAAGTGATATAAAGGTCTAGGTCGGCATCGGTAATTAAACGATCGTAGGCAATTACAGGGATATTGGCTTCGTGAGCGTTGCGCACGGCTTTAGCCATAGCCGCACCATCGTGCGGTATAATAACAATCGCGTCGACATCGTTACTAATAAATGAATTAACATCGCGCAGCTGAATCGCATCATCACTATTAGCTGAGTTCACCATCACTTCCGCACCTAATTCGTTGGCACGCTCCACAAATAAATCACGATCAACCTTCCATCTAGCCTCCTGCAAAGTGTCCATCGACAAACCAATAACCCACTGTTTATCTGCGACCTTGCTGGCCTCTTCACCACCCTGAGATAAGACGAGTCCTATCAGGACGCTTAAAAAAAATGAGAGTGACGCTAGCAATACATTGATGTTTTTCATAAAAATTGATCTTTCCACTTATGTAGGATTATCGTCATAACACCGAACAGACACAGGCCAATAAATTTGCCCGGCATAACCCACGTTCGCAATGCTGCCTTTATTTATTTTTGATACAAACACGTTACAAAAACGTTGGTTTATCGGTTTTATCTCCGCGGCAACAGTGCAATCATTCATCAAAGTATTGAAGCAACGTTTGAGCGCTTCCGATACAGGATAATTGTTATGCTTTTGAAAAAACCACGTTAACATGGAGCCGTATCATTCTTCTTATTACCAAGTCATGCCATCGTAACCGACATGGGGCTCAAGTCAAACTGCTTGCACAAGCCTTGCCATGCACAACGATCATATTTGCAAAACCGGGGAGGATGCTAGCAACAGCCTTTAACGTAGTCAAAATAGCAAAAAAGAAACTTTATATACAAAGCATGATGGCATTTACGTGGTCGCCTTCAGCAATTTTAAAACTAACGCGTGGCTCACACGCTTCGGATTTTGACCAACTCACTCATCTCTTGGATACAATAAGCCCATGCTCTTTTTAGGTATTGATATTGGAAGCTCCTCCGTCAAACTGTCGGTATTAGATGGTGCAACAGGCAAAGCTATTGCATCAGTACAGTACCCCGACACTGAACTCGATATTCTCAGCCCGCAAGCGGGTTGGGCAGAGCAAAACCCAGCCACTTGGTGGGATTGCATTGTTAAAGGCTGTGAGCTTCTATTCTCAGATGCTTCGGTAGATGCCGACGCCATTGAAGCCATTGGCATTGCGTATCAAATGCATGGATTGGTGCTGGTTGATGCCAATCAAACCGTGCTTCGCCCAGCCATTATTTGGTGTGACAGCCGCGCCGTCGGCGAAGGCGAAGCAGCGCTAACCGCCCTAGGCAGCGACTATTGCTTTGGCCATTTGCTGAACTCACCGGGTAATTTTACCGCAGCAAAACTGCGCTGGGTTCAGCAAAACGAGCCTGATATATTCGCAAGAACGCATAAAGTCATGTTGCCCGGCGACTACATCGCCATGGAACTATCCGGCGAAATCACAACGACCGCCTCAGGCTTATCAGAAGGTACTTTGTGGGACTTTCAGGAACAAAAAATAGCGAAAACACTGCTTAGTCATTGGGGTATCGATGAACAACTCATACCGACTATCGTTCCTAGTATCGGCCAGCAGGCAACGCTGAGCAACACTGCCGCACAACAACTGGGTTTAAAACCGGGCATCAACATCACCTATCGCGGTGGCGACCAACCCAACAACGCCTTTAGCCTTAATGTTTTAGCACCTGGCGAGGTTGCCGCCACGGCAGGCACCTCCGGAGTCATTTATGGAGTTACCGATAAGCCGGCTGCGGACACCCAGTCGCGAGTCAATACATTTTTACATGTCACCTCTACTCACCAAGCACCGCGCAACGGCGTGTTAGTTTGCGTGAATGGAGCGGGCCGCTCTTATAGCTGGTTGCGGCAACTGCTAGGTGCTAGCGCAGGGACACCGGCTTCCTATGATTTTTTAAATGACTTGGCCAGTAACCAGCCTATTGGCAGTGATGGACTGATCTTTCACCCCTTTGGTAATGGCGCGGAACGTCTTTTTCAAAATCGCACGCTCGGTGCACAACTTAAAAACATCGATTTAAACCGGCACAGCTTGGGCCATGTGGTGCGCGCGACCAAAGAAGGTATTGTATTTGCCCTAAACCAAGGCTTTGATGTTCTCAAGTCTTTAGGTGGCAACTGCGAGGTAGTGCGTGTTGCCAAAGGTAATATGTTCTTAAGCGAGGTTTTTACCGCTACGTTTGCCAACACCACGCAAGCAGCCGTAGAGTTTTACGACACCGACGGAGCCGAAGGTGCCGCTAGAGCTGCAGCATTAGGTAGCGGTTATTACAGTTCGGCAAAAGAAGCCTTTAGCGGCTTACAGCCCAGCGGCATTGTTGAGCCATGCGCAGCGCTCAAAGATGAATATCAAGATGCCTACCAACGCTGGGTCGCTGCACTCCCTTTAGGAGAGCACAATCTTGGCTGACTATGAAGCCTTCACCCTCACACTGGCTGACGGCTCGGCGAAACTAGAATTACTGTTAGAATTTGGTGGTGCTGTTAATGCGTTAGAACTATCTGACGTGCGAGACGATAGCCGCATCAATATTATTGCCGGACTAAGCCATCGTGCTGAACTCAAAAATAACAGCGCCTACAGGGGTGTACCGCTTTTCCCTGTGGTTAATCGCTTGGATGGTGGACGCTATACGCACCGAGGAAAACACTACCATCTCGCTATTAATGAACCTGAGTTGGACAACCACCTACATGGTTTTCTGCATACCCTGACACCGACTGTAGCAGATCACCGTGTTGGCAATACGCATAGCAGCGTAGCCTTGCAATACCACTACGATGGTCGATTTGATGGCTACCCCTTTCCGGCCTCGGTGGTCATAGAGTACACGCTCACGCACGATGCACTAACGGTTACCTTTGCCGTTCACAATCTACACGATGAAACGATTCCGGCGGGCATGGGTTGGCACCCCTATTTCCACTTGGACTGTCCGGTTGATCAATTACAGTTACAGCTACCTTCGGTCGAACGCATTGGTGTTGATGAGCGCATGCTGCCTACCGGTGAGACCTGTGACTTTAATGATTTTAAACAGCTAACCGGCATTGGCACGCGCCAGCTAGATACCTGTTTTCGCCTCGCTAAGCCCTGGCGTGATAAACCGGCTCGCGCAGCATTACTTCTGTGGTCTAAAGACAGTCAACGGGGTATTGAGGTATGGCAGCACAGTGGCCCTCAAGCTAACAACTACGTGCAGCTATGCATCGCACCCGACCGGCTCTCAATCGCTATAGAGCCTGTCAGCTGTAACATTAACGCATTAAATACGGGTGATGGTTTGGTGCATATAGAACCCGGCTGCACATGGGTTACGTCTAGCGGTGTAAAGTTAACGCGCAAAGCCAGGCTCAGTTAAAAAACGGCTCACCCACGCCGCCGCGTCATTGGTCGACGCAGCATGTCAGTCTTTTTTTTCTTGCTGTGCCACCACTTGTAGCACTGCTGCGTAGGCTGGTTTGCGTTCAAAGTTGCGGCCTATTAGCAACGGATAATCCGTTCGGCCTAACATCGGGCGATAATCACGCCAGCTGTTGCCATCCCATACACCCCAAAAAGTCACGCGCTCAACATTGTCACTGTATTTAACCAACAGCTTAAACAGCTCACTATAGCGCTTGGCCTGTAACGCTAAGATCTCTTCGGGCACACCATCAGCATAGGGATTGAACTCTGCTGCCAAAGCGAAGCGGTCTTCAACACTGGCTGCGCGATGTTTCCATGCATTGGGTAACACGCTCACATCAAGCTCTGTAATATGCAACGGAATTTGCGCTTGTTGGGCTTTACTCAAGACCCGCTCAATCTCAACTAATGCCGGCTGGTCGATAAACAAGTGCCCTTGATAACCCAGGCCATATATCTGCACACCACGGCTTTTTAAGTCAGCGATCATGGCGAGCGTAAAATCAAGCTTAGCTTCGTTGTGCAAACCATAATCGTTGTAAAGTAACTTCACCGATGGGTCCGCTTCGTGCGCTGCTCGATACGCAATTTCAATATACTCAGGTCCTATTATTTCAAGCCACGGCGTGGGCTTATAAAAGGCCTCAAAGCGCTTCTGTTTAGGCAGCCACCGAGTATCAATCGCTTCATTCACCACGTCCCAGTACTCGATGCGACCGCGATAGTGTTCTACCACCGTTCGAATGTGCGTTTTGAGGCGTGTGATCAACACCTCTCGGCTAACCTGAGCACCGTGCTTATCTAAAAAAAACCAATCCGGTGTGGCATTTTTCCAAACTAAGGTGTGTCCTACTACCACTAAATCCTGCGCCTGAGCATAGGCCATCATTGCATCAGATTCGGCAAAACTAAAGGCACCCTCCTCTGGCTGCAGTGCCGCAGGTTTCATACAGTTTTCAGCGGTAATCGTATTAAACTCAATAGCTGTAATCGCTTTTTCTTTTTCTAAAAAATGGTTTTTCTTGTGGCCTTCTACTGGCTGACCATGCCAAACAGTACCCATTAAAAAGTGCTCGGAGAAGGCTTCCTGCAACGTGTCGGCCAAGCCAGCGCTTTGCAGCATCAAACTGATCAAACCAACAAAAAAGATTCTATATTTCATTTTATGCCCACCATCAACTCTAGCTGTGCTTCCAGCACGCTATGGTATAACACGCTTCCTATTCAGACTTAACTTGCGACGCACTGTTACACATCAATACACTGTGACACTGAACCCATTGGCGCGAGTTATTTTAAAGAACGCTTTACAATAAAAAGACCTTTTAGGTGGATAGACCGCATTTGTGCAAGCATCGGGTAATTTAAAGCCATTTAAACGCCCTCTGATCGTTTTTTATGGGTCATTTGGGCTCTAAACTCATCGAATAGCATACACTTAACGTAAAAGTGCTAAACAATAACTGTCGGCGTTCAACTATGAATAGTTTCTCTGCAAAAAAATTGGGTCGCAAGCTCGGTGTATCAAGCTTGTTGTGCTTTCTGCTAATGTTCGGCCTACTCAGCAGTGCTCAGGCCTACGAAGTTGAGGCTGATAGCCTTGGCAATCAAGTTTTTATATTGTTGACCAATGGCAACCCGGCAGCGTCTTTTGACACTATTACCGTGAGCAACAACGCCCTAGGTATGGTCAGTTCGGCCACCGCGACCATTATTCCAACCTCAGTTGCGGTAAACAGTAGCGACCTTGCCGCACTGGACTTCGACATTGCCTCAGGCGCAGCGTTGGGCACTAGCGGTGATTTAATAGTGACCGTATCAGGTCAAGCCGATGGACAAGCTGTTGACGTAGTTGTGACAGTACCCTTGACCGTGGTCGCTAGTGCGCCCTCGGCCCAGGGTTTTATTGGCTCGACTATTCCGGCTCCCGACCCTGGTGGTTTGGATTCCGACAGTGACGGCGTAACAGACGCGCTCGAAATTGCGTATGGTTCTGACCCCAACGATGCCTCTTGGCTGCCGGGTCAAATCGTTGAAGAAAATATTCCGTTATTAGGCGTCATAGGCACCCTTCTTCTAGCCGCTTTATTTTTAGGCGCAGGCTCGCCGGCTGCACGGCGACAGAAAATGAGCGCACTAGTGCTGGCAGTAGTGATGCTTGTACCGCTAAATATGCTGGCCGGTTCAGCTACGCGCATCCAAGTGGTGGCATCGATTCCTACCCCGCCACCACCTCCGCCAGAGCCCGTGTTACTGCCTGCAACGGCTTCGTCGAGTAGTAATGAGAGTGCTGAGTTGCTGCCGTCTGATGCTGTAGATGGCAGCATGGGAACGCGCTGGAGCTCACAGTTCACTAATAATCAATGGCTGACTCTCGATTTGGGCGCGACCTATTCTTTGTCTGAGGTGATCATTCACTGGGAAGCAGCCAACGCGGCTAGCTATGAACTTCAAGGCTCAAACGATTTTAGTAGCTGGACTACATTGGCCAGTGAGAGCGGCGGCGCTTCCGGTGCTCGCACCGATACCGTCACAGTAGCGGGCAACTATCGCTATGTGCGCATGCAAGGGCTAACCCGCAACACCGTCTATGGCTATTCAATTTATGAGATAGAAGTTTTTGGATTGCCTGCCGCCGATGAAGATGAGGATGGCATTGGCGACTCAAGTGACCAGTGCCCAGGCACTCCTGCGGGAAGCTCAGTCGACTCTGCAGGCTGCCCTGCTCCCAACGCATTCAGCTTTACGCCTATTGTTAATGCGCCTTTAAATACGCTGACGGTATCTAATCTTATTACAGTATCGGGTATTTCAGGCAACACATCCATATCTATAGAGGGTGGCCAATATTCAATAAATGGCGGCACCTATGGAAGTAATAGCGGATTCGTGGCGAATGGGAATACCGTTGTAGTGCGACAAACTTCTTCTGTTAGCTATTCTGACACCAGCCAAAGCACGCTGACTATTGGCGGGCTAAGCGCTAGCTTTACTGTAACCACCGTATCCGACCAGAATCTATTTGGCTTCGTCAATCAGACTAACGCCGCGCAGAATATGGTAGTGACATCTAACGCTGTGGTAGTTTCAGGACTCAGCGGCCCCACAGCAATCACTGTCAGCAACGGTGAATACTCTATTGATGGCAGCGCCTATACTAATGCAGCTGGCACCATTGCCAACGGTCAGATACTTTCTTTGCAGCAACAAACATCACCGCTATTGGCGACTCAACTTGACACTTTGCTATCGCTGGGTGGCTCAACAGATGCGTTTAGCGTGACTACATCAGCGACGCAAATCCCTATCGATCAATCGCGCACCGGAAATCTCGCCGGTGTCACCGTTTGGCAATTACCTAACGCGCCCAACGGCGACAGGCCCGATCAGTGCTGGCTCGCAGTAGGATCCGATATTGACGGCGACATCTACATTTCTGGTCACGACCATATTAACAACTCGATGCTGTATCGCTTGCATCAGTCCGATAGCGTAATACGCTGGGTGGGCGATGCAGAAACGGCGTCTGAAGCGGTGAACAATTGGAGCCCTGGCGAAACCGCCGAAAAATTCCATACCCGCCCGCTCTATCATGATGGCCGAGTATATGCCGCCACGTTAGATAGCTCTAACATGAATACGGATTATTTAAATACTCGGGGTTTCCATTGGTATGGTTATGACTTGTTTGGCAACGAGCTGCTAGATTTAAGCGTCTCTGAACCTCAAGGCGTTGGCGCGCCCAATATACAAATCGTGACCATTCAAAAGGACACCAACAATGATTTACTGTATGGCATGTCTATTCCAGAAAATAAACTGGTTCGGTACGACATTGCCAATAAGCAAACAACCGTTTTAGGCAAGCCCAGTAGTTGGAACGGCTATTTCTACTCTAATCGATTCATGTGGGTCGACTCGCGAGATCGTGTCTATATAACCGGTGGTTCATCGCGCGGGCAATGGAATCAAGGCGAGCCGGCCAGTGTCTTTGATCACGTTTGGTATTACGATCCAGCCACCGGATTTGGCGAACTGCCAAGCTTTCAAATGCAGGGCCCTAACGCCATTGAAGTAGGTCAGTGGGACAGAGCGCATGAAGTGCTCTACGTAGCCGATGACCAGGGCAATATCTATCGCTTTGTCGATGCAACTGCGTCTTGGAGCTTCGTAGGCCAACCTAATTTTGCAGGTGTACCTGGCACACCGAAAACTTGGGTTTTCCAATTATCGGCCGATGACGAAAAAATTTATATAGGCGTAAGTGACTCACCGTACCCCAACTCCATCTGGGAGTATGACATTGCCACCAACACGACCTCGGAGTTGGCCAAGATCAGTGATCTAGACACTCAAGCAAGCAGTCAACAATTCATCACTGGCTACGACTCTTGGGATAACCGCGGGCGCTTTTATTTTTCAAGCTTCTCAATGTACAACGGCGTTAATGTGTATATGTTAGGCATCGACCCCGTGCGTATCAAAGCGGCTAACGATAGCTCTTTTGAGCTCGTTGCCGTGGGTGCACAGGGCACGGCCAACGGTGTGTCTGTAACACGCAGTGGCACAACAACCCAAACGCTTGAGGTGTTATATCAGGTTAAGCTATTTAACGCACTGGGCGACAAGCTCGAAACGATTATTGGTGAGACGACTATTGTTGCAGGGCAAAATACCCGTGCCTTGAGTACCGCTAACTTAGGTTTACCATCGGCAGGAACTTATGCCTACGCCGAGTTTTCTTTGGTAGCAGATGGTAACGACTATATCTTGTCCGATGACTTCACAACCTTGTTACCCTGATAAGCGCGCTGAGCCACAAGTATTTTATGACACAGCCTCGTCTACTTCAAAGAAACACTAGTCGGTGCGCAGGGATGAAACACGTGCAGCGACTGGCTTTGAGGCTCGCTGATACTCATCTGGGCGTTACCTACCAAATAGCCCTTTTAGTCCGTCCAGCTTCTCAGCGACATCATCGCCTAGTTTTTCTTTTAGTTTTTCCTCGGCGCGCGCTTTCACTTCATCTTTAGCACGATCTTTAAGCGCTTTTTCCGCCTGCTTTTTCGCTCTTTTGACCAGCGGCTGCATAATTGCGTTGCCTAGCTGTGCAGGCGATAAACCTACTTTTTTATCACCTAAATTACTTAGCTCAAAGCTAGGCAGTTTAAGATCGAAGCTGCCATATTTTTCTGTGGTTAGGTGTAAGCCACTGTCGGCAAATTTTAAATTTTGCACCATTAGTCTCACATCCGTTTCACTAACAGGCTCATCTGATTGTGCCGGTGCTGCTGTTGAAGGCCCCATAAACGCATCGAGATTTTTTTGCAGTGCCTGCAAGTTAGTCGTCAAGCCTTTTTGCTCGGCATAAAAGTGGATACCCTCAATAGTAATATCTTTCATCACAATTACATCACCCACCAACGACGTCGGGTCGACTGCTACGCGAATGGTTTCCGCTGAAAAAACATGTGGCTGAGTAAAACCTGCAGGGTTACCTATTGAAAACTGCTTGAGTTCGCCGCCAGCGCTTTCAAGCCCTAAGTTTATATCAACAACGTTCAGCAGTACTTCCGTTCCCGTTACTTTAGGCCCTTCTGACTCCACTGCTGATTTAATAATGGCGTTAATATTATTAAGCAAGTAAACACCTATTACAGCCGCTACGAGCAGAGCGATAATAAGAACACCTGCAACCACTTTACCTAGTTTCATCGTTTTCTCCTCGTTATATACGGTCCATTTAAAATGAAAGCCCCCTAAATCTTAATTAGTATAACAAGCATCACCCACGGTTTTATAGCCAAGAATCAATAGCTCTAATTATGATCACCCACTCACTTCATTGGAGGCTTCTCCAAAACTGCCTACATTTGGTATCTTTGATATCTTTGGTATCATAGCCCTGCGAACAACCCCGCAAGCTCCAACTGAATCGAGTATATTACTAACTGCCGTACACTCGTTGACCTGAGCGACTAAACCCAGGCAGTAGTTCACGCAAAGAACCTTCGTATGCCTATATTAAAAAGTTCAAGATCGCCGCTTAGTCTGTTTTTATTACTTAGCGCAAACATTTCGCTAGCCCAAACGCCCACCAAAATTGAAGCCACTGAATACGACCCCAGCGCCAATCGCTGGTTCGTCAGCAATGAATCAAGCATCCTACAAACCCATGACGAGGGAAAGTCTTACCAACAGTTTGGCTCCGCCTCAGCAACACATGGTATGGAAGTAGTCGATAACATGCTTATCGTCATCAATGACGGAACGATCCACGCCATTGATCTGGCAACAGCCCAAATATTAGGCTCCATAACTATTGCTCGCACGGGCTTTCTCAACGGCATGGGCAGTCAACCAGGCGAAGTCATTGTGAGCGATTTTGCGACAGGGAAGATTCACCGCATTGATATCAGCGAACCCACCAAAATGAAATCAAAGGTGTTAGTTGCCAAAACTCGCACCCGCCCTAACGGCGTTGTGGTCGATGCTCGCAATAACCGTGCGGTCATTGTGAATTGGGGCAGCAACGCGCCCATTTTGGCTGTCGACTTAAGTACCGGCCGGCTTTCCACGCTTGTCAAAGACACCGGTATAGGCAACCTCGATGGTATCGACATGGATTCAGAGGGCAACTTTTATATCAGCTCATGGTCGCCCGCCCGCATTACCAAATTCAACAACGATTTCAGCAAGTCTTCCGTTGTTGTTGAAGGAGCAGACGCAGGCCTATTCAACCCTGCGGACATTAGCTACTCGCTGCAAACCAAAACGTTGGGCGTTGCCAATCGAGGCAACAGTACGCCGTCGTTTTACTATTTTGCTGAAAAGCCAGATCTTCCTCAACCATCAGAAGATGGAGTGTCGGCCAACTAATTGATCGGTTTCGGCGTTTTTATCGGTTAAAAAATGTAACCTCCGAGCAGCCTCCTTAGCTATTTCTCAGCCAACCATCTAGGTGAGCATAAACATGCTCTTACGCCAAGATAACTTGCGTCACCCGATGCGATAACCGTTATACTCCCGCGCCCAAATTAGCCGTGCCCCTCCACATCGAATAGATACCCAGAGTTTTTTATGAAAAGTATTTCTACCCGTATTGCCGATGAACTGAATATTCGAGAGGGTCAAGTTGATGCTGCCATCGGGTTGCTCGACGAAGGCTCTACCGTGCCGTTTATTTCTCGCTATCGTAAGGAAGTGACCGGAGGCCTCGATGACACTCAAATGCGCACGTTAGAGGAGCGCTTACGTTATTTACGTGAGTTAGAGGATC
>Ga0206130_10001526_pt1 | contig 33641 bp, 28 predicted proteins | sample Helgoland_Spring_9_FD_148637 | JGI IMG/M metagenome (GOLD analysis project Ga0206130, IMG submission 148637) | Pelagic subsurface seawater microbial communities from Kabeltonne, Helgoland, North Sea - Helgoland_Spring_Bloom_20160512_1 | ecosystem: Environmental > Aquatic > Marine > Epipelagic ...
CAGCTTCAACTTGCTGTCTAACCTGCTCTCTTCTCTCAAAATTTGTACCTTCAGGAAAGCGAGCATTAAATTCTATCATATCTCCTTCGACTACGGGTATGAATGCCGTTGGAGCCACACCTGCTTGTAGTAGCATAATAGACATTGCAAATAACCCAACAAAAACTGAGATTGTTATGTACCTAAACTTTATCAGTGCCGCTATTATCGGCCGGAATATATTTTGAGCAAATAAAACCAGGCTATTCGCAATTTTTGTTTGCAAACGCATCAATTTTCCCTGTTCATTGATATTAACTGGCTTTAGGTGCCTTAAATGAGCAGGCAAAATGAAGAAGGCTTCCAATAATGAAAATATCAATACTGCTATTACTACTAGGCTTATCTGGCCAAGCATGGCCTGAATTGGGCCCGTCATTAATAAGAAGGGTATGAACATTAATATAGTGGTTACAACAGCAAAATAGACTGGCTTAACGACCATACCAGCACCAGCTATAGCACCTCTGTTTCCTGATATCCCATTTTCCACATGGAAATGAATACTTTCACCGACGACAATCGCATCATCAACCACAATTCCAATAACAAGTAAAAAGGCAAAAAGCGATATCATGTTTAATGTGATACCTATGTGAGGAGCTATCGCTATTGCACCCATGAATGCAGCAGCAATTCCTGCCGTTACCCAAAATGCTACCGCAGGCCTTAAGAAAAGCATTAAAATTATAAGAACTAAAATCATTCCCGATACTGCATTGCTTCCTATTAACTCCATTCGACTATCAAACATTTCTGACCCATCAAACCATATTGAAAAAGTAAGGTCGGGAGGTAATTTGGTGTTAATTTCTTCCTCAAATTTTCGAATAGACCTCCCAGCCTCAGTAACATTCATATTATCTGGAGATTGGACTTGAAATATTGCTGCATTTTGACCATTAAATTTTGCAGAAAATTTAGCTGAGTCGAAGCCATCTATTACATTAGCTATATCCCGGACACGAATTACGCCCCCATTTAATGTTTGACGAATGATAATATCATTAAAGTCTTCTTTATCGTTTGCCAAAGATCTCGCTCTTAACTGAAGTTTACCAGCTGCAGTTTCAACAGTACCGGCAGATAAGTTTACCGATGAACGAGAAATAGCGGCCGAAACATCTGAAAAAGTTAAGTTGTACTGACGTAATGCGTCCTCAGATATTTCAATCGTGACTTGCTCATCAATTTTTGTCATTTGATTAGTTAACTGCAACCCAGGGAGTTTAGTTATTTGAAAACGTAAGTCAGTCGCCGCTCTCTGTAAGGTTAATCTGTCAACATTACCGTGAAGAGCAAGAAAGAAGGTATCTTCCCGTGCATCCCACCTGTAAACTTGAGGTCGGTATGCATTAGGCGGTAAATTTTGAATTCCATCAACACGTGACTGCACTTCATCAAGAAGTTTATCGTAATCAATTCCTAATTTAGTTCTTACATTTACAGTGTAGCTTCCCTCTCGGGCTGTAGACTCAATATAATCTATACCATCCAAACCATCTATGGTTTCTTCAATTCGCACTACGATTTGTTCTTCAACATCGCGAGGAGACGCACCCGGCCAACCTGATGAGATTGTCATGCCGTTAATTGTAACTTTTGGGATAAACTCTCTGTCCAAATTACTATAGCCAAAGACTCCGATCACAAACATTGTGAACATCATTAAATTTGCAGCTACAGGGTTCTTAACAAACCAACTTATCAAAGATTTCATAAGATATTATTCCTTATTTGCTAAGACTTTTTGTTTTTTTTAGTTTCTTTACTTTTCTTTTCAAGGTTTTTCATCCAATCTGGTTTAGGTGGATCAACAAGAATAGTTTCAGGGTTATTCACATCCAAAACTCTCAAAGACATAGATGTTCGTGACTTCTCCATTGGAGAAAGTACAACTAACTCGCCCTCATCTACACCCCCAATAAGTAGTGCTCTTTCACTGTCAGAGTCGAGTACTTTAACTTTTCGGATATCAGCTTTACCTTTATCATCAACCACATAAACTTCATTATCTGGCCTCAATCCGTCCCTGGGTAAAACAATAATTTCCTGATATATCTTTCCAGAGATTTCTGCATCAACAAATAGACCGGGGGCTAGTGGGTAGCCATTTTCTGATGCCCCTGAACCATAGGGATCAACCACTTCAGCAATTGCAAATAAAGCACGAGTTTGAGTATCATATGTACTTGCTGTCCGCATTATTTTACCACTCCAGTATCTACGTTTACCTGCAATAATAGCGTTTAATTCCACGTCGATTGCTGAGGCTCTATTTTTTGCTACATAAGCAATAGGTAGATCTATCTTAGATAGATCACTATCGCTCAATGGAAGACGAACTTCAACTATACTAGTTGAAAAGATACGCCCTAATGTGCGGCCAGGGGATACGAATTGTCCAATATCAGAGTTCTTTGTCTTCACACGTCCGGTAAAGGGGGCGCGAACTTCAGTACGCTTTAATTGAAGGTTAGCTGAAGCCAGCTCAGCCTCAGCGGCCTGCAAAGAAGCGAGTGCTTGGGCCTGCTGCGGTAAACGCAATGCCAATGGGCTAGCCTTACCTATTCCTAATTCTTGATAGTCTTGTTTAGCAATCTCACCTTCAGCCTTTTCTCGTATTACAGACTGTTCGGCTTGAGCGACCTGAGCCTGGGCTCTAATAACTGATACTTTATAATCAGCATCTTCAATTCTTAAAAGTACTTCTCCTTTTTTGATAATGCCGCCTTCAATAAAGTTTGGGGAGACATAAACAATTTTTCCACCAATTTCAGGTACCAAGTCAATTTCGGTTTGCGGCCGTGCTTCACCTTGGGTTTTTACGCTTAGCTGTACATCGTCTAAAACTGCGTAATCAGCAAGGACTGCTAAAGTGTTAAAGGCTCTCTTTTTTTCTTCAGGTTTATTATTTAACTTGATTATAATAGATCCCAAAAATACAAATCCAACTATAAACAGAAAAGGAAGGGTATAGATTAAGGATCTTTTCAAAAAACCAGCTTTTGATGATTTTATAGTATTATACTCTGCCGTCATAATTATTCTTTCTTTTCTATCTTGAAGGCTTGCGCATCTGTGCCATGAGACAATTTAAGTAATTCTACCCCTCCCCCAAGAGCTACATGCAGCCTCACTCTGTTAGAAAGTCTTTCTTTTCTTGAACTAATTAGCTGCCCTTCGGCAGTTAAGCTTCGTGATTGTGCATCTAAGAGTTGTAGTATTGTAGCCAAACCTTCGGTATAACGAAGTTCTAATCGACTTTCAGCTTTCTGAGCTTCATTTAGTGAGATTCGTAGTGCTTTTTCTTGTTCACTTAACCTTTTCTCACTACCGATCGCATTCTCAACTTCCAGGTATGCATTTAAAATCAACCCCGCATATGACTCTAATTGAGATTTCATAATTGATTTTTGTTGAGAAACATTAGCTTTAAGTCTTCCACCCTGAAATATAGGTGCGGATATGCTGCCAGCGAGCGAAGCAACTAACGCATCTATTTCAAAAAAGTCATTCAGGTTTCGAGACGCTAAAGAGCCACTACCATCCAATGTTATTCGGGGAAGTAAATTCTTCTTGGCAATTTCTATCTGCAAACCTTGGGACTTCAAACGATATTCCGCCTCCAACAAATCCGGGCGATTCCGTAAAACATACCCGGGAGTTCCGACTCCTTTCAATTTAGGCAATTCAGGAAGATCTGAGGGCGCTTTAAGCTCTGCAGCTGGGTATCTTCGTAAAAGTATCTCGACACGACGGGTCGCTGACGACAATCTTTGCAGTTGTAAAGATTGTGAGGCTTGAGCGCTAGCCAAAGATGATCTTGCCAACCTGACATCTGAGGACCCCGTGACACCGCCTTCAAAGCGTCTTTGAGTTAGCTCTAAAGCTCTTGTCTTGGTTGCAACCGTACGGTTTGATAACTCTGAGAGCAGTCTTGTTTCAATAAGATCAAACCAAGCTAAACTCACTTGGCCTGCAACAGATAAACGGGCACTATTATAATCTGCTGAAACAGCTTTAAAGTCCAAGAAACTGGCATCTATGCTATTTTCTATGCGCCCCCATAGATCATACTCCCAGCTGGTAGTAAGTCCTGACGATATATTTGTTGAACCAGGAAGAGAACTCGCATTTTCATTCCTACTTAATCTTGAGTTAGCACTTAAAGATGGAAATCGTTCAGAGTCAGAAATATCGATACGGGCATTGGCAGCATCAACGCGGTATTTTGCTGCAAGCATACTAGGGTTTGATACAAACGCTTCCTGAACAAGGTCTCTTAAAACTGGGTCTGAAAAACTATCAACCCAATGTATCGTAGGCAGTTCAGTTTGCGATGAATTGGCCCAAAGTTCAGATTCAGGGATTACAGGAAAAGGTAAGTTACTGCCAAGATCTGTATTATTAAACTTGATATCATTGAGACTTGCACAACTGGCAAAAAAAGTTCCCAATAGAAGTGGAATAACAGTCTTCGTAATCACAACCACTCCTCTCAGTAAAATTTCTTTAAAATCTTAATTTACATTATTCTTCATTAATCAAATAGTATTACGCTATAACTACTACAAAAAGTTCAGACAATCCCTAAAAGAGATGATTACAAAGATTTAATTATTTCAATTTTTTTCGAATATATTAAACAAATTGAGAAGTAAAGGTTACATTTTATAATAATCTTAAAAGACCTATTTTTTTTTTAAAGTTACAATATAATAAAATACATGAATAACCTTATAGAAAACTCATCAATAAACATGCTTCTAACAATCATGGATAATATAAATAATGGAGCCATAATTGTTGATGATAATTACAATGTTATGTATGCTAACAAGACCTCAAAAGTATTATTAAACAATGAGTACAACAATCAAGCAGTTTCAAAGCTTCTTAATGATGGTAAAGTAAATTTCAGTTTAAAAAGGGCTTTATCTGGAAAAATCTCAGAGCCAACTACCTACCTCATAGATAAACCCGTGATTCAACACATACGTGTTTCAATTTCACCCTTTGATCAAAAAATAAGATTACCCGAAAAGCAACTAGCTCTAATTATTTTAAACGACATAACAGAATATGTATTTATGCAAAGTCAAAGAAGTGATTTTCTAGCCAATGCCTCACATGAACTTAAAACCCCAGTTGCATCACTTTTGGGTTATATTGAAACACTCGAAGGGCATGCAAAAAATGATGCAAAGGCTCGTGAGAAGTTTCTATCTATTATGCATACTCAAGCTGAACGAATGCAGCACCTTATCAATGATTTACTTTCTTTGCTTAAAATTGAACAAATAGAGCATATTGTACCCGATGAAGCATTCGATTTAACTCAGTCAATTGAAACGGCACTTGAGACAGTTAGTCCTTTAGCTTTAAAGCGAAATATAAAAATTAATTTCCCTAACCACGAGCCTAAATTCGTTACAGGTGACTATGATGAAATAGTGCAGGTAATTATCAATTTAGTTCATAATGCGATAAAAATTTCGGAAGAAAATACTAGCATAGACATAACAATATGTCGGCAGAATGAATGCAAATCTGACTTTGGCACTGACAAAAATAGAGTAAGCACAAGAATAATAGTTCCTATTTATGAACCAAAGACTTCACATTACTGTTTACGAATAAAAGATAATGGTCCCGGGTTTGCAGAAGGTCACATACCGCGCATTGGCGAGAGGTTTTACAGAATTGCGGGAGATCTAAATTCGCAAGAAAAAGGAACAGGTCTAGGACTTGCCATTGTAAAGCACATTATCATGCGGCACCGTGGTGGATTGGACTTAAAAACTAAATTAGGTAGTGGTTCAGAATTTTGTATTTCACTCCCAATCAACAATTAACTCAGAAATATTCATCAAAATGTCATAAATAAAATACATAACCCAAAAAAAAGACTGAATGATAAAGTTTAACTTCTATTTAAGGGCTAGAAAAAAAAATGATACCACATGTACTTATAGTAGAAGATGAGGACTCACTCAGTACCCTCTTGCAATATAATTTTGAAAAAGAAGGATATAAAGTAGAAATCGCCAAAGATGGTGAAGAAGCACTCTTAATGGTAGCAGAATCTAAGCCTGATATAATTCTTTTAGATTGGATGCTCCCTAAACTATCGGGAATAGAGGTGTGCCGAAGATTAAGACTTAATAAAGAACAAAGAAAAATTCCTATTATTATGCTAACCGCAAGGGGTGATGAAACAGATAGAATAACGGGTTTAGATTACGGGGCAGATGACTACGTTCTCAAACCATTTTCTTTACCTCTGCTCTTTGCACGAACTCGCGCTTTATTACGACGCACAAATCCTGCAACGATTGGTGATACCATATCTATTGGTAACATTAAAATTGATACCAAAGCATTGCGTGTTAAAGTAAATAACAACCAAATCCACCTTGGACCAACTGAATTTCGTCTTCTAGAGTACTTTATAAGTAACCCTGGCAGGGTATATTCTCGAGAGCAACTGCTTGATGCGGTATGGGGTCGTGACATATATGTAGAAGCACGAACCGTTGATGTTCATATTGGCAGATTGCGAAAAATATTGAATAAGTATGGTGCAGAAAATTACATAAGAACCGTAAGGTCCGCTGGATATTCATTTGATATAAGCGGGTAACACTATTTTTTACATATCCGATAAGTAATAAATAACTATATTATTTTACTTACTAATTTGTAATAAAATTATATTTGAATTTCACAGCAAACTATATTTTAATAAGATGAGATAAAACTGTTTTTTTATTATCAAAACGTTAAAATATATCTGCATCAGATATAAACCACAGAGTCAAAATATGAAAAAAATTATATCGTTGTTTACTGCAATATCTCTAACCTCATGTGCAACGGCTTCTTTTGATATTTCATCTTATTCCCCAGTAATGGATGTTAGAGAAGGCGAATATGAAGTTCATTCAAGGGATTTAAAAGAATGTCGTTATTTAGGCATGAAAGCGCGTGATCAATATAAAAAACAGCGCGAAAAAGAAAAGAATAAAGCATTAGGTAATGCAGTTGTTGGCGCCTTATTGGGTGCTACTTTGGGTGCTGTAATTGATGGTGGTGACGGCGCGGCAGATGGTGCGGTTATTGGAGGAGCAATTGGCGTAGCATCAGGAGCTGAACAAGTAGATTTCACTCGAAGATTCGTAAAGCTTGGGCCAGCAGGAATTGTTGATGAATGTATGTCAGAACGTGGATGGTCTGTCTTGAGTTCCAAGGGTATGGGTGGCGGCTAATATAAGAATGACAATAACATAAACTAAATTCACACATTGATATAAAGCCATATCATTTTAAAAGATAGAATTTATTAACAGATGCTGTAACAATCTCTGTATATTAAGCTTGAAACCCAAATCAGTTTGCGCTAGTAGGCCGTCAATCAACAGGTAGTTTTTCTACTTAATCTTTTTATTATTCAAATGGAGGCCCCGATGGCTGTCCCTAAAAGTAAGATCTCAAATTCACGCCGCGGGATGCGTCGTGCGCACGATAAACTAGCTGCAGTTAACTATGTAGAAGACAAAGAAAGCGGAGAATTACGTCGCCAGCACCACATAGACCTTAAATCTGGTATGTATAGAGGTCGACAAGTCATAGCTCCCAAAGATTAGCACGCTCGAACTCACCAGGATAACTTAAAATGGTTAAGATTGAGAAGGTTTTTGCTCGGGAAATACTTGATAGTCGTGGCAACCCTACACTTGAGGCTGACGTGGTCTTATCAGACGGATCTTTTGGTAGAGCAGCTGTCCCCAGCGGAGCATCCACAGGTAAACATGAGGCTGTAGAGCTCAGAGATAATGATGATACAAGGTATTTAGGTAAAGGTGTCTTGAAAGCCGTCAATAACGTTAACAAACGCATCGCTAATAAACTAATCGGCATTGACGCTAGAAATCAACGTTTAATTGATTCCATAATGATCGAACTTGATAACACTGAAAACAAAAGTAATTTAGGTGCTAATGCTATATTAGGCGTATCTCTGGCGGTTTCAAAAGCAATGGCGGTCTCTAACAATATTCCACTCTACGCATATATTGGTGATGATAAATCATGCACATTACCTGTTCCAATGATGAATATTATCAATGGCGGAGAGCATGCTGATAATAAAATAGACGTTCAGGAATTCATGATCATGCCTGTTGGCGCCAAGTCCTTTAGTGAAGCTCTTCGCTGTGGAGCAGAAGTTTTTCATTCTTTAAAATTGAGGCTAATGTCTGATGGTCATAACACTAATGTTGGTGATGAGGGTGGTTTTGCTCCGAATTTAGACGGATCCAAAGAAGCTCTAGAATATATAATGCAATCAATTATTGATGCCGGCTATAAACCTGGTGAAGATGTTTATTTAGCAATGGATGTAGCATCCACAGAATTCTATGATGGAACCCATTATAAACTCAAAGGTGAAAATAAAGTTCTCACATCATCGCAAATGGTGGATTATCTATATGACCTAACTATTAATTATCCTATAGTATCTATAGAAGACGGAATGGCAGAAGATGATTGGGATGGCTGGGTAGCTTTAAATGATAAATTAGGTAGCACGTGCCAGCTTGTTGGCGATGATTTGTTTGTTACTAACCAAAAACGGTTGCAAACAGGAATTGATCTTAAAGCCGCCAACTCTATTCTAGTCAAAGTAAATCAAATAGGTACACTCAGTGAAACTTTAGATGCAGTTAAATTAGCACACAGCGCTGGCATGACAGCTGTTATGAGCCACAGGTCAGGAGAAACAGCCGATACAACAATATCCGACCTTGCAGTTGCCACAAATTGTGGGCAAATAAAAACTGGCTCTTTAGCTCGGTCTGATAGACTCGCAAAATATAATCAGCTTTTAAGAATTGAAGAGCAGCTAGGAAGCAAAGCCGTATTCGCAGGTAGGTCAGTGCTTCCAAACTAATAAAAGTAAATCCATTAACTGATTGCTAACTATACTAAGCTCATAACCAGAGTATGAAACGTCTTGATACCCTAAAAAACAAGTGGCCACTAATTTCACTTTTAGTATTATATATGTATCTGATATTCCATGCAATTTCAGGGTCTGAAGGCATCATAGGCTACTTGGAGTATGAAAAAAAAATTAACATAACAGAAAAAATTTTACTTGAACTATCTGAAGATCGTAAAAAGTTAGAAAAACACGCAGTTAGTTTAAATTCATCTGAATTAGACCTAGATAAATTAGATATTAAGGCAAGACAGTTATTATTTGTTTCGGATCCAAATGAAAAGACGATTTGGCTTGACCGTAAGCAATAAAATAGTTCATATTACACCAAGTTAAAAAATAAATTATAATTTTATTTCGTATACGTAATAATTAGGTAATAATGTGAATAAAAAAAATAAAAAAATTAATCCGCTTAAGACCACAAAAGATGAACTTTTAAGTCTTTACAAGGATATGCTACTCATCCGCAGATTTGAAGAAAAAGCAGGTCAACTATATGGTATGGGCCAAATAGCTGGATTTTGTCATTTATATATAGGTCAAGAAGCTGTTGTTGTGGGAACGCGAGCTAGCATGATTGACGGTGATCAAATGATAACTGGTTATCGGGACCATGGGCACATGCTCGCCTGCGGCATGGAATCCAGAGGCGTTATGGCTGAACTGACTGGAAGAGCTGGAGGTTACTCTAGAGGAAAAGGCGGTTCCATGCACATGTTTTCAACAGAAAAGCACTTTTATGGTGGACATGGCATAGTTGGGGCACAAGTACCTATAGGAGCTGGATTGGCTTTATCAAATAAATACAAAGGCAATGGAAACGTTAGCTTAGCGTTTTTTGGCGATGGCGCCTCTAACCAAGGACAGGTATATGAGGCATTCAATATGGCTAAGCTATGGAGCTTACCAGTTGTTTTTGTTATTGAAAATAATCAATATGCCATGGGCACATCTGTAATTAGGTCATCTGCAGAAACAGAATTACATAAACGTGGTTCCAGTTTTGAGATCAAAGGCATTCAGGTTGACGGTATGAACGTTCTAGAAGTTAGAGATGCAGCTAAAAAAGCTATTAAGCATGCAAGAGACGGGAAAGGACCAATGATATTGGAGATGAAAACATATAGATATCGCGGCCACTCAATGTCAGATCCCGCAAAGTATCGAACACGTGATGAAGTTACAAAAACTCGAAGTGAACGAGACCCAATTGACATGGTAAAAAATAGATTAATTGAAGAGGAATGGGCAACGGATGATGCACTCAAATCAATTGATAAAGAAATTAAGTTAATAGTAGCTGATGCTGCAGAATTTGCACAGACATCGCCAGAGCCCGATGCGTCTGAACTTTATACAGATGTTCTACTGGATGCTTAATTAAAAGTTAAACGCAATTTAAAAAGGAGAATAGTATGCCTATTGAACTGAAATACTTATTATGGAGCATAGCCTTATTTTTTATAATGATTTTGGCACAATCGTTATCATCAATCTTTTCAGGAAAAGCTTCTGTTTCTGAGTTAGTTGGCCACAGAGACAATTTACCAAAAGAGGGGCTTACGAAATTACATGGTAGAACAAAACGAGCGCAAGCAAATTTTATTGAAAGCCTGGTTATGTTTGTACCTTTAGTCTTAATAACTATTATAACGGAAAGCTCCACAGAAATAACTGCTTTAGGGGCTGCTTTATTCTTCTGGGGTAGGTTGGCATTCGCTCCATGCTATTGGCTGGGTGTGTCTTGGTTAAGGACTTTAGCTTGGTTTGTATCTATCATTGGGATGCTAATGATCTTTTTGGAACTAATCAGCTAATGGCAATCGATATAAAAATGCCAGCCCTTTCTCCCACTATGGAGGAAGGGACACTCAGCAAGTGGGTCGTAAAAGAAGGTGATACTGTTACCTCTGGTGATATACTTGCTGAAATTGAAACAGATAAAGCAACTATGGAAGTTGAAAGTATAGATGAGGGTGTTGTAGGAAAGATTGCTATACCCGAAGGAACTGAAAACGTTAAAGTAGGAACAGTTATTGTTCAGCTATTAGAAACTGGCGAAAAAGTAAATGATCTTGAGAAGCTTCAGGACAAGCCCATTAATTCCTCCGAAAATTATGAACAAAATCAGACTGCTAAAAAAACTATCCCCTCAAGAGATGATCTAGATGAAAAAAGAGTTTCAGGCTCCAATGTTACGCATACTGAAATTACTGTAAGAGATGCATTACGCGATGCAATGGCAGAAGAAATGAGGCGTGATGAGAATGTCTTCATAATGGGGGAAGAAGTAGCAGAATATCAAGGTGCCTATAAGGTTACGCGTGAATTACTTCAAGAATTTGGAGAGAAAAGGGTTATTGATACGCCCATAACTGAATACGGATTTGCAGGTATTGGAGTAGGTGCGGCGATGGGGGGACTAAAACCAATTGTTGAATTTATGACCTTCAATTTCGCAATGCAAGCGATTGACCATATTATAAATTCAGCAGCTAAAACTCTTTATATGTCTGGTGGACAAATGCGCTGCCCAATAGTTTTTCGGGGACCCAATGGTGCTGCATCTCGTGTTGGAGCCCAGCATAGTCATGATTACACTAGTTGGTACGCTAACGTCCCAGGCTTAAAAGTGGTTGCACCCTATGATGCGGAAGATGCTAAAGGTTTACTTAAGGCAGCAATTCGTGACCCCAATCCAGTTGTGTTTCTGGAACACGAGCTTCTGTACGGAGAAATATTTCAAATACCTGATGTTGATGACCTCATCGTACCCATTGGCAAAGCTAAAGTTAGACGAAAAGGTTCAGATGTAACACTTGTGGCGCACAGCAGAATGGTTGGTAGGTGCCTTGAAGCAGCAAATCTACTTATAAATGAAGGCATTGATTGTGAAGTAGTGGATTTAAGAACTATCCGTCCATTAGATAGTAAAACAGTTATAGAAAGTGTTAAAAAAACAAATAGACTTGTTTGTGCTGAAGAAGGCTGGGGACAGAGTGGCATTGGTGCTGAAATTGTCTCACGAGTCACCAAAGAGGCCTTTGATTACCTAGATGCCCCGCCGGAAAGGGTATATCAAGTAGACGTTCCTTTACCGTATGCTGCAAATCTCGAAGCCCTGAGCCTTCCAGGCTCCTCAGATATTATAAAAGCAGCAAAAAAAGTTTGCTATAAAAATTAAAGGTTAAATATGCCGATTGAAATTCTTATGCCTGCGCTCTCACCCACAATGGAGGAAGGAACACTTTCTAAGTGGTTGGTAAAAGAGGGAGATCAGGTTAGCTCAGGTGACCTATTAGCTGAAATAGAAACAGATAAAGCTACAATGGAAATTGAAGCAGTAGAGGAAGGAACAATAGTAAAACTGCTAGTTCCTGAAGGAAACTCTAATGTTAAGGTTAATAAACCAATTGCAATATTACTTGAAGAAGGTGAAGATTTAAGTTCACTAAATAATTATACGGATACTACCGACCAAACATCCAACAATAAATCCATAGAGAAAAATAGAGAAGCAATCATCGGTGATTTAGGTGCTCAAAAAGAAAAAAAAATTGAGCAGCCAGAAAAAATAAAGTCATCTCCACTGGCTCGTCGTCTTTCAAAAAAATTAAATATAGATTTAAATCAAATTTCTGGTTCTGGACCTAACGGTAGAATTATAAAAAAAGATATTGAAAACTATGTGAAAGACTCAAAATCAAATATCGTTCCAACAGAACCAGATCAACCAGAATTCATTGCAAATACTGAATCTAAAGAGATAGGAGCCCTTAGATATGGGGGAGCTGAACAGCTAACTAAATTAGGAATAGAAACGGGATCATATGATCTAATACCTCTAAATAATATCCAGAAAGTTGTATCTAAACGATTGCTGGATTCATCTCAAAATGTACCTAGTTTTCCATTAACAATAGATTGTGAAATTGATGAATTACTTAAACTTAGAAAAGATCTTAACCAACAAGCAGGTGAATTTGTTAAAATAAGTGTAAATGATATGCTCATAAGAGCTTCAGCGCTTTCATTAAAACACTGCCCAGAAGCTAACGCTAGTTATACACCGGATGGAATAGCAATACACAAACATGCAGATATCGCAGTTGCAGTCTCAATCGAGAGCGGTTTAATAACTCCTATTATTCGACAGGCAGAAAATAAAGGCTTATCAAAAATTTCTACAGAAATGAGAGACTTAGCCACTCGAGCCAGAGAACGCAAGCTTAAGCCCACTGAATACCAAGGGGGAACATTTTCAATATCTAACCTTGGGATGATGGGTATTAAAGAGTTTGGTTCAATAATCAATGAACCGCATGGAATGATCCTGTCCGTAGGCGCAGGTAGTCAGAGACCAATAGTTCGTGAAGGAGCTTTAGAGATAGCTACCATTATGACAGTGACCCTAACCTGTGATCATAGAGTAATAGATGGGGCTTTAGGAGCAAAGTGGTTGCAACACTTTAAGAGATACATAGAAAAACCAATAACAATGATGCTTTAAACAAAGCCTTTATATTAACTTCACATACAAAAAGTAGATCGAAAAATGTCTGATACAAACTTTGACGTCATCATAATAGGATCAGGTCCTGGTGGGTACGTAACTGCCATCAGATCAAGTCAACTTGGTTTTAAAACAGCTATAGTCGAAAAAGATAGTCTAGGCGGAGTTTGCTTGAACTGGGGCTGCATACCCACCAAAGCGCTTCTCAGATCAGCTGAAGTATATAATAATATGAAGCACGCTGAGGAATATGGATTATCGGCTTCACCACAATATAATCTAAAGAGTATAGTTCAAAGATCTCGAAATATTGCTAATCAACTATCAGGAGGTATTAAGCATCTATTGAGCAAGAACAATGTAACAATCATAGATGGTTTTGCATCTCTACAACCCGGTGAAGCAACACCAGAAGTTCATGTTGAAGGAAAAATATACAAAGCTAAGCATGTTATATTGGCAACAGGAGCAAGAGCTCGCACTATACCACAAGCTGGTTTAGAGCCAGATGGAAAATACATATGGTCTGCAAAAGAAGCAATGGTTCCCGACACTATGCCAAAGAAACTTCTAGTTATCGGCTCTGGTGCCATAGGTATGGAATTTGCATCATTTTATAATGCTTTTGGGTCAAAAGTTACAGTAGTTGAAATGGAAGATAGAATTTTACCTGCAGAAGATGAAGAAATATCCGTATTGGCCAAAAAAGCATTCTCTAAACGTGGAATAGAAATTATAACAAACTCAAAAGCAACTTTAAAAGTTGTTGAAAATGGGGTTGAGGCAGTCCTTGAAACTATAAGTGAGAGTAATACAAAAACTTATGACAGAGTAGTTCTTGCAATAGGTATTGTGGGAAATACTGAAAATATGGGACTTGAAAAACTGGGTATTAAAGTTGATAAAAATCACATCTCAGTTGATGAGTATAGCCAAACTAATATCGAAGGATTGTACGCCATAGGTGATGTGACTACACCTCCTTGGCTAGCTCATAAGGCATCCCATGAAGGCATAATATGCATTGAAAAAATAGCGGGCAGAAACCCAGAGCCTCTTAATCCAATATCTATTCCCGGCTGCACTTACTGCCATCCTCAAATTGCATCGGTGGGTTATACAGAAAAACAAGCTATAAAAGCAGGATTTACGATAAAAGTTGGAAAGTTTCCATTTGTAGGTAATGGTAAAGCAATAGCTTTAGGGGAGCCTGAGGGTTTAATAAAGACTATTTTCAATGAAGAAACAGGCGAGCTACTAGGGGCACATATGATTGGAACTGAAGTTACTGAACTTATTCAAGGTTATACAATTGCTCAGAAACTAGAAACAACAGAGCATGAATTAATGGAAACAGTTTTCCCCCACCCCACTTTATCTGAAATGATGCACGAGGCTGTATTGGATGCATATAATAGAACAATACACTTTTAACTGATATTTTTTACTCGTTTTTAGTCCTATTAAATGCCAAAGCTCTAAACTCATCATGTATTTTTGGATCTTCATCACTTAGAAATTGCAGCATGAGTATACCGAATGAATTATTTTTTCGATCTACCCAAAAAATTGTGCCGGCAGCACCTGACCAGCCCCAATGTCCAATACTCTTCCCATTTCTGGCTAACTGATCAGTTGTTTCATCAATTTGAACAGACCCACCATAACCAAATCCTGACATAAAATCTGGCCCTAACCAAGGGATTAAATAAGGCTTATCTTGTCCCATGTGATCTTCCATCATCAAATCAACAGTTTTCTCATCTAACACCCTATGGCCCTTATAGACTCCTCCATCGAGCATAAGTTTGGCAAATATAGAAAAATCATCTATTGTAGAAACAAGTCCAGCTCCCCCACTTTGAAATTCATTGAGGGGATTAGAAAAAGGGCTATTTTGTCCATCCTCTATTAACACGAAGTTTCCTTCTTTTGTTTTAAAATAGTTTGAGGCAAATCGTTTTTGTTGCTCTTGTTTAATTCCAAAACTAGTTTCTTTCATGCCAAGCGGTTTAAATAGCCGTTCATCCATTATCTCGCCTAATTTCTTGCCCTCTATAACTTCAGCCACCCTACCAAGCACATCCATAGAGTAACTATAATACCAAGCTTCGCCGGGCTGAAACAATAGTGGTAGCTTGGACAGTTTAGTCATTTTTTCTTCCATACTCTCCGATACTCCAGACTTTTTATCTACAACATAAAAAAGTTCAGCATTTTCGTATATAGACGTAAGGGCATTCTCAGAGCCAAATATACCATAACCCATTCCTGAACGGTGCAACATCAAGTCTTCTAAAGTTATGGCTCGATTTTGTGGCTCAAATTTTATAACTCCATTTTTATCAATTTTTGCTACCTTCATATTATTAATTTCAGGGATGTATAGGGAAACAGGATCAGATAAATTTAGTTTTTTCTCTTCCTGTAGATCCATAATTATTGTTGCAGTTACCGGTTTTGTCATCGAAAAAATCCTCCAGACAGTATCCGTCTCTACTGGGCTTTTTCGTTCTCGGTCTCGTAAGCCATATGAATTTTTATAAATAACACTGCCTTCATCGTAAATTAAAGCTGAGATTCCAATGACTTCTTTATTTAAAACGGCACTATTTAAAAGGTTGTCAACTTCATTCATATTAACATGAGAAAATTTATCAATATGGGATGCTGACAATGTAAATATTGCTATTAGTAATACCGTGAAAAAACTTATAATCTTATGAGTGCTCAAATGTACTTAGTTTCCGATTAGTAAAAAATTAGCTTTGCATTGCCCAGCCTTCAACATCCATAGCCGCCTGGCGGACAGCCTCTGTAATTGTTGGGTGAGCATGACATGTACGCGCTACATCTTCGCTTGAAGCCTTAAATTCCATAGCTAAGGCTACCTCAGCAATTAAGTCTCCGGCGTGGGAGCCAATTATGTGCGCCCCTAAAATTTGATCTGTTTCAGCATGGGCAAGAATCTTTACGAAACCCGTAGTTTGATGATTTGCGCGAGCTCTAGAGTTCGCAGCAAAAGAAAATTTACCGCGCTTAAAAGGTATGTTAGCGTCAGTTAACTCTTGCTCTGTCTTACCGACAGAGGCAATTTCTGGGGATGTATAAACAACTCCTGGGATTACATCATAGTTAACATGACCAGCCTTTCCGACAATAATTTCAGCAACCGCGACACCTTCGTCTTCAGCTTTATGGGCTAACATTGGGCCTTTAGTGCAGTCACCCACTGCATAAATATTCGATATATTCGTTTTAAAATTATCCGTTATTAGATAACCCCGTTCATCTTTTTCAAGATTTACAGCATCCAGACCAAGATTATCGGTATTTGGCTTTCGGCCTATGCATACTAATACAACATCAGCATTAATAGCCTTTGAATTTCCACCTGAGCTTGCTTCGGTTTGAACTTCTAAACCATTATTTATTTTATTGACGCTTACAACCTTCCTGCTGAGTTCAAATTTCATTTTTTGCTTTTTAAAAATTCGTAATGATTGTTTTTGGATTTCCGAGTCCATGCCTGGCATAATATGATCGAGATATTCTATCACTGTTACTTCTGACCCCAAACGACGCCAAACAGACCCAAGTTCCAAACCTATAACACCTCCCCCTATAACAACTAATTTATTTGGAACTTTATCTAAATTTAACGCACCAGTCGAAGATACAATATTCTTTTCATCAATTTCTACATTTGATAATTGTGCAACATTAGAACCTGTAGCGATAACAATATTTTTAGTGATGTGAGGTTCGCCATTAATTTCAACTGTATAAGGATCAATTATTTTACCTATTCCATTTTTGTGGATAACGTTATTTTTTTTAAATAAAAATTCTATTCCTGATGTTAACCCGTTAACTGTCTTCTCTTTAGCTGACATCATTTTTTTAAGGTCATAGCTAATATCCCCTATGAGGCCCATATCGATAAAATCATTTTGAGCCGTCTCCAACATTTCGGTTGAATGAAGTAATGCCTTAGATGGAATACATCCTACATTTAAGCACGTTCCGCCAAGCGTTTCGCGACTTTCTACGCATAAAACCTTTAGGCCTAGCTGCCCGCAACGAATGGCGCAATTATAACCTCCAGGCCCGCCACCAATAACTATTACATCATAATTATTTGACATGAAAACTCCGTAGTTAGTTAATTATCATTAATTTAATTAATATCAGCTTGGCTATAAACAATTGTAGCACTAGAGGTCTAGCAATAAACGTTCAGGGTCTTCTAAGCACTCTTTAACTCGCACAAGAAAAGTCACAGCCTCTTTGCCGTCGACTATACGGTGATCATAACTTAATGCTAAATACATCATAGGTCTGATAACAACTTTATCATCTATAGCAACTGGGCGCTTCTCTATTTTATGCATGCCTAAGATGCCAACCTGTGGAGGGTTGAGTATTGGTGATGACATCAATGAACCATAGACTCCTCCATTGGAAATAGTAAATGTTCCCCCCATCATATCGTCCATTGAAAGCAATCCGTCACGAGCCTTTGCTCCTAAGTCCCCTATACCTTTTTCGATACCTCCAAGAGAAAGACTATCGCAACCTCTTAGTACCGGCACTACAAGTCCCTTTGGGGTTCCAACAGCTACACTAATGTCATAATAGTTTTTATAGATAATATCAGTACCATCTATTTCGGCATTAACAGCTGGAATATCCTTGAGTGCCTGTACACATGCCTTCACGAAAAAACTCATAAAGCCAAGCTTTACACCATGTTTTGAAACAAAGATTTCTTTATAATTATTTCGGATCCTCATTATGTTACTCATATCTACTTCATTATAGGTAGTGAGCATGGCAGCAGTATTTTGAGCATCCTTCAAACGTCGAGAAATGGTTTGACGCAACCGAGACATCCGCACTCGCTCTTCTCTTGGTTCGGATACTCTTACTCCACTCTTATCAGTACTGCTTTCTTTAAGAACTGGAGAATTTAATTTAGTATTTGCGATGGCAGACAAAGTATCGCCTTTGGTTATCCGGCCATCCTTACCATTACCTTTGATGGAGGAGCTATCAAGATTATTTTCTTTGATAAGTCTCTCTGCACTTGGCATGGGGGGCTTATCAGTCTTCACAGGTTCAGCTTTATAATCAGAAACTGCAACTTCTTTATTATTATTATGAAGCTTTTCACCCACGTCAATTGGGTTTAACTCACAAAGAACTTGGCCCACTGATGCAGTTTCGCCTTCAACAACATTAATACAACTAATTATGCCAGCCATGGGAGCTACAATCTCTTGAGAGGCTTTATCAGTTTCGAGTTCTACTATAGTCTCGTCTTTAAATACATTATCACCAATATTTTTATTCCAAGATGCTACAGTAACTTCTGATACTGACTCTCCCAAATTCGGAACTACAATTTGAGTTGAAGAGGTTTTACTAGAAGCCGGCACCTCCTTTAGTAAGGAAGATTCAGAATTATTTGAATTTATTCGCGCCACTAAAGTCCCTACAGCGACATTATCACCCTCGCTTGCTAGTATTTCTTCCATAATTCCGTCTGCAGGAGAAACAATCTCTTGAGCAGCCTTATCAGTTTCGAGCTCAAGAATAGGATCATCTTTTTTTATAGTATCACCTACTTTTTTAAACCATTGAGCAATTGTAACCTCAGAAACACTCTCACCAACATTTGGAATAATAATATCAGTCATATATTTAACCTATTTTACAAAAGCATTGTCAATAATGCTTTGCTGTTCTCTTTTGTGTTTAGCTGCAATACCTGTTGCAGTCGAGGCTGCAGAAGGGCGACCTATATAACGTATACGGTCTTTTTTTACATTTATAGATATTATTGTTTCATCAATCAATGGATTGATGAAAGACCAGGCACCCATATTTTTGGGTTCTTCTTGACACCAAACAAATTCTGCATTGCTAAATCTCTTTAACTCTTTATTCATTGCATGCTCAGGGTAAGGGTACAATTGCTCCACCCTTAGTATATAAACGTCATTTCTTTGCAACTTTTCTCTTGCTTCAAATAAATCATAATACACCTTACCAGAACAAATAATGACCCGTTTAATCTTATTATCAGAACAAAGCTTTATATTTGTTACTTCTGGTCTAAACTCTGCATCATCCCACAAAAGCCTATGAAAGTCAGAACCTGTTGCCATTTCTTTAAAAGTAGAGACACATAATTTATGTCGCAGCAGAGACTTAGGACTCATATTTATTAGTGGCTTTCTAAAATTACGTTTTACCTGGCGCCTTAAGACATGGAAATAATTTGCAGGAGTGGTTACATTAGTAACCTGCATATTGTCTTCAGCACACATTTGCAAATAACGTTCGAGTCTAGCGGAACTGTGCTCAGGACCTTGACCCTCATACCCATGCGGTAAAAGCATAACAAGGCCAGACATTCTTAGCCACTTTTGTTCAGCACTTGAAATAAATTGGTCGACCATGACTTGAGCGCCATTAGCAAAATCACCAAATTGCGCTTCCCATATGGTCAAGCTTTTAGGGGATGCGGCTGAAAAACCATATTCAAACCCCAAAACAGCTTCTTCCGATAAATGTGAATTTAATACTTGATAATATTCTTGTTTATCAGAGATGTTATTCAAAGGCGTATATTTTTCTTCAGTTATCTGGTCTATTATATGAGACTGTCTTTGAGAAAAAGTACCTCTTTCTGAATCTTGACCAGACAATCGAACAGGATGTCCTTCGGAAATTAAAGTTCCAAAAGCTAAATGTTCAGCGAGTCCCCAATCAATGTTTTTTTCTTCAACAACTTTCTCAAATCTAGCATTGATTATCCGTTTTAAAGTACGGTGGATATTTACGGATCCAGGGACCGAAGTTATTTTTTTTCCAATATCTCTAAGTACATCTAACTTCACTGATGTATCTCCTTGGCGTCTCTCGTCTTTAGCCTCTGGCTGGGATAAACCTTGCCAGACTCCTTGCAACCAGTCTGGAGGTTGAGTTTTAAATGACTTCGCTTTTTCAAATTCAGAGTCTAAGTGCGTGTAAACACTCGCTACATCAACTTGATGTTCTTCTGCAGTTATATCGCCCGCTGCGATTAAACGATCAGCATAAATCTCTCTTGTTGTCTTTTTTCCATCAATTGCTTTGTACATTAAAGGTTGGGTAAAAGAAGGATCATCGCCTTCATTGTGCCCGTATCTTCTGTAACAGATAATATCAAGTACAACATCTTTTCCAAATTTCTGGCGATACTCAGTTGCCACTCTTGCAGCAAAAACAACTGCTTCTGGGTCATCTCCGTTAACATGGAATACTGGAGCCTCAACTATAAATGCCACATCAGAGCAGTATTGACCAGAGCGATACTCACTGGGTGTAGTTGTAAAACCAATTTGGTTATTTACCACAACATGAATCGTACCGCCAGTTCTATAACCCACTAATTGGCTCATTTGGAAGCATTCCATAACAACGCCCTGACCTGCAAAAGCGCTATCGCCATGAAGAATGACTGCCATTACTTTTTCCGGGTTATGAGATTGATATGTCCCAGAGGCCATTTGTTGCTTTGCTCGAGCCTTGCCCATAACTACTGGAGAGACAACCTCAAGGTGCGAAGGGTTAGGCGCGAGAGAAAGATGAACATTGTTTCCATCAAATTGGCGATCGTTAGATACCCCCAAGTGATACTTCACATCTCCAGAACCATAGTCATCACCTCCTGATGACACACCTCCCAAGAATTCATGGAAGATAGCAGAGTAAGGCTTTTGCATGACTGAAGCCATCACGTTTAAACGCCCTCTATGCGGCATTCCAAAGTTAATGTCTTCAAGCCCTAACTGCCCACCTCGTTTGATAATTTGCTCTAATGCCGGGAGCAAACTTTCAGCACCATCTAGACCAAAACGTTTTGTACCCGGATATCGTTTATGGATAAGTTGTTCAAACGATTCACCCTCAATAAGTTTATGTAAAATTGCCCTTCTACCCTCTTTAGAAAAACTAATTTCTTTATCGGGGCCTTCAATACGCTCTTGTAGCCAACTCTTTTCGTCTGGGTCGGATATATGCATAAATTGCATTCCAAAAGTCGAACAATAAGTCCGCTTAAGAATTTCTAATATTCTATTAATAGATGCAGTTTGTAGCCCTAGTACTCCATCGATAAAAATCTCTCTGTCCAAATCACTATCAGTAAATCCATATGTTGATGGCTCTAGCTCTGAGTGCACCTCAGGTTTTAGCATATTTAGTGGGTCAAGATTAGCTATTAGATGGCCCCTCATACGGAAAGCTCTGATTAACATTAGAGCACGTAAACTATCTTTAGTTGCTTGCCTAACATCCTTGATGGAAGCATCAGGCATACGTTTAGAAATCTCTTTTTCTAACGTAACATTCTCACCCCAGTCTGAAGTTAAGGCTGAAGTCGTTTCTCCGTTTATATCTTTGGGCCAACTTACAGATTTCCAACTTGGGCCATCTGCATTTAGTTTAGCATTTTTAGAGTCTTCCCCAAGAGAAGAGAAATAATGTTGCCAACTAGGGTCAACACTTTGAGGGTTAGTAAAAAATCTAGCTTGCATTTTTTCAAGATAAGACGCGTTTCCGCCATCGAGAAATAATGTCTCAAGCATTTCTTTATTTTTTTTACTACGACTTTTGTCAGCCATAACATACCGTCTTTCAGAGCAATTAAGCTCCTATCCGTTGAGAACTTCCATCATTGTAACACCGAGCTTTGCAGGCGAGTCAGAAACACGTATGCCTGCTTTCTCCATTGCCATTATTTTATCTTCAGCGCCACCTTTTCCGCCAGAAACTATTGCCCCCGCATGGCCCATTGTTCGACCTGGAGGAGCAGTACGTCCTGCAATAAATCCAACCATAGGTTTTTTAATGCCTTTTTTCGCCATGTGAGAAACGTATTCAGCCGCTTCTTCTTCAGCGGATCCTCCAATTTCACCAATCATTATTATTTGCTTGGTATCCGCATCGTCAAAAAATAACTCTAAGCAATCTATGAAGTTTGTCCCATTGATGGGATCTCCGCCAATGCCGATAGCAGTGGTTTGCCCCAAACCAACCTGAGAGGTTTGGTAGACAGCTTCATATGTTAGTGTCCCTGAACGCGATACAACACCGCAAGTTCCTTTTTTAAATATTTTACCTGGCATAATTCCAATTTTACATTCCTCTGGAGTTAGAACACCTGGGCAATTAGGACCTATTAATCTAGAGTTTGAGCCTTGAAGTGCTCTTTTTACAGGTATCATATCAGTAACAGGAACTCCTTCAGTAATTGCAATAATCAATTCCATTTGAGCCTCTATGGCCTCTAAAATTGAGTCTGCCGCAAAGGGAGGTGGAACGTAAATTACTGAGGCTGTGGCACCAGTGGCATACTTAGCCTCAGCAACAGTATCATAGTTTGGCAAACCAATGTGAGTGCTTCCACCTTTACCAGGGGTAACGCCAGCAACCATTTTGGTGCCATAGTATGCAAGAGCTTGCTCCGTGTGGAATGTACCTGTTTTACCGGTCATGCCTTGAGTAATAATTTTTGTGTCTTTATTTATGAGTACTGACATTATATTGCTCCAACCGCTGTTACAATCTTTTGTGCAGCATCATCTAAGTCATCAGCAGCTATAACGTTCAAACCTGAATTATTGATAATATTTTTACCTTCTTCTACATTTGTTCCTTCAAGCCTAACAACTAGTGGAACCTCAAGGCCCACCTCCTTGACAGCATCTACGGTTCCTTGCGCGATAACATCACATTTCATAATTCCGCCAAAGATATTAATCAAAATTCCCTTTACCTTAGAATCTGATGTCAAAATTTTAAAAGCAGCAACAATATTTTCTTTGGTAGCTCCCCCACCCACATCTAAGAAATTTGCAGGCTCAGCGCCATATAGTTTTATAATATCCATAGTTGACATTGCCAGTCCTGCGCCATTCACCATACACCCAATATTTCCGTCAAGTGCTACATATGATAAATCAAATTTCTTCGCCTCAGTTTCTTTCGAGTCCTCTTCCGTGATATCCCTCAATTCTTGAATATCTTTATGCCTAAAAAGAGCATTTTCATCAAAACTTATCTTCGCGTCTAAGCAATGTAATCTTTGGTCCTCAGTAACAATTAATGGATTAATCTCTAGCATACTCATGTCTTTGGATATAAAGCCATCATATAAGGTACGACCAAGTGCATTTGCTTGTTTACCTAAATCCCCATTTAACTCTAATGCTTTGGCAAGCCTTCGGCCGTGATGAGGCATAAATCCTGTAGCGGGATCAATATCAAAATTGATGACCTTCTCAGGAGTATCATGAGCAACTGCCTCTATGTCCATACCCCCTTCAGTTGAAACGATAAACGATACACGCGAAGTTTCCCTATTTATAATGATAGAAAGGTAGAGTTCTCGGTCAATGTCCGAACCATCCTCAATGTAAAGCCTATTAACTTGCTTTCCATCCTCGCCCGTTTGAGCAGTCACAAGATGCGATCCAAGCATTTGATACGCATTTTCTACAACCTCGTCTACAGACCAAGCTAATCTGACGCCGCCCTTTTCACCAGCAGAATTTTCTATAAAAGTACCCTTGCCTCGTCCTCCCGCATGAATTTGAGATTTAACCACCCATAGGGGGCCCCCTAATTCTTTAGCGGCTGCTTCAGCTTCAGAAGCATCAAATATTGCTATGCCTTTAGATACCGGTGCACCTATTTGTTTAAGTACAGATTTACCTTGATATTCATGGATATTCATGGATCTTCTCTCAACTTTTATTTCAAATGATCAGAACTAAATTTAACCTTAACTTGATAGTGTCTATAAGGGTGCTATTTCTCACTAGCAACAGCCGAAAACGTATTTTAATTAAAAAAATTAGATCTAGTAGCGCTCATCTATAAACAAATGCTAGTTTTAAGACACACAAGCTAAACTAATTAAAAAAACGCTAAGCTTTATAAAATTAATTGCTGTCAACTGAACAATACAAAAAAATTAATTTTCTGAAAAGCAGACTAATCTCGTAGGCTAGGCTCCATCTCTTGGCACTCAGAAATTATATTCTCGACAGCTGCCACAGAGTTCATAAACATCTCTCGCTCATCACTCTTCAAACGTAAGTTCATTACTTTTTCAACACCTCTAGAACCAATCATAGCAGGAGCCCCTACATAGAGACCTCTTACGCCAGCAATTTGTCCAGAAAGTCTGACTGCACACGGCAAAATACGTTTTTTATCACGTAAATAACTGGTGGCCATTTCGATAGCAGACTCTGCGGGAGCATAAAATGCAGAACCATTTCCTAACAAAGCTACAATTTCACCGCCTCCCTTTCGCGTTCTTTCTACAATTGCATCAATACGCTCTTGGGTTGTCCATTTCATTTTAATGAGATCTGGTAGCGGAACACCATTAACTGTTGAATAACGCGTCAACGGAACCATTGTATCGCCATGTCCTCCTAGGACAGAGGCATGTACATCCTCAACTGAACAATTGAATTCATCCGCTAGAAAATAGCGGAAACGGGCTGAGTCTAAAACCCCCGCCATACCAACAACTTTGCGCGGTGGAAGACCAGAAAACTTCTGTAATGCCCATACCATAGCATCAAGAGGGTTGGTAATACAAATAACAAAAGCTTTTGGGGCATATTGCTTTATGCCTTCTGCAACCTGTTTTATTACGCCCAAGTTCTTACCAACAAGGTCTTTACGATCCATCCCAGGCTTACGAGGGAAACCGGCAGTTATTATGCAAACATCAGCACCCGCTATATCTGCATAATTATTAGTACCTTTGAGTTGTGAGTCTTTTCCGAATACTGGAGCTGCTTCAGATAAATCCAACGCTTTACCCTTAGCTGTACCCTCGAAAATATCAAAAAGAACAACATCACCAAGCTCTTCGCGCGCAGCTATATGCGCAAGTGTTCCGCCGATCATACCGGCTCCTATAAGGGCGATTTTAGCTCGTGCCATGAATATTCCTCTCATCTATGGTTGATCGTGCTTTAACGGGTAACTAAGCGAGTCGCAATAAAATATAATCAATAAATAAAGTTTATTTTAATTAGCCTTGACCCTCAGTAAGCACTCTTCTTTGACTCAGGTATTCTGCACTTCTCATCTCCATTAATCTGCTTGATGTCCTTTCAAATTCAAAAGCTCCGTCACCTTTATTATAGAGATCATGCGGCTCTACCTCGGCGCTAATTATTAATTTTGTTTTTGTTTCATAAAGAGTGTCTATTAATGTTACAAAACGTTTGGCTTCATTGCGATTGTGCGCACCAAGCTTAGGTACATTTTCTAAAATTAATGTTTGAAAAGCATGGGATAATTTAAGGTAATCCGCAGCCCCTAATGCACGGGCACACAGATAATTAAAAGTTGTTCTCGCTGTTCCTGCGGCAGTTTGACTGATTACTAAATTTCGTCCCTGAATCCTTAAAATTGTTTCGTGCCCCCTAGCTGCTCCCGTTAATCGTTGCCAAGCCTCATCAATAGCTGCCTCTGACTTTGAGCCCAAAGGAGAGTAATATACGGGTGCAGCCTGTAATTGCCTTAATCGATGATCTGTATCTCCTCCAAATTCATAAATTTTCAAATGAGCATGCATCATTGGAATAAAAGGTAAAAAAAGAGACCGGTTTAATCCATTTTTATAAAGTTCCTCGGGGGCTCTATTTGATGTGGCCACAACAACAATATCCTTTCTCCAGAGAACCTCAAAAAGTCGTGACAATATCATAGCATCAGTAATATCCGTGACATGAAATTCATCAAAACACAATAATTTGGACTCCCGTGCTATTTCTTCGGCTACAGGCTTAATAGGATCACCTTTACCAAATTTACGCCAATGGTTTATACGAGAATGCACAAGAAGCATAAAAGAATGAAAGTGTACTCTTTTTTTTTCTCTTACCACTGCCATATCAAAAAACCAGTCCATTAACATAGACTTTCCCCTACCAACTCCTCCCCAAAGATATAGACCTTTCATAAATGTAGGGCGTAGTCGAAAATTTCTGAACTCAATTGAACGACTAGATAATAGTAGCAACAATTCATCGAGTTGTTTTGCCGCGTCTAATTGGGATTGGTCAGAAGCTAGCTCTCCAGCAGCAATCCGAGATTTAAGTTCAGAAACTACACTCATAGCAAATCAAGTAAAAGGAGAATTGCTAAAAATGGTAATCCAAAGCTAATAATTATTAAAATCAGCAAAAGTGGTTTATTTTTTATCGGTGCAGCACGCATAAATCTACCTAACGCGGCTCTTGATAAGGTCAAGAGGTAGTTAATAAGTAATTTCCTTAAGCTTTCGTTCATTTTCAGTACATAAAGTGTAATTTACAAAAACAAATCACCAAAACCGTTTTCTTTTGCGTTTAAAGATATCGAGGAGACCAAAATGGAAAAAATTAGTCAGTCAGTGACAGATACCCTACCAAGTAATCTTCAATGGCTTGCAGGGCCATTGATAGCAATAGGGGTGATAATCATAGGATACTTCGTATCAAAGATTGCACAAGGCATAGTTTCAAGTGCTATAAATCGAACTGGAATTGGTCGAAAAGTAAAGACAACAGGAGGAAATATTGGAAAATCTTTATCAAAGGCAGTTTTTTGGGTTCTTTGGTTAATATTTATTCTTACTGGCCTTGGTGAATTTCCACTACTCTCTAATCAGCTAAGTTTTTTAAATGGCATGATGGATAATATTTTAAATTACTTACCGCAACTTGCTGTTGGCGCTTTTGTGCTCACGGTAGGGATTTTTTTATCACGAGTTGTAAAAGAAGCACTTACATCAACTTTAGAGGCAGCTCAAATAGACAATCTTGTAACACGTTTCGGGTTAACTGGTGATGGAGAGAAATCTACATCCCTTGCAAAAAGTTCAGGATTGATAATTGCTGCAATTGTAATCATTACAGCGGCTGCAACTGCAATTGGAATCTGGGATATACCTGGAGTTTCAGACCCTGTAGGAAATCTGTTAAATGCAATTTTAGGATACATACCAAGAATTATTGGGGCGGCAATAATTCTATGCATATTTGTTTTTATTGGAAAATTTGTTTCTAATCTGGCCAAAAGTACATTGCCTGCCTTAGGGATTGATAATTCATTATCATCTTTTGCAAGCTTAGATGGTAAAGGAACAAATTTTATACCCTCCAACGTGATAGCTAATATTGGTTTTATAGGAGTAGCATTAACAGGGCTTACAGCAGCTATGAAAGCTCTTGGAATTAATGAGCTAACGAACGTATTTAACACTTTACTTGAAATTGGTGGAAGGGTTGTACTTGGAGCTGTAATTATAGGCGCGGGTCTGTTTATAACTAATTTTATAGCAAAAATAGTCACACAAACATCTGGTGATCTAGCAGGGAAAATAATTAAATATGCAACTATGGTAATAGTCATATTTATGGGCTTAGAAACCATGCAGCTTGGTGAAGGAATAGTCGATACTGCGTTTCGTTATTCTGCAATGGCTGCCGCAGTCGCAGCTGGAGCAGGAGGGGCAATTGCTTTTGGTCTTGGCGGTCGTGAATGGGCGGCAAAAAAACTTGAGCTATGGATGCCAAATGATAAAAACGCACGAAAAAGATGATTGCTTACTAAATTCCACTATCACTAATATTTTGCAGAATAGTTTTATCATTTAGAGCTTCGCGCGGCAATGAAACCAGTTTAGTTATGTAACTATAAAACATATCATAAACATTACGGAATGCTATACTTCGCAAATCCTGGTCAGTTACAGCAACCGGGTCAGCAGCAGGCCAATGTATTTTTATACTTTTCCCTGGGAAAATTGGACATGACTCTGCTGCGGCGTTATCGCAAACAGTTATTACAATGTCCATTTTGGGTCCTACTTTAAATTCACTCCATGATTTTGAATAGTAGTGGTCAATGGAATGACCTCTGTTTAATAATTCTGTTAACGCATCAGGGTGTGGCTTTACAGATGGGCTACTGCCTGCCGACCATGCGGAAAATTTACCATTTCCGATGTCATTTAAAATAGCCTCAGATATAATTGAGCGAGCAGAGTTCCCAGTACATAGAAACAAAACATTTAACGGATAGACTTTTAACATTTTATAACTTTCATAACTTTTATAACTTGTACAAAACTTTAGATCGCAGATTAACACCAAAACCAATTTTTTTTAAACTTAGATTTTAATTTTTATTTTTATTTTTCGCTAATAAGCATTATAGGAACATAGATGCATATAGTAGAAGAACTTATATCAGAACGTGCCCCAAAGCTGGTGGGTAGGCCTGCTTTATTTAAACTTTTAAGGCCAATGCTTTATAGGATGTTAGCCTATGATGCTGCAGTATTCCTAACAGATGCGATCAAAAATAAAACTGGTCATCATGCATTTAAATTAATGGCCAAACATATAAACCCTAGAATATCTGTACAAAATCTCGACCGCCTACCGAAAACAGGGAAATGTATTTTAATTAGCAATCACCCCACTGGACTTGCAGATGGCATAGCTGTTTACCAATCCATTAAAGAACGAAGGCCTGATCATATTTTTCTTGCAAACTCTGATGCCTTACGCGTTATGCCATTGGCTACAGACCTATTTATTCCTGTTGAATGGAAAAAAGAAAAGAGAAGTACGCAAAAAACTCGTCGAACCCTTTTTTTATTAAAACAAGCTTTAAAAGAAAACAAATGTATCATAATTTTTCCCAGTGGAAGGCTCGCAAAATTCACTTGTAGAGGACTTACAGATAGAAAGTGGGAAAGCTCGGCAGCAATGCTAGCAAGAAAATATCAAACACAAGTTGTTCCTTTAAAAATAGAGGCAAGAAATAGTTTTTTATATTATCTATTTGCCTGGATAAGTCGTGAGCTACGGGATATAACTCTTTTTAACGAACTTTTAAACAAAAAGGGTAAGACATTTAAGCTAACTTTTGGTGAACCAATAACCTCCGAAAATTTATCAAAAAATGCGGTGGAGGCGACCCAAAAAATAAGAGGTGCGGTTGAAAGCCTGTAGGCTGGATCTCTCTAGCTTAAGCTCTTGCAACCATCATTTTCTTAACTTCTGCAATTGCTTTTGCTGGATTTAAGCCTTTTGGACAAACATTTGCACAATTCATAATTGTATGACAGCGGTATAGCTTAAAAGGGTCGTCAAGTTTATCTAAACGCTCGTCTTGAGCATCGTCACGACTATCGACTAACCAGCGATGTGCCTGCAATAGGGCCGCAGGACCTAAATATCTATCTCCATTCCACCAATATGACGGACAAGATGTTGAACAAGACGCACATAAGATACATTCATAATAACCGTCTAATTTATCTCTATCTTCTATTGTTTGGGTCAGCTCTTCAGTAGGAAGAGGTGTAGAAGTATGGAGCCAAGGCTCAATCGAAGCATATTGTTTATAGAAATTTGATAAATCAGGAACTAGGTCGCGTACAACAGGCATATGAGGCAAAGGTGAGATTGATATACTCTTGCCTGATACATCTTCAATGGCTTTTGTACATGCAAGTGTATTCCGGCCACCTATATTCATAGCACAGGAACCACAAACACCCTCTCTGCATGATCGGCGAAAAGCTAGAGTTGGATCTATTTCATTTTTTATTTTAAAAAGTGCATCTAGCACCATGGGGCCGCATTCGTCTAAATCAATATGATAAGTGTCCCAATAAGGATTGCTGCCATCTTCAGGGTCATAACGGTAGATCTTAAAAGTTTTGATGTTTTTTCCACTAGCCTTTGCTGGCCAGTCTTTGCCCTTAGCAATCTTTGAGTTCTTAGGAAGCGTGAGCTGTACCATTAAAAATATTCCTTATTTTAAACAAGTATAATAGCAAGGTGCAAAGTATGCGACGGTTTTTTTTTGTTTTTTTGTCGCGGTCAATATATTATTAATTTTTACAACACTCTCAATAAAAACTATTTATTAGTTTTTCTATCTAAAAACTGCGGTGATCTTTTATCTAAAAAAGATTGAACACCCTCAGCACAGTCTGCGCTTGCAAAAGCTTTACTTAACATCTCACTTTCCATCATGTGTAAATCAAAAGGTCCTTTGCCAAGCATAGACTCTCTCAACAATTTCTTATTATTGGAAACGCTGGTTGGGGAACAATTGATCGCTATATCTCGAGCTAATTCAAGTGACCTTTTGAGTACATCCTCTGGTTCACATATCTCGGCTATCAAGCCGCCATCATAAAGCTCCTCAGCCATCATAATGTTACCCTTTAAAATCCATTCATTTGCTTTAGAAAAGCCAACAAGTTTAGGAAGGAAAAAACTTGCTGCACCATCAAAGACTATTCCTCTTCTGGCGAATGGAAAGGCAAATTTTGATTTTTTTGAAGCAATTCTTATGTCCATAGCTAAGGTCATTGTTGCACCTATACCAACAGCTGCACCGTTGATTGCGGCAATAATGGGTGTATCACAATCGAATATTGCCAAATTTAAAATGCCCCCAGCATCACGGTTTATACCATTTATTGCTTCTGCACCCATTCCACTATCAAGGTTAGCACCTCCAAATCCCTCGCTGATATCAGCGCCAGCACAAAAAGCCCTTCCAGCTCCTGTGACAACAATAGCCCTCACAGAAGTGTCCTTATCAGCAGAAACGATTGCCTCTAAAAGTGCTGAGTGGAGCTCCATGTTGTAGGAATTCATAGTTTCTGGTTTATTCATTGTAACCAGGACAACCGAAGGTGTCTGCTCATCCCTTACTGAAAGTACAAGTGACATTGATTAAGCCTTTTCGTTGTTTTATGATCAACTCGATTAAATCATAGCTAGCAGAAATATTAAACTAGGTATATTTTAGTATACTCTTTTCTTTGGTTTGATGTAATCTATACCATCCGTCATAGTGTGCTGATGAACAGGGCGATAGTTAATTTTGACCTTATTCTTATCAGCATCGTACCATGCCAGGGTATGCTTCATCCACTTCTTATCATCGCGATCTACATAATCCTCATGTGCATGAGCACCACGCGACTCTTTTCTATTATTTGCTGAAGCCATAGTCACCATCGCTTGGCAAATCAAATTATCTAACTCAAGAGCTTCCATAAGATCTGTATTCCAAATCATTGTTTTATCATACACTACAATGTCTTTAATGGAATCAGCTATATCTGTTATTTTATCAACCCCCTCTTGCATACTTTCTTCAGTACGAAAAACAGCACAGTGTTCTTGCATCGCTTTTTGAAGGCTCAATCGAATTTCAGAAGTTTTCTTTGATCCACTAGCTGCTTTGAAATTTTCTAGTCTTTCAAGAGAGGACTGTCCCGCGTCTTTTGAAAGAGGTTTTTGTTCAGCATTAGCCTTAATTGTTTCTCCGCAACGCATACCGGCAGCCCGGCCAAACACAACCAGATCAATCAAACTATTGGATCCCAATCGGTTTGCTCCGTGAACAGATACACATGCTGCTTCTCCAACAGCCATTAACCCTGGGACAATAGCATCAGGATCTTTTCCTTTTTTGGTTAACACCTCGCCGTGATAGTTAGTTTGTATGCCACCCATGTTATAATGGCACGTAGGAAGGACAGGTATAGGCTCCCGAGTTACATCGACGCCAGAGAAAATCTTGGCCGTCTCAGAAATTCCAGGCAATCGGGCAGCTAATACTTTGGGGTCAAGATGGTCAAGGTGCAAAAAGATATGATCCTTGTCTTTACCCACACCTCGGCCTTCGCGGATTTCCATTACCATAGCACGGCTCACCATATCACGCGGAGCTAGGTCTTTCACGCTAGGAGCATATCGCTCCATAAAACGCTCTCCTTCGGAATTTGTTAAATACCCGCCCTCTCCACGGGCGCCTTCCGTTATAAGACATCCTGCTCCATAAATTCCTGTAGGATGAAATTGAATGAACTCCATGTCTTGAAGGGGCAAACCTGCTCTCAAAACCATAGCATTGCCATCACCGGTGCATGTGTGAGCTGATGTAGCACTAAAAAATACTCTTCCGTAGCCACCTGTTGCTAGAATAACTTTTTGTGCTCTAAAGCGATGCAGTGTTCCGTCATCTAATTTCCAAGCGGTGATGCCTCTGCAGACACCATCTTCCATAATTAAGTCTAACGCAAAATACTCTATAAAAAATTCAGCTTCATTACGGAGTGATTGTCCATATAAAGTGTGTAACATTGCATGACCTGTACGGTCTGCAGCAGCGCAGGTTCTTTGAACCGGGGGTCCTTCTCCAAATTCTGTTGTATGACCACCGAAAGGTCGCTGATAAATCTTTCCGTCTTCATTACGCGAAAACGGCATTCCCCAGTGCTCCAATTCATAAACAGCTTTTGGGGCTTCACGGCACAAATATTCAATACTATCTTGATCTCCAAGCCAATCAGAACCCTTGACTGTATCATACATATGCCAGCGCCAGTCATCTGGACCCATGTTTCCTAAAGACGCGGCAATGCCCCCTTGAGCTGCGACAGTGTGAGAGCGGGTAGGAAATACTTTACTGACACACGCTGTCTTTAAACCTGCTTGAGCTGCCCCAAGGGTAGCCCTCAAACCAGAACCGCCTGCTCCAACGACAACAACGTCATATGTATGGTCTATCCATTTTGTCATTATGCTGTTCCCAAAGTTAGTCTAAAAATTGTATATGCAGCTGTAATCCATACGATTGAAGCTAATAGACGGTTGGCGATCAATGATGCGGAACGTAATTTACCCCCAAAATAATCCATTATTACCTCATCAAGTTCAAGCTTAGAATACCAAAGCGCAGAGGTAAAAAATGCCATAAAACCAATCCCTCCTGAAGTACTTCCAAGCCAATTATCAAAGCCTTGTGAACCACCTGTTACAGCTTCAGCTGCGCTGATGAGCACGAACGGCAAACTTATAATCAGCCCATAACCAACAAGATTGTGAATTTTAGTGTGGGTAGAGTTTTTCGACATCTGCAATCTCCTAAACACTCATTAATAACATGCAAAATGTCCATATTAAGGCAATG
>Ga0206130_10001535_pt1 | contig 33522 bp, 30 predicted proteins | sample Helgoland_Spring_9_FD_148637 | JGI IMG/M metagenome (GOLD analysis project Ga0206130, IMG submission 148637) | Pelagic subsurface seawater microbial communities from Kabeltonne, Helgoland, North Sea - Helgoland_Spring_Bloom_20160512_1 | ecosystem: Environmental > Aquatic > Marine > Epipelagic ...
TCTTCATCATACTGAACCGAACCGTTACTGTATACGTTGTGATAGTCTAAACCAATGCCATAAGCCACCGCTAAGTTACTTTTATCCCCTAATGGCATGTCTTTATACCAGTAAAAACTACCACCTACAGAATACAGCTTTTGATCAACTCCGGGAGGGGCGTTTAGCCAATTATTAAAGTTTATATCAACAACAATTCTATCAAACTTTTCTGGATTGTCGTCATCAGCTGTCAGTTTAAAAAACTCAAACAATCCCTGCCCATAAATAGTTGAGCTAAATAATAAGAATATGGTTAACAATTTTTTCATTACCGGAGCAAAAGTACGGTTAATTAAAACAACTTCTCTTTAATCACTGAGTGATTGTTGCCATTTCCATGCGTGGGAAAGCGCTTCTTCCAAAGAAAACTTAGGGCCCCAGTTTAGTTCGTTTACAATTTTGCGGTTGTCTGCAAATACTGAAACGGCGTCGCCCTCTCTTCTTGGGCCAATGGTATATTTAACTTTCATTTTAGTTGCCTTTTCAAAAGCACTTACCACCTCTAAAACCGTTGAGCCTTGACCAGTACCAACATTGAAAATATGCAAGTTGCCTGTTTGTTTTTGCAAAAACGTAAATGCTTTTACGTGGGCATCAGCCAAATCAGAAACATGAATATAGTCTCTAATACATGTCCCGTCTGCGGTGTTATAATCGTCCCCATTAATGGTTAATTGATCTCTTTTGCCAGCTGCCGTTTGAGCAACATAAGGGACGAGGTTATTTGGAATTCCATTTGGAAGCTCACCAATTAAACCAGACGGATGAGCTCCAATGGGGTTAAAATATCTTAATAAAACGGTCTTAACATTTTGGTTTACTTTACAGAAGTCTTGAATAATTTTTTCGCAAACTTGTTTTGTATACCCGTATGGGGAAGAAGCTTCTTGGATAGGGCTTTGCTCGGTTACGGGAATTACTTCGGGGTCGCCATATACCGTACATGATGAAGAAAAAACAAAATAGCTAATGTTGTGTTGTGGAACAAGTTTTAACAAATTAATCAGCGTTCCTATGTTGTTTTCATAATACATTACAGGCTTTTCTACAGATTCTCCAACCGCCTTGTAGGCAGCAAAATGGACAACTCCCTCGGGTTTTTCTTTTTCAAAAATATCTTCTAGCCCCTTTAAGTCTAGGCAGTCTAAATTATAAAAAACAGGTGTATTGCCTGTGATTTCTTTAATCCTTTCCAAAATGAATGGATCGGAATTTCTGAAATCGTCAATAATAATAGGAACATCACCATTATTAAATAGCTCTACAACAGTATGTGAACCTATAAACCCGGCCCCTCCAGTCACCAATATCTTCATTCTTTCTGTTTGAACTTCAAATCTAATTCTTATTTTTATCATTTCGATTTTCAGACAAAAGATTTTCAGACAAAAGACTGGCCACTTCCTTCAATGATAGGGTTTTGTTAGCCTTTGGATAATGTAAAATAATTAATCTATATGAAAACAGAAGCACAAGTATTGGCTGAGATGCTAGACAGCACCAGAGATTTCACAAAATGGTATTTATCGATGTTGAAAGATGTCGATGTATATAAAACATTTGAATTGGAGGGCAAAAAATTTAATCCTGTAATTTGGGAAATTGGACATTTAGCAAATTCTGAAAACTTTCTAGGTACTTATTTGACTGGCGGAAAAAGTTTAAAATTTGATTGGGCTCCACTATTTGGTATAGGAGTTACACCTCCTTCGAAAGAAAATTATCCAGCTTATAAAGATATTTGGAACACATTTAAGGAAGTTCATAAAAACACGATCAACCACATTTCATCGTTAACAGACGAGCAATTAGACGCCCCTTCTAGGATGGAGTTTGCTATGATTACAGATGTTCGAGGCGCCATTCAGCATTGCATACGGCATGAAGGCACACACATCGGACATTTAGGGTGGTTGGCAAAAATGCACGCTATAAAGACTGTGTAATTAGAAAGAAAACCCTAACGAAGAGGGGTCGCAAAAATGGAATTATTTAGAAACGACACAAGTAATAGTGATAGAGACTTCACGGTTTTTGCCTATACCATAGTCCGCATGGTCAAGAACAAAAGTTCCATGTAAGCTTTGTCTCCCTTTCTCCTCAGTTGTGTTAAATAAGATGGATACATCTTTTGAAATTCCATGCATAGACAAAGATCCTATTGCGATGTATTTATCTCCTTTTTTCTCAATTTTAGAAGAGACGAAGGAAATGGTAGCATAAGTTTCTGTTTCAAAAAAGTCCTCGTTTTTTAAATGAGCATCTCTTTTTCCATTGGCTGTATTAATGGTATTTGCGTCCATTGTAACATTAAAAGAAGATTTGTCTAAGTTTTCTTTATCGAAAACAACATCTCCTTTCATTCCTCCAAGCGTTCCTGTTACTTCATTCCCTCTGTTTTCTAGAGAAAAGTTAACAATTGATTCAGAATCGATAATTTTTTGAGCATTAGCTCCGAATCCCATTGCTATAGCTACAAATAGAGATAAAACATTAATTTTTTTCATGGTTATTTACTTTTAAATTTTGCCTAATATACTCTCAATATTCGTACCACAAAATATTTATTAGGCTCATTAATACCGGTCTAAGTTTATAATCCAGAAAAAAATAATATACTTTTGCCTTTAGAATTGCCATTTAATAAATTAGTATAGCATGCAACTGTATAATAAATTAAGTGCGAAGGAAAGAGCAGAAATTATTGATTTAGCTGGAGAAAAAAGACTAACAATCTCTTTCTATAAGTACTACCAAATTAAATCCCCGCAAGTTTTTAGAGATGACCTGTATGTCAGCTGGGAGAAACTAAATATTCTTGGTCGAATTTATGTTTCATATGAAGGGATAAACGCACAATTGTCTATTCCTGCAAAAGCTTTTAAAGCATTTAAAGAGCATTTAGATAGTATTTCTTTTTTAATAGGAGTAAGGTTAAACATTGCAATAGAGCAAGATAATAAGTCATTTCTTAAGCTTAAAATAAAAGTGCGAAACAAAATTGTTGCAGATGGATTAAATGATGACACTTTTGATGTTACGGATATTGGCACTCATTTGAAAGCCAAAGATTTTAATACATTAATTACCCAAGACGACACTATTTTGGTTGATATGCGCAATCATTATGAGAGTGAAATAGGTCATTTTGATGGCGCAATAACTCCTGATGTAGATACTTTTAGAGACTCGTTACCTATCATTGAAGAAGATATTAAAGAACATAAGGAGTCGAAAAACCTTGTTATGTATTGCACAGGAGGCATTCGTTGCGAGAAGGCAAGTGCTTATTTTAAACATCAAGGGTTTAAAAATGTATACCAATTAGAGGGGGGAATTATTGAATACGTGCGCCAAACAAAAGAAGAAAAGCTCGAAAATAAATTTAAAGGAAAAAACTTCGTATTTGACCATAGACGAAGCGAGAGAGTTTCTGAAGATGTAATTTCAAAATGTCATCAATGCGGAGAGCCTTGCGACACGCATGAGAACTGCGCCAATGAGGCCTGTCATTTATTATTTATTCAGTGTAAGCGCTGCAAAGAGCAATTAGATAATTGCTGCACGATTGAGTGTCAAAAAATCAACAGTCTTCCTTTTGAAGAACAAAAAGAACTGCGAAAGGGAGCAACAGAGAGTAATAAAATCTTTAAAAAAGGACGGTCCGAATCTTTAAAATATAAAAAGTAGGTTTACGCAAACATCCTTCAACTAAAGAAAATTTGAGCGCAGAAATTGGCGCTAACCGAATAGATTTCATTATTTTTGCAGCTCAATAAGAAAATTAATAAACATACTATAATTATGGTAAGCAAAGAAGGGTTAAAATTAATCGACAAGATATTATCGGATATAGAGAGAAATGGTATTGTAACGAATACAATTGTTGCAGATTTACAAAAATTGCGACCGTTTGCTATTGAAGAAGAAGATCCTAGTCTTACAAAAGTAATTCGTTTGACCTACGAGCATATAGAAGAAAACAAAGGATTCAGTATCCCTATTCCGGAAGACGAAGAAATAGAAGAAGGTGTTGAGTTAGTTAAAATTGAATTAACGGAAGAAACAAAAGTAGAAAGCCTTAACTATTTGGTGTCTCTTATGAAAGACGCAATGAAGGCTGCTAATAGAACAGATTTATTGGAATACAGAGACGCTTTAATGGAGTTTTAAGCGATTTGATTTATTTATATTAGAAAGCTGTCACTCTGAGTTATTACGAAGAAGACAGCTTTTTTTATTTGAACTATATGTTTACAGGAATTATTGAATCTATTGGGAAGGTTGTTGCTCTTAAAAAAGAACAAGAGAATTTAGACTTGACATTCTCGTGTGATTTCACGTCAGAACTTAAAGTTGATCAAAGTGTTGCGCATAATGGAGTTTGTTTAACGGTGGTTAATATTCACAACAACAATTACACGGTAACTGCAATAGCAGAAACATTAAACAGAACCAACATTGGTATTTTAGCCTTAAACGATGAGGTAAACCTTGAAAGGTGCACTAAAGTAGGAGACAGACTCGACGGACATATCGTACAAGGGCATGTAGATCAAACTGCAGTTTGCACAAAAGTGGAAGAATTAGAGGGAAGCTGGAAGTATCATTTTGAGTACAATAGGTCAAACAACATTACTGTTGAAAAAGGCTCAATTACGATTAATGGAGTTAGCCTTACAGTTGTTGATTCGGAAATTAACACTTTTTCTGTAGCTATTATTCCTTATACTTTCGAACATACTAATTTTCACACGTTCACAGAAGGAACGAAAGTCAATTTGGAGTTTGATATTGTGGGGAAGTATGTAATGAAGATGCAGGAGTTGAAGTAATTAATTGCAGAGCCTTCGGTAGCTTGTTTTAACAAAAATGAAAAACCGTTTATTAATATAACTCGGCTTTGATTGTTTTGTAAATGCCAAAGCTATCCAACCCTAATTCTTGATACAATTCTTTTTGCGTACCGTGTTCAATAAAGCTATCTGGCAACCCCAATGTCTTTATTGATGAAGTAAGGTCATTTTGATTTCTAAATTCTAATATAGCAGAACCAAACCCTCCAGAAATAACCCCATCTTCTATTGTAATAATGTTTGAGTACTCATTAAAAGCGCTTGTCAAGAGCTCTTTGTCCAATGGTTTTATAGACCGCATGTCGATATGCGAAACATGAATGGTTTCTTCCGCCAACATATTCAATGCTTTTGTTACCTCGTTCCCAATTGCACCAATAGAAAGTACAGCAATATTTTTTCCTTTATTTAAAACTTTTGCTTTGCCAATTTCTATCTTATATGGTTTTTCAATAGCACTAGCCATTACCCCTTTTCCCCTGGGGTAACGAATAGCAATTGGACCAGATTTCCAGCTTTGAGCTGTGTAAAGCATATTTGCCAATTCCTGTTCGTTGATGGGAGACAATAAAGTTAGGTTAGGAATACACCTTAAAAATGCAATGTCGAATGCCCCGTGGTGCGTAGCTCCATCCGAGCCAACTAGTCCCGCTCTATCAATACAGAAGATTACAGGTAGGTTTTGTAAGGCAACATCATGTATAAGTTGGTCATAACCTCTTTGCAGAAAAGAAGAATAGATAACGCAATAGGGAGTTTTTCCGTTCGCTGCTAATCCAGCTGAAAAAGTAACAGCATGCTGTTCTGCAATCCCTACGTCAAAAACTCTTTTTGGGTAAACCGCTTTCATTTCTTTTAAAGAAGACCCACTTAACATTGCGGGTGTTACCGCAACGATATCTTTGTTCTCCCTGGCTAAATCAATTAGAGTTTCCCCTAAAATTGACTGATACTTTTTTGGATAAACAGAAGAAGTGCCCTCTCTTTCTCCAGATTCTACATCAAATTTACCTGGAGCATGCCAAGTTGTTGCATCACCAATTTCTGCAGGAAAATAGCCGTAACCTTTGGTGGTTTTACAGTGTAAAATTCGAACACCAAAAATTTCTTTTTGCTCTTCCAGTGCGGCAATCACTTCATTGATATTATTCCCATTGATAACCCCATAATAAGGGGTGTTTAGGTTTTCAAACAGGGAGGTTTCTTTGGTTGAAATAGCGTTTAAATGTTCCTGTAAAGCACCTACGTTATCATCTATCGACATATTATTGTCATTAATGATAATCAAAACATTTGCGCCACTTGAAGCTGCGTTGTTGAGTGCCTCGAAAGCCATTCCTCCCGTAAGCGCTCCGTCTCCAATTACGGCAATATGTTGAACTGCTTTATTGTCTAGTTTTGCTGCTGTTGCCATTCCTAATATGGCACTTAACGAGGTAGAAGAGTGGCCTGTTCCAAATGAATCAAACGCACTCTCGCTCATTTTCGGGAAACCAGAGAGCCCTCCTTTTTGTCGAATAGAATTAAATTTAGCGTATCTGCCGGTAAGAATTTTATGTGCGTATGCTTGATGACCGACGTCCCATATAAGTTTATCGTAAGGAGTATTGAATACGTGATGAATTCCAACAGCTAATTCCACCGCGCCTAAACTAGAGCTAAAGTGACCTGGGTTTTTAGAGAGTACCTCAATAATAGTTTCACGAACATCATTGCAAAGTAGTTGTAGTTCGTCCACCGAAAGCCGCTTTAAATCTTTTGGTAAATTAACCCCTGCAAGTATTTGTTTGAGAATTTTCAACTATCGCAAAGATAGTTTGTTCTAGTTAATTTTTATTCGAAAACCCATAATAAATAGGGAGTAGAACAAGCGAGTAACTTTATCAATCAATTTTACATCTAACTAAACATTATACGGGGATCTGTCCCGTTAAAAAATAACCCTTATCCTTTGATTTTTAGCAAAAAGAAGAAAGTTCCACAGCAATTCTCAAATAACACGCAAAATCACTAAATTCGCGAACCTTGAAATTTAGAGGCAAAGAGATGAGCGTAAAATACAGAGAACATAAAGGATTAAATCTACCCAGTGTAGCAAAAGAGGTGTTGGAAAAGTGGAAACTTGAAAACACGTTTGAAGAAAGTGTAAATACTAGAGACGAAAATAAACCGTTTGTGTTTTTTGAAGGCCCACCTTCAGCAAATGGAATGCCTGGTATTCATCATGTTATGGGGCGCGCCATAAAAGATATCTTTTGTCGGTACAAAACACTAAAAGGGTACAGGGTTGAAAGAAAAGCTGGATGGGACACACATGGGTTACCTGTGGAATTGAGCGTAGAAAAAGAACTCGGAATCACCAAAGAAGATATTGGAACTAAAATTACAATCGAAGAATATAACGCTGCCTGTAAAAAGACAGTGATGAAATATACTGATGTTTGGAACAAGATTACCGAAGAAATGGGATACTGGGTAGACATGTCCGACCCATATGTTACTTACGAAAATAAATATATAGAATCTGTTTGGTGGTTATTAAAAGAAATTTACAACAAAGACTTAATGTACAAGGGCTATACAATTCAGCCCTATTCTCCAAAAGCAGGAACAGGGCTTAGCTCTCATGAGATTAATCAGCCCGGATGCTATCAAGACGTTACCGACACTACGGTTGTTGCGCAGTTTAAAGCCAAAGAAAATGATATTCTTCCAGAAAACACGTACTTCTTGGCTTGGACTACCACCCCGTGGACATTACCTTCAAATACTGCGTTGTGTGTTGGGCCTAAAATTGAATATGTTTTGGTAAAAACATTTAATCAGTATACTGGAGATGCAGTAAATCTTGTTTTAGCAAAACCATTAATCGGAAAACAACTTTCAGGAAAATACGCTCCTGCAGATGAAGAATTAACAATGGAGGGGTTTTCTTTTGGAGATAAAAAAATTCCATATACACTTGATAAGGAGTTTATTGGAAACGATTTAGTAGGAATTACCTATGAACAATTATTGCCTTATACTTTGCCTCACGAAAACCCTGAAAAGGCTTTTCAAGTAATTTCTGGAAACTTCGTCACTACAGAAGATGGTACTGGGATAGTTCACATTGCGCCAACTTTTGGACAAGATGATGCACAAGTAGCTAAGGACTTCGGAGTTCCTCCTATGTTAGTATTAGACGAAAATGAAAACCCTGTTCCACTTATAAACTTGCAAGGTAAATTCCGCCCAGAAATGGATGAGTTTGCTGGATTGTATGTAAAGAACGAATATTACAATGACGGGGAAGCTCCGGATAAATCAGTAGATGTTCTAATTGCTATTAAATTAAAAGAGGAAAACAAGGCTTTTAAAGTTGAAAAATATGTACATAGTTATCCACATTGCTGGAGAACAGATAAGCCTATTTTGTACTATCCATTAGACTCTTGGTTTATAAAAATAACGGAAGTTAAAGGCCGAATGGCTGAATTAAATAAAACCATCAATTGGAAACCTAAAGCTACTGGGGAAGGGCGTTTTGGTAATTGGTTAGAAGGAGCTAATGACTGGAACTTATCGCGTTCTCGTTTTTGGGGAATTCCAATTCCAATTTGGAGAACTGAAGATGGAACTGAACAAATTTGTATTGGTTCAGCTGAAGAACTGAAAAATGAATGTCAAAAAGCCATTGACGCGGGATTAATGGAGGAAAACCCATTAGCTGGTTTTGAAGTTGGCAACATGGACAAAGCAAATTATGAAACGTTTGACTTCCATAAAAACTATGTAGATGCTATAATATTAGTGTCGCCTAGTGGTAAACCAATGACAAGAGAAGCCGACCTTATTGATGTTTGGTTTGATTCAGGCTCAATGCCAATTGCACAAAGACATTATCCTTTTGAAAACAAAGAATTAGTTGATAAAAAAGGTTTTGGGCAAGCTGATTTTATTGCTGAGGGTGTTGACCAAACCCGAGGATGGTTTTACACGCTACATGCAATTGCATCCATGGTCTTTGATAGAACTGCGTATAAAAATGTTATTTCGAACGGTTTAGTTTTAGATAAAAACGGTGTTAAAATGTCTAAACGATTAGGAAACGCTGTTGAGCCCTTTGAAAACTTATCTACTTATGGAGCTGATGCAACACGTTGGTATATGATTACCAATGCACAGCCTTGGGATAACTTAAAGTTTGATTTAGACGGAATTACAGAAGTCCAGCGTAAGTTTTTCGGCACGCTATATAATACTTATGGGTTCTTTTCTTTGTATGCCAATGTAGACGAATTTAGTTTTAGTGAAGAGGAGATACCGTTAAACAACAGACCTGAAATTGATCGTTGGGTTATCTCCAAATTGAATTCGCTGATTCAAGATGTTGAAGTGGCTTATGAAAGTTATGAGCCCACCAAGGCTGGCAGACTCATTCAGGGGTTTGTTACAGATCAAATGAGTAATTGGTATGTGCGTTTATGCAGAAGGCGTTTTTGGAGGGGAGACTATACAGAAGATAAAATTGCAGCTTATCAAACACTATATTCCTGTTTAGAGACAGTTGCTATTTTGAGTTCGCCAATAGCGCCCTTTTATTCAGACCAACTGTTTAATGATTTAAACAGAGTTGCAAAAAGGCATTCTGCAAAATCTGTTCACTTAACTATATTTCCTATCGTTGATATAAATGCAATTGATACTGATTTAGAAGAGCGCATGAGCATCGCTCAAAAAGTATCTTCAATGGTACTAAGCTTGCGTAAGAAAGAAAACATTAAAGTAAGACAACCTCTTCAAAAAATAATGGTGCCCGTATTGGATAAGGATTTTGCAAGAAGAATAGAAGCTGTTAAGGGCTTAATATTGTCTGAAGTTAACGTTAAGGAGCTCGAATTACTTGAAGATACAACAGGCGTGTTAGTCAAAAAGATAAAACCCAACTTTAAAACGATTGGAAAAAAATATGGCAAATACATGAAAGCAATCATCGCTATAACTAATCAGTGGTCGCAAGAGGACATTATTGCCGTAGATAAAAACAAAGGTTGGACAGGGGAAATTGAGGGCGAATCAATAGCCTTAGAAACGGAAGATTTTGAAATCTCAACGGATGATATCCCGGGTTGGCTTGTTGCTACAGAAGGAAATTATACTGTTGCGTTAGACGAAACCATCTCTCCTGCATTAAAAAATGAAGGGATTGCAAGAGAGTTTGTAAACCGTATTCAGAACCTGCGAAAAGAGAGCGGTTTAGAAGTAACAGACCGCATAGAATTAAAGATTAAATCAGATGATAAAATAAATCTAGCTATAAATGATAATTTAAATTATATTTGTTCGGAAACGTTGGCTAATTCGTTAGATTTGGTTGAAGAGGTGAATGGAGAAAAGTTGGTTTTTGAAGTAGAGGAGGGAGTTTCAGCGGAATTAACATTAAGTAAAGTATAACCCCATTAAAAGAAAAAATTATGGCAACAAATAGATATACAGACGAAGATTTAGCAGAATTTAAAGCTTTAATTGACGCCAAATTAGCAGAAGCTAAAATAGATTTAAAGTTATTGCAAGATTCATTATCTCATAAAGGAGATCATGGAACAGACGATACAAGTCGTTCATTTAATATGATGGAAGATGGTTCTGAAACATTAATGAGAGAAGAAATGGCACAATTATCTGCTCGACAAGAAAAGTTTGTGAAAAACCTTGAAAACGCTTTGAGAAGAATTGAGAATAAATCTTTTGGCGTTTGTCGGGTAACAGGAAAATTAATTCAAAAAGCACGTCTGAGATTAGTCCCTCATGCTACTTTAAGCATCGAAGCTAAAAACGCTCAAGGGTAATAATCCATTACCATTTTCGTTTTTATCTTACAATTTTAAATCAATTCAATGAGGACAGTCCTTATTACTATTTTTTCCGTACTTTTCATTGACCAGATTTTAAAAATTTGGGTAAAAGCTAATTTCTTTTTAGGAGAGAAAATCGGAGGTTTTGGATTCATAAAGCTTCAATTTATTGAAAATCCGGGGATGGCATTTGGCATGGAGTTCGGTGGAATTTGGGGTAAGATTGCCCTTAGTTTGTTTAGAGTTTTAGCTGTAGTTGCCATCTGGGTTGTTATTAGAAATCTTCTAACTAATAAAGCACCTAAAGGATTAGTTTTTTCTGTGGGGTTAATTTTTGCCGGAGCCTTAGGAAATATTTTAGACAGTGCTTTTTATGGATTGGTGTTTTCTGAAAGCTTAAACCCTCAATATACGGGGTTGCTAGATGAAATGTGTGTAGCTCAGTTTTTATCTGAAGCTGGAGGATATGCTAATTTTATGACAGGACATGTCGTCGATATGATTCACTTTGAATTTTATTACCCCTCGTGGATGCCTTTTGGCTTAGACAAAGACGCTTATGGTGATCCTCGAGAAATTTTCCCTCCGGTGTTTAATATCGCCGATTTTGCTATATCTGTAGGTGTTGGGATTATTGTCGTGTTTAACAAACGTTTTCTTGGAAAAGGAAAAGGTGACTTTAGCGTATTCCGAAAGCAAAAGATAGTTGCAGAAGGCTCTATTGAACCAGACCCTGAAAAATAAGCACTTTTCTCATTTGGCTTATTACAAGCGGAAACCATATTTAATGCTACAATTTATCTTTTAATGGCTTTAACTTGAGTAAATTGTGATTTACAAAGGATTAATGTGGATGCCAAAATTATAGTTCTGACTATAAGCTTTATTTGTATTCGATGTCAAATATAAAACAGCACATAAATAATAAAATTGTATCTTAGGGCAATAAAATCAATGAGAATGAATATTATTAAATTTTCTGGAGCAGTGTTACTGCTTTCATTTTCCATTAACTGTATTTCTCAAAAGACCTATTTGCCTCAAGGGATGGCTAACCATGAACATGAGTTGATGGAAGAGTATTTAGAAAGTCGAGCACAGCTGAAAGGAGTTACAACTCCACCACCATTTTCTAGTTTAAGAACAGCTGCACAATGGGAAGAGGTTCAGGCGCTGGTGATTACTTGGACAGGGCAATACAATTCGATTCATAGTCAAATTGTTGATGCAGCTCAGGAAGAGTGTTTGGTTGTTATTCATTGTTCAGATTCAAACTCTGTTAAGTCTACATTGTCTAATAATGGAGTACCATTAAACAATTTACAATTCTTAGAAGTAAATTTTAATTCAGTATGGATAAGAGATTATGCAGCAAACTCAGTTTATGTAAACGATGTAGACTCTCTTATATTAGTTGATTGGATTTACAATCGACCGAGACCAGATGATGATGTTATTCCAGATGCGTATTCAGAATTGTTAGGTATAAACCTTTATTCAATGAGCCAAAGCCCTACAAACATCATGGCCACTGGCGGAAACTGGATGAGCGATGGCTACTCTACCGGATTTTCTTCAGAGTTGATATTAGATGAGAATCAAGGCGGAGGAGGCCAAGGGTTGACCTATCCAAACCACACCGAAACAGAAATTAATCAGTTGTATAACGATTGGATGGGAATTAACAACTATGTGAAGATGACCAATCTGCCTTATGACGATATTCATCATATTGACATGCACATGAAAATTGCAAATGAAGAAACATTGGTGGTGGGTGAGTTTCCTGCAGGAACATCTGACGGACCTCAGTTAGAAGCAAACCTTCAATATATTTTAAGCAATTATACAACTGAATGGGGAGATCCCTTTAATGTTGTAAGAATTCCAATGCCACCTAGTACGAGTGGAGCACATGCCCCTAATGCTTATTACAGAACTTATGCGAATCATATTATAGTTAATAAGTCGATTTTGCTTCCAACCTATAGAGAAGAGTTCGATACAACAGCCATTCGAATTTTGCAAGAAGTACACCCAGGCCACACCATTGTTCCGATTGACGTTGATAACAGTGGTCAAAATTTAATAGGAAGTGGAGGTGCTATCCATTGTATTACGCATTCCGTTGGGGTTTCTGATCCAATGTGGATTACACATAAACAATTAGTAGATACGTTCGATGATGTTAATCCTTACCAGGTAGATGCTATGATTAAACACAAAAGCGGAATAGCATCGGCTACAATGTATTACAAAACTGCGCTAGCGAGTAGTTATAATTCAGTAGCAATGACTTCTGCCGGCAGTGATATGTGGACTGCTGATATACCAGCACAAGCTCCAGAGACAACAATTTATTATTATGTAGAAGGAAGTTCAAATAGCGGTAAAATATTGCAAAGACCCTTAACTGCTCCTAATGGATATTGGAAATTTAATGTTTTAGGATCTTCCGTCGGAGTAAACGAATTAGGCTGGAATGCAGTATTGGATAAAATATACCCTAACCCTGCTTCTCAAATTACCGTTATTCCAGTTGATGCAAACAAAGCTTCGACAGGAAGCTTGACCATGTATAACATGATAGGAGAAAAAGTTGAAGTGATCCATGAGGGTACCTTTCCATCAATGCAAAAAAACTTTTTTATTCATGCCGCGAATTACCCAGCAGGCGTGTATCATGTTGTTTTCAAATCTGATGGTAATACACAAACACAATCCTTGGTTATTGAGTAATGATGCCTTATTTAGTGTCGATATAAAGAGTTAAATTGACTGTAAATCACACCTAAAACTATCCATCTAATCAGTAATGACCTTCCTTTGAAAAATGGAAAGACTAGTTTGAACAAAGTTGATGATGTTTTCGGTATAAAACTTTAAAGGAAATCTATGTTGGCTCAGGAAAGTATATTTCAGCCAGCATACATCGAGCGCTCCCTCCTCCAATTTTCTCAATAGTAGGTATAGAAACTCCAAGTAAATGATCGTTGTGTTTGTTCAGCTTTTTCAACTGCTCCTTTGTTAAGCTATTATAAGCAGCTTCCGACATTACTAAAACTGTTTCATTGTCATTATTCCTTAGCTGCAGCATATTCCCAGCAAAATGTTCATAGACCTGATTGTTTGTAAGTTCAATTACTGCCTTGTTCGCCTTTCGAATTGATGCCATCACTCTTTCTTTGTCTTCTTCTGCTATCGTGTTTTCTCCTATTATAATGTATTTCTCTCCAACACACATCATCACGTTTGTGTGATAAATCTTTTCTTTTTCTGCTCCATAGGATGTGAACGAAACAACTTTATACCTTAAGTGTTTTGCAAATTCAGCAAGTACATTCTCATCCGTACGAGGAGATATTGCAGCATATATAACCCGTTTTTGATGATCTAAAACCATACTCCCGGTTCCTTCTAAGTATTTAGGAGGTTTAGTGTCTTCATAGTCTTCTAGCTCAATTAAATAGGAAAACCCAAAGCGACTAAACAAGTCAAGAACAATGTCTTTTCTGCGCTCTAGTTGTCTGTTTTTTACAAGCATTGGATAAGTGAAAATCATTCCATTTGAATGTGTCGATATCCAATTGTTGGGAAAGATGGAATCGGGCGTGAAAGTTTCTTTGGAGTCACTATAGACAAGAACGTTTACTTTTAGTTCTTTCAGTTTTTCTACAAAAAGATTAAACTCTTGCAAAGCTTTTTCTTGGACCTCATTTTGAGATATGCCATCAACTTTTTGTTGAAATTTATTTGTAATAAAAGCCTCTTTATTAAACCCAAACTGAACTGGTTTAACCATTAACACAGTGTTTGGAGAATATACCGGAGTTTTCATGTTGTGCAGGTTTTCACAAATCTAAGACAGTAAATATACTTAAGGCTCCAAAACACTTTTTATTTCGCTATTTATAGCGATTAATTCGCTCTCTAAGTCACTCAAATTAAGCCTACGAGGTTCGAGTTGCGTAAACTCAACGCGAATGCCAATATTTTTTAAGAACTTACCGTTATTATCAATCATTCCTGTGTTTTTTATTGCAACAGGCAAGACAAGTGCTTCCGGAATTTCATCCATAATTGTTTTAACACCTGCTACTTTAAATGGTTTTATTTTTCCATTTCTACTTCGCGTTCCTTCAGGGAAAATGCAAACGGCAAAACAATTCTCATTTACCAATTTTGCAAAAGCCTTTATTTTTAAAATAGATTCTTTAGGGTTTTTTCTATCTATGGCAACAGACCCGCCATGCCTTAAATTATATGAAATACTAGGAATCCCTTTTGCTAATTCTTTTTTCGCTACAAACTTAGGTCGATGTGCTCTGAATTTCCAGATAAGTGTAGGGATATCCCACATACTTTGATGGTTACTTATAATAATAAGCGGAACATCTTTTGGTAGTTTTTTGAAGTTGTGAAAAGAATAACGAACCCCTAAGATGTGCAAAGCTCTCATTAAACAAAGGTTGAGAGCAAACACAGTTTTGTCATGTGCTTTTGGACCAAGCACATTTCTAGCAATAACTTGAATAGGATGAAAAAGAACCAATATCAAACCAAATACGAGGAAAAATAAAGGAGTTAATATTGCTGATAGGATCAATTTCACATTGCGAAGGTAACGGCATAAAGACATTAAATATTGTCTTTTAGAGGTTAATCGACAAACCTAGGTTATGGGCAGAAGAGTAAACGGTTAATGCAGATAAATGAGATAAATTTTTCTGTAACTATGTATAACTAAACAATAATTTGTTTTGAGCCAACAGGATTAATTTCTTAGACAAAGAAAAGGCAACTATTAGCAATTTCCGACAACACATTTGGAAGGAATCTAAAATACAGAAAGAGTTGTAAAAAAGCACCGTTTTTAATCAGCACAACAAGAGGTCATATTAGTAAGGACTTATTTTTTATCCTTTAAAGTATAGGCTACTTTTAATGCATCTTCGTTTCTTAATTCTTCTTGTACATTTTTTACAATACGCATATTCACTTTTTCATCAATTTTAAAGTTATTGATTACTTTGTCCCAAACCTCACTTAAATCTCCACCCCTTCTTTCAATTAAATACGCTCTAATGGCTCCCATGTCTGGAGCCAATGCATCATCAACCTGAACCCGGTAGCCAGTTCCATAATTTTTATTTGAAGGTTTACCTACCCAATAATAAATTTGATCTGTACGCCTGTCCAATTTTGTGATTTCTGTGGCAAGAGGAGCTGTTACCACTACTTTGGTGTCTTTCTCTTTGAATATAGTCGTTACAATAAAAAAGAAAAGCAACATAAATACAATATCAGGCAATGATGCCGTTGATATTGCTGGTTGTGATTTCTTTTTTCCTTTTGAAAACTTTGACATAATTTCTAATTAATTTACCCTTGCGAGTTTTTAGATTTTGCTTTCATGATACGCTTAGGATATACAGCTCTTAAGATTTTTACTTTCGCTTGATCCTCTGGAACCTTACTTTTCTCAATTTTATTATAGGGGATTCCAAACTTTGCTAAGCATAATTCAGCTCTTAGCTCATTGATGCCGGCCATAATTTCATTCAATACAGAAACATAAGTTTTAAAACTAGTTGCATTATCTAACTGGATTGTAATCATTGCTTTGTCACTAATTTCATTGTATGTTCCAATCGCATCTATTACACCTTTCTTAATTTCCCACCGGTTTAATGTGTCTGCATATCTATTGTCCTCAGGATATTGTGCGCTCAATACTTTAAATTTTTCAATGTATTGATTTGCCATTGATTCATTTATTGGGGTCAATTTTGGCCAAACAGTAGAATTAATATCGTGTACATAGAACTCAATAACCTTATCTTTAATGTCTTCTATTTCTCCTCGATTTCCTTCAATCAAGATTTGATCGTTTTTGTTTGCGAGAATTTCCAATACGTTCTCTTTCTTTACTAAAGGAGGATCGATTACATCGTCAATTTTTTGCGGCAATCGCTCTTCCAGAACTTTAGGAAAGTTCATAGTGGTTGTAACCAAAAAGAATATCAATAGCAAAAACGCAATGTCTGCCATCGAACCCGCATTTATTTCTTCTAGCTCTCTTTTTGCCATCTTCTCAATTATTACTTAAATACCTTCATCACAGTTCCACCTATCCATCCTAGCAATGCAACAACAGTTAATACAACCGTAGAGGTTAAAGCTGCACTAGCAAATTGCCAGTTTCCTTCTGTGAAAGACCTATCTTCGTCTGCAACTCCTTTTAAGGTTTCGGCTGCAACGTATTCTTGAGGCACATCTGATCCTGCAGTATAAAAGATTATTAATATAAATCCAATAACACCCAAAATCCCAGCCATATTTATGGCTGCTTTCTTGGCGTCAACGGTAAATAAATACCCAACCGAAGCAACAACCAATAATATAGTAAAATAGAAAATATATTTTGTGAAGTCAATTACCAATGAAACTGCAGAGAAAGTCGCTTTTTCCTTTTCTGTTTTTATCTCTTTTGCTGTGTCCCTGAGCCATTGGTCTAGGTCTAATTGACTCATTGATTCCTGTAGATTTTCCGATTTAGCTTTTTGAATTGCTAATTGTTCTAACTCAACATCACTCATATTTCCAGGGTCCCCGCTCATAACTACCCAAATGGTAAAAAGCGTTCCCAAAAATATGATAAGACCCATTAAACTTTTGAGTACAATATTTTGAATTTTATTATCCATGTTCAAAATGATTAAATTAATTAATACGCAATTACTTATTCTTCATGTCGTGCTTCAACAAAATATCTACCATTGAAATAGAGGCATCTTCCATTTGGTTAACCAATCCATCAATTTTAGAAACGATATAATTGTAAAACACTTGCAAAATCATTGCAACAATTAATCCCGATACGGTTGTAAGCAAGGCAACTTTAATACCCCCCGCTAGCTCTGCTGGTTCTGCTTCACCTTTTGTTTCAATAACGTTAAATGTATCAATCATACCAATTACAGTTCCCATGAAACCAAGCATTGGAGCTAATGCTATAAATAACCCAATCCAAGAAAGTCCTTTTTCTAACAATCCCATTTGAACACCACCATAAGCGATAATTGATTTCTCAACCATTTCAACGCCTTCGTTGCTTCTTTCCAAACCTTGGTAAAAAATGCTTGCAACAGGTCCTCTTGTGTTTCTACAAACTTCTTTTGCTTCTTCAACACCTCCAGACGCAAGGGCAGCCTCAATGCTTTCCAATAATTTTTTCGTATTCGTTGTTGCAAGATTTAAGTAAATAATACGCTCAATACAAAGTGCTAAACCTAAAATCAATGCAATCAATACAAAAGACATAAACATTGGTCCACCATCAATAAAGTATTTCTTTATTGTTTGAGAGATGTCTGGTTCTTCCTGAACTAATTCGACAGATTTACTCTCTGCTTCTGCTTTAGCTAAGGCTGCTTCTTCATCCGCTTTGGCTTTAGCTGCTGCTTCCGCTTCTGCGGCTTCTACTTGCGCAATGGAATCCAGTGCTGCTGAATCTGCTGCTACTGCTACTGAATCTGATGGTTGAGCAGTGGCAATGTTAACAGTTCCGAATGACAACAATCCTGTAACAGCTATTAATGTGAATACTTTTTTCATGATGGTTTGTTAGTTTACTATTGTTTAAAATGGTTTTATTTTCTTTTTATTGTCAACTTTTCTCGAAGTAAATAATCTTCGTTATTGTTTACAAGTCGCCAAAATACAAAAAAATCTTATTCTACAATCCTAGTTTTTAGCAAAGGTTCAATTTTGATGATAATCGGATTGGTTTTTTGACGCTTAAGCAAGGCCCAATAACGCTATTTAACTAGGAGATTTCTCCGCAAAAAGGAGATAAAAACTTAGTTTTTATTTTCTCAGTACTTGTTTTTCCGCCTAAAAGAAGCATCAGTTTCGTAGTTGCCGCTTCAAAAGTAATATCCCCACCACTAATAACACCTATTGCCTCTAGGCTATTCCCGGATTCATATTTAGACTGATCTACTCCCCCTCCTTTGCATTGTGTAACATTAACAATAACAACACCTTTGTTAATTGCTTTTTTAAGCAGGCCTAAAAACCATTCTTCTGACGTTGCATTTCCAGAACCAAAGGTTTCTAGTATTATAGCTTTTAATCCGGGGGTTTTCATAAAATGGGAAACAAATTCTTTTGTAACCCCAGGAAATAATTTCAATGAAGCCACATTTCTGTCAAATTTTTTAAAGACATTTAATTTGCTTTCTGTGTCTAATTCTAAAATGTTTCTTGTGTTGTATTTAATCTTAACTCCAGCTTCAGCAAGAAGAGGGTAGTTAAATGAATCAAAAGCTTCAAAGTCTTGTGAATTTACTTTAGTGGTTCGGTTTCCTCTATAAAGGTTGTATTCAAAATAAATGGCTACCTCGGGTACTATAGGGTTGTTTGCTTTTTTAGCTGCCGCAATCTCTATCGCTGTAATTAAATTCTCTTTTCCATCTGTTCGTATAGTTCCTATTGGCAATTGAGAGCCCGTTAATATTACAGGTTTATTTAAACCATATAGCATAAAGCTCAGTGCGCTTGCTGTAAATGCCATTGTGTCTGATCCATGTAAGATTACAAAACCATCATATTCAGCATATTTATCTTCAATTATCTCTGCAATTCTAACCCATACATCAGGCTTCATGTTTGAGGAGTCTAATGGGTGTTCAAACGAAAATGTGTCAATCTCACATTCAAATTTATTTAGCTCAGGAACTTCTTTCTTAATTTGCTCAAAGTCGAATGGTTTTAAGGCCCTTGTTTCTGAGTCCTTAATCATTCCGATTGTACCACCAGTGTATATTAATAAAACTTTTGTTCCCACCATGCGGCAAATCTAAATATATGATTTAATAATCCAAGTTGAAAATGGAAATAACAAAATCAAGCCATCTATTCCACAAGCGTAAAAAAGCTCCTTTCTTTTATCATCAATCTGAAACAGAACTATTGTCGACACCAAATAGACCGGCACTAAAAAAACAGTTTCTTTCAATAATGCGAATGAAAGTAATCCACATATAACCAGTAGAATAATCGCCGTGTGTTTTGCAGCCTTCATTCCTATGAGCTGCGGTATTGTCTTTTTTTCTGGTTCATCGAAATTTAAATCTCTTATATCAAAGGGTATTACCAGTGCAAAAATATAGATGAAGTTGAGAATGAATAAAGACCAAGTGTCATTGGCAGCGAATTCCTTGTTCATATAAGCAGGAATTAAAACGGTAACAGCCGCCCAACTAAACGCGATCAATATTATTTTTATAAAAGGGATATCTCGTAGTGATTTGCTAAACATTTTAACTGCATAGAATAGTGCTATAATAATTAAGGGAGAAAAGTAAAGAAGCTCATAAAACGAGAATAGTATAAAAAATAAAGACCCTGAAATGCAGAAAGAAATTATGATGAGCGCATACAAAAACTTTTTTTGACTATAAACCCATTGGTGCCTCGCAGAATTAATTAATGCCCCACTTTTATGCCTAACTATCCTTTGGAAACAATATGAAAGCGTAGTAGCAAAAAAAACAAGCAACAAAAAGTCGTTGTTAACCGACCAGTCCATAACTAGAAACGTATTCAAAGTCAGAGCAACCGCTCCTAAAGAAATCCAAATATTTCCATAAATAATTAGTTCAATGAATTTTCGAATAATAGCAATCAATTGGGTCCTATTTAGAAGTTAAAAGCATAGTAAGAAACAAGGGCTACCGCCATCCCAGAAAGACCTCCTAAAAAGGAGCATTTAATTCGTTTAAATTTTTTTACCTTAATAAATCCTTCAACATATTCTTCGCTGTTCAAATATTCAATACTTGAAACATCATCCTTTGTTATTTTTGAAGGAAGTAAGCCCGCCCCAAGCGGAATAGATAAAGGAAAAAGAACAGGAAAAACAGAAGGAGCTCTTAAAAAAAAGCCTGTCGAAACAGGTGTTGCTCCGTCGGCAATCTCTTTTTTGCTGGGCCCAAATTCATACGTGTCAAAAAGAGTAGCTGCAAAACCGAGAACGAAACCTCCTAAAAAATGGCGGCTACTGCCAAAGTTTTCATGCGCATCTCTTTGCCCATAAATATACATGCGCATTCGATTTTCAGATAAGGAATTACCAATATTTGAATCTTTCTTGTACAAAATCGATTCCTTTCCGCTAACATCTACAATGGAAAATATTCGAGACTTATCGTAAGAGATTATTTTTTCTTTACCTCGATTTTTAAAGATTTTAAACTCAAATACTGATTCTTTCTCTGCGGTAATTTCACCCTTGTCAATTCTACCATTTAGGAGCAATAGTTTATCTTGAGCAATTCCGTTAAAAACAACTAGGAGAGCAAAAGTTACTATTATTTTCATCTTCATTCTTATGCTATTATTTTTCAAAGATACTCAAAGAATATCCTTATCACATTATATGATTCTAACATTTAGGCTTTTTCTTGTTCAATATTCCACAAGAGCACACTTAATAACATTGTAAATATTTATATTTGCACTTCTAATATTTAAACGCATATGAAATCAATGAATTTTACTCAAAGACATATTGGCCCTAGACAGAACGACATTAATAAAATGTTGTCCGAAGTTGGATGCTCATCTATTGATGAACTTGTTGACAATACTATACCTTCGGGCATAAGACTGCAAAGAGAATTGTCTGTCTCGAAGGCAATGTCTGAACAAGAATACCTAGCTCACATAAAGGCGTTGGGCGCTAAAAATGATTCTTTCAAATCCTACATTGGCATGGGTTATTATGGAACGCTTGTGCCTTCTGTGATATTGAGAAACGTTCTAGAAAATCCAGGGTGGTATACAGCATATACACCATATCAAGCAGAGATTTCTCAAGGCAGACTTGAAGCGCTATTGAATTTTCAAACGATGGTTATGGATTTAACCGGAATGGAAATGGCTAATGGCTCACTCTTAGATGAAGGAACTGCAGCAGCTGAAGCAATGATTATGTTCTTTCATAAAAGAAGTCGTTCTCAAGAAAAAGCAGGAGTTAAAAAGTTTTTTGTAAGTAATGCTATTTTTCCACAAACAAAAGATATTTTAATCACCAGAGCTGAGCCGTTAAAAATAGAACTCATTTTTGGAAATTACGATGAAATTACCTTAGATGAAAGCTTCTTTGGAGCTATGGTTCAATATCCAGATAGTAATGGTGAAATAATAGACTACACCCCTTTTACTAAAAGCGCCCATGAAGCGCATGTTCAGGTTGTGGCAGTTGCTGATTTAATGAGCCTTGCCTTATTAAAGTCGCCGGGTCAATGGGGCGCAGATGCAGTAGTTGGCTCTACGCAAAGATTTGGGGTGCCTATGGGATATGGGGGTCCACATGCAGCATTCTTTGCTTGCAAAGAAGACTATAAAAGACTGATTCCTGGAAGAATTATTGGAGTATCTGTCGATAACCAAGGGAATCAAGCCTTACGTATGGCTCTACAAACGAGAGAACAACATATTAAACGCGGAAAAGCAACCTCCAATATTTGTACAGCACAAGCGTTATTGGCTGTTATGGCTGGAATGTATGCTGTTTATCACGGTTCTGAAGGCATAAAAGATATTGCCAATACAATTCACATTAACACGAGTCGATTAGCCAAAACTCTGGAAGGGTTAGGTTATAATATTATTAATACTAGTTATTTTGATACACTTACCATTGCCACGGACAAAGTAGGGGAGATTAAAAAAATTGCCGAAACTAATCAGGTGAACTTTGCTTATGAAAACAATGTTGTTAGGTTAAGTTTAGATGAAACAGTAACTGAAGGTGACTTGAGTTTGATTACTTCAATTTTTGCCGAAGCAGTCAATACGAATGGGGTTGTTCAAAATTCAGAAGCTACTATTCCTTCAAGTTTTTTTAGAACAAGTACTATTTTAGCGCACGAGATCTTTAATAGTTATCATTCTGAAACGGAAATGATGCGCTATTTAAAAAGGTTAGAAAACAAAGATTTTTCTTTAACGCATGGAATGATTCCGCTGGGTTCTTGTACAATGAAATTAAATGCCGCAAGCGAGCTAATTCCCATTACATGGCCAGAATTTGCTAATGTTCATCCTTTTGCGCCAGTTAGCCAGACCAAGGGGTATCAAGAAATATTTAAAGAGTTGGATAAAGACTTAAGCGAAATCACTGGGTTTGCCAAAGTTTCTCTTCAGCCAAATAGTGGTGCTCAAGGGGAGTATGCTGGACTCATGGTAATTCGTGCTTATCACAAAAGCCGAGGAGACGATCACAGACATATTTGTATTATCCCTTCTTCAGCGCACGGAACAAATCCCGCAAGTGCAATTATGGCAGGCATGAGCATTGTTGTGGTAAAATGTGACGATCAAGGAAACATCGATATAACTGATTTAAAAGAAAAAGCAGAAGAGCACAAAGACAACCTTAGCTGTGTAATGATAACCTATCCTTCAACGCACGGTGTTTATGAAGAAGGAATTATAGAAATGACTACTATTATTCACAAAAATGGAGGTCAGGTTTACATGGATGGGGCGAATATGAATGCTCAAGTTGGGTTAACAAACCCAGGAAATATTGGCGCAGACGTTTGTCACTTAAACTTACATAAAACATTTGCTATTCCGCATGGAGGAGGTGGCCCTGGAGCTGGTCCTATTGGTGTGGCGCAGCATCTAGCTGAGTTTTTACCTGGTAGTCCGATAATTGATTTTGCGGATAAAAATGCGATTACCGCTATTAGTTCTGCTCCTTGGGGTAGCGCGCTTGTTTATATTATTTCATATGGATATATCAAAATGCTTGGAGCTGGAGGGTTAAAAAAGTCTACAGAAATAGCGATATTAAATGCAAATTATATTAAATCGCGTTTGCATGGAGATTTTGACATCCTTTATATGGGAGAAAATAATACTGTTGCCCATGAAATGATTTTAGACTGCAGAGGATTTAAGCAAGAAGCGAATATTGAAGTTGGTGATATTGCGAAAAGGTTAATTGATTATAATTTTCATGCTCCAACAGTGAGTTTTCCGGTGGCAGGAACTTTAATGATTGAGCCAACAGAAAGTGAGTCAAAAGAAGAACTAGATCGTTTTTGTGATGCGATGTTAAGCATACGACAAGAAATAAGAGATATAGTTTCTGGTCAATTTCCGAAAGATAATAACGTTCTTGTTAATGCTCCCCATACAGCAAAAATGGTGATTTCTGATAATTGGGATAAGCCTTATTCAAGAGAATTAGCTGCTTATCCAGAAGCATATCTTGCGGATAATAAGTACTGGGTAACCGTAGGCAGAGTAAACGATGCACACGGAGATAGAAACCTAATTTGTAGTTGTGCTCCAATTGAAAATTACATAGAAGAAACTGTCGGTCAATAGGTCGATTTGAACTACCAATGGTAAAATTTGGTTTATAAGATAATATTGTAGAAATTTGCACACTTAGAAAAAAGAAAAATCAACCAAAATAAACATTATGAAAAAAAATTACATTGGAATACTTGCTTTAGCATTGTGTTCAACGGGTATTGCCCAAGATGGTGTGTTTAATACAGCCCCATTGGTGCAAAAAACGTATAAAGGTAATGCCATTCAAGCGGCAACTCCTTTGTATGAGAAAGGTATTGAGTTATGGTCAAATGACATGAGCAACGCTGGTGATTGGACAATAACTAACACAAGTGTACCTACAACTAACGAGTGGGTTTGGACAACTGATCCAACAACGCCAGCTGGTTTAGGTGATTTTGCATCTTCAACAGTTGCGAATGGTTTCTTTATGGTTAATTCTGATGGTGCTCCAGGAAATACAGATGGTGATGGTACTCCTATTGTTACTGACTTAACAATTGCTACTCCTATTGATTTATCTGCTACAAATGCGGTTACTGGACAAGCTGAGATGTTTGTTACTTTAACTGTTGAGCATAACTTCAGATGGTGGCAAGATATTAGAGAAGTTCACGTTTCTGGTGATGGTGGTGCAAACTGGACTATTTTCCCTATTTCTGATGCAAATGGAAACGTTTCGGGAGCTATGGATCAAAACTCAGGCAACCCTGAAGTAACAACAGTAAATATTTCTTCTGTTGCTGGTGGTTCTAACAACGTATTAGTTCGTCTTCACTACGATGATCAAGATTTCTGGGGTTGGTACTGGGCAGTTGATGACATAAAAATAAACGTTCAAGACGCTAATGATTTAGCTGAGGTAACTTCATATTTTGGGTCAGGAGGTTTACCATACTTTTCTATTCCTACTTCTCAAATAGCTCCTATTGATTTTTACTCTGTAGCAACTAACGCTGGAGCTGCAGATCAAACAAATGCTATTGTAACGGTTGATGTTAATGCAGGAACTTTTACTGGTACATCTGCAGGGATGACTCTTGCTCAAGGCTTAACAGATACATTAAATGTAACTGCTCAATATACTCCTGCAGCTGTCGCTGGTAGTCATGCTGTTACTTATGCTATTTCTGCTGATTTAGCGGATGATAGTCCATTAGACAATGGCGCTATGGATTCATTTGATGTTGTTGCAGCTACTGGAACTTACGGTCGTGACAGAGGTGTTTACGAAGCTCAAGGTGGTGGTGAAGATAACGCTACTCCTGGGGATTTTGCTTTTGAAGCTGGGAACACAATGGAAATCTTTGCCGATCAACAGGCTTATGGAATTGACGTAGTTATTGGAGCTAATACTCCTGCAGGAACTATTATCTATGGCAAACTATATATTGATGATGGTGCTGGTGGATTCCAGTACCTTGATGAAACTGCTGAGTACACAACTACTCAAGCTGATGCTGACAACAATGAAACGATTACGTTAGTATTTTTCACGTTACCTACTTTAACTGCTACTCAAGGAATTTACTATCCAATGGTTGGATGCTACTCTGAGTTCTATTACGGAACTTCTGGTGAGTCTGAGGAACAAACAAGCTGGATCATGTACCCATCAGCTGGTGGAGCAGGTTCTCAGTACTACACAACTAGTTCTCCAATGGTAAGGTTAAACTTTGATCCATCAATCGGTGTTACTGAAAATGTTGTTGGTAACATGGAATTAGGACAAAACATTCCCAACCCATTCAATAACACTACTGCAATTAACTATTCTGTTGCGTCTAACGCTAACGTTACTTTAACTGTAGTAGATATGACTGGAAAAGTTGTTTTAACAGTAAATGAAGGAACAAAAGCCGCTGGTGATTACAAGATCACTTTAGACGCTTCTACTTTAGCTGGAGGGATGTATCACTACACGCTTTCAAATGGAGCAACTTCAATTACTAAAGCTATGTCAGTTGTTAAATAAGTAAATACTTTTTTTCAATATAGTATTAAAGGGCTTCTGCATGCAGAAGCCCTTTTTTGTTATATATCAGCTAAATTCTCATTGCTCTTGCTATCTTTGCGTAAATTACGCTTGTGTTTGCTACAATAATTTTGAACGGAATATTATTTGGAATGCTCTTGAGCATTCTAATTGGACCTGTCTTTTTTGTTCTTATAGAAACGAGTATTAAAAAAGGTGCTCGTCATGCCATATTTATTGATATTGGGGTGTTGTTAAGTGATGTTTTATATTTAATTGCAGCATTCTTTTTTTCCGAAAAAATTAACCATAGTATTAAAGAATTTGCATATTTAAAATATGTTGGAGCCGCTTTATTTATCGTAATGGGAATTGCGTCTATTATTAATAAAAAATCTCCACAAAAAGGGAAACAGATTGATATTGATGGTTTGGAAAAAATGGGAAAAAACCCGGTGTCAATTATGCGGGTTCGAACTTATTTCGCTTTGATTGGAAAAGGAATTGGCTTAAACGCTATAAATCCAGCTGTCTTAATTTATTGGATTGGAGCTAGCACTTACGCCACGGAGCAACTTAATTTAGAAGGCGCTCATCTAATATATTATTTTTCAGCAACTCTTGCAACCATGTTTGGTCTAGACTTACTTAAGATTCACTTTGCCAGCAAATTAAAAAATAAGTTAACCCCTATGGCTCTCGACAGGGTGAGTGTTGTTGTAGGTTGTTGCTTAATTTTCTTTGGGCTGGTAATTTGTTTTCAAGACGTTTATGTCCAGTAAAAAAACGATAAAATTTCTTATAGTTGGTCAGGGAATTGCAGGGACGACTTTAGCTCACAAGCTTTGGGAAAATGGAAATTCTGTTCATTTAATTGACAATAAGCACGAAAGCTCATCTTCCCTTGTTGCAGCAGGAGTTATTCATCCCATGGCGTTTAAGCGAGTTATATTATCTTGGAAAGCAGATTCGTTAATACCGGCGGCTAAATCTTATTATGACATGTTTGAAGCGAAATTCAAGACGAAAGTATTTCACGAGCATGACATGACTAGAGTTTTTAGCTCTATCGAAGAACAAAATAATTGGCAAGGAAGAATGGCAGATCCTCCCATGAAACATATTATAGGCGATGAAGTGCTCAGTTTAAAATTTCCCTTTGGGTCCGGAAAAGTTAATATGGCAGGGCGATTAGATGTTGCACTTTATTTAAGTCGCTCAAAGGAGTTTTTCGAAGAAAAAGATATTATCAGCGAAGAGCAATTTGATTATAACCAACTTATGGTTTCAGATGTAGGAGTTAATTATAAAGAAATAGAAGCTGAAAATATTATTTTTTGTGAGGGGTTTAAAATTAACCAAAACCCCTACTTCAACTATGTTCCACTTAGCCCAACTAAAGGAGAGCTTTTAGTAATTAAAACAAAAGATTTGCCTAATTGCATTTTAAGTCAAGGTTGTTTTGTCATGCCAATTGGTAATGACAAATATGTTCTTGGATCTACATATGATAGAGACAACATTAACCAAGAAATAACGAAAGCCGGCAAGCAACAGCTGATAGAAAAGCTGAATATGATTGGCAATTTTGATTTTGAAATTATTGAACATCGCGCAGGAGTTAGGCCAACTACTCATGACAGAAGGCCTGTTTTAGGGACGCATCCAAAACACAGTAACATACATGTTTTTAATGGCCTCGGAAGCAAAGGTGTAATGCTAGCGCCACATTTTGCAGGAGAATTAATTGAACATATTACAAAAGGAGTACAACTAAACGAGGAAGTAAGCGTTTCTCGGTTTTCAAAAAAACATTTGTACAAGTGCCTGATTTAAGCATAGGCTAGTGCGCCTATACTAAGTTTTACACCCTCTATTTCCCCCAGTTTTTTACAACAAGCTTCAAGTGTTGCTCCTGTTGTTACAACATCGTCAATTAACAAAATATGTTTACCTATATATTGATCTGCATCGGTCAACGCAAAAGCTGCTCCTACATTTTCCCATCGCTCATATTTTGATTTCTTTGTTTGACTTTCTGAATGTTCCATGCGCTTTAATAGGTATGTATTCATTTCACACTCCAAAACTTTTGCAACTCCAATTGCGATAAATTCACTTTGGTTATATCCCCTTTGTTTCAATTTCTTTTTATGAAGTGGAACAGGAACAACTACATCTACCTTATCGACAATTTCAACTTTATCGATTTCCTTCCCGAGTTCAATTCCCATTAATTCTCCAACCTTTGTATTTCCCATATACTTTAATTCATGCATCAATCTCTGAACCTTGCCCTTTTTAGTAAAAGTAAAAACGGAAAGCGCCATTTCTAATTTTATTTTCCCCCAAAATAGTTTGGCTATAGGGTTTTCTGTGTCCTGATAATGCAATGACCTAGGAAGGTCAACCATGCAGTTATAGCAAACCACATTTTCGTTCTTCAATAAAACTTCTTGACATGCCGCACACAAGTTTGGATACAACAAATTTAAAAGACCTCTTAGCATGGTTTTTGTTCAAATCAATGTTAATAGAATATAGATTTAACATGTTGGAAAAGACAATATAGCACTAATTTTGAAAAATAACAGTATGGGATAACTTTAGAGGAGATATTTCGTTATAGTTATATTAAAGAGAAATATAGAATGGAAAAAAACGAAAAAACAGGGTTGAAAAAAGGTGGAGCTGTATATATAATTATCATTCTGCTATTGCTTTTGGTCGGGGGGTGGTTGGGACTTGAAATTAGAGATGGAAGAAAGCAAAATGCTGCTTGTTCCCAATCTGCTGCTAATTTGCAAGCTGAAAAAGATTATCTGAACGATATCCTTCAAAAAACGGGGATTATTGAGGAATCGGATGACGAATCTTTGAAAGATAATTTAACCGCTATTTTAAACGAATATGACAGTCTAGCATTCGATAATGATGAAATGTTGGACAGTATTAATAAACAAAAAGCACATATTCAAGGGCTTTTGGATGAAGTTGAAACGCTTCACAACCAAAAGAAAAAAGATTGGGGAAGAATTTATAAATTAAAGAAAGAAACGGAGACTCTGCGTGAAATTATGAAGGGGTATATCCATACAATTGATTCCTTAGGCACTGAAAACACCGGGTTAAAAAACACTATTAAAGACAAAGACAACCAAATAACGGATATAAAATCGGACAGAGATAATATTAAGGATAAAAACGATTTATTGAATCAAACGGTTGCTCTTGGTTCTGTATTGCAGACATCAGGGATTACTGCAAATGCAATCAGAATAAAAAGTAGCGGTAAGCAAATAGAAACTGCACGCGCAAGCAGAGCAACGATGATTAAGTCTTGCTTTACGGTCCTAGAAAACAAAATTGCCACGCCAGAAAATAAGGATATTTGCATGCGTATTATTTCTCCAGCTGGAACAGAATTGACAAATTCAGATGTTGTTCGTTTTGAAATGGATGGTGGTAGAGAAGGAATTGCTAGTGTGAAAAGAAGGGTAAACTATCAAAACAAAAACATGGATTTATGCATCTATTATGAGGTAGAAACAGATTTGGAAATGGGTACCTACATTGTAGAAATATATGCGGAGGGACATCAAATTGGAAAAACTTCCTTTGCCTTGAAATAAATGAGATCAGACAATATTTTAAAACGGCAAGTATTTTATAAGTTGAAAATCATTACAAATGAGGCTAGTATCCTCCATTTAAAATTAATCTCAGCGATTTAAGCTATTTGTTGTTGAATAGCAATTTCTATTCGGAATAGTAATATAATAAATCTTAAGCTCTCTCGGTTTTGCCTTTTAAGTTTTGTGGGAATGATTTTTGATGTTACTGAGGCAATCTTTACTTTCACAAAAAATTCATTTCACCATGAAAATTACACTTTTACTATTTTTGCTACTAATACCTCCTGTTTACTTTTTTACTGGTTGTAGTGGTGACGAATACCATGAAAATATATTTAAATCAAGTGCAACTGGAGACCCAGGAAAGATACTTATCATATTAGACAAAAAGTTTTGGGGAACCGAACTGGAAAAAGTGATTATTGAGCATTTTCAAAAGGATATTACAACACTGCCGCAACCCGAAAAAACATTTTCAATAGAAATTTCAGCGAGAAAGAGCTTTACTAAAGAGTTAAAAAGAAATCACACCATTGTGATATTTGACATTGGCGACAAAGCAAACAACAGGAACGCAAGGTTAGAAGAAGCTGCGCAAGATATGTGGTCAATTGGTCAGGTAGTGTATAAGTTTAGAGCTGCAAATCAGAAAAGCGCAACATCTCTTTTTCTTCTTGAAGGGGATCAACTTATTGCCGAGCTAAATGAAAATAGCCGTAAGAAACTAATGCGTGAATATGAACTTAAAGGAAGCGCAGCGGTTGTTAATCAGCTTTCGGACATTCAAAAGTTATCAATTTCTGTCCCTTCAGACATGACTGTAGACGAAAACTATGAGGGATTTTCCTGGCTAAAGCGCTTTAGAACCAAATTTGCAGACAACAATGAGCATGAAATCCAACAAGGAATAATTATTTATACCTACCCATATTTAGATGACAGCACCTTCACGCTTGATTACCAAATTGCAAAAAGAGATTCTGTTTTTAAGTATGCTGTGCCAGGCCCTACCGAAGGATCTTATATGGCTACTGAACTCAGATTCGGAATGAAGCCTGAGTTTTCGCAGAAAATGATGAATGATTTATACGTTTTTGAAATGAGAGGTTTGTGGCGAGTTGAAGGAGATTTAATGGGAGGCCCTTTTGTAAGTATTAGCATGTTCGATGAGCCAAACAATCGGATTGTTACTATAGAAGGTTATGTGTACGCCCCTCATTTTGAAAAACGAGAGTATTTAAGGGAAGTGGAGGCTATGATTTATTCATATCAGTTTATAAAAGAAACCTAGTTTTCTGGAAATCCTTGCTCTACCCAACACTTCATTATTTGGATCTCATCTGAGGTTAGAGAATCGATAGAAAAAGTGTTAGGCATTTTTGGCATTGTATAGGAGCCCCAAATTGCATTTTGCCAAGATTCATTGTTGATGTAATCTACGATGTTACTGTATTCCGTAATCCATGAATCATGACAACCAGTTCCGGGGCCCTGGTTAGTCATACATGAGCTTTGAATGATGGGAACGACATCCGATGCATAACTTACTTCTATTGCACATGGTCCAGCTACAATAGTTTTATCTTTATGACAAGAAGTAAAAACTAACAAACTAACAAATATCAGTATAGTGCTATTATTTACCATGCCGCAATTTAAGAAAAAAGGCAGCTTTTTGAAAAAAAAGCTTTTGATTATTTATTTTTGAGTTATATGCCAACGAGGATTTATGCAAAATCATAAAGAAATTTTAAAAGATATTGTCCAGTGGGATATTAAAACCTGGTCTATGATGCTTACTTTTTGGGAGAAGAACTTTGCTATTAAAAAGGAAATGAAGGCCCTTGCTGTTGGAGAAAGAGAAGGAGGCATGAGCTTATGGTTAGCCTTAAAAGGAGTAAATGTAACGTGCACGGACTTTAATGACTTTCCTGAGGAAACGAGCCAGCTTCACAAGAGGTATAAAGTCAATGAAAAAATTTCTTATGAAAAGGGTATTGACTTAGCGGATCTAAGTATGTACCCGAAAAATAGTTTTGATATTGTTGTATTCAAAAGTGTTTTAGGCGCTCTTTCTAAAAAGGAAAGACAACAAAAAGCTTTTGAAGAGATGAGAAGGGTTCTTAAGCCAGGAGGGGTAGTCCTCTTTGCTGAAAATAGCAAGGGGTCAAAACTTCATGTTTTTCTCCGTAAAAAGTTCATTAAATGGAACTCTTATTGGAGGTATTTAGATTACAAAAAGGACCAAGATTTATTCAATGGTTTCAGTTCGATCAAATTAACTACAAACGGATTTTTCGCTACTTTCGGTAGGTCAGAAAACCAGCGGAAAGTATTAGCAACATTTGATAGCGTAATCCAACCTATATTGCACCCCTCCCTTAATTATGCGATATTTGGCGTGCTAACTAAGTAATACTGGATTCCACCTTTCACTATTGTCCCTAATGGAAAACATCATGTTTGTTGTATGCAACAATCTTACCTGTGGACTAAACTTTTCAGAAATCTCTGGCTTGAGGTCTTTGGGAATATAATGAGTAGGGAACACATTCCAATGGTGACTGCTTAGCGTTGCTCTTTTATTTATATATTTTCTTTTATGTAAATTCTTCATCACCATGATAGCGAGTTCTTCTTTACTCGTTTTATAATATAATTCAGGATAGACTGCTGCAAGGATTAATTTCTTCCCCTTCATGTCAATACCATGACTTTTTACATGATCTGTTTCGTCGCTAATACGATGAATTAAATGGTTTCCCGGCAAGCGGGCATAGGAGAATTTTGTAGGAGTTACATCATTAATCAAAAAGTGACCATGGATGTAATTCACTAAACGTGGCTCAGGCAAAATAAACTCCTTGCCGTTTTTTGAAATCGATTTCAACTGTGCTACAGATGTTATAACTATTTCTTTTGCAACAAATACCTCACTTTCAGAAACCGCTTTAGTAAATTCTCCAATCTCTAATTTATTAATCTTGATTCCTGTTCTAATTTCGATTCCAAAACCTTCAACTCTTTCTAGTAGCCTATCAATAAACTGTAATGAGCCTCCAGCCGGATAGATATATTTTGCAGGGATAATTCTTGCTTTTTTAAAGCTTACGGACTCCAGTCCCTTTTTTGGTCTAAGTTTTCCGCGTATATAAAATATTAAATTCTTCCAATCATAAGGGAGCTTAACCCCTTTAAAGATCAACTCTGGTTGCGGCTTCATTTTTACCAATTTCATATCTAGAAATTCGGAAAGAAAATTAAACGCCTTAGGTTCAATATCCCAAATATGACATCCTAGTTGAAAGTCGGGCAACCCCTCTTTTAAAGGCACCTTTCCCCATGCACCTCCAATATATTCGCTTTGTTCCAATACCAGAACTTTCTTTCCTTGTTTTGAAAGAAACATCGCCTCAATAAGGTTAACTGGCCCACTACCTATTAAAATGTTATCATAAGTCATTTTCTCAAGTGAATGATTTAGCTTATGAAGATACAAAAAACAGAAAAAGAAGCACCACTATAGCAACAGTAGAAAAATGATTAGGCACATATTGTCGACCATTAAGCATTATTATTGTATAATTGGTCCTATACCTTATAAGAGATGTTTATTTTTTGTATAATTGTAATTCACTAATAAAAAAATAAAAGATGAAAAAAGTATTATTGTTAGCATGTGCCTCTGCATTATTAATGTCGTCATGTGTAAGTTACAAGCACAGTTACAGAATGTCTGATGTTGGAGATACAAGTTTAAGTGTAGCGGGACCGTATGTTGCGGATTTAGATGTTGA
>Ga0206130_10001537_pt1 | contig 33448 bp, 26 predicted proteins | sample Helgoland_Spring_9_FD_148637 | JGI IMG/M metagenome (GOLD analysis project Ga0206130, IMG submission 148637) | Pelagic subsurface seawater microbial communities from Kabeltonne, Helgoland, North Sea - Helgoland_Spring_Bloom_20160512_1 | ecosystem: Environmental > Aquatic > Marine > Epipelagic ...
ATCAATCAACTTTACCAAGAAAATGATATTGATTGGTGGAACCGGTTATACTGGAGAAATCAAAAAAGGAATATTCTCCGTATTGAACTTTATTTTACCTCACGAAAAAGATACCTTATCAATGCACTGTTCTGCTAACATTGGTAAAGATGGGGATACAGCAGTATTCTTTGGGTTATCTGGAACAGGTAAAACTACACTTTCTGCGGATCCAGAAAGACAATTGATTGGAGATGATGAACACGGTTGGGCTGACGGTTCTGTGTTTAATTTTGAAGGAGGTTGCTATGCTAAATGCATTGACTTAACTCAAGAAAAAGAACCACAAATATGGGATGCCATTAAATTCGGCTCAATCCTAGAAAACATTAATTTTCATGCTGATACATCAAATGTTGATTTTGAAGATAAATCGAAAACAGAAAACACAAGGGTAAGTTATCCTATTCATCATATTGACAATATTGCTCCAGGAAGTAAAGGAACAACACCAAAAAACATCTTCTTCTTAACTGCCGATGCTTTTGGGGTATTGCCTCCAATATCTAAATTAACGAAAGGTCAAGCCATGTATCACTTTATTTCTGGCTACACTGCGAAGGTTGCCGGAACTGAAGCTGGAATTACTGAACCAGTAACTGCTTTCTCTGCTTGTTTCGGAGCTCCTTTTTTACCATTACATCCTACAAAGTATGCTGAGATGTTGGGTAATAAAATGACAGAAAACAATGTTAACGTTTGGTTGATCAACACAGGTTGGACCGGTGGAGCTTACGGAATAGGTGAAAGAATGAGTTTAAAACACACCAGAGCAATGATTACTTCTGCTTTACTGGGTGAATTAAACAACGTAGACTATACAACACATGAAGTATTCGGATTAGAAATGCCAAATACTTGCCCGAACGTTCCTGCTGATATTTTAAGTCCAAAAAACACTTGGGAAGATAAAGCCGCTTACGATGAAAAAGCAAATAATCTTGCTGAGCAATTCGTTAAAAATTTCGAACAATTTGCTAGTAATGCAAATGAAGAGATTATGGATGCTGCACCTAAGGTGAAAGCTACAGTATAAAACAGAATATTTTATTAAAGAGACCTCGACTTATGTTGGGGTCTTTTTTTGTTTTTACCTAATTTGATTCTACTAATTGTAGTCACGATTCATCCGGAAAAGTTAGCTATTTATTTTATACTCCTAAAGCAAAAGAAATCATAGAAAAGATTAATGTATAATTCCAATCCGATTTATAGCTTATCTTTGCGCCGATGGAATTAGGAAAATTTAATACGCTTACAATAACTAGAAGATCAGATAATGGTTTTTATCTAGCTGACGAAGAAGGAACTGAAGTATTGTTACCCAACAAATATATTTCGGATAACCACCGGATTAAAAAGGAAGCCAAAGTCTTTATATATAAAGATTCTGAGGATCGTTTTGTTGCAACAACATTAGAACCTTACCTCATAGTTGGAGAATTTGCTTATTTAGAAGTGAATGAGACAAACGAAGTAGGCGCTTTTTTAGATTGGGGACTTGAAAAGGATTTATTGGTTCCATTTAATGAGCAACATCACAAAATGGTAGCTGGAAACTGGTATGTCATCTATTTATATGTTGATGATAAAACAGAACGACTAGTTGGTACCAGTAAATTAGATAAGTATCTTGAAACCGAAACTATCGATATCAAAGAAGGAGATAAAGTAAACCTCGTAGTCCGTAACTTTTCTGACTTAGGAGCAAACGTTATTGTTCAAGATAAATATAAGGGACTCATATATAAGGAGAAAATATTCAAACGTTTACAAGAAGGAGATTTTTTAGAAGGTTTTGTTAAAACCATAAGAGACGATGGAAAACTAGACATTGTTCTAGAACAAGAAGGGTTTCATCATATTATTGAACCTGTTTCTGCCAAAATTTTGGAGGCATTAAAAGAAAGTAATGGCTTTTTGGACCTAACTGACAAAAGTACTCCGGAAGAAATTAAATCTGAATTAGAAATAAGTAAAAAAGTATTCAAAAAAGCTATCGGATGGCTATATAAACACAAACTTATTATCATAAAAGAAGACGGAATTTACTTAATTATTGAAGCTGAAAAAGGGGAAGAAAATATATAGTATTTTAAATTTAAAATGCCCAAAATGTCACGAAGGTGATTTATTTATAAAAAAAGGATGGTTTAGAGCTACACAAATGCTCGACATGCCTGAACATTGTCTAAGCTGTAATCAGAAATACGAAATTGAACCTGGTTTTTGGTTAGGAGCATTATGGACAAGCTACCCACTTGTAGTTTTAATTGAAATACCTTTTTTATTTACAGCAATACTAGCTTACGATGTCAATCCTTTTACTGCAATTGGATTAATGGCATTTCTTTTCTTAATTATGTGGTCAACTATTTTAAGGTTAGGACGGTCAATTTGGATTAACCTGTCTGTACATTTTGATGAAGCTTGGAAAGAGGGAAACTAATTAAGACCCTAAATTTATCGCTTCATTAATGGATTCTAGATACCAGCAGTGAGATTTATCCACTTCCCCTTCGACTATGCTCAGGGCCAAAATAGAAATATAGAGATAGTATCAATTACGGAATAGACAAAAGCAGTAAGGATGCAAAAGTGGGATAAGGTTTCTACTTTGGTAGGAATGATACAACAATGAGAAATTTGCCGCCATTTGCACAAACTTCCTCAATAACCTTAGCGTTAAAGAAGGTCACATTGCTTCTTTCAAAAGAATGAGAGTAAGCAATTCAAATAAAACCATTACCTTTGCGGCCTTAAAACTCAATAAAAATGATAGCAGCACACAATATTTCACTACAATACGGAAAAAGAGTATTATTTGATGAAGTAAACATCAAGTTTACGGAAGGAAACTGCTACGGTATAATAGGAGCAAATGGTGCAGGAAAATCTACCTTTTTAAAAATACTTTCTAATGACATTGATCCTGGATCAGGAAACATCAGTATTGAGCCGGGTAAAAGGCTAGCTATATTACGTCAAAATCACTTCGAATTCGATGAAGTAACTGTTTTAAACACTGTGATTATGGGCCATAACAAACTATGGGCTTTAATGCAGGAGAAAGATGCTATTTATGCGAAGCCTGATTTTTCTGAAGCAGATGGTATTAAAGCATCTGAACTAGAAGGAGAATTTGCTGAAATGGATGGATGGAATGCAGAATCTGATGCAGCATCTATGCTAAGTGGACTAGGGATAAATGAAGAATCTCACGATAAGTTATTGAAAGACTTAAATGGTGCTGAAAAAGTTCGTGTGTTATTGGCACAATCGCTTTTCGGAAATCCAGATATACTGATATTGGATGAACCTACCAATGATTTAGATATTAAAACAATCGCTTGGTTAGAAGATTTTTTATTAGACTTTAAAAATACTGTAATTGTTGTTTCTCACGATAGGCACTTTTTAGATACCGTTTGTACGCATGTTGCCGATATTGATTTTGGTAAGATTAAGTTGTTTTCAGGTAATTATACTTTCTGGTATGAGTCGAGTCAATTAGCTTTAAGACAAAGATCTTCTGCAAATAAAAAAGCAGAAGACAGAAAAAAGGAATTACAAGATTTCGTTTCTAGGTTTAGTGCAAATGCTTCAAAATCGAAACAAGCTACCAGCAGAAAGAAAATTTTAGAAAAAATAAACATTGACGAAATTCAAGCGTCAAGTAGAAGATATCCTGCTATTATTTTTAAACCAGCTCGTGATGCCGGCGATCAAATTTTACACGTTAATAATTTAAGTAAATCATTAGAAGGAAAACAGTTATTTCAAAAGCTAGATATTAATGTTACCAAAGGAGATAAAATTGCATTCATTGCTGATAATGGTTTAGCTATTACATCTTTATTTGAAACTCTTACTGGCGCAGAAAAACCAGATACCGGTGATTTTAATTTTGGACAAACAATTACAACAGCTTATTTACCAAACGAAAACCATGAGTTTTTCGAATCTGACGATAACTTAATAGATTGGTTACGGCAGTTTTCAGACGAAAAAGACGAAGTTTACATTAGGGGATTCTTAGGGAAAATGTTGTTCTCAGGAGAAGAGACTTTCAAAAAATGCAATGTACTTTCTGGAGGTGAAAAAGTAAGATGTATGTTGTCTAGAATGATGTTAAAAGAAGGGAATCTATTAATTCTAGATGAGCCAACCAATCACTTAGACCTAGAAACAATTACAACTTTTAACAATTCATTGAAAGATTTTCCAGGAACTGTTCTATTCACCTCTCATGATCATGAGTTTACGCAAACTGTAGCGAATAGAATTATCGAATTAACGCCTAATGGATGTATCGATAAAGTGTGTACTTATGATGAATATCTTGCTGACAATAAGGTTGCATCTCAACGTGAACTTTTGGTTGGCTAGTAAGTAAAGAATTAACAACATTTAATTCAAATACCATGGATCTGGAGATTATTACATTTACTCCAAATCAAGAAAGGATATTGAGTTTATTAAAACTCTACAAACAAAGTTTAGCAATACTACATTATCGGTACGTACTATTTGAAAACCCCAATTACATAAACGTATATTTGCGCGAATGCAAACTGGGGCTATATCATATAAGCATATTTTAAACATTTCAATACCAATTGTACTAAGCGGTGTAGCTCAAAACATTGTTAACGTTACAGATACTGCGTTTCTGGGGAGATTGGGGAAAATTGAGTTAGGCGCTGCTGGTAACGCTGGGCTTTTTTACTTCGTTTTTATTATGTTAGGAATGGGTATGTCAACCGGTTCTCAAATTATTATCGGCAGACGAAACGGTGAGAAAAATTACGCGCAAGTTGGAGCAATATTCAACCATACGTTGTTTTTAATGATTCCACTTGGAATTATCATGTTTCTCCTCCTCTATTATATTTCACCGGTAATATTCGAATCATTCACCAATTCTTATTCAATTAGTGAAGCATCTATTTCCTATATGAACTATCGTTCCCCAGGTATACTATTTGCCCTTTTCAATTTTGTTTTCATTTCTTATTTTGTTGGTACAACACGAACAAATATATTAACGTACTCTACCCTATTAATGGCACTTACAAATGTCTTTTTTGACTATGTATTAATATTTGGCGAGCTTGGGTTCCCTGAAATGGGAGTTAAAGGAGCAGCTTTAGCATCGGTAATAGCAGAAATAACAACATTACTCTTTTTCATCATATATAGTCGTTGGGATTCGAATAAAGTAAAGTACAACATGTTCCGTTTTGGCAGGTTAAATAAAGAGTTATTTGGCCGCATTATTAAAATTAGTGCACCCGTAATGATGCAAAATACGCTTGCTTTAGGTTCATGGTTCATATTCTTTATGATATTGGAAAAATTGGGAGAGTCTGAGTTAGCGGTATCCCATATTATAAGAAGTCTTTATATGGTTTTAATAATTCCATTAATGGGTTTAAACGTAGCTACAAATACTCTAGTTAGCAATCTAATTGGAGCTGGAAAAAGTGGCTTTATAGGTGATTTATTAAAGAAGATTATTGTTTTATGCTTGGCATTTACTACCGTTTTATTAGGATTAATTTGGATTGCTCCAGAACAAGTTATTTTATTATACACCAACGACTTATCTCTTGTTCCACTGTCAATTTCGACATTAAAAATTATTAGCATGACAATCTATTTATTTTGCGTGGCTTCAATATTATTTAATGCGGTTATTGGAACTGGAAATACCAAAGTAACAATGGCTATGGAGTTTATTAATATTTTAATCTACTTAACAACCACATACTATATGACAATCATTCTCCAACTAAGATTAGAATTAGTTTGGTGCTCAGAATTTATTTATTTCTCAGTATTGGGAATAATGGCCTTTTGGTATTTAAAAAAAGGAAATTGGAAAAAGACGGTTGTTTGATTTTTAAACTATTCTTTGTCATTTCGTTCTAACCATCATTAAACAAACTATGATACTGCTACTCGGTTCAGCTTGAACTAAAAGTTATTATCTTAGCAGAAATGAATAAACCTAAAATACTGCATATTCCACAATGGTACCCGAATCCAGATGACATACAATTAGGAATATTCATTCAGAAACAAATTATTGCGACTGCTGCCGATTGTAATAATTTTGTTTTATCAATAGTTGGATCTACAAACATTTCTGACATTTCTATTTCTATAAATGATTCTAATAAAATCAAAGAGATTCAAGTTATATATTGTGCAAAAGGAAATGCATATAAACGCGTAAAATTTTATCTAAAAGCATTGCAAAAAGGCTTATCCACTATTGTAGATGCCGGATTCTATCCTGATTTGATTCATTGTCATGTCGCAGGGAAGAATTTATGGATTGCAGAAAATTATTTTAAAAATACACCTGTAGTTCTTTCCGAACATTGGTCTGGGTATTTAGATGGAAGGTTTGAAGCCATTCCAATACTTAAAAAGAAAAAAAGAATTAAACGGATAAACAATTGTAAGGAAGTAATAGCAGTTAGCAAGCACCTAGCTGATGCCATAAGAAGTAAAGGAATTCAAAATAAGATATCAATTGTCGATAATGTTGTCGAAACAAAAGAAATTCGAAAACAAATAAACAAGGAAAATTTCATCTTTTTAATGGTTGCTGATCTAGAGAATCAAACAAAAAACATTTCTGGAGTTATCCGTGCGTTTTCGAAAGTGTTAAAAATCAATCCACACAGCATATTGGCTATTATTGGTGATGGAAAAGATAAAAAAATGCTTTCTGAATTAGTAAAAGAAGCCAACATTACTGATTCTGTAAATTTTATTGGAAGGCTTCCGCAGGGGGAAGTTTTGAACTACTATTCGCAAGTGGATTGTGTTATTGTAAATAGTCATTTTGAAACCTACTCAATGGTAACAGTTGAAGCTATTTTAAGTGGTGTACCGGTAATAGCTACCCGTTGTAAAGGTCCTGAACAATTTATCAATGAAAATAATGGGTTATTAATTGAACTAAACAACTCTGAACAGCTTGAAAATGCAATGAACTCCATCCAGGCTAAAGATCTTTTACCAGAGTCCATTGCTAATTCACTATCCACAGATTCAACCATGAAGTTAGTTCGCAATAAATTATTAAAGATCTATCAAAATCAGATGTAGTTACGCAAAATACTGTGTTTTTTATCCTATAAAAAGCGTAATTGGTCGTATTTAACTATATCTTTACCGTATTGATAAATATAATGGCAACAATTATAGAATCCATAAAATTAGAATTTTGTACAATCTCATTGAGGAGTGACGGAATCATTGAGCAACGATTTGCTAGAGAAGATCCCTATGAAATTACAGAAGAGGTAATACAAGAGTTTATTGATGCCATAAAATCATTATACAAAGGTGAGCAAAGGTGTATTTTATCAATCCCTGGTCTTTATGGATCAATTACGACAGAAGCTCGAAAAGTTAGCATACAAGAAGATAATCCGAACACAATAGCAATTGGATTAATTATTGAATCACTTTCACAAAGGCTAATATCTAAATTTTACTTTAAAATAAATAAAGTTCCTTACCCTGTTCAATTTTTCAAAAGCGAAATTGAAGCTACGGTTTGGTTGCACAAGCAAAACAAAACATACCTTCTAAAAACCCAAGCGGGTTAAGCAAAAGCATTCAACTTTTCTTCCAGTATTTTAACCTTTGCTTCTGCATCTGCCATCTTCTTTTTCTCAACAGCTACAACTTGTTCCGGCGCATTACTAACGAAACGTTCGTTACTCAGTTTTTTCGAAACACTGAGTAAGAACCCTCTCGTATATTTCAATTCCTCTTCGATTTTTTTAATCTCTGCTTCCACATCAATATCTTCACTAAACGGAACAAAATACTCGCTTGATTTCAATACAAAAGAAAAGGCATTATCAACCTTACTTTCGATATATTCGAATGTAGAAAGATTACTTATTTTAGCTATTATTGGATCAAATGAGCGATCCGTTTTTTCATTATCAATGACGAGTAAATCTAAAGTAACTTTGTTTGCAATGTTCTTTTCTTTTCGAATGTTCCTTATGTTTGTAATAACCTCTTCTGCAAAATCAAAGTTGGACAATAATTTTTCGTCAATAATCTCTACTGTTGGCCACTCAGCAACCATTATACAATTCTCGTCTTTTTTATCTCCAATTAAATGCCAAATTTCTTCTGATATAAAAGGCGTAAATGGGTGCATAACTTTAAGTAACGACTCAAAAATTGAAAGCGTCTCTTTGTAGGTAATCGCATCAATAGGCTGCTGGTAAGGAGGTTTTACGATTTCTAGGTACCAAGAGCAGAAATCATCCCAAACCAATTTATATGTACTCATTAAAGCTTCTGAAATTCTAAATTTATCATACGAATCGTTGATTTCAGATAAGGTGTGATTAAACTTACTTTTAAACCATTCAACACCCTTAGATGCATAAGCTGGCTGTTTTATATCTTGAACATCCCAGCTATTTACCAAACGAAAGGCATTCCATACTTTATTAGAGAAATTACGGCCCTGTTCACATTGAGAACTATCAAAGGGTAAATCATTTCCCGCAGGAGAGCTCAATAACATTCCCACTCTAACACCATCAGCACCAAACTTTTCAATTAAATCAAGTGGATCTGGACTATTGCCAAGAGATTTTGACATTTTACGCCCTAATTTGTCTCTAACAATACCTGTAAAATAAACATTTTTAAAAGGAAGTTTCCCCTTGTATTTGTAGCCTGAAATAATCATTCTTGCAACCCAAAAGAACATAATTTCTGGAGCTGTAACTAAATCATTGGTTGGATAATAATAATCTAAGTCCTTGTTATCATTGCCTTCTTTAAATCCATTAAATACTGAAATTGGCCATAACCAAGAAGAAAACCAAGTATCCATTACATCATCATCTTGTCGTAAGTCTTCCTTTCTTAAATCAACATTCCCCGTTTTATCTTTTGCTTTAACCAAAGCTTCTTCAATTGTTTCTGCTACAACAAAATCATCTTTCTTTCTTCCATAGAAATATGCAGGAATTTGATGTCCCCACCACAACTGACGAGAAATACACCAATCTTTGATGTTCTCCATCCAGTGGCGATAAGAGTTTTTAAACTTCTCAGGGTGAAATTGAATATTGTCATTCATTACATTGTCCAAAGCTGGTTTAGCCAAGTCTTCCATTGCGCAAAACCATTGCATCGACAGTTTAGGTTCAATGATAGCATTCGTTCTTTCAGAAAATCCGATTTTATTAATGTGGTCCTCTGTTTTAACCAAATAACCTTGGTCCTCAAGATCAACAGCAATTTGCTTACGAACTTCAAACCTATCCTGGTTAGCATAAAACCCAACATTCTCATTAATCGACCCATCATCATTTAGGATGTCTATTGACTCCAAATCATATTTACTTCCTAACTCATAATCATTTGGATCATGTGCAGGAGTAATTTTCAAACAACCCGTTCCAAATTCTGGGTCAACGTATTCATCAAAAATAATTGGCACTGCTCTTCCCACTATTGGAACAACTGCATTTTTGCCCTTTAAATGTAAATATCTTTCGTCGTTCGGATTAATACAAATTGCAGTATCTCCTAAAATTGTTTCAGGACGGGTCGTAGCAATTGACAACCACTCGTCATCTGTTCCTTCTATTTTATAACGAACGTAATACAACTTTGAATTTACCTCTTTGTAATTTACTTCTTCATCACTCAAAGCTGTTTGAGCTGAAGGGTCCCAATTGACCATTCTTACACCCCGATAGATGTAACCTTCTTCATGAAGATTGCAAAATACTTTTATTACGCTGTCGTAATAATCCTTATCCATTGTAAATCGGGTGCGATCCCAATCGCAAGAAGCACCTAATTTTTTTAATTGTTCTAGAATTATACCACCATGTTTTTCTGTCCAATCCCAAGCATGTTGCAAAAACTCATCTCTCGTTAAGTCCGTTTTTTGAATTCCTTCAGATTTTAATTTGGTAACTACCTTTGCTTCAGTAGCAATAGAAGCATGATCTGTTCCTGCAACCCAGCAAGCATTTTTACCTAACATACGAGCTCTTCTTACTAATATGTCTTGAATAGTATTATTCAACATATGCCCCATGTGCAATACTCCTGTTACATTTGGCGGTGGAATAACAACAGTATAAGGCTCTCTATCATCTGGAGTTGATTTAAAATATCCATTATCAACCCAGTATTTGTACCACTTCTCTTCTGCCCTTCCTGCTTCGTATATTTTAGGTATTTCCATCATTGTTAGTCTTGTTGTTGTATTGCAATTGCAAAAATACTAGAATGCAATCTATTCTCGCTTTAATTAATTGATTTTGTTAACCATTTTAAGTTTAATTCTCCATTTGTTAATATTTAGCAGTTATTATTACCCTCTATCTTCTAGGTTATTTTAATTTCGCGTAAGAATTTAATATTTAAAACTCAACATATGTCAAACGGAGTATACACTGCACCATACCCAGCTAACGAGCCTGTAAAGGGATATGCACCTGGTTCAGAAGAAAAAGAAAGTTTATTAGCTAAATACAAAGAAATGTATAATCAGGAACCTATTGATGTTCCTATGTATATTGGTAGTGAAGAGGTAACAACAAATGACAAAAGAAAAATGTCTCCTCCGCATGATCATGCGCATAATCTAGGTAGTTATAATTTTGGAACTAAGGAGCACGTTACCAAAGCAATTGACGCTGCTTTAGCAGCTAAGTCTGAATGGGCTAATATGCCTTGGGAACATAGAGCTTCTATCTTTTTAAAAGCTGCAGATTTATTAGAAGGACCATTCAGAGATGAATTGAACGCTTCTACAATGCTTGCTCAATCTAAAAACGCAATGCAAGCAGAAATTGATGCCGCATGTGAATTGATTGACTTCTTTAGATTTAACGTTGCTTTTATGCAACAAGTATATGAAGACCAACCAGAGTCTAACCCTGGAATGTGGAATAGATTAGAATACCGTCCTTTAGAAGGGTTTGTATTTGCTATTACACCATTCAACTTTACTTCAATTGCTGCTAACCTTTGTGCTGCTCCTGCTATGATGGGGAACGTTGTAGTATGGAAACCGGCTGCTACTCAAATCTACTCTGCTCATGTACTAATGAAAATATTTAAAGCTGCAGGGGTTCCTGATGGCGTTATCAATATGGTTTATGTTAGTGGTGCTGATTCTGGCGAAGTTGTTTTCAATCACCCAGAATTTGCAGGGTTGCACTTTACCGGATCTACAGGGGTATTTAAAAGCTTATGGAAAACCATTGGTGCTAACATAGATATTTACAAATCTTACCCAAGAGTAGTTGGAGAAACAGGAGGGAAAGATTTTATAATTGCACACAAATCTTCTATACCTGCTCAAGTTGCAACTGCAATTAGTCGTGGAGCCTTTGAATTTCAAGGGCAAAAATGTTCTGCTGCTTCAAGAGCATATATTCCTTCTAATATTTCGGATGAGATTTTGGATATTGTAAAAGAACAAGTAGGTTCTTTTAACATGGGAAGCCCAGAAGACTTCGGTAACTTTATTAATGCAGTAATCAGCGAGCAATCATTTGATAAAATTGCTTCATTTATTGATTATACAAAAGAAAGAGATGATGCTGAAATTATCTGTGGTGGGAACTATGACAAATCAAAAGGATATTTTATCGAACCCACTGTTATAGTAACTACCGATCCTTCTTTTAAAACAATGTGCGAAGAGATTTTTGGCCCGGTAATGACTATTTATGTTTACGATGAAAACAAATGGGACGAAACATTGGATATTTTAGACAAAACTTCGGACTACGCTTTAACTGGGGCTATTTTCTCCCAAGATAGATACGCTATCATCAACGGTATGAAGAAATTGGAAAATGCCGCTGGTAACTTTTACATAAACGACAAACCAACTGGAGCCGTTGTAGGACAGCAACCATTTGGTGGTGCTCGTGGATCTGGAACGAATGATAAAGCTGGATCATACTTAAATTTGGTTCGCTGGGTATCTCCAAGAACAATTAAGGAAACTTTTGTTCCACCAACCGACTATACCTATCCATTTATGGGGTAAACAAATACGAATTGATTCCTAATATAAACCGTTATTTGAAGTTTCAAATAACGGTTTTTTAGTTTCAGAATAAAAAATATCACAATTGAATTCTTTCAAAAATATGGAGAAGCCGATAAATGGATATCTTCGCTTTAATAATTTATAAAATGGTAAAAGCTGTAATTTTTGATATGGATGGTCTTCTGATTGATTCGGAACCACTATGGAGAGAGGCCGAAATAAAAGTATTCAATTCAATCGGGCTAGAATTCAATGACAAAATGTGTCGTGAGACAATGGGGATGCGAATTGACGAAGTAGTCTTATTTTGGCATAATCAATTTAAATGGATTTCACCGTCAATTGATGAAGTTGCCAACCAAATTGTAAACGAACTCGTTAAATTAATACTTGAAAAAGGAGAAGCTATGAATGGTGTTTTTGAAGCATTAAAGTTACTTCACAGCAAAAAGATTCCTATGGCTATTGCTTCATCCTCTTCCATGAAAATTATTGGAAACGTTGTTCAAAAGCTTGAAATTGCAAAGTACTTCGCAGTAATCCATTCTGCTGAATTTGAAACATATGGAAAACCGCATCCACAGGTATTTATCTCTACGGCGCAAAAATTAGGTGTTAACCCTGAAGATTGTATTGTTTTCGAAGATTCAAAACATGGAATGATTGCAGCTTTAGCAGCTAGAATGAAGGTTATCGTAATACCAGAAAAAAAAGACGATCAAGCCCCTTGGCACACTATTTCTACAATGAAATTAAAATCTCTTGCCGATTTTAACCTTAATCAATTGTAAAATATTATTTATACGTTCTTTAAGTCTGCAATTACTTCCGAAGGATTATCCGATTTGAAGACAAAACTTCCAGCCACTAAAACATCTGCTCCGGCTTCAATCAATTTTTTAGCATTAGCAGAAGTTACTCCTCCATCAATTTCAATTTTCGTCTCAGCTCCATTTTTAGTAATTAGCGCTTTCATCTTTCTAACCTTTTCGTAAGTAGATTCAATAAACTTCTGACCACCAAAGCCAGGGTTAACAGACATTATTAGAACCAGGTCAATCTCATTAATAATACCTTCTAATAATTCAACTGGAGTATGCGGGTTTAATGCAACTCCCGCTTTCATTCCCTCATCCCTTATTGCCTGCAGTGTCTTATGTAAATGTGTACAAGCTTCATAGTGTACCGTCAAAATATTCGCTCCTGCTGCTTTAAAATCTTTAATATAGCTATCAGGATTCTCGATCATTAAATGGACATCTAATGGTTTTAAAGTATGCTTATTTATCGCTGCAATCACAGGCATACCAAAAGATATATTAGGAACAAATACTCCATCCATAACATCTAAATGATACCAATCGGCTTCACTTTTGTTAAGCATTTCACATTCTGATTGTAAATTAGCAAAGTCTGATGCTAATAGTGATGGAGATATTAAATGGCTCATAGTTTTGTTCTTTGAAGCAAAGAAACAAAAAAGCCTCAATCTGATAGCAATCTGATTGAGGCTTTTATTAAGAGTAATTAACAAATTATTAACCCAAATAGGTTTTTAGCATTTTACTTCGAGAAGTATGCTTTAATCTTCTAATCGCTTTTTCTTTAATCTGACGAACTCGTTCTCTTGTTAAATCAAAACGTTCACCGATTTCTTCAAGCGTCATAGGATGTGCACCGCTCAATCCAAAATAGAGACGAACAACATCAGCTTCCCTTACTGTAAGTGTGGTTAAAGATCTTTCTATTTCTTTTCGCAATGACTCATTCATCAATTCTCTATCCGGTTTTGGATTAGAGTTTGACTCCATGACTTCATACATATTACTACTTCCATCTTCATCTTTCAGAGGAGCATCCATAGACAAGTGTCTACCTGCATTTTCCATGGATTGTTTCACTTCATTCTCAGTAATCTCTAATTCTTCAGCAATTTCTTGAACCGTTGGAGGTCTACCGTATGTTTGCTCCAGAGAAGAGAAAGCTTTATTTATCTTATTAATTGAACCAATCTTATTTAAAGGCAGACGTACAATTCTAGATTGTTCTGCTAGTGCTTGTAATATTGATTGACGAATCCACCATACAGCATAAGATATAAATTTAAACCCTCTTGTTTCATCAAAACGTTGTGCAGCCTTTATCAACCCAAGATTCCCTTCATTAATTAAATCAGGAAGTGTTAATCCCTGGTTCTGATATTGTTTAGAAACAGAAACAACAAACCTTAAGTTCGCTTTTACCAGCTTCTCTAAAGCCACCTCGTCTCCGGCTTTAATTCTTTGTGCTAGTTCAACCTCTTCTTGAGCAGTAATCAAATCTACCCTTCCGATTTCCTGAAGGTACTTATCTAAAGAAGCAGTTTCACGATTCGTTACCTGTTTGGTTATTTTTAGTTGTCTCATGTTTTAATCTAGTTTTTTCTTAAATCCTCAAAAGGAGTATATTGCTATTTACCCGAATTGAGCACAAGCCTCATAACGAAATATTATCGGTATAAGTTTCAATAAGTAAGCTTTATTTGTTAATAATTCGGCGAAACAGCATGATAACACCCTTAAAGGCCCCTCTTTTCGAATAAATAATGTCTAAATAGTTACATAAAAAAACCGCCTCTCCAAGGAGAAGCGGTTTCATTTATATATATTTCTATAATTAATCCTGAGGCTTAGCCTCTGGCTTAGGTAATAGTGCTTTTCTCGAAATTTTCAATTTTCCATTTCTTGGATCTTTACCAATAACTTTAACTTCAATTTCTTGACCTTGTTTTAGGTAATCTTCTGGCTTTTCGACTCTTTCCCAAGCTATTTCAGAAACATGTAACAAAGCATCCTGACCTGGAAGAATTTCTACAAATGCTCCAAAAGCAACAATGTTCTTAACTTTTCCAGAATAGGTCTGCCCTACTTCAGCAACTGGAGGAAAAGCAATTGAGTTAATTCTTTTTAACGCTTCTTCCATTCCTTCTGCATCTTCAGAGAAGATTTCAATCAATGCCATACCATTTTCATCTTCGTCTCCGATTGAAATTTTGGTATTTGTATCAGCTTGCATAGCTTGAATTGTTTCACCACCTTTTCCGATAATTCCACCAATTGCATCACTAGGAACTTCAATTTTTCGAATTCTTGGAACGTGTGCTCTATAATCTTCACGAGGAGCAGACATTGTTTCCATTATCTTACCTAAGATATGTAAACGACCTGCTTTGGCTTGATTCAATGCATCTTCTAACATTGAGTAATCTAACCCATCAATTTTAATATCCATTTGACAAGCTGTAATACCATCAGCAGTACCGGTTACTTTAAAATCCATATCACCTAAATGATCTTCATCTCCAAGAATATCTGAAAGCACTTTGTAGCTTTTACCATCAGAAATCAATCCCATAGCTATACCAGAAACTGGTTTCTTCATTTTGATACCACCATCTAAGAGTGCTAATGTTCCTGCACAAACAGTCGCCATTGATGAAGAACCATTAGATTCTAATATCTCAGAAACTAATCTAATAGTATACGGATTATCAACCGCATCAGGTAACATTGGCTTTAATGCCCTGTATGCTAAATTACCATGACCAACTTCTCTACGACTAATTCCTCTAATTGGTCTCTCTTCCCCTGTTGAAAATGGAGGAAAGTTATAATGTAACAAGAATGTGTCCTCTCCTTGAGTTAATGCGCCATCTTTTCTTTGAACATCTGCACTACTGCCTAAAGTAAGCGTTGTAAGCGACTGTGTTTCACCTCTTTGAAATAATGCAGAACCATGACAACCTGGCAAATATCCTACTTCACTCCAGATAGGTCTAATCTCATCCATCGCACGTCCATCCATTCTATTTTGAGAATCTAAAACAACTTGACGAATAGCAGCTTTCATAGCTCCTTTGATATAAGCTCCCATTTGCTCTTCACCCAATTCTTCAGGACTTAACTCAGCCTTAACAGCATCCTTAACTTCTGAATATTGCCTATTACGTTCGTAACGATCAGCCAAACCTTGTGCAGTAATATCATAATACTTTTGATAAGCCAAATCTTTTATCTTAGCTCTCAATTCATCATTATGGTTTTCATGACTGTATTCTCTTTTCACTTTTGAAGAAGGAACCTCAGCGGCTAATTCTAACTGTACTTGACAATGAACTTTAATTGCTTTATGAGCCTCTTTAATTGCTTCTAACATATCAGCTTCAGAAGCTTCAAGCATTTCACCCTCTACCATTACAACACTATCTAAAGTACCTGCAATCATCATATCTAATTCAGCCCCTTCTAATTCTTCAAAAGTAGGGTTGATTGTATATTTACCCTCTTTTCTAGAAACTCTAACTTCCGATACTGGTCCATTAAATGGAATGTCAGAAACAGCTATTGCAGCTGATGCAGCTAGGCAAACCAAAGCGTCAGGTATATTTTTCTTATCAGATGACATTAGTTGCACCATAACTTGTGTTCCTGCATGAAAGTCATCCGGAAATAAAGGTCTAAGTGCTCTATCTACTAGACGCATCGTTAAAATCTCATCATCACTTGGACGTGTTTCTCTTTTCAAGAAACCTCCTGGAAATTTACCTGTAGAAGCAAATTTTTCTCTGTAATCTACTGTTAAAGGAAGAAAATCAACTCCTTCTCTAGCTTCTTTACTTGATACAATAGTTGCAAGCAGCATTGTGTCATCTAATCTCACTACAACAGCTCCATCAGCTTGTTTAGCTAGTTTACCAGTTTCGATATGGATTACTTTTCCATCACCTAAATCAATTGTTTTGTTTACTATATTCATTTTTCTGTTTTTATCTCAGTTTTCATCTTCCAAAACTGAGGGTTTATATTTCAAATAAGACTCTAGAAATCTAAGCTTCTAGATATAAAGACAAAAGACCAAATTACATTGTTATTTTGTCTAGTTTTAACAAAGAAGGGACTGTCACAATAACGTAACAGTCCCTTCAATATTATTAACCAACTTTCTTTAGCTGATTATAATTCATTATCTTCTTAATTCTAATTCTTTAACGATAGCTCTATAACGAGTAATATCCTTTTTCTTAAGATAATCAAGGTGATTTCTTCTTTTACCAACTAAAAGAATCAAAGATCTTTGCGTAGCGAAATCTTTCTTGTTCTTTTTCAAGTGCGCAGTTAAGTGCGCAATTCTTATTGAAAATAAAGCGATTTGCCCTTCAGCAGACCCTGTATCTTTCTCGTTTTTGTTGTGTTTTTTAAAAACCTCTTTTTTCTTTTCTTCTGTTAAATACATCTTGCAATACTTTTAGTAATTGTTATGTGATTTTATTAATTCGGCTGCAAAGATAATTCTTTATTTCCTAATTGCAGCTAATTCTTAAATAATTTTATCGCTAATGCCAATCTTTCCTTCATTTCTCTTCTATCAATAATAAAATCCAAGAATCCATGCTCCAATAAAAACTCCGAAGTTTGAAAACCTTCAGGTAAATCTTTACCAATAGTCTCTTTGACAACTCTTGGCCCAGCAAAAGCAATCAACGCACCCGGTTCTGCAATGTTAATATCTCCCAGCATTGCAAACGATGCTGTTATACCTCCAGTTGTAGGATCTGTTAAATAAGAAATATAGGGTTGTTTTGCCTCAGCTAACTGCGTTAATCGTGCAGAGGTTTTAGCCATTTGCATTAAAGAGAAACCTGCTTCCATCATCCTAGCCCCACCAGATTTGGAAATCATCATAAAAGGACACTCCTTTTTTATTGCAAACTCAATTGCTCTAGAGATTTTCTCCCCGACTACCGACCCCATTGAACCGCCAATAAAAGCGAAATCCATACAAGCTACTACTAAGTCGTTTCCTGATGTTTTTCCATAAGCAGTTGCCACAGCATCTTTCAAACCGCTTTTCTGCTGTGTAGCAACAATTCTATCTGTATATTTTTTTGTATCCTCAAAAGCCAATGGATCCCCAGATTGAAGATCTGCATCTAACTCTTTGTACTTATTATCATCAAAAATAATTTCAAAATACTCCTTGGATCCAATTCTAGTATGAAAGCCCTCTTTGGGTGTTACAAATTGATTAGCGTGCAACTCTTTTGTTTCAATTACATCACCCCCTGGAGTTTTCACCCAAAATCCATCAGGAGTTTCTTTCTTATCTTTTGTTGCCGTAACAACTCCTTTTTGTTTTCTCTTAAACCAAGCCATTCTAATTTAATTTAATTTAATTTAAGTTTTGAGGCTATAATTACCTCAAAACAGAGTCTCAAACTTATATATTATTAAGCTATTGTAATACTTTCATCTAAATAAACATCTTGGATTGAATTCAATAAACTAATTCCATCTCTCATGTCTTTTTGAAAAGCTTTTCTTCCAGATATCAGACCATGACCCCCTGCTCTCTTATTCACTACAGCAGTCATAACAGCTTGTTCTAAATCAGATTTACCATCACCTGTAGAAGCTCCACCAGAGTTAATCAATCCATTTCTTCCCATATAACAATTAGCAACTTGGTAACGACATAAATCAATCATGTGGTCTGTTGTCAATTCAGAATATACCTTAGGATGTGTTTTTCCAAAATTAATATTTGTATAACCTCCATTGTTTTCAGGCAATTTCTGTTTAATAATATCTGCCTGAATAGTTACTCCTAAATGGTTTGCCTGCGCTGTAATATCTGTAGCTACATGGTAATCAACACCATCCTTCTTAAAGTCGCTATTTCTTAGGTAACACCATAAAACTGTAGCCATCCCTAATTCATGCGCTCTTTCAAAAGCTTCAGCTACTTCAACAATCTGGCGACCGCTGTCTTCAGACCCAAAGTAAATAGTTGCACCAACTGCTGCAGCACCTAAGTTCCATGCTTCATCAACACTTCCAAACATAATCTGTTCAAACGTACCAGGGTGGGTTAACATCTCATTATGATTTAACTTAACTATAAAAGGTATTTTATGGGCAAACTTTCGACTTACAGAAGCTAAAACTCCAAAAGTTGAAGCCACAGCATTGCAGCCACCTTCATAGGCTAGTTCAACAATCTTTTCACTGTCAAAATAAATTGGATTTGGAGCAAATGATGCGCCTGCAGAATGCTCGATTCCTTGGTCAACTGGTAAAATAGAAACATATCCTGTATTTGCTAATCTCCCTGTACCATAAAGAGCTTGCAAATTTCTTAATACCTGAGGATTTCTATTCGTTTGCGCAAAGCACCTTTCAACAAAATCATTACCTGGTAAATGCAATAAGTTTTTACTTATCGTTTTACATTCATGATTTAACAATCCATCTGCGTTAGTCCCTAATATATCAATTGTTTTAGACATTCTATTTATTTTTATTATTGTATTTACGTAATTTTAAGACTGCGAATCTAAGAATAATCTATGAAGTTATTTCTTTTTCGACAATATTTAGAAAGGATAACCTATTCCCAAGTTAAATTGTAATTTAAAAAACTGGCCCCTATCAATCTCCGCATCAACGTATTGCTCTGTTCCTGAATCATAAATGGCATCAAAATAACTGCTTCCTTCCTTTAACCCTCCCTGAAACAACCACCTTTGCGCAGCAGGTAATGATGGATTCCTAAATGGCATTGAAAGATCAAGCCGAATCACAAAAAAATCAAGATCCAACCTTAGTCCAACACCCGTTCCAATTGCAATTTCACTAATAAATCTATCAGCTTCAAAGTGCGCATCTGTACGCAGAGAATCTTTATTAATTAGCCAAATATTACCAGCATCAATAAATAAAGCGCCTTCAACCCAACTGATTAAAGGAAACCGGAATTCAATATTACTCTCTAACTGAATATCCCCAATTTTATCGAAACTTCCAGATGAATCATAGTATGCACCCGGACCCAGAGTTCTAGACTTCCATGCCCTCATGCCATTTGCACCACCAGAGAAAAAACTCTTTTGAAAAGGCAATGCTTCCGACAAATTACTCAAAGGCAATCCTATTCCAGCAGCTACTCGATATACAACTTTTGTTTTTTTAGATAAAAGCCTGTAATATCTTGTATCTAAGTTAATTTTAACAAATTGCGCAAACCTTATTCCAAATAGGCTATAGCTATTCGTAATCGTATCAATCAATTGGTTAGAGTATTTATATATACCTCTCAAAACATTACCAGCTCCTTCAATAGTTGCACTTGTATAAAATACGTTTTTACTCCTTTTTACTTGCTGTCCGTTGTATTCAAAAGACAATCTTCCTCCAGCAATTATATGATTGTCATAACTAGCAGCAAGAAACCCATCATTTAAAGCGTCAATTTTATCCTGAAAAACCTTCTCCTTAGTAATATTAATGGCACTTAATGAAATAGGCGTAAACTTATAAGTAATCGGTGCTTTCTCATGCCAAACCCACGTCATGGAAATATCTTGAACACCACGTGTAAAATCCGGCCTCTGTTGATAATTATAGGAAGTCGATAGCTCCGTTTTTGCATTTGCTTTATTTGTAAAGTATTTGTTCAAAAACAAAAAACGCGGAAAAACAAGTGATATTCTAGGTCCAAATTCAATGGTGTTAAAATTTGCATTTGATAATAAATTATCATCCGATTCATTATCAATCAACAACTTTTGTGCTTCTAAACCACCGGAAAAGCTTATTTGCAATCTTTCTGCACCACCGAAAACATTCTTATGTGCATAAGTCATACTGCCCTCAATACCATACAAACCATTATTATGAAGCCCATCTGACGAAACATTAAACGTTTGCGATTTTATAGGTTCCAAAAGAATTCTTGCTTGAAGCCCATCATTTAGTTTACTAAACTGAATAGAAACAGATTTAAAAATTCCTAAACCCGAAAATTTTCTATAGGTAGCTTCTATAGTAGTTTTATTATATAGCTCTCCTTCTCTTATTAACAATGCGTCATGAAGCATTTTTAAATGATACCTTAATTTTTTCTTGTGGTAAAAATCAATCTCTTCAAAAGTCTCTTTTTGGTAGCTTTGTGAAACAGAATCAACATTATCTTTAGAATCATAATCAACTACCACGATAATTTCCTTGATTTCATATTGCTTATGTACTACCTCAACAATAGAATCAGTCATTATGTCCTTTATTTTATAATTCTGAATGCCTCGAACAACATTTACCTGCCTTGAACCAAGAGTGCTATCTATTCTAAAATAAATAAACTCTTTATTAAAGAAATGATATCCATTATCTAGCAAATATTTGGTAAGACGAGTCCTCTCATAATCCATCTTGTCCGTATTGAAATTCTCTCCAACTTTCAAATATGAATCCTGTGCAATACTATTTACATAGCCTAACAATACAGAGTCATTAATTTGATTTTTAATCTGCTTAATTGTGTAGGGCTTGCCTTCTGAAATAATATATGAAACCTCTGCTTTTTGACGTTTGCTAAAAGAGACTATATAGTTAATCTGATTACTAAAATAACCTTCATTAATCAACTGATTACTGAGTTGTTTTATTGACTTTTCTATTTTTAATGAGTCGAGTATAACAGGTGCTTCTCCAGAATTTCTTAGACCTTCTCCAAAAGTTGTTTTAACAACCTTGTACTGTTTAGGAAGTTTGTTTTTTGCTCGTCTTTTTATATTCTTTTGATCAATTTTTAAATTCTTTGCATCCGCCTTGTTTTTATTTACCAACTTCCTTTTTTGAATTCTCTCTTCATTCGATAGGCTATAAATCCTCAAATGAAGTCTTGCTAATCCAAACCCTATTTTTCTGTTTGGCTTTTGCTTTAAAATCGGATATAAATGATCAATCCTAATTTGTCGAACATGGTTTTTATCTCCTACAGAATCTTCTTCAAATAAAATCTTGTTATTATCTAATAAATATTGATCTTCAAGAACATATTTTGTCGGACTGCAAGAAAACACACCTAAAAGAACAATTGCTAAAATGGAATATTTAAGAAGGAAGCTTTTCAAGAATGAGAATATATGTTACGGATTTAAATGCAATTTACTAATTTGCACAAAAATAGAAATTAGGTGATAAATAACAGAGAAATAAAGCTAATCAATTCATTAAAAAGAAAAAAGAATAGAATTGAAGAAGGACTTTTTGTAGTTGAGGGAGAAAAAAATGTAGAAGAACTAATTCATTCCAGTTTTCAAATCTTAGACATTTACGCAACAAACAATTGGAATAGTGAAGTGGAACACCATTTAATATCCGAAAAAGATTTAGGAAGAGTAAGTTCTCTCACTACTCCAAATAAAGTAATAGCCTTGGTTAAAACCCCAAAACAAGCATCTATTAATCTCAATATAACAAGTCTTGTGATTGACGGCGTAAATGACCCTGGAAACTTAGGGTCTATCATTAGAACTGCAAATTGGTTTGGAATCAATCAGGTAATATGTTCCAATAACAGCGTTGATAAATTCAATCCTAAGACTATAATGGCCTCAATGGGATCTATTTTCAAAACGAATGTTTTCTATACAGATTTAAAAAATTATTTGAAAGAATCTAAACTACCTATTTATGGCGCCCTACTCCAAGGTGATTCAATTTATGATACATTATTTAATGATCCTAGCATTTTACTATTAGGAAGTGAATCTCATGGTATTTCCAAAGAGCTTATTCCATTAATAACTAACAAAACTACTATTCCTGGTGGAGAAAACACAGAATCACTTAACCTAGGGGTATCAGCTGCAATTTACTGTTCTGAATATTTCAGACAAAAAAACTAGAATCAAAAAAAAGTAACTTTGATAAAAGTTAAGAAAAAAAATAGAATAATTGAACCAGGTCAAGTATGGCTAAACCTTATTCCTTTATTCAATATAGTTTGGCAATTTATTATGATTAATAGGATTGCAGACTCATTAAAAGCTGAATTTACGGAAAGAAACATCTCAATAAAAGAAGACAGACCTGGCGCACAGATTGGAGTCGCTTATTGCATACTTAATCTTTGTGGTGTTATTCCCGTTCTAGGCGGACTAGCTTCTTTAGCTGGATTGGTATGCTGGATTGTATATTGGGTTAAAATTTCAAATTATAAAAATCAACTTGGAGAAGTTAATGAAGATGTTTTAGACGACAACCTTTTAGACGACTTTGATATTAAAGCGTAAATAAAAAGAGGAGCTCTATTCAACAGCTTCTTTTTTTTGCACTAATATAGATTTCTTAATGTCTGCCCCAAACAACAAAAGTAGCTTTACCCTTATGTTTTGCTACGGTTGTATAATTCATAACAATCTTACTAATTATCCTTTTATTCCCTGGCAAGTCAATAACCCTTGATTCCATTCCTGCAGTAAATTTCTTATTTACTTTAACATTCCTAGACTCTCCGTTACCAAATACAATTTTTAAATTTCGCAACAATATTGGCGCATCCAAAACCTTAAATTTTATTTTGGTAAAAAAGCCTTCATAAGCGGTAACCAGAATTTCGTCATGATCGGCCCCCATATTTACCTTTCTTGAACCTAATTTCTCCCACTTAAAAGCTTGCTTGTTTTTAACTGCATGATTAGACTCTGTAACCAACCCAAATGAAAACATACCTCCAATTAACAGAATGATTGACAATAATTTTATGCTTTTTTTCATAGTTTAATTTTTAATATAATCATTTAGACTTGAAAAGAAGTTGAAGGTTTAATCTAATATCTCTCCATTTACAATAGCCTCAATACACCTTTGCCCATCAATTGCCGCAGAAACTATGCCTCCAGCATAACCTGCTCCCTCTCCTATTGGATAGAGGCCTTTGACCGAAATATGCTCAAAAGATTCTTTATCTCTTGGAATGCGAACCGGTGAAGAAGTTCTAGACTCAACCGCATGTAAAACAGCCTCATTTGTATAGTACTCCTTCATTTTTGTTTTAAAAGCTTTAAAACCCTCTCTTAACGCTTTTGTAACAAATTGCGGCAGTACATCCGCTAGCTGGACAGACGTAATTCCAGGATAATAGGAAGTTTTCGGCAAATCCTTAGACTTAATCCCCTCCACAAAATCAACCATTCTTTGCGCCGGAACTTTCTGTCCTTGCCCACCCATTTTCCAGGATTTCTCTTCTATGCTTTTTTGAAAATACACTCCAGCTAAGGCTCCATAATGATGAAAATCTGAAATATCACTCCACCGAACCTCTGTAACAATTCCTGAATTAGAAAATGGATTATTCCGTTTACTTGGCGACCAGCCATTTGTCACTACCTCACCCTCAGAAGTGGCACAAGGAGCAATTACACCTCCAGGGCACATGCAAAAAGAATAAACTCCTCTATCTCTGGTTTGTTCTACTAAACTGTAAGAAGCTGGCGGCAAATATTCTCCCCTATCATCAGTGCATTTGTATTGTATTTTATCTATTAACACTTGAGAATGCTCAACTCTCACGCCCATTGCAAACGACTTATATTCTTGTTTTATACCTTTTTTATCCAATAAGAAAAAAATGTCTCTTGCAGAATGTCCAGTAGCTAGAATTAATTTCTCACAGGAAACATTTAGATTACCGTTAATTGCGATTCCTTTTACTTTCCCTTCCTCAATTAAAATATCCGTCATTTTAGAATCAAAATGTATTTCTCCTCCACAAGAAACAATCTGTTCTCTAATACTAGCTATTAATTTAGGTAATTTATTTGTTCCAATGTGCGGGTGAGCATCAACTAAAATATTTTTATCAGCTCCATGATAAACAAGTGCTTCCAAAACTCTTTTTACATTTCCCCTTTTTTTAGAACGTGTATATAATTTACCATCAGAATACGTACCTGCTCCACCTTCTCCAAAACAATAATTTGATTCTGGATTTACCACCCCTTCTTTATTAATTGTTGCAAGATCTTTTCTGCGCGTTCTTACATCCTTTCCTCTCTCAAATATAATTGGCTTAACACCAAGTTCAAGAGCTTGTAAAGCCGCAAAAAGACCTGCAGGACCGCTTCCAATAATTACAACAAAATCTTTTGACTTCTCTACATTTTTATACGAAATAGTATTTACTACTTCTTTAAATTCTTCATCGACATATGCCAAAGCTTTGATCTGATATTTAACAGGGATACGGCGCGCATCAATTGAACGCTTTAAAACTTCAATGTGATTAATCCTTTTTTCCTCAATTTTCAATAATAATGAAACAGCCTTGAGCAACTCTTCTTCCATAAAGATTTGCTTGGGAAGAAGAGATATCTGAATTTCCTTGATCATTATCCTTCAAAAGTAAATGACAAAGTCCAAACCTTTGATCGTAAACTCTCAATAGGACTAGAAAATTTTAAATTTTCTTGAATGAGCATATTCTTTAATCCCGTTCCTAATTTTAACTCAACTCCAAATTTGAAATACTCCAGAAAAAAATCCATACCCCCTCCAATTTCTAATCCATAATCTGCTCTAGATGTCTTCACTATTTGGTCCGCTAATGAAGCTGAAGAGTTCTTAACATCTTCACTACTAGACATGTCAATGCCAAATCTTCCTCCGCCAATAATATATGCAGCAAAATTATTTATTCTATTTGTTCTAAACTTAATCAACAATGGGAAATCTAAAAAAACTGGCTGGACTTCCTTTTTCCAAAACTCCGAAGAATCTGGTTGTTTAAAATAAGTATATTCTAAAACTCTTTCTTGAAATGACAAAGAAGGTACAAGTCGTATTTTTAAATTAGGAGTAAGATTCAAGGAAGAAACAATACCGAGATTAAACCCAGGCTTTGGTTCTACCTCCAGCACCATCAAAGTATCTATCGAAGTACCATATTCTGTATTTTTATCTAAATAGAAATCCGATTTATTATAACCTAATACAAAACCAAAATGCATTCTGTTTTCGTCAAAATCATACAAATTTTCCATTTGTTGTGAATAGCCATTCCCGGCTATTACAAATAATAAAAATATGACAATTAGCTTTTTCATTAATAGGTGAAAATAGAATTTAAGTTAAAACGTAAGTCTTATGATTTTATTTCTCACCGATATAAATTGTAGCTATTCCTCCAGATACTTTAACCTTGGAAACATTTTTAAAACCAACAGACTCATAAATGGTTAAAAAGTCTATTCCTTCTGGGAAAGCCTCAATAGACTCAGGAAGATATGCATATGCCGTTGCATCTTTAGAAATGGTCTTCCCTACTTTAGGCATTATATATTTTGAATAAAACGCATAAGATTGTTTGATTGGAAAACTTTTGGGTTTTGAAAACTCAAGAACTGCAGACACTCCACCTTCATTCAAGACGCGATGCATCTCTGCAAGTCCTTTTTCAAGATTTTCAAAATTACGGACTCCAAATCCAACGGTAATAGCATCAAATGAGGAATCTTCAAAAGGTAAATTTTCGGAATCTGCGTTTTGAAGCGTTATCTTACCTTCATAACCCTTCTTAATCATTTTCTCTCTTCCCTTTTTTAGCATTCCATTAGAAATGTCAACTCCAACTACTTTTTCCGGTTTTAGCTTTAAAGCTTCAATCGCGAAGTCACCTGTACCAGTAGCTATATCTAAAATTATTTTAGGATTGTATTTTCCAATTAATTTAATTGTCTTTTTTCTCCAAAGTTTATCAATACCCATGGATAAAAAATGATTCAAAAAATCATACCTGTGGGAAATATTATCAAACATTTCAGCAACTTGCTCTTTTTTAGAACTGTTTGAATCTTTATAGGGAGTGACTATCTTTTTTGACATAAATACAAAAGTAAAGAGAATTTATTTGTCTTGCTATTCAAAAACAGTTTTTAGGATACAATTAGCTTAACTTTCTTCGACTTTTAATTATAAGGTAACCAATAATTGAAATTTAATACCCTGGAATACAAAATCTAAATTAGCTAAGGTTACTATTTGAAATAGTAAAATATATTTCATTTTATGTTTAATCTAATCAAAAATTAAGTCGATCACATCCTTCTAAAGTTTTTCCAATATTAGATATTAACAAAAAAATCTGTACTCTTTTTATATCTTTGCATTAACTAATAGAATTAATACAATTTCAGTTGCAAGGAAGTAAACAGAGTCAGGAATTAATAATTGAGCAGCAGCTAATTATAGCTGCGCAAGATAACCCTGCTCGGTTTGCTCCTTTGTATGAAAAGTACCACAGGCAAATTTTTCTTTTTATTATTAAAAGAGTGAAAAATGAAGATCTTGCAGGAGATATTACTTCAAGAGTCTTTCTTAAAGCCTTGTTAAACATTAAAAAATTTAAATTTCAAGGCTACCCGCTTTCTTCATGGCTTTATAGAATAGCATCGAATGAAACCAATATGTACTTCAGGAAATCTAAAAAAACAAATGAAGTAGAAATAATGGAATCTGATGTTATTGAATTAATGACAGAAATGAAAGAAGGTGTTGATGAAGATAGGCAAGGATTATTAATTGAAGCATTAAACGGGTTACCTTTGGAACTAACCGAGCTAATAGAATTTAGATATTTTGAGAAAATGTCATTTAAAGAAATCGGAGAAATAAAAGGTATTTCTGAAGGGAATGCAAAAATAAGAGTCTACAGAGTTATTGAAAAATTAAAAAAAATATTGAAGGCGAATTAACGAATGAGGAAGTATAAAATAAATAGAGATACCGAGCGAAAGCTTCCACCGCACGCAGTCAGCGATAAGTTCAAAGACTTCGACAAAATCCGTATGCAACATAGTGATATAACTAAGCGTCCTAAGCAACCATTATACAAGAATAAAAAGCTATTTATGTTACTGATTTTAATAGCTGTAGTTGCTTGGGTGGTTTCTGAAAGCATTGAAGAAGAAAAGGCAATGAAGGACAATAACAACAATATTGAAATGAAAGAAAAAAGGGGATAACATTTACGTTACCCCTTTGTTTTCGAAAACTCTTATTGAATTATAACTTTTTCTATTCTCACCATTCCATTAACATTAATCTCAATCAAATAAATTCCAGAATCATAAAAAGAGAGATCCAGATTTAAAGTAGCTCCTTTTTCTAGAGATTGAGACAGCAATTTTCCTGCTAAGTCTGTAATTCTAACTGACCATGAATTAACCGGATTTTCACTTAACAATATTGTAACCAATCCATTTGTAGGATTTGGATACAATGAAAATGAATTATTTATTAAATCAATTGTTCCTTGCGGATTTGGCTCAACAGTAGTATGCCTATTAGACCGTGTAGTATTATGATCTTGGGCTTTAGTCGCAGTACAAGTACTTGAAGGCTGAACTTGTATCATATATTCTACATCAATTAGGTTTGGTGGTGAAATATCAGTCCAAGACGTAGCAGTACTTACAACAGTGTCTATAGGAACCCAACCAGTTGAAGCAGTATATCTACTAATATAATAGGATCCATAGCTAAATCCATCATAGTAATCCCAAAAGACATTAACAACACCTCCTAATCCAATATTACTCGTAACATGCATAGTTTTGTGACTTGGACTTTTATAAGACTCATTACCGCAAGAATCAACTGCCGAGATTTTGTACCTCCAAGATTTAATACTTGGGTTTGCGGTCGGATCCAACCACTGACTTAAAACACTTACTGGGTTTGTTCCTACTAATGCGTATAAACCCGTTGAATTACCTTCTCTATAAATATTATAATGGGATATTCCTGCAGTATCTGTCTTTGTCCAAACGACTAGGTTTGTGCCAGTAATAGTATCTACCGTGACCAAACAAATATCTTCTCCCAAAGGAATAATCCCATCTACCGTTCCAATATAAATAGCAGCACAACCTAAATTATCCGTAACGGTTAATTGATAATCTCCTGGAGTAATACCCGAAATATCCTCAGAAACTTGACCGCTATCCCAGCTGTATCCATATGGAGCTGAACCACCAGTAATGGAAACATCAATACTACCAGTTCCTCCGCCAGTGCAGGTTGGTTGAATAATTAAGTCTTCTGTAATTATTGGACCTCCAACATTATTAATGCTGTAGGTCATCGTTGCAATACACCCATTTGCATCAGCAACGGTTAACGCATAAGCTCCAGCAGTTAATCCAGACACGCTATTTACTGTAGCGTTTCCAGCAGCAGCCTCCCACTGATAGTTATAATTTCCTGCTCCTCCAGTTACAGTTACAGTTATTCCACCATCAAATCCTCCACAAGACGCTTCCGTAATATTTGTATTGGATAAATCCATTAAGATTGGGTCATTAACAGTAAAGCTCTCTGTGGTTTCGCATCCGTTTGCATCTTGCAAAGTAACATCATAAGTCCCCGAAATTAACCCTGAGATATCTTCTGTGGTACTTCCTTCAGACCAAATATAGCTGTAGGAACCTGCTCCGCCAACCGCTGTAATATCAATTGTTCCATCAGAATCACCAAAACAACTTGGCTCTTGCGAGGAGTTTAATAAAATATTCGGTCCATTCCAGTTGTTAATAATAACAGTAGAAGAAACTGAACATCCAGCATCATCTGTCACTTGGACACTATAAATACCGGTGGATAAACTATCCGCCTGAGATGTCGACGCCCCATTCGTCCATGAATAAGAAAAAGGAGATGCTCCTCCGGAAAGGACAGTAACAAAAGCAACTCCATCATCATCTCCACAAGAAGGATCATTACTATTAATGCTTAATTCTATAACTGAAGGCTCTGACACTGTTGTAATAAATGTAGTATCGCATCCTTCATTATCGATTATTGTCAAACTGTATGTACCAGCAACTACGCCAATTAAATCTTCCGTAACATCCCCTGAATTCCATTGATAAGAAATCGGTATAGCTCCACCTGCCGTTGTAACATCTATACTTCCATCGCTAGCACCAAAGCAACTAGCATTTGAAGACACTGCAGAAGCGGCTAGTGTACAATTAATTAAATTTGCTGTAACAGTAAAACTACAAGTAGCAGTATTACCTGACGAGTCTTCAGCCGCATAGGTTATTGTTGTAATCCCATCATTGAAGCTCTCCAGGCCAACATAATGAATTCCAGCAGTTGGAGATGCATTATTAGTCGCTCCAGTCATGGTCCAATAAATATGTTCTAAGTCACAGTTGTCACCAAATAAAGGATTATTTGGATCATATAGAGAGGAGATTATTACTTCATCTGAAGGACAATTAAATATACCTGGATTTGTTACGTCATTTATAATTATTGTTTGTGTTATACTAGTTGAGTTTCCAGCTTCATCTGTAACACTATATGTTCTAGTGATCGTTTCAGGAGCAAAAAGACCATCAGAGATGTCCGAAACAAATGCAACTACGGGTGATGCTGTGCAATTATCTGTTTCGTCAGCAATTACTAGTACATCTGGCGAAGGAATATCGCCAGCACACTCTACATTAATTGCAGTTGGACTTGATGCTGTTGGACTAGTAACGTCGTTAATTGTAATTATTTGTGTTATAATAGTAGTGTTTCCAGCTTCATCTGCAACACTATATGTTCTAGTGATCGTTTCAGGAGCAAAAAGACCATCAGAGATGTCCGAAACAAATGCAACTACGGGTGATGCTGTGCAATTATCCGTTTCGTCCGAAATAACTGACACATTTGGGAGAGGAACATCTGATAAGCACTCAACATTAAGGTCTACTGGAGAAGTTGCTTGTGGATTTTGGGTGTCAATAATATTTATTGTTTGCTCCACAGTCGTAAAGTTTCCACAATCATCCGTTATTGAATAAGTCCTTATAATTGCTTCTGCAAGTCCAGCAGCATTACCAACAATCGAATCATCTGCAAAAGCAACGACTAAAGCTGTGTCGCATGCATCAAATTCATCGTTAACAACCAAAACATCTGGAGAGGGAGCATCTGCCAGACATTCCACATTAATGGAAGTAGGATTGGATGCTGTAGGAGCTTCAACATCATTTATAGTAAAAACTTGGGTTTCTGTACCAACATTCCCACAAGCATCAACATATGTCCATGTTCGAGTAACTATTTCAGGACAAGTGTTGCCATTTGAAACATCAGAACCTGAAACCATGCCATCTCCATCGCAATTATCATCATAAGATAAATTTGTTATACCTGGCATATCAGACTTGCAAGCAATTACAGTGTCGGCAGGTGCAGAACCCATTACAGGAGCAGTTACATCATGTATTGTAATCGTTTGGTAAACATCAATAAAATTACCAATAACATCATTTATTCTATAGGTGCGTGTAATGGTTTCTGGACAATGATTTCCATCAGTTGCATCAGATATGTGAGTGACACTTGGAGGTCCACAATTATCCGACTCATCTGTTACAACAGATACATCGGCTGGAGGCACGTCTCCAATACATTGAACACTAATAGGGCTAGGATCACTACCCTGCGGACTCAAAATATCGACAGCAGTAACAGTTGCTACCCAACCTTGATGGTTATTAGCGCCATCCGAATAAAACTTAACCGTAATGGCATTCCCAGTAGATGTTATAATACCCGGAGGGAGTATATTACAATATATTCCAATAAGTGTACCTCCTCCTCCTATTGCACCATCATAAACCTCAATATAATCCTCACATCCCCCTGTACCATCGGATTTCACATCGAAAAGATTATTAAAATCAATCTGTATAACATGACCTCCCGATGGCACTATAAATTGTTGCTCAGACATTACATTTGGATAATAATTACCCTGTTGCCCACCAGGATCAAAATAGGGAACTGATTGACCACAAAACAATTCTTTAATGTTAGTACCATCTTGGGGATGGATAATCTGACTGTAAAAATTGACAGAAATAAAAAGGGATAATATCGTTAGTATATTTTTCATATGGTATTGTTTAATCAATACTACGAATATAAAAAAAAATGTTGAATTGATTAATTATACCTAAGACTTTAGTTGCTCAAAATAAAGGAGTTATGTTTACTGTACCCTTTTTTATTGTATAGCGTTAATAATTAATATATTTATGCTTTTAAAACTGTCAATAAATTGCAAATATCTATGAAATATAATTTAACTTTCTTTCTGATACTTGCTATGTTGGTGGGAACTTCGCAAGAAAATTCTGAATCTGAAAACAAAAGCAAACCAATTAGCAGAACTTTTGGTTCAACAAGAATAATAAATTCACATTCGACTGAGTGCATTGAAAAAAAGACATTAGATTTTAGAATTTCTCACAGATTTGGAGATATAAATGGCGGAGCTTTTACATTGTTTGGAATTGACAATGCCGCTGATATCAGATTTGCTTTTGAATATGGTGTTTCAGATGATTTACTAATTGGCTTAGGAAGGTCAAAAGGACAAGGCCCAATTAATTCTTTGGTAGATGGTTTTTTTAAATATAGAATCCTTCATCAGACAAAAGACAATAAAATACCGATTAGCCTTGCTGTATTGGGAACAACAGCATTCACCTACATGAAAAAATCTACCGATTCTACTTCAGTTACCTCTTTTCCTTCCCTATCTCATCGTTTGTCTTATGCTTCACAAATAATTATTACGCGTAAGTTTGGTGATAAAGTCGCATTAGCACTACTTCCAAGTTATACTCACAGAAACTATGTTCATTCCCTAGATCAAAATGGGTTGTTTTCTATCGGTTCTGCTGTTTCTATAAAAATTGCAAAAAAAATAGCAATCATAGGTGAATACTATTACAACTTTGATTCTCCGGGTTTTAGAACAGATTTCAGAAGCGCAATTGCCTTAGGAATTGAATTTATTACTTATGGGCATGACTTTCACATTAACTTTACAAATTCACGTGGCTTTGGTGAAACCCAGTTTATTCCCAACACCAAGTCGAATATTAATACAGGGGAATTTCGTTTAGGGTTTACGATTACAAGAAACTTTATGCTTTAACGAATATTATCAAATTAAGCGGAGTATTTTTGCAACCAAATGTCATTTGAGCTAGATACGAAACAGATTAATAAATTAGCAATTCCTGCTATTTTATACAACATTACTGAACCTCTTATTGGATTAGCTGATACTGCTATTATTGGACAAATGCCCGAACACGCAACTCAAGCCCAAGGAGGCGTTGGGCTAGCTGTTGGCTTAATAATGACGCTCGTATGGGGGTTAGCTCAAGTTCGAACTGCTGTTTCTGCAATAATTAGCAAATACCTTGGAATGGGTAAGTTAAATGAAATCAAATCGCTTATTCCACAGTCGCTTGCATTCAGCCTACTATTAGGTGGTTTGTTTTGGTTTTTGACTTCGTATTTTTATAGTGATATAAGTCGCTTTTTATTCCAGGAAGACAATCAAAGAATCAAAGACTTTTCTGCCAGTTATTACAACATTAGAGCAATAGGATTGCCACTTTCTCTATTTATTGCGGGAGTTTTTGGA
>Ga0206130_10001538_pt1 | contig 33445 bp, 37 predicted proteins | sample Helgoland_Spring_9_FD_148637 | JGI IMG/M metagenome (GOLD analysis project Ga0206130, IMG submission 148637) | Pelagic subsurface seawater microbial communities from Kabeltonne, Helgoland, North Sea - Helgoland_Spring_Bloom_20160512_1 | ecosystem: Environmental > Aquatic > Marine > Epipelagic ...
TAACCAAATTTCTGAATATGAAAATAGATAGTATTGTATGGCAAAATTAAATTTTACATATCTTCCTGGTGATGGGATAGGGCCTGAAGTAGGGGGTGCCGCTATTAATGTTTTGCAAGCGATCTCAAGCAAATTTAGGCATAATTTAGAAATAGAGCAACACCTTATCGGGGGTGCAGCTATTGATGTTTTAGGTAAACCCCTTCCGGAAGAAACTTTCGAGTCGTGTAAGAAGACAGGCGCTATTTTACTAGGCGCTGTAGGGGGTCCTAAATGGGATCACCTGAAAGGTGCTGAGCGCCCAGAATTGGGTTCTTTATTACCTTTAAGAAAAAAACTAAATTTATATGCCAATATCCGCCCATGCAAACCATACGATGAATTAATAAGTAAATCTCCTTTGAAGCGTGAAAAAATAGAAGGAACCGACTTCATAGTTATGCGTGAACTGACAGGCGGGATATATTTTGGTAAAAAGGGGCGTGATAGCTCAGGTGCTTTTGACGAATGCCGGTATTCCAAGACAGAAATTGAACGTATAACTATTAAAGCATTTGATTTGGCAAGACAGCGTAAAAAGAAAGTGACCTCTGTTGATAAATCTAATGTTCTCGAAACATCGAGATTGTGGAGAGAGACTGTGACGGAAGTTTCTAAAAGATATAATGATGTAAAAGTTGAACATTTACTCATCGATGCAATGACTATGCATATGCTAACTGATTCCCAACGCTTTGATGTTATTTTAACTGAAAATATGTTTGGTGATATACTAACTGATGAAGCATCTGTGCTTACAGGTTCCATGGGTGTCATTCCTTCAGCCTCTATTTCTGATGGATCTGTTGGTATGTATGAGCCAATTCACGGTAGTGCCCCTGATATTGCAGGCCAAAATAAAGCAAACCCTCTAGCTATGATTTTATCGGCTGCATGGATGCTTCGCCTTTCTTTTGGTATGGATACTGAGGCCTCTTCTATAGAGAGCGCAGTAAAGTCAGCTTTGACTGAGAACCAAACAACTGCAGACCTTGGCGGCGCTCTGTCTACTCAGCAAGTAGGTTCTTGGATAGCAAAATATGTCCAAAATTAACCTTAAAGACCTAAAAGAACGGATAAGTAATGCTAATGTATATAACCTAGCAAAACGAACACCTTGTCAATTGGCAGATAAATTAAGTCATGCTTCTGGTAGTGAGATATGGTTAAAACGAGAAGATTTGCAAGATGTATTTAGCTTTAAAATTCGTGGCGCAGCTAATAGAATGTCAAACTTGAGCGATACTGAAAAGTTAAAAGGTGTCTGCGCTGCTAGTGCGGGAAACCATGCGCAAGGAATGGCATCTGCAGCCAAATATTATCAAACTAAAGCAGTTATATTTATGCCAATAACTACTCCAAAAATAAAAATTAATGCTGTACATGCAGCAGGTGCTGAAACACGTTTAATAGGAGAAAATTATGATGAATCTTGCAAAGCAGCCTTAAAATACTCTCAGGAAACAGGGGCTATATTTATTCACCCATTCGATGAGTTAGACGTTATAGCCGGCCAGGGCACTGTTGGAAAAGAAATTTTAGAGCAAATGACTCATACCCCCGATGCGATTTATGTGTGTACTGGAGGCGGCGGCTTAGTTTCAGGAATTGGTACATGGGTAAAATCTGTATCTCCTAATATAAAGATAATTGCGGTTGAACCTGAGGGCGCAGCGACACTTCAAACATCTTTAAAGTCAGGTCGTCCTGTAAAGCTTGATAAAGTAGATGGATTTGCTGATGGAGTTGCGGTCAAAGCAGTTGGGTCTAATACATTTGCGATATGTCAGAGAGTTGTTGACGAGTGCATAACAGTATCGAATGCAGAGATTTGTTCAGCAGTTAAAGATATTTATGAGGCAACCCGAACTTTAGTTGAACCAGCGGGTGCCTTAGCATTAGCAGGTTTTCTTAAGCAAGTTAGTTTAGGCACTGCTCCAAAAGGAATATCAGTAGCCACAATATCTGGTGCTAATGTAAACTTTGACAGAATTGGAAACATAGTTGAGCAGGCGGAACTTGGATCTGGTCAAGAGATGCTGTTCGCAGCCGAAATTCCAGAAAGAAAGGGAGCATTTCTTGAATTTCTTAAAATATTAGACAAGCGCGATATAACTGAATTTAATTACCGGTATTCATCCGATAGAATAGCAAGAATATTCGTAGGAGTTAAAACGCAGACTTCTGATGAACGTCTTAGTATAATTGATTCTATGGAAGAAAATGATATTAATATTGTTGATTTATCTAATGATAGATTATCTAAGCGCCATTTACGGCACATGGTAGGGGGTAGGCCTGCCAAAACCTTTATTGAAAAAATCTATCGTTTTGATTTTCCAGAAAGACCTGGCGCATTAACAAATTTTTTGACCAGTTTAAATAATAACTGGGATATCTCTCTTTTTCATTATAGAAACCATGGCGCGTCTACTGGGCATGTGCTTTGCGGCTTCAAAGTTGATGGGCATCAGTTTGATGATTTAGAGGCTAGTTTATCCAACATAGGATATCCAATGACTGATGAAACAGAAAACATTGCATATGATTATTTTTTGAGAAATTAAGGTGTACGCTTTTAAGCTCTTGGGTGGGCATTTTTATGAACATTTTTTAATACCGAACTATTTACCTCTGTGTACCTCTGTGTGGTAGATAGACTTGAGTGGCCAAGCAGCTTTTGAATTGTTCTCAGATCCCCCCCGGCTTCCAATAAGTGCGTTGCAAAACTGTGCCTAAGTGAATGTGGTGTTGCTGTTTCTGGCAATCCCAATATTTCCCTTAAAGCTCTTACTTCCTTTTGAATTATTTCAGCTCTCAATACCCCACCACGCAGACCCCTAAAAACCTGATCTTTTTTATCTAGTTCATACGGTAGGAGGACGAGATAGTCATTCATAGCTTTCTTCACTATCGGTAAAATCGGAACTATGCGGTCTTTTCCTCCTTTTCCTCTTAGTTTTAAGGTATTCCCCAATGGAGTTTCTCTGTAGGTTAAATTAATCGCCTCAGATATTCGTAAACCCGCACCATAGCAGAGTGTTAATAAAGCTATATTACGTGCCTCAATCCAAGGTTTATAATTATAGTTACTGCTAGTTGAAATAAGGTCAATGGAACCAGAAATGCTCAGTGCCTTTGGTATTGTATGATTTACTTTTGGTCCTTTAATTAGCCTTAAGGCCTCATTTTTGATACCCCACCGCCGTTCTAAATATTTATAATAACCCCTAATTGCTGATAGTTGGCGCTGTATAGAAGTTCCGGAGAGCGGTTTAACTTTTCGTTTTTGAAATGATAAAAAAGACCTAAAGTCAGTAGATTTTAATTTAACAAGATCACTAATGTATAAGTCATGTCCCAAGTGATTAGTGATGAAGAGTTGAAAAGCAGTTATATCATTTCGATAGGCTTCAACTGTTTTAATTGAAAGTCGCCTCTCTCCTGATAGGTGTCTTAGGAAAATTAACAGTGCTTCCGCTGATTTAATGTCTTTGTATTCAATCATTTATTCTCTGCTAACCTAATATTATTAATTCTAGCTTAAGCGGTTTATTAAATCATTTACCTAAGCTATATGAACATATGCTTGATAATCTATATAATACGGATATTCTCAAATTATCGGCTAATCTGAAAAATGAAAGATTAGATAAGCCTGATTGCTTCGCACGAAAAGTTTCGAAACTATGCGGATCATGGTTAGAGATTGATCTTAAAGTTGATGACCGAAGAGTAAAGTCAATCGCTTTGAGAGTGCAAGCTTGTGCTTTGGGACAAAGCTCAGCAGCAATATTATATAAAAATATTATCAATGCGGAATTTAAAGAAGTGATTGCTGCCAGAAACTCACTTGTTTTGATGCTTAACGGATCAGACGCATGTTTCCCCTCTCGCTTTTCTGAGTTGGAATTGCTTAGGGGTGTTTCAGAGTACCCTGCTAGGCATGCTTCTACACTTTTAGCATTTAATGCTGCGGTTGAAGCACTCAAAAATACCAATTTAGAATAATTTTTGATAGCTATGGATTTGCAATGAAGTATTTTTTTAAAAATATTATGTTATTACTCTTGCTGTTTTACAAATATTTTTTGTCACCTATTATTACTTTTTTTGGTATCAAATGTCGTCATAGCCCTTCTTGTTCTGAATATTCAAGGGAAGCAATTAAGCGTCATGGGGCATGGATAGGGGGGTGGCAAACATTGGCACGCTTATCGCGTTGTCATTGGTTTGGTACAAGTGGGGTCGATAACGTTCCCAAAGTAATTAAAAAACGACATTTTTGGGCTCCATGGAAATATGGCATTTGGCGCAAGACTAATGATGATTAATTTCCTATATTAGTTTATAGGTAAGAATCGTGTGCGTATAAATTTTATTCGCAACTGTTATGAGGATAGAATACGTGTCAACAAACAATATAACTTTGACATTTCCAGATGGAAACACTCGTAACTATGCTAGGGGCATCACAGCAATGGATGTTGCAAGGTCTCTCTCTAAAAGTTTGAGTAAAAAAGTACTTGCAGCTAAAATTGATGGTATATTAGTTGATGCTTCTTATTCAATTGATAGAAATGCAGGCTTGGAATTAGTAACTAAGAATGATCCAGAAGGGTTGGAGTTAATCCGCCATGATGCCGCACATGTTTTGGCGGAAGCGGTGCAAGAGCTTTTTCCAGAAACACAGGTAACCATTGGTCCTGTAATTGAAAATGGGTTTTACTACGATTTTGCTAGAGATGAGCCTTTTAGTGATGATGATTTTGCCGCGATAGAGAAAAAAATGGCATTTATCATCGATCGAAATGATAAATTTGAACGTGTTGAGGTTGAACGCGGGGAAGCAATTAAAATTTTTAGGGAATTGGGTGAATGTTTTAAGGCCGAATTAATTGAAGACTTACCCGAGTTAGAAACTATTACTTTGTATAAACAAGGCAAATGGTTTGATTTATGTAGAGGCCCTCATCTCCCCAGCACTGGTAAAATTGGGAAAGCTTTTAAACTAATGAAGGTAGCTGGCGCATATTGGCGTGGAGACTCCAATAAAGCTCAACTTCAGAGAATTTATGGTACTGCATGGGCAAGTCAAGAAGACCTTGAAGCCCATTTGCATATGTTAGCTGAGGCAGAGGCTAGAGATCACCGTAAGCTAGGAAAGCAACTCGAATTATTTCATATGCAACCTGAAGCTCAAGGAATGGTATTTTGGCATGATAAGGGCGCAACACTTTGGCGGGAAGTTGAGAGCTATGTCCGTCGCCAGTTGAAAAAGGCTAACTACCTTGAAGTCAAAACTCCTTTACTAATAAATAATAAACTTTGGCAAAAAAGTGGTCATTGGGATAAATTCCGAGAGAATATGTTTGTAAGCGAAGTAAGCCACGGGGCTCATGATGAGGTGCATGCCTTAAAACCTATGAATTGCCCCGCGCACGTTCAAGTATTTAACCAAGGTATGAAATCTTATAGAGATCTGCCTCTTAGAATGGCGGAATTTGGTTGCTGCCATAGAAACGAACCTACAGGTGCACTTCATGGAATAATGCGTGTGCGTGGTTTCACACAGGATGATGCTCATATTTTTTGTACAGAGAATCAAATCTCAGAAGAAACGGGTGCTTTTATTGACCTTTTAAGTCGCATTTATAAAGACTTTGGATTTACTGATTTAAAAGTAAAATTTTCGGACCGCCCTCAAGTGAGGGCGGGTGATGACTCAACATGGGATAAATCTGAAAAAGCTCTTATGGATTCTGTTAAAGCAGTGGGGTTGGAGGTTGAGTTGAATCCAGGAGAAGGAGCTTTTTACGGCCCTAAACTTGAATTTGTCTTGAGAGATGCAATAGGGCGCGATTGGCAGTGCGGTACTTTGCAAGTAGATTTTGTTTTGCCTGACCGTTTGCAGGCCAGCTATATCGGTGAGGATGATAAACGTCATCGCCCCGTGATGTTGCATCGTGCAATTCTTGGCTCTATGGAACGGTTCATCGGAATTTTAATTGAAAATTATTCAGGTAAATTTCCACTTTGGCTTAGCCCAGTTCAGATTGTTGTAGCCACTGTAACCTCGGGTGCAGATGAATATGCAAAGAACGTAGCAGAGCTTCTTGGCTCAAAGGGACTTAGGGTTGAAACTGATTTAAGAAATGAAAAAATAAACTATAAAATACGCGAACATAGCGCAGATAAAAAAGTGCCTATAATTGCAGTAGTGGGCATGAAAGAGGTGGAAAATAATAAATTAGCATTACGCCGTTTAGGTTCGCGACAGTTAGAAATTATTGATTTAAAAGATGCTTTAAAAAACATTCCTATCGAAGCATTGCCCCCTGATATGCGTTAATGTCAATAAACTCCATGACACTGAGCGTAGAAAAATTTGCCTATAATTTTCTGGTATTAGTTTTGATATTAACGCCAATTATTGCTCACGCTGGGGGGTTAGGATTCGTCCCAATTGTTTTTTTAATGGGTTTGGTTGGTTTAGTATCTTGTTTATTATCAAGGCGCTTTACATTTACTAAGGTGCAGCTAGCTTTGATAGTATTTACTTCATATTTATGTTTATCTGCAAACTGGAGTCCATACGAAACAAATATTTTTATTACAAATTATAATAAATTATTGATAATGAGTATTGCATTATATTGGTCAGTATACTTGTTTGAATTAGCCTCAAATAAGAATTCTAAAAAACTTATTACTTTTATTTTGATTATGAGTTTTTTAGAGGCGATAGTTTTATTTGTGGATATAAAAACACATTATTCAGTAACTATGGCCATTGAAACATTGTATACATCTGAAGATCGGTTGTCCAGATTAGTGCAAACTGAGATGAATTTGGGTCATGCCATTGTATTTCTAGTTTTATTGCTAAGTCCTGTTTTGGTGTTTATTTTTAGTCGTTATTCCAAATATATATCGTTAATAGCATCAGTAATAATCGTATCTTTAATTATATCTGCCTCCATATTTAACCATTTAGGTATTGGAATATTTTCTGTTATAGCTGTATTATTATCTATGGGATTTGGCTATATTTATCCTAGATTCGCACCAAGTTTTTTTATATTTGTTTCTATTTTAGCTATAATATTTGCACCAGTATTAGCTTACTTTTCTTTTTTAATTACAGAGCCAGGTTTAACTGAACTTCCAATGTCTTGGGATCACCGTTTTCGTATGTGGGGTTATTGTTGGAATATAATCTCTGAACACCCTTTTGTAGGAGCTGGGTTTGATGCATCTCGAACATTTAATGACTCTTTTATTGCTCAGGATGGAAGGAACCTATCTTTGCTTTCCCTGCACCCCCATAATTTAGGTATTCAGATATGGACTGAAACTGGATTAGTTGGAGCTGTTCTTGCTTCAATACTTTTACTATCGCTGATTAAGCCTCTCAAAAAAAATATAAATAATTCAAAATCATCTTCTGCGTATAGCGGAGTTATTGTGGCATCGTTCACAATTTCATCCTTAACAATTGGCGCCTGGCAATTATGGTGGTGGTCTGCTGTCTTTTTGGCATTAGGTATTACTAAGTTGGTTAACTCACCAAACAAATGCGACTATTAATAACTTTTAATTTGCTACGCAACTATGACTCATATTACATGTATAAATATGCCAACATATAATTTGTGAGGATGAACTTTATGATTAACGAAGTTGAGTTAAATGATATTAACGCATCTTCCATAAGTGTTATAATGGTATCATATATGACTGGTCCGGCTTTGTTTGAAGCTATAAAGCATGTTATATTAGACACGAAAATTTCTGAGCTTATTATCATTGATAATGGTAACCCAGAACAAGTAAGGGAAAAGCTTTTTTTGTTAGTGAAGTCTTACGATCATATAAAGGTAAAAACGGGCCATGGAAATATTGGGTTTTCTAAAGGCTGTAATTATGGGGCAAAAGTTGCTTCTGGTAATTATCTATTATTTTTAAATCCCGATGCCTTAATTACTAAAAATTCAGCAACGAAATTGATGAATTTAGGTAAAAATCTAAAAAGGCCATGGATTACAGGCGGAAAGCTAATCAACTCAAGAGGCGAAGAGCAAAGAGGCTCAAGAAGAGGAGAAGTAACTTTATTTTCTTCATTATTGACGGTTCTGCATTTAGGAAAAAAAACAATACATGAAGAAAATAATCCGTTACCTAACGGCGCCATTCCTTGCTCAGCTGTTAGCGGCGCATTATTGATGATTGATAAGTCTTCTTTCCAAATTATTAATGGCTTTGATGAAGATTTTTTTCTTCATGTGGAAGATTTAGATATATGCAAGCGTGCCATTAAAGAGGGAGGAGATGTATATTTTCTTCCTAATGCAACAGCAATGCATTATGGGGCTACTAGTGATATAAAAAAAATAAAAGTTGAGTTACAGAAGCTTAATGGGTTTAAAAAGTATTTCATTAAGCACAGAAAGTACAAGTTAGAGATTATTCTCATTTATATATCACTACCGTTTATGGCTCTTTATTTTTTATACAAAGCTACTTTTTCTTCTGATAAAAAGATTTAATAAGTTTCATTTAAATTATTTTTATTACACTCAGAGTTGTACAATATTTTTATATCGACTGGTCTGCCTTTAGAATAATTATAGCCCATGCCAACAGGTATTGATTTAGTACAAAAACTATCTTTTTTCGCTTTAGAAATTATTATTTTTTCTAGTTTCAAAGAAGAGTTGTTTTTATAATCAAGTATAAATACTTGTTGTTTTGGAGTGTTATTAATTTTTTCAACATCAATGTTGCCTGAAATATTAATTTCCTGCCCTAAATTATATACAAGGCTTGGCTCTTTGAAATGTGGTGACATTACAGGGGGTCCACCATGGCGCGGAAGTAATATTCCATTTTTTTCAAATTTAGTCGCGATTTGGTCCGATACTCGCAATACCGATAAATTAGGAAGAGTTGCTTTGTAAGTCATAAAGGATAACAAAATAGAAGCCAATGAAGCAGTTATTAAACTAGTACTAAACCTTACTTTCCACATAGATACAGACGAATAGATAATGAGACAAATTATGCTCATGCCAATAGCAATAATATAAAAAACATATTTTTTGTCTTGAGCAATATAATTTAACTGAATAGCTGTGATAATTAGAGTTATCGTAAACCCTATTAATAAAAAAATTATGATATTAATTTTCCGTAATTTAAAAAAACTTGTTTTCATTAAGGGGTGTGTAATAGCGATTGCTGATAGAGAGCAAATAGCTGGAAATACTGGCAAAGCATAATGCATAAGTTTTGTTGGAATAACTTCAATTAAAAACCAATAAGGTATTATAGCTGCTATACAGAAGCGCACAGATTTAGATATTTGCGCATCGAAGATTCTCTTATTATTCAGAATCTTTATTGCAAAGCCTATTGTAGGTAAAATAACCAAACATGTAGGCCAAAGGGTTAACCAAATACTTAAAAAGTAATAGCCAATAGGACCTGAGTGACTCTCTTGCGATTTGAAGAGTTTGGCGCCAAAATCATTATTTAAACTTGCGGTGTAGAATTCACCATCTGTATTTAGCCACATGAGTATTGCCCACGGAACCCATACTAATATGAAAACCGTAATAGGAAGTGGTTTTATAATCCCCCTTATCCATTTATTGTCTTTTTCCCAGATGGTAAGACTGATGATTGTTAAGGAGGCAATTATTATCACTATCGGTCCCTTTATTAGAATACTTAAACCTAATGACAACCATAGGGCCCAACATGAAAGGTTTGTTCCATTTTGCCTTAATGAAATAAGTGAACCAAAACTGATAGCGGACAAGCCAACTAAGACTGCATCAGTTTTTGCCACATGAGACTCAAAAACCATTAAACATGAAAGCGCCAGCATTACTGCAGCTATAAATCCGGCTTTGCTATTCAGTAAAGTTGTAGTTGACCAATAGGTAGCAAGAACTGCTATTATTCCACCTATGACGGAGGGTACTCTCTGAACCCAAATTTTACGTTCAGAACCGCTTGTTAGTAATTTTATTGAAATTGTCTGCAACCAATAAATACCGGATGGTTTTTTATAGCGAGTTTGGTTTTGAAACTTAATATCCATCAAATCGCCGGTTTCTGCCATCTGGACACTTGCCTGAGCAAATCGTGCTTCATCACGGTCTATAACTGGTAAACTGGAAATACCTGGAAGAAACATAAATAAACAAAGAATAATTAATGCTATTATGCTCTTTAACTGATACTTTTTTTGGAGTGTTATTATCATTATATGCCATTAATAAGTTGAGAAGTATTTTAAAGAGAAACTTGCTTGAAAGGCTTTCACATGTCAAATTGACTCCATGAAAGTGTTACCTGACATATCGATAGTAATTCCAGTATTCAATGAGAGTGAAAATATTTCTAATCTTGCGCATGAAATCCACACTTCCCTCAATGGTTTTAAATATGAGGTTATTTTTGTTGATGATGCCAGCACCGATAATACAAAAGAAAAAATTAAAGAGTTAAAAAAAGATTATCCAGAAATAAGGGGTTTATCGCACAATTATAATGCAGGCCAATCCCGTGCGATCCTTTCGGGAGTGAAAATGGCAGAGAGTGTATATATAGCAACTTTAGATGGTGATGGTCAGAATGACCCGAGAGACATACCTAGGTTATACAGCCAATTAACTAGGTCTGTGGCTCCTGAGGGTTTAGCCCTTGTCGGAGGTCAAAGAATAAAAAGATTAGACAGTAATGCTAAAAAGATAGCATCTATTTTAGCGAATAAAATACGAAAAAGACTTCTTAAAGATGAAGCTAATGATACTGGCTGCGGCATAAAGGTTTTTAAAAGATCTGTTTATTTAGATTTACCATTTTTTGATCATATGCACCGCTACATTCCTGCATTAGTATTACGTTCCGGTTTTAAAATTGAATTCTGTACGGTAAATCATAGGGATAGAAAATTTGGTAGTTCAAAATATACCAACTGGGGAAGATTAATTGTTTCCCTTGCCGATTTACTGGGTGTAATGTGGCTTAGCAAACGTCATCGTAGGCATGGCGGACTTAACGAGTTTTAAAGCTAAAGCTTTACTAATTGTTATTTATTAAAAAACTTATATGATAAGTATCTCAATGGTGTAAAATATTAAGAGGTTGGTTTGAGTTTTTTTAAATTATTTCCATGGATGGCTGTTCCTGTAGTTATTTATAATATTTTAGCTTTGGGTGGTCTCGCCTTTTCTTCTGTTGAGGCTATCAGATTAAGGCTGGACACTGATTTTTTAACTATTCCTGTCAGTTCAAATGCGAGTTGGAATGTTACACCGGGTCATGCATTGATATGTTGCGCTGTAATAATGCTTTTCATTGAATTTATGAAATCAAGATCAATAAGCAGTATAAATGTTATGAGTCATGGTTCATCAATATTTATACTCGTGGTTAGTATTGTCGAATTTCTTATTTTTCCAGCTTTTGCTACATCTGTGTTTTTTCTCATAGTCTTAATGTGTCTTATGGATGTTGTATCCAGACTAACTTTACTTAGTGCTTTTTTGAAGTCTTCTGGTGATTAGGCATTTAAATTAAATTATTTGCTAAACACCGCTGATATTTTTTTGTTTAGTTTTTTTTAAACCCTAGCTAAGGTAATTTAATGCGGCCGACACTCAAAAAGTTAGATGTGTTTTATAGATCAACATCAAGCACTCTTCTTAGTGACATTTTATCGAGAAAATTAAATTCAAGATGGCCTGATCTCTCCGGACAAGACGTTTTGGGATATGGCTTCTGTGAAAAATATTTAAGTTCTTACAAAAAAACTGCAAATAGGATCATCCTGACATTACCAGAAAAAAACCTTACTAAAATTGAATATGCTGATGTGCATGGAACGTCATGTATTACTGAAAATTTATCTTTACCATTTTCTGACTCCCGATTTGATAAAATTCTTTGTATCCACGGCACAGGAGATTCATCAAATTTTGATTTACTGTTAAAAGAGTTCTGGCGTGTTTTAAAGCCAGAAGGACAAATTATTATTATTTCTTCCAGCCGTTCCGGTGGTTGGATAAAAAATATGGGTCCTTTCAGTGAGGAGAAGTCATTTTCTAGAAAAAAATTTAAAAAATCTATAATAAAATCTGGTTTTCAAATAACTTTTTTTACAGGATGTATATATTTTCCCTACAGAAAAGTATCAAGAAAAAACAGATTACCATATTTATTTGAAAAAATATGTGAGACTATATTTCCATATTTTTCTAGACTTGTGCTTGTGGAAGCTATTAAGCGTCTTTATGCCGAACCGCATGGGATGCCAGAGACAATAAGAATTAAAAATGTACTTAGTAGTAACCCACTTGCAAATAAAACTATAATTGAACAAAGAGAACATGACTGAAAAACCATTGATAACAATTGAAAATGTCCGAGCGGAGATAGATAGAGTGGATAATGCTTTACTTTCTCTGATCGCCGACCGCCTTAAATTGGCTGCTTCAGTCAGAGAGGTTAAGGCCGGCGTACAGCTGTGGCGTCCATCAAGAGAGGATTCACATGTAAGAGAATTAGCAGAGGATACTGAAAATATCCCAGCTGCACTTGTGTCGAGGATCTGGGCTGAACTAATGAGTGCCTCTATTGCGTTACAGGGTCCTATGAAGCTTCATATTGCTCTGGAGGGCGGTGCTTTGGATGTCTGGACTTTGGTAAGAGACCGTTTTGGTGCTGCAATACCTACTATTTCTTACCCTACTGCAAGCTCTGCTTTAGCTGCGGCATACGCTGATGATGAGGGTGTAGCTATTTTGCCATCACCGGGCGGGATGAACACTTGGTGGTCATCCTTGGGTGTAAGTGGTGCGATGCCTGATATGCATATTTTAGCAGGCTTACCAAGGACAGGTGCTGATTGTTGGCCTCTGGCTGTAGCTGTATCAACGGCAAGTATACAATCATCTGGATCTGATCAAACATTGTTAATTAGTAATAAAGAGATGGAAATACCAGGGGCGATAATCCGGGCAGAAACAGAAACGCAAGTTCTACTAAGTATAGATGGATTTAAAACTCAATCGCCTAAAGGGACCAAGATAATTGGATGCATGCCATTGCCGATTGGCAGGTCCTGATGGGTATTGATAAAATACTTATTATAGGTGGCGGTTTAATTGGATCATCTATTGCACGGGCAGCTAAGAAGATTGGAGCCGTTGATAAAGTTTATGTATCAGACAAATCGTACGCTGTTTGCAGGTCAATTGAGAGGCTGGGCTTTGCAGATGGCGTATCCGAGAATTCTCCAGAATTTTATGCCTCAGAGGCAGACTTAATTATTCTTTGCGTTCCACCAGGTGTAATGGCTGCGGTTGCAGAAAGAATAGTGCCGGTTATGAAAAGGGGGTCGATATTAACTGATGTTGCTTCAATAAAAGGAGATATTATTAATAAAATAGCCCCACTTATGAATAGTGAAATCCATTTTGTTCCCGGTCACCCGATAGCAGGAACAGAGTATAGCGGGCCTGAAGCAGGATTTGCTGAGCTTTTTAAAGACCGTTGGTGCGTACTAACCCCTGATGGTGCCGATGAATTAGCAGTAGAGACCGTTAAGCTATTTTGGGAGGGAATTGGCTCTCAAGTAGTAGTAATGGATAGCGTTAGGCATGATATTGTACTGGCCGCTACATCTCACGTACCTCATTTAATTGCATATGCCCTGGTTGGTACTGCTGTTGATATGGAGAAGGTAACGAATAATGAAGTGGTTAAGTTCTCTGCTGGAGGTTTTCGCGACTTCACCCGTATAGCTTCATCTGATCCAGTTATGTGGCGTGATATTTTTCTTGCTAACAGGGATGCAACATTAGAGGTAGTGGATCGTTTTATAGAGGACTTGTCGGCCCTTAAACGAGCTATTAGGTGGAAAGATGGAGATGCTTTATTAGAGCACTTCGCGAAAACCCGTGATATTCGTCGTCGAATAGTGGACGCTGGGCAAGATAGTCCAGAGCCTAATTTTGGAAGAGATGACTAAGAGATATTGTTATTCAATAATATAACTTTCTTGTCCGGTTCTATTGTTACGTATTTTAAATAGCTTATTAAAAGTTTAGTGTATTCCTGAAGAAGACGTTTTAGCCTATTATTATCAAAATACCATTTCCTTTCAGTTTGGTTAAAAACTGGAAATGGTGTTATTTTAATTTGACTTGTGGTTGCTCCCATTTGTATTTCAGCTCTCGGCATATGGTAGGCAGATGTTACTAATATTATATGTTTAAATCCTAATGCTTTAGCCCATGCTGTTGTTTCGTATGCATTGCCAATTGTATTTTTTGCTTCGTAGTCTAAGTCTAAACAGCAATTCGAAAATTTTTCAGGAATAGCTATTATTTCTTTAATTTCATCAAGTGATATTTCAGAGTTTACCCCTGATATAAGTAAACGTTCCCCTTTTTTCTCCAATAGCAAATCTACTCCTGCCTTAAGCCTACCCCCGCCCTTTCCTGTCCAAACAACTATTCCGTCAGCTTCTGGGATGGGATTTGGTGTGCTGAAATCATTAATTCTTTTAATAAAAAAAAGAAAACCTACAAAGTAGATGATGATCAATATAGTGACAATTTTAAGTAACTTCATTATTCTAACAATATTTATATTAACAGATATATTAAGTCTGATTTAGCATTTACCCAAGTTAAAATTTTATTTATTTTCGTCGATATTTTTTTGATAAGATGTTTGTAGATGTTAACCCTGCTGATATGGAACAATTTATGCTAAAGCCTATAATAAATGTTAAAAGGTATACTAAATCAGGCCAATGGAAGCTTGGTGGTGCAATAATCAAAACTTCTTTAACACGTTCTGTGGATATCAAAATCATCGTGACACAGCCTAAGCTAACCCCGTAAAATCCGCTCACTAATCCTCTAATACATGCTTGCTTTATAAATAATTTTGTGATGAAAATATTTTTGGCACCAACTTGTAATAAAATATTTATTATTTTTTTTTGCGCTAAAAGTGCTGATTTTGTGGCATAATTTGTGATGAACATAGCTACGCTAAAAATTAATATAAGCAGTGCTGATGATCCGACTTTAAGAGCAGTAGCTGATCTTTTTACTTGTTCAGACCACCGTGTGTGATCGTCAATTTCAATAATGACACCCTCTGCTTTAAGGTCAGATGTAAGATAAGCTAGGTCTTTGTTATCTTCTTTTGCAAATTTAACGGATATTAAAGCTGGAATAGGTAAATCATCAGGAAGAACAGAATCTCCAAGCCAGGGCTTGAGCATATCTAAAGACTTTTTTTTGCCCACTACAGTAACTTCAGAATTTGGATAATTTTCTTTAAAACTCTTAAGTGTGATACCTACCTGCGTTTCACGTAGCCTTGGATTATCAACTAAAATTTGGACAGTAGCAGTATTTTTTAATGATGTATTCCATGAGGCGCTAATACGGTTCATGGAAAGAGAAAACATTAAAGCGATCGTTGCAAGGTATGCAACTATAGATAATACAAATAGTAATGATCCTGAATCATTACCTTTAGGGTCAAGTAATGGGTTAGAAGTTAAATTTTTTACAGTATTATCTTGCATTTAAATGCTCGGTTCAAAACTAGTATCAATTAATGTGCCATTCTCAATATGAAGAATATTAGCCTTTACGCCCTTGATAAGCTTTTTATTATGTGTTGCTATTAAGATAGTTGTCCCGGAGCGGTTCATTTCAGTAAAAAGGCTGAGTAGCCTTTTACTCATAACTTCATCAACATTTCCAGTGGGTTCATCCGCAATAATTAAATCGGGTTTAGATATAACAGCTCTTGCAATAGCAGCCCTTTGTTTTTCGCCGCCTGATAGTGTTTTAGGTAGTGCGTCCATACGTGCGCCTAATCCAACCCACTGAAGTAATTCGCTTATATCTTTTGTGTAGTTACTTTTTTTCTCTCCTGTAACACGCAGAGGTAATGCTACATTTTCAAAGATAGTTAAATGATCTATTAATCGAAAATCCTGCAATATCACACCAATTTTTTTCTTTGTGGAATGTTTAGTCTTTCGTGACATTTTAGAAATGTCAGTTCCAAATAAACTTATTAAGCCCCGTGATTGTTTTAACTCTAAATAACATAATTTTAATAATGTAGACTTACCTGCTCCTGATGGACCTGTTAAGAAAGTAAAACTCCCATTTTGCAGGCACATATCCACATCTGATAGAACTTCTGGTCCTCTTCCATAGCGCATGCCTAATCTTTCAAAGCGAACTACTTCGTTATTCAACGCAATTTTTAACTTTGGTTTCTTTTTTTTAAACACAGAATCTATAACTAATTAATATTTAATGTTAAGAACTGTAGGTCTAATGTTACATACTCACAAGAATTGATTTGTATAATATTTTAAATAAGCCAAGTAGGTATGTTTTCGGATTTTAAAATATCATTGATTGTAGGACGTTTCCTTATAACTTCATATTTATTACCCTTTACAAGAACTTCTGGAACGAGCGGTCTAGTGTTATACTGGCTCGACTGCGAGGCACCATATGCTCCTGTCGTATGCATCACTATGAGTTCTCCCTGCTCGATTATTGGAAGTTCCCGTGACTTTGTAAAAGTATCACTGCTTTCGCAAATTGGACCTACAATATCGTACTTCTTTATTTGACTGTTTTCAGGATTCTTTCTCACTGGTTCTATTTCATGATATGCATCATATAAGGCGGGTCTGAGTAGATCGTTCATCGCTGCATCAATAATTAGAAAATTACGATCTTCTCCCTTTTTTACGTAGAGTACTGTAGACAATAATATACCAGCATTCCCAGATATCATTCTTCCGGGCTCGAAGATCATTTCTACATTCAGCTCTTGCGTGAGCCGTTTTACCATGGCCCCATAGTTTGCGGGATTTGGGGGTATAATGGATTTATCTCCATACGGAATTCCGAGACCGCCTCCAATATCAAAGCTCCGAATATTGTGTCCACTTGAGCGTAGTTTTTTGATGAGGCTACCAACCTTTAGTATTGCTTTTTCAAAAGGCTCTAAATGGTCAATTTGACTTCCAATATGAACATCTATTCCAACTACTTCTATATTGCTGCAGGTTTCGGCCACTGCGTAAGCTTGCTCAGCTTTACTCCATGCGATCCCGAATTTATCTTCTTTTTTGCCTGTACTTATTTTTTCATGTCCGCCTGCTGAAACGTCTGGATTTACTCTAAATGCAATTGGAGCCAGATAATTCATTTGGGCTGCTATATCATTGATAGCGTATAGCTCAGGTATGCTTTCAACATTAAAAATCTTTATTTTTGCCTTGGCAGCTGCCTCTATCTCATCTTTGGTTTTTCCAACACCTGAAAACACAATTTTATTAGCAGGAATACCTGCAGTTAATGCTCTTTGTAATTCACCACCGCTCACTACATCGGCACCAGCACCAAGTTTAGAAAGTGTTGCTAATATACCGATATTCGAATTTGCTTTTACTGAATATGCAATCAGGGCATCAATATCTTTAACACTATCTTTGAAAACATTGAAGTGTCTTTCAAAAGTTGTAGAGGAATAAACATAACACGGTGTGCCTACTGCCCTAGCAATCTCTTTTAAAGACACTTTTTCGGCATGCATTTCTTCATTTATGAATGTGAAATGCCGCATTTTAGCTGATTGACTGAGTTAGTTTTGTTTTGTCTTTAGTCGTGTCAAATATAAATTTATTATCTGTTTCTTTTAACTCAAAAACTAATGAGGTATTATTCCAAATGGGGGGAGGTGTTTTTAATTCCCCACGTATTCCGCAGGCAGATAGGAACATTAAAGAACTCGTGATAAGAAAAAAATTTAATTTATGATGTATTGTCATTTTGTTTTTCATAGATCTTAATTCTTTAGTTGAGTGAAAAGAAAAGGTCGAGTCACTATATATATAAAATTAATAATATTTAACTTTAAACATTTTGTATGATAACATTAACTGTACTCCAGGTAACCTAAATAAGGATTGTGAAGATAAGATTTACTTTATTTATAACCTTTATTATAATGCTAATGCCAAGTCTATCATTAGCAGAGGATAATAAGCGGGGTGAGTTATTTTGTTATCCTATTAAAAAAATACATAAAATACTGAATAATATAGAGGCACTGGATGCTAAATATAAAAATGTTATAGATATTAATGTTAACCCAAAGTTTATAATAAAAGATGGTGGTAGCTTTCCAGAGCAGTTTTTCTTACGGTTCGACAATAAAATAATCGATGTACCTGTTGACAAAACTAATGGCGCCACGCCTACATTCTTAACTGAAACATATAAATACCCAAAAAGTGAAGCCTGTATTTTGGACCCACTTCGTTCCAAGAGGCCAAAATATGATGAGGGGTTGTATTTTGAAATGGGGCTTTCACCATTTTTCATAAATAATTCAGGGTATCACGATATTGCAGAATTGGAAAAGGGTGCGAGAGATGGCAAAAGATTTTACAGAGAAATGATCTTAAGTCCTTTTAAAGTTTTTATGCCTAATACAGATCACTTCGCAATCCATCACAAGAATTTTCAGGATGAAGGACCGCATCTCTTTGCAAAAACAAGTGATGGCATTTCTGAAATAAAACCTTCGTTTTATGACGGGCTATTCCTTGTTTCACTAAGAGAATTAAGAAATATTAAAGCCAAGGGGTTAATTGTTAATTCAGACTCATATGATATCAAGCCAATTGTGAGTATTAAATATCTAAAGCGATTTAATTCCTTAAGAAAAGCAGGAAAAATATGAAATATTTAATTATTGTGATCTTACTATTTATTCCATTTGGAATGTCATATGCAAGTTCTGAAACAGAAGAAAAAGAGTTAAGAGATGAACTTACTTGTTTCCCTATCTCAGGAATTTCTGATTTCGCACGCAAATTTGAAAATTTAAAAAAATCTAAAATTGATTCTGTTAATATGTTTTTTGAAGCACATTTAAGAGTAAAAGATGGAGGGTCGTTACCGGAAAGAGTATATGTTAAGTATAAAGATAATGAGTATAACTTGATTTTTTCTCGTGATGAACAAGTTGTAAATATCGAAAGAATACTTCAGGCAGAAAATGGTTCGGATTTATGTGCTTATGACCCTATCCGTGCTGGAACCCTTAAAGATGGAGATACTTTAGAATTCGATATGGACTCTGATGTTAGATTTATTGAAAACAATGGCTACCATACCTCCAACACTTTAGAAGATGGCCTTAAGGACGCCCGCTTTTTGTTCAAAAAAATGGTTCCTGGGCCAGCGAAGATTTTTGTACCGAAATTTACGCATTTATTAGTTTCTGCAATTGATGAGCAAGACAGTATTTATTTTGAAGCTGTAAATAGTGATAATAATAAAATACCCATAGCGACTGAAAATTATTGCGGTGATGAGGTAATTAAATTTAAAGACCTCAATGCGGTTGACGCCAAAGGTATAAATATAAAAGGGGGAGACTACATGTTATACCCTGTGCCAGACTTGGAAACCCTCGCATCCTTTTCAGAGGGGGAATGTGAATGATCAGAACTATTAGGATGAGTAAAACAAATGAGATTTGCTAATATTACCTCCCCTTGCAAACTTATATGTGATTTGGATTTAAAATTTAGTCTTTGTAAAGGCTGCGGCCGCTCTAGAGAGGAGATAGCTCTTTGGGCAAGATATAGTGATGCTCAAAGAGCATTTATAATGACTGAACTCCCCGAAAGATTAATAAGCTTACAAAAAAAAATTTAAATCCTTAAGATAAAATTTCACTCCAAATAGCTACTTGTTTATCTACTTCACTTGGGGCAGTGCCCCCATAGCTAACCCTACTTTTTGCTGAAGATAGCGGGGATAGCACTGAATATATATCTTTCGTTATTTTAGGTTCTATTTTTATATATTCATCTAGTGTTAGTTCACTAAGCGTTGCCCCTTTTTGTTCTGCAAGAGCAACAATTTTACCTGTAACATGGTGTGCATTTCGAAAAGGCATATCTAATTTTCTCACAAGCCAATCTGCCAAATCAGTAGCTGTTGAAAATCCATTCCCTGCAGCAGCCTGCAGAACTTTCTTATTAGGCTGCATATCCTTAATCATACCAGTCATTGCTTTTAACCCCAAATCAAGAGAGTCAAAAGCATCGAAAACTGGCTCTTTGTCCTCTTGCATATCTTTTGAATAGGCTAGCGGCAAGCCTTTCATAACCATTGTTAGTGCCATGAGCGATCCGGATATTCTACCGACTTTGGCCCGTATTAACTCAGCTGCGTCTGGATTGCGTTTTTGAGGCATGATTGAGCTGCCCGTCGTGTATGAGTCTGTTAAGGTAATAAACTGAAACTGGGCACTCATCCAAATAACTAACTCTTCAGAAAGTCTTGATAGGTGAGTTGCGCAAATAGTTGCTGCAGATAAAGCCTCTAATGCAAAATCACGTGCTGACACTGCGTCCAAAGAATTAGCCATGGGTTTCGAAAAGCCTAAAGCACTTGCAGTGAAGTCACGATCTATGGGAAATGGTGTTCCTGCCAGAGCGGCGGCTCCCAACGGGCACTCATTTAAACGCTCTCTGCAATCATTAAACCTTGATTTATCACGGTTAAACATTTCTAGATATGCGAGCATATGATGCCCAAATGTTACTGGCTGAGCAGATTGTAAATGCGTAAAACCTGGCATTATAGTGTCAGTATTTTCTGATGCTTTTTGAAGTAACGCTCTCATTAATTCAATGAGTTGAATTTCAAAATTATCCAAACTATCTCTTACCCAAAGACGGAAGTCTGTAGCTACTTGGTCATTTCTTGAGCGAGCTGTGTGAAGTCTTCCTGCAGCCTCACCAATTAACTCTTTAAGTCTATTTTCAATGTTTAAATGAATGTCTTCAAATTCATGTGAAAAAGCAAACGAGAGATTTAATATTTCTTTTTTAATCTGTTCTAGACCTTGATGGATCAGCAGCATGACTTCGTTTGTAATTATTCCTTGCGCTTCAAGCATAGTTGAATGCGCTATGGAGCCTTTGATATCCTGCAACGCTAACCTTTTATCAAAATCTATTGATACATTAATTTCTTGCATAATTTCACTTGGAGATGCGCTGAAACGTCCCCCCCACATCTTCTGGCCTTTATTATTTTTATTGTTAGATAGTTTATCCATGTCCATATCTTCTCTTTTTAACGTAACTAACACAATAAGGCTTATGCTCGTATTAGGGCTTGTAGCCATATTATTAGTGATTGTGCAATCCTGTAGCCAGCCTAAAGTTGGTATAGATGTATTTTCCAAGGGCACATTAAAGCGATTGTCTGTCCTAGATGCTCCACCTGAACAGCCCAAAATTCAACTTAAAACGACTAATGGAACCCAAATGAAGTTATCGGATTATCAGGGGAAAGTAATTTTGTTGAATGTATGGGCAACTTGGTGCGCTCCATGTATTGCGGAAATGCCAACATTAAACCGCCTTCAAGAGGTAATGGGAGGTAAAAATTTTGAGGTGATTACAATTAGCATGGACCGGACAGCAGAGGATGCAAAAATATGGTTTGAAGAAAATGATATATCGGTGCTGACACCATGGCATGACACCACATATTCTATAAGTGGAAAACTTCGATTACCAGGATTACCAACTAGCATATTGTATGATGTTAATGGGAGAGAAATAGCGAGGCTTCCAGGGGAAGCAGATTGGAGTTCTTCTGAAGCAAAATCATTGATAAACTATTTGGTTCAACAGTAGTAAATCTCTAACGATAACTAGATAATATAATCTGATACCCGTTCTATAATCCAAAACATACCTATGGATGATATACCATAGGTTAATATAATTTCGCAGTTTTTACGAAGGTTATTACTCACTCTTGCTAAAATAGTGAGAGTAAGAATTGTTAAGCCTATTATAGCAAATTGCCCTAATTCTACCCCTAGGTTAAAAAGTAATAAGGAAAATAGCTCCATACCCTTCGGCAGGCCTATATCAGCTAAAGCGCCAGCAAATCCGCACCCATGAATGAGTCCAATCATAAGAGCAATAATGTATGGGTGTTTGCTGGAAATGCCGGTAACACCACTTTTTTTTCGCATTATCTCAACGCCAAGTAAAACAATACTCATTGCTATTAGTATTTCCACAGGCTGCGAGGGTAAATTTATTATGCTAAATGCTGCTAAACCAAGTGTTAAACTATGCGCTATAGTAAATGCAGTTGCTACTCCTAATATTTGCCGCCTATTAATTAGTAAAACGAGTCCAATTATAAAGAGAAGGTGGTCCCACCCTCTTAGAATATGATCTATACCAATCGATAAGTAATTATTGTCTATAATTGATGTTTTTGTTCCTAAAATAAATTTAGGTTCATTTGGTTTTATAAGGGAAGTATTTCTTTTGCCTGATAGGTAGTCTATTTTTATTATAACATCGGTCATAGTTTGCTCCAGACCTGAAATTACAATCTCTCCTTTGATTAGTCCGCACTTTAGATTAAATTTTTCAATTACCGTGGAGTTTTCAATACTTCTTTTAGAGTTTGATTTTATACAAATTTCTGGAAACATGGGTTCGATACGCAATCTTTTCCCGTCAAGGATTGGTTGTTTCCAAATAACTGTAAACTCAGCTGTATTGTCTTCAGCAATGCTCAGATAGGCTGGTCTTACTTCGTGCGCATTTGCCGAGCAAAAAAGTAAAACCCAGAAGTTCAAAATTAATATTAAACGCGGCATTACTCTGTTTTATCATTTATTATGTTTATTTTATATTTATCAATAATTTTTGCTAAAGCATCTTTATTTACTCTGCGTCGTTCTTCTTCCTTCCATTGAGATAATATAGCATCTTCAATATCTTCAAATTCAGGGATTATTTCAGATACAATTTTGTCGACCTTTACAATGTGAAGTCCATAAGCACTTTCTATTGGTCCCACCCATTCTTTATCGGTTATTGAAAATACTGATTTTGAAAAACGATTTCCAAAATTTCTATTGACTTCATTCAAACTTGATAACTTAAAACTTCTTTTGAGGATAAAGGGATCGCCTAATTGTTCCCAACTTTCTGGTTTAGATATAATTTTTGTTAATATTTCACTAGCAACTTTTGTTGTCTCACCACCGTTTGCTTCTGGGCTTATGTATACATGCATAAAGCTTCTTTTTTCAGGTATAATAAATCTTGATATATTCTGAGAGTACCATGCTTTTAGCTCTTCACTCCTAAGATTACGAAGAGTGTCTATATCTTCAATAATGAAACGCATTTTTTGCGCAAGCCGCCGTCTGATAATTGTATCATCTTCACCTAATCCCAACCTTTCAGCCTCTCGCATTAAAACTCTCTCTTCAATATAAGAATAAAGAAGAGCTTTTATGTCGTCATTAGTAGGTTCGCGCCTGTTTTCCCCGGTGAATATTTTGGCTTGCCGGGTCATCTCTTCCTCAGTAACATTTATAGTATATTCAGATTTGGTAATGTTTCTTTGCCAAATTGAGTGGCTAAAAAAAACTATTACTCCTAATATTATAAAATGAATGAGCGGGTCTTTAAAATATTTATTCATATCAGCTTTTTTTGCTATTATACCAAATAGCTGAACCATAGGCACGCTCTTGTATTGTTGGTGGTAAATTAGGTGAGGGACTTACTCCTGCTTTTATTGCATCCCATGTACTCCACCGGCAAGTAGGGTTTTCAAGTACTCTTATATAATAGGCCGCGTCATCTTTGGGATTAAATTCAGGGTCTGTCCACATTACTTTAAGTTCTGGTGCGCCTTTATTTGATGATACAGAGCAATCCTCTAAATTAACTGTTGAGCCATTGTCTGGACAATAATTTGTTGTTGCATTTGGAGTTAACTCGTCGGCACATACAATGTCATAAATTTTTTCTTTGTTATTTCCATTTTCACTCCAAATTTTAATCATTTGTATTCTTTGTAATGGAGCGTTGCGCGGATCTCGCATTGCCCAGACTATAAAACTTGGCGCATGATTGGAGGGTCTTAACTCACCGCCCATTGGGACACCTAACTTATAAGCTTTTTGTACCATATTAGGGTCATTTAAAATACTAGCATCATAATCATAACCAGCAAATACCCTTAATTTTATGCGTGGACCTGTTGTGGCGTAGGTCTCTTTGTTGCGCATCCCAGAAAACAAAGACTCTCGAGTGTTTTCTTCAGCCCAAATGGCCGCAAGACCTGAGGCGCCCCATTTTGAATACCAATTTTTGGATCGTTCGGTTTGCTCTATCCCTTCCCAAGATTTAGACCCATTAGGAGGTATTGACCCCCGTTTTTCTGGTGATGAGTCAAGTATTCCAACTTTTGACCAATAATCTTTTTCATCATATGAACCGCCTGCTACATGGCTATCTGAGCTACCTATTACTCCGAATTTAAAAGGATTAGAGCCAGTTTTTTTTGAGATCGATAATCCTGTTGCTAATGCCTCACGCACGTAACTCCCATTAATTTTTGACGTAACTTGAGATGCTAATAATTTTTCATAGATTTCAAAATTCGCCCATTCATCATTTGGAGATAATAAAGGGTGTGTTTCAGATGTGCCTTTTACTTGAGTAATTTCGACTATTGGTTCATTTTTTATTCGTTGCTCTGCATATGACAGATCAAGATTATCCCCGTTATATGTTTTTGTAGTAAACATTTTTCCATCTGACACATTTGAATTGTGCGGAATTGCTATTACATCGTGGCCTTTATTTCTTTCACTATCCATCCAGTCCCATAAATCCTCAGGGTTGGTAGAGTCTAATGTCGAAAAAACACGATCTGATGCCATATTTTCAAAAATTACATTTCGATGTAAATTACCTCCTGCAAAGCCATCTTGTTCTCGGCCTTTTCCATCAACAGAAGTGTATTCATATCCAGAAAAAGTTGTAAGCTTCCCAGGCTCATAATGTTTATTTGCTGTGCTTACTGTTCTTTGCCATGTGTCTTTAACGACTTTCTTATCGTAAACCAATGGGAAGGGAATTCCTGATCTGACAGTATCTCCAATTTTATTAAAAGCCCTGACTATTAACTCAGGGTCAGTTCCAAACATTTCTTTAGCCATATCTAGTTTTGATAGAGGGCTATCAGGATTATTCATCTCCGGTAATATACCCATATAGGCGCCGTGGTCTGTTGCTGATACAAAATCGAGAGGCTCTCCCCCTAATGTCATTTCAAACCCGGAAGGGTGCTTTAATGTTTCACCCTTAGCAAAACGATAGACATCATCGGGCGTTGAGCGCACGTTAAATATGTAGGCATCAAAGCTATTTTTTGTATGAATGTGAAGATCTCCAAAATATACGTTTTTATTTGGATTATAGTCTTTTGTTTGAATTACTTTTTTATTTTGTGAACTCTCAGGGGTCTTATTAATTGTTTCTTGTGTGGAAGGAGTACAGGCTAGCATGCTTAATATGCAAATTGAGTTCAAAGATAATTTTAACATATTTTCCCTTGAGACGTCTAAGATAAAGAGTTTTAGAACCTTCATCAACGTTAAGTCTTGGGTATGATATATTTTAAATTTTAGATTATTCTAGTCTAAAAATTATTCAACGGGTGATTATCTTGGCGCACGCTTGGCTAATATTCTCTGCAGAGTTCTTCTATGCATGTTTAATCGTCTTGCGGTCTCTGAGACGTTTTTTCCGCATAACTCATATACTCTTTGGATATGTTCCCATCTGACTCTATCAGCCGACATAGGATTCTCAGGCGGAGCAGGTGCTTCTCCTTGGTTTGCGAGTAAAGCTTTACAAACATCATCAGCATCAGCTGGTTTAGCTAAGTAGTCGACAGCGCCCCTTTTGACCGCAGAAACTGCTGTTGCGAGGTTCCCGTACCCTGTGAGCATAACCATTTTGCAGTCAGGTCTAATTTCATGTATTTTATCTATAACATCTAATCCATTACCATCTTCTAGGCGCATATCCAGAACCGCAAATGCAGGCGGGTTAGCCGTTACCACAGCTTTAGCTTCAGCTACACTTTCAGTTAGTGATACTGAAAATCCACGATGTTCTAAGGCTCGGCCTAGTCTATTGCGAAACGGACCATCATCATCAAGTATTAAAAGTGTGTTATCTTCGGGTATATTATAATCTGTCATGTTTTATCCTTACATATAGTACGTCTTTGCACTAAATTAAGTTTACATTAAGAGTGTAAATCTAATTTAGACATTTGCCAAACTAATTTCACTTGTGCTCCTCCTTGAGGCGATGTGCCGAATTTTACCTTTCCGCTAGTTCTCTCTATAAGAGTAGTTGCGATAAACACCCCTAACCCTAACCCTCCCGCCAATCCTTCTGAGTTTTTTTGGTTTTGACGGCGGCTGACATATGGCTGCCCAAGTCTTCTTGTTATTGAAGAATCAAAACCTTTTCCGTCGTCATTAATGGTTATGGATAATGTGTCCTGATTCCAGGTACCATTTAGGTTAACTGTCGAATCTGCGAAATCGACAGCATTTTCTATAAAGTTTTTGAGTCCGTAGAGCAGTTCAGCTTGCCGTTTTAAAGTAGGCTCTCCGCCTTCACCCGATACACCTATGACTATATCTTTACCAAATGTAATATACGGCTCGGCGGCTTCTTCAAGTAAGTCTTCAATCGATAAGATATCGTGAAAGATATCCCCTTCGTCCCCCCTTTGAGAAAGCTGAGTAAGTATTTCCCGACAACGCTGAGCTTGCGATAACATTAATGCTGCATCTTCACCAAGCGCTGTGTCGGGGTTTAATTCACGTGTCATTTCTTTTGCGATAACTTGGATAGTAGCCAAGGGAGTTCCCAATTCATGAGCCGCTGCAGCGGCCATTCCTCCTAGAGCAGACAATTTTTGTTCATGCGCTAAAACTGCTTCAGTGGCTGCGAGAGCATCAGACATAGATTGACTCTCCTTCGTTGCTTGCCAGGCATAAAGTGATGTAAATGTTGACCCTACCAAAATAGCGCTCCATGCCCCCCATTTGTATATATGTGGTAGATCAAAACTTCCTGCAGGAGACCATGGCAATGGCTGGCTATTATATATTAAGAAAAATGATAGAGCAGTAGCTAAGAAACCAAGACTAAAAATTACTTTAGTGTTTAACGTTGTCGCGCTGGTAACAATTGGAGCCAGAAACAATAGTGCAAAAGGATTTACTATGCCACCCGTTAACCATAAAAGTGCAGCCAACTGAAGTAAGTCAAATCCTAATTGCAGCCCAGCCTCTTTATCACCCACTCGTCTATCAAGTTCAAAGGAGGCCGTAACTACAATATTAACAAATATGCTAAATCCAATTACAGCTAAACAGGGCCCAACAGGAAGAGAAAAACCTAATACAGCAGAAACCAAGAATAATGCTGCAGCTTGTCCAATTACCGCACCCCACCTTAAAACGACCAAGGTGCTTCGTCGTAATTGCCCAGATGTGTTTACTGTTTTTTTCTTTGTTGCCTCAATGCTATCTGCGTCAGTAATTGACTTGACGTTATTGATATTGCTGTCCACTTTAGGAATGTTCATTTTGCAACTATAGTGGTGGAGTCTGGTTTATGAAAGCCCTGATAACCTTAATTTTTTCATTACCTATTTTATTATTTGGGTGTAGCGAGCAAGCAGCCAAGTCGGGTCAAAATGTTATCTCAGGTACAGCTGAGATTGGCGGTCCATTTAATCTTATTAATCAGGATAATTTATTAGTCACAGAAAATGACTTTTTAGGAAAGCCTCAACTGATATATTTTGGATTTTCCTATTGTCCAGATATTTGCCCTACCGCTTTACAAAAAATGGGTGCAGTTCAGGAAGAGTTAGACCCTGACGGAGATTTAATAAACTATTTGTTTATTAGTGTTGATCCTGAGCGAGATACTTCTGAAAGTCTAAAGCTTTATGTGGAGTCAGGTGGTTTTCCTAAAGGATTAAGTGGGCTTACTGGGTCTAAAGAGCAGATAGATATAGCTAAATTAGCCTTTAAAGTTTACTCACAGAAAGTCACTCTCTCCGATAGCGAAGCTGATTACACGGTGGACCACTCAGATATTATTTACTTCATGGATGAAAATGGTATTTTTAAAGATTTCTTTTTTGGTAGAAACACCATTCAAGAAATTGGTCAAGCTCTAAGAAAGTCAGTGGGCTAAGTTTTCTTGATGGGCATGGAGTTGTGACCTAGTTACTATTACCGCCAGGTACCCACAAGACATCGGTCTGACCCTGATTATTGCACCACCTTGCTGCAATAAACAAGAAGTCTGAAAGGCGATTGAGATAGATTAGAGCATTTTTATTTAAGGTATGCTCTGACTCTAGAGCAACGCAAATTCTTTCGGCACGCCGACAAACTGTCCTGGCTTGATGAAGATAAGCCGAAGGTGCGGCTCCGCCCGGGAGTATAAAACTGGAAAGTGGAAGTAGGTCCAAATTTAACCTGTCCATTTCTTTTTCAAGTCGAAGTGTTTGAGATGCGTTTATTCTCAAATCAATTTTATTATCTTTGGTGTCTTCGGACGTAATTGGTGTTGCTAAATCTGCCCCAAGGTCAAACAAGTCATTTTGTATTCGGGATAGCATTTTATCGATTTTTGTATTATCAAGATGTAGTCTAGCAATACCTATAACACTGTTAGTCTCATCTACATCACCAAATGCTCTAACCCGCAGGTTGCTCTTTGGTACTCTTTCGCCATTGACCAATCCTGTAGAGCCATCATCTCCTGTTTTGGTATAGATTTTATTTAATTTAACCAATTTATCCACCCTGACTTTTTGTTTGGATATAAACTGTTAGAAGCAGTAAACCAACAGCTAATGCTTGACCGGTAACTCTGCGACGCATCCATATGTTAGATCTCTGCCGAGCCTCCTCGGTTTTTCCGCCCATATTTTTCGCGCCCATTATTAGAGAAAGAAATACTAAGCCAAAAGCCAAAGCTGTGAGTGTCCATAAAATAATCATTTGTAGTTCCCGATTGGTGTTTATTTGTCCATAGTAGTGTAATTACGTGCAAAAGAACTGCGGCGATTTCACCGTTGTTAATATAAAACCCTTATTGGATTATTGTGACTTCTGGTCGGGGGGCAATGCGGACATTAAAGAACGCCTCACGGGCATATAGAATATATCAAATCCTCAAATCCATGAGATTGTATTCTTTTAGTGATGATTGGGTATTTACGATCCATTTGAACTCTTCTTGCCGCTCCCCATAGGGCGCGTAAATATACTGTGTTTCGTTCTGAAAGCGTTGTCTTCTAGCATCTATGGCAAAACCTATAAAGCGGGATCGCGTATCGATAAAACTATCATCGATGAGAACCGCTTCAGCATGCATCCCAACACTACGAATAGTTAAGACTGATGCGCATTTGTGAAACCCAAAATTGATCGAGAGCCGCGGTTCAAAACCTGTATTGGCGAACGACCCGTGTATAATTTGACGGCTATTGATGACAACATCCCCCGGATTGCAAATAATGGGAAGAGCGTCGGGCAGACGTTCGTTACCCGCACCTTCACACTAATCCTTCAAATGTGTCTAGACACAGGCACCCCAACTTCATCGCTGCGGTTAACTCTGCTAACGCAACAGGTATCGTTCCAGCATATCCAGCAATTCGTCGGTGACTACCGAGTCCTCCAATCGTTCAGGCGCATGCATGGCGTAGTCATTTATTGTTGCCCTCAGGACCCGTGTGAGAAGCTCTATGACAATGTGTGTTTCACACTGAGGCCGTATGTTGCTGCCCTGGAAACTCAAAAAGATGTTCGAGCGTGCATTGTATTCCGAAACGATTTTAGACTCTGTTCCGAGCGTCGCAAAGTCGGGAACCTCTCGGATCAAAGCCGCGTGCAGTTCAACATTTGTACGGATCAGTTCAATGTAGGTCGATACATGCAAGCGCAGCATTTCACTCAATGTCGTAGGGACAACTTCGGCCATGAGCATCCTGTAGTGACGCTCGTCTTCTCTACGGCGCATCTCTGCGAAGATCGCTTCCTTGCCAGGGAAATATTCATAGAGCGATCCAACACTGACGCCAGCCAGTTCGGCGATCTTGTTGGTGCTCGCCTTGTCATATCCGATCGAGAGCAAAAGCCGAGCACCAGCCTCCAGCACCGCTTCAACAGTCGCCTTTGAACGCTCTTGTATAGGGGTTTTTCTCAACGAATACAGCGACTTCGTTCGATCTTGCTTCATCTCAAATAAATCCGAATATCAAAACTGAATGATAACACATATATTGTCCTTCCACAACAACAACCAGGGGCATGCTGCAGAAGCGGATCAGGTGCCTTCAATAGGAGATAACGATGAAATCAATCAAGCTATATGGCTACGCAACAAGCCCTTATGTGCGAAAGACGGGATGCTTCCTCTATTACAAGGGTATCGATTTTACTCACGTTCCAGTCAATCCTCTGGAACCGGAGAAAACCATCGGGCACACTGGCGATACACAAGTGCCGGTTCTGGAAGTGGACGGTGAATGGCGACGCGAGTCTTCTGACCATGCCTATTGGTTGGATGAGCTCTTCCCTGAAAAGCCACTGTACCCAGCAGAGCACAAAGCGAAAATCGACGAGATTGATCGCTGGATCAGCGATACCTTCCTGACCGGCATATTCCGAGGCGCAATTGAAGCAGAGCTCAGCCTGTCATTTCGCTACAGGGGTTGGCGCCTGGCTGCACTCGTAGATGCGCAAACTCCGCTACCAGCGCGAGCTCGGCATCTTTGGCCGGAGTGGTTGAAAAAAGTAGATTTCATCCAGGAGATGGCAAAACATATGGATCTCACTGAGAGCTATAAGGATATGCAAATGCGGACGTTCTCTGAACTCGTGGTACACATTGGTGACGGCCCCTATATGGGCGGGCTGGATCAGCCCACCATGCTAGATCTTGCAGTCTTCCCGCAGCTCGTCTTTGGTTACATGTTTGGGTTGGAGAAACACTTGAGCGCGACAATGCACCCGGCAGTCAAGGGCTGGTTGAAGCGCGTTTCTGAACATTTACCAGAAAATCCAACGCTGGCAGCTGACGAAATGCAGATCAATTCTCTAAAAGAGGCTCTTAATTGACGAGGAGACACTTTTTCAATTTCGCACGACAGTGCAAGTGCCGCTAATGCCGGCAGGTCTTCGATGATCCGCCGGCTTAAAGACTAACAACATTAGGAATGCTAAAATGAATCGCGATATAAAACTTGCTATAATTCTCTGTTTTTCCGCGCTCGCCGTCGCGTCTTGTGGTGGTGGGTCATCTTCGACACCTCCAGTTACACCGCCTCCAGCAAGCGGTGGCGGCGGATCTGGCGGAGGTGGAAGCGGAAATCCGGTCATTATTGCTGATGTAGTCTACGGAAAAGGCGCGACGGATAATGGTGACATCGACCTTATGCTCGACATTCATCAACCCTCAGACATTTGTGATGCTAATCGCCCGACCATATTTTATGTCCATGGCGGCGGGTTTTTTGGCGGCAGCAGGTCTGGCGGTAATCATCTGGCGCGGGCTGACGCGGCGCACGCCAAAGATATCAACTACGTTTCGATCAGCTATCGTCTTGTGCGGGACAACCCTGTTTTAGCCCCAGAGTTTCAAGCGATCTTTGATGGCTTTGTTGCAGGCAATACAGATCCGAATACAGACCTCAATCAAATCGAAGCCGCCATTGCTGCATATGCTGATGCGTTAGTGGCTTTGAACTGGATGCAGGACAACCAAAATGAATATTGCATGGACACGACCCGTCTGGCCTATTGGGGCGGCTCTGCTGGCGCTATCACGGTCCTGAACGTCGCGTACTCCTCAGACGATTTTGGTTTTAGCCGGCCGGATCCGGATGTCGTTATCAATAATTGGGGGTCATTAGGGGACCCGACGCACCTCGCTTTTATGGAAGCGCCGTTTATGACAGTGCATGGCGATCAAGACCAAACCGTTGATTACCAATCGGCAGTAGACATAGCAGCGCAGGCCGATGCGGTAGGCGTCCCTTACACGTTTTACACAGATGTTGGTGGTGGCCATAACGTAGGAGTCGATCGCACTGTCAACGGTGTTACCATTATGGACCTGACCCTTAACTTCATCGAAGCCCATATTGTCGGCGGTACACCGCTCTATGAAACGGCAAATGTGGACTAGTTTCTGACGAAAGAGGTAATCTTTCATTATTGGAACGCCATAAAAAAGCAGGGTCACCTAAAGAGGGACCCTGCAAGTTAACGGGGACGTATGCTCAAACACGTCCGTTCAAACGATCCTATCTCGAATTAGTATTTAAACCGAACCGTTGCGCCATAAGTGCGCGGCGCCGCAGGGAAGGCAATGCGCGAGACGGCATCACCTGTCCCGCGTATTGGCTAACACGTAAAGGAATATCATTAGGAGTAGAATTTAGCGTTGTTACTTTGGCAACATTTGGTGGTTGTTTAACAATACAGGAAGCCTTCATTAGGCGGTGGAAGCTCATCAGGCCGTTTTTCGGGCTCAAGATGACCCCAGCAAGGTTCAAGTGAATATTACATTCAACGCGCGTTCTATTTTGGAAGAATGCTATCGTATCAGCTAATGTCTGCAATGAGGATTTTTTTAATCCATCCACAACTAATAGTTTTGCGTGGCTGGTTAATTTTTTTAAAGAATTTTAGTAGTGGCGAATACTTACTTTAAAGGAGATGTATACATGTTGTCTGACTCAGATCGTTCCGATAATTTTGGCGAAGCTACACGCGAAAAATTAAAGCAATTTGTTGCAAGAATTGAGAGACTCGAAATTGAGAAAACGGAGCTCACTGCTGACATACGAGAGGTTTATGCTGAAGTGAAGACTTTTGGGCTGGACACTAAAGTTATGCGGAAAGTGATAGCTTTAAGAAAGCAAGAGGCATCAGAGCGTGCTGAGCAGGAAGCACTTCTAGATATTTATATGAGTGCTGTAGAAGATTAGTGTTCACATTTTGTTCTTATTGTGTTATACGTCTAACACATGAGTAATGAATATGACAAAAAACAATGGCAGGATCAAATCCTAGCGAAGGATATCGAGGCCGAGAAGTTAAAGGCAAAGCTTGAAAAGGCTCGTAAAAGGTCAGCTCGCAAAGCAAAATCTAAGTTATCAAGGCTCCATAAAGATTTATCTGATCTAGGCGAAATATCGGATTTCGAAGATGAATTCGGAGAAAGTGTATTAGACCGGTTGGATAAATTTGGTTCCGCGTTTTATAATTCTGAAAAAGGTAATTTATCTGATGCTTTAAGTTTCGCGCAAAAACGAGTTTTGTCCGCAATGACTAAAAAAGTTAAAAATTT
>Ga0206130_10001542_pt1 | contig 33374 bp, 21 predicted proteins | sample Helgoland_Spring_9_FD_148637 | JGI IMG/M metagenome (GOLD analysis project Ga0206130, IMG submission 148637) | Pelagic subsurface seawater microbial communities from Kabeltonne, Helgoland, North Sea - Helgoland_Spring_Bloom_20160512_1 | ecosystem: Environmental > Aquatic > Marine > Epipelagic ...
CTTTACCAATGTTTGCAGAGCAATGCATTGATAAGGTATCTTTTTCGTGAGGTAAAATAAAGTTCAATACGGAGAATATTCCTTTTTTGATTTCTCCAGTATAACCGGTTCCACCAATCAATATCATTTTCTTGGTAAAGTTGATTGATGCAAAATTATGCTGACGAGTGCCGTCAGTTTCTGGGTTAGCATACAATCCAGGAGCACATAGCACTGTCCATTCAGCATCGAAGTTCTTTAATTCTTCCATTTCTGGACGTAAGAACATGTTGTAAGCAAATTGATTTGACCAAGGGAATTCAGTAATAACGCGTAAGTTCAATCTGTAATTTTCGTCTGCACAAGCATAGGCATCTCTTACATAAACATCTCTTTCCTGTAAATAAGAAGTAACTTTATCATACAACTTGTCGAAATGATCTGGAGTCATTTTAATATTGATGTCTCCCCACCAAACAGCTTCTTCTGTTTTTTCATCGCAAACGATAAATCTATCTTTCGGCGATCTTCCAGTAAATTCACCTGTGTCAATGGCGAGTGCTCCATTATCTGCAAGAACTCCCATTCCTTTTAAAATGGTTTCTTCTACCAATTCCGCTGGTGACAAATTCCAAAATGCGTTGGCAACATTCCCCAATCCTAATTCTTCCAAATTAGCAGTTTCAGGTCTTATTCCAAATTCGTTCATATAACTTTTAGTTTCTGTTTAGGTTAACAAATTTAAGTCATTTAATTCCTCCTACCTTTAGCTTTTTACCTAGAGTTATCCACAGAATTGACGAATTGTTAATAAAGTTAGGTTATGCTATTTATTGTTAGGATAACTGATGCTTATTCATTATTCGAATAATCTGAATTACATTTGTACTATGAATTACCGAACTATTGTAACGCCAAAGGATTACGATTTTGAAATATCTCATCAATCAAATTTGTTGTTGATTGGCTCTTGCTTTAGTGAGAATATAGGAAACAAGCTGATGTCAAGTAAGCTCAATACGATGGTTAATCCTTTTGGTATTTTGTTTAGTCCTATTTCTATAGTAAATACATTAAATGATATAATAGAAGAAAAAGAATTTGCAGAAAAAGATTTACATTTTGAAAATGGCTTGTATCATAGTTTTGCCCACCATAGTAGTTTTTCAGGTATTAACAGCGAAGAAGTTTTAATACGCATTAATCAAATCAGGGATGAGGCAACCCTATTTTTAAAGAAAACGGATGTAATAATAATTACCCTTGGTAGTTCTTGGACTTATAGGTATAACGATACAAGTGAATTTGTTGCGAATTGTCATAAAGTTCCAAATAAAGAGTTTACAAAAGAATTATTAGAAGTTAATTTTATTGTTAAAAAATTACAAGAGGTAATAGATAAATTGCAGGCTATTAATTCCAATTTAAAAGTAATTTTCACCATTAGTCCTGTCCGTCATTGGAAAGATGGAGCAGAAGAGAATACTTTGAGTAAATCAATTTTAAACGTTGCTATACATCAGCTAGCGCGCAGTAAAGCAATTTATTACTTCCCGGCTTATGAGATGGTTATAGATGATTTACGCGATTATCGATTTTATAAAGAGGATATGCTTCATCCCAATAGTGTTGCAGTTGATTATGTTTGGAATGGATTTGGAGAGGCTTTTTTTTCTAATGAAACGGTGAGGCTAAACAAAGTAATTTGTAAAATAGCTGCAGCTATTAAGCATAGGCCTTTTAATAGCTTGACCAAAGAACACCAACGGTTTTTAGAAATACAATTGAAAAATATAGCAGATTTAAAAAAGAAGAATGCAACTATAAATTTTGATAAAGAAATTGGTTTTTTTAAAAATCAATTAATTAAATAACCCAACTCTTTGATTTGTTTGCTATTCTTTACCCCCAAATAATCCTAAAGGTAATGCCATTGTGAATTCCCCTCGGAGCAAAGTCGGCTTTCATTTTTGTTTTGGTATAGTATAAGCTGTAGGCTAAATCAAAAGTAAATTTATCATTAAACTTATACTTAATGCCTAAACCTGTTCCTCCTCCTGAGCCAATTCCCCCCGGCTTAACGTTTGGTTGACCTATAAAAACATGATTAATAAAGTATTGCCTCCCGTTTACAACAAAATAATTTTTTTCCAGTCTGGTGCTATTTAAGTTTCCAAACAGCGTAAAGTAAGCATTCGTTTTATTTTCGTTGTAAAGACTGAATTGTAGGCCTAAATTTATATTCATTCTTTTTTCCTCTCCGAAAATAGGAATCTGCTCATAGGTGGGGTCTGGTGATTGGTTATTAGGGTCTTCAATTGCAACAGTAAAGAAGTTTTCAAAATCCAAGGAACTAAAATTTGCGTCAACATAAATTGCATTGCCTTTGCCTAAGTGAATTCCACAATGTCCACCAATATCTAATGCAGGTCTATATCTCCAAGTTTGTGGAAGTTCTACAATAGCGTATGGGTACTGAAAATAATTGTCAAAAATGGGTTTGTTAATTGTATTCGAGAATAAATCTTCAACGCCATAGTTTGAAAATGCATCTGCACCTGTATATAATACTGAAGTGTTTTTATTTGCGAAAAACCCACCCACATTTATGCCAACAAAAGCAGAACCACTTTCTTGTCCCGAAATAGAAGAAAATGTAATAATTGAAACGAATAGGAGTAAGACTATTTTTTTCATAGAATTAATAATTAACCAAACTTACTAATTGGTCTTTAAACCTATCTTTTGGTAAGAAGTCCTTTTCTAAAGCAGCAGCGAAAGGAACAGGAGTGTCCAAACTTGCACTTCTAACAACAGGTGCATCTAGATATTCAAAACATTCTTCATTAATAATAGCGGAAATATCTCCTCCAATTCCACCGGTTAAACAATCTTCATGCAAAACAATTGCTCTACCTGTTTTTTTAACAGAATTTAGAATAGCTTCTTTGTCTAAAGGAGCCAGCGTACGTAAATCAATTAAATCCGCCTCAATTTCAGGGTTTTCTGTTAAAGCTTCTAATGCCCAGTGAACTCCCATTCCGTAAGTAATGATAGTAACTTGGTTTCCTTCTTTTAGAAGATTAGCTTTACCTATTTCTATTGTATAATAATCGTCGTTAACATCTTCTTTAATACTTCTGTAAAGTGCCTTGTGTTCGAAAACCATTACAGGGTTCGGATCTTCTATCGCAGCAGCTAATAGTCCTTTTGCATCCCCAGGGAAAGCTGGGTAAACAATTTTTAAACCTGGAGTATGGGTAAACCAAGCTTCTGTACTTTGTGAATGAAATGGTCCGGCACCAACACCTGCTCCAGTTGGCATTCTTATTACTACATCAGCATTTTCTTGCCATCTATAATGAAGCTTCGCTAAGTTATTTACTATTTGGTTAAATCCAACCGTTACAAAATCGGAAAACTGCATTTCCATAACTGCTTTGTAGCCTTTTATAGAAAGTCCTAAAGCGGCTCCAACAATAGCAGATTCACAAATAGGGGTATTTCTAACTCTCTCTTTTCCAAATTGCTCTAGAAAACCTTCAGTAACCTTAAAAACCCCTCCGTATTCTGCAATATCTTGTCCCATGATAATTAACTTATCATGTTTCTCCATAGATTGCTTTAATCCATCAGAAATTGCATCAATTAATCTTTTTTCAGTTTTTCTTTCTGACGAGGGAGCAATTGGTTTATTGTCGAAATCTGCGAACAATAAATCATATTCTCTTTTTGCATCTGCTTCAATTTCTGGAGCAGCATAAGCGACATCTAATCCAGTATTGATTTGTTTTTTTATTGCAGCTGTCTCTTTTTGTATAAAAGCATCATCAATAACCCCTTCGTTTTTCAAAAACAATTCAAAATTAGCAACAGGATCTTTTAATGCCCATTTATCTTGTATTCCTTCTGGGTAATATTTCGTTCCAGATGCCTCTTCATGTCCCCTCATGCGATAAGTCATGCATTCGACAATAAACGGACGTGGTTTTTTTGCAATGGAGTTTTTTACTTTACGAATAGTTTCATAAACATCAATAATGTTGTTTCCATCTACTTGAACAGCTTCCATTCCATACCCAATTCCTTTGTCAATAAACTGTTTACATTTAAATTGCTCATTGGAGGGAGTTGAAAGCCCCCATTGATTATTTTCAATTATAAAAATCACAGGTAAATCCCAAACAGAAGCCACGTTTAAAGCTTCATGAAAATCACCTTCACTTGCTCCACCATCACCCGTAAATGCAACCGTTATTTTTTTGTTTTCTTCTAATTTGTTGGCCAGAGCAATGCCGTCCGCGATACTTAGTTGTGGACCTAGGTGCGATATCATTCCTACTATATGGTCTGCTTTTGAACCAAAATGAAAAGATCTGTCATGCCCTTTTGTGTAACCACCATCTTTCCCCTGAAACTGCATAAATAAACGTTCTAATGGAAGGTTACGACTTGTAAAAACGCCCAAGTTTCTGTGCATTGGAAGCATAAATTCATCTTGGTCTAAAGCTAATCCAACACCTACCGATATAGCTTCTTGTCCAATTCCTGAAAACCACTTTGAGATTTTACCTTGCCGTAACAATATCAGCATTTTTTCTTCAATTAGTCTAGGTAGGAGAATTGCTTTATAAAACGCTTCTAACTCTTTATTTGATAGAGAATTACGATTATATTTTAGTTGTAACTTTTCTAATGCTTCCATTTATTTATGTTAGGTGCGTCAAATGTATGGAATTGCATATTTTACACCACTAAAAGTTTGTGTTAATTTATTAACCATTTTCAGAATAAAATAAGATAGCTTGATTTATTGCAACCATTTTGTTTATTTTCGCGTCTACTTGAATTACGATATAAATTATTATAAAGTTATGAAAAACATATTATTATCGGTATTATTCGTTTTATGCAGTATGCCGATTTTTGCTACCCATTTTGTTGGAGGAGATTTTCAAATTTGCCAAACCGGGCCAAATACTTTTGAGGTAACCTTGCGAGTTTATCGAGATTGTTTACCTGGTAACTCCACATCAATTTCTCCAACTAGCGTTTTTATTAGAGATAATGTTACAAATGCGCAAGTTGGAAGTTCATTTAGTATGGGGAACCCAGTATCTCAGACAGTGCTTACTTTAGGAGATTCTTGTTATACTCCAACTGGTATTTGCGTTGAGGAGTACGTTTTTGTAAAGACAATTACTTTGGCTGATAATCCGAATGGATATTATCTAGAATGGGATGATTGCTGTAGGAATGCATTGATAGATAATTTAAATACACCTGATGCTGATGGAATGACATATTATGTTCAGATTCCAGATCCTGCTTTAACTGGAGGAAATTGTACTCCAGATTTTGGGACTTATCCTTCAGATGGGTATTTATGTATTGGTTTTGATCAAGAGATTGATTGGGGAGTTACAGATGCCGATGGAGATTCTTTAGTATTTTCTTTAATTAACCCATTTGATGAGGCCGTTGGCGGCCCTAAGCCATTTCCAACTTGCGCTTGGGCAGGAGGATATGGTCTTAATAACATATTAGGTAATGTTACCCAACCGCCTATGTCAATTAACTCCGAAACAGGTGTGATTTCTTGTCACTCTGAATTTTTAGGTGTTTTTGTATTTTCTGTTATGGTAAAAGAATATAGAGACGGTATTCAAATAGGTGAAGCTGTTAGAGATGTTCAATACAAATCGTTAGCATGTGTTTTAGATACTCCTCCGGAAATTGTTTTAGAGGATTCAGTTCAAGTATATGTTTCCGATGAAATTTGCGTAGATATGTATGTTTTTGATGCTGATGGAACTGATACTATTTATTTAGGGGTAGAATCTACGGATTTTGATTTGCAGGGTACTTATATAGAACCATCTGATTCATTGGGAGATTTATATTATGCTAATTTCCAAAATACGGGAGATACATTATGGATTGATCATTTGGATTCTGTGAATAATGTATATCAAGGACTTGGGTTTATTCCGACACGTTATTGTTGGTCTCCGGGATGTGAAGATTTGGATTCAAATTATCATGTTAGTCTTTTGGCTTATTCCATAGGTTGTTCTGGTTCAGATACTACCAATAAAGATATTGTTATCCATGTTGTGCATGATGCCGCTCCTGCAATTGAGTTAGGAACATCGGACACGGTAAATGTTACAGTTGCGGATCAGATTTGTTTTGATATATTAATTACCGATACAATTGCAGCAGATACAATTAATGTGGTTCCAACTTCATCTGAATTTGATTTATTAGGAACGTATGTGGCCCCAAACAGTCTGGGAGGTGGACAATATTACTACACTAATTTCTTTGGAGTTGATACGGTTATGATGGATTATTATGATTTTAATCCTTTTACGGGTCAAGTTACAAGTATTGATACTATTCCATTACGGTATTGCTTTACTCCAGGTTGTGAAGCAATAGATGAAGTTTTTGTTGTTGATCTAGCGGCCTTTACTGAAGGTTGCGGAGGTTCTGACACTACACAATCTTCTTTAACGGTTATTATAGAATTCACTCCTCCGGCTTTTACGCTAGATATTCCAACGGAGTTGAATGTGACCTATGGAGAATCCATCTGTTTTGAATTATTGGCCGAAGATGTTACAAATTCAGGTTTAGTTTTAAGTGTTGAACCAATCAATGACGGATTTGACTATTTAGCTTCTTACATTGTGCCTGAAACTTTGGGTGGAATTGCTTACTATCCAAGCTTCTGGTTCAATGGTGCTCAGGATACATTATGGATTGATAGTTATTCTTATGATGAGACCACAGGTGCAGTTTCTGGAATAGGGGATGTTCCAATTAAGTATTGTTGGTCGCCTAATTGTGGAGAGGTATTGTTAAAAGAGTATGATTTAACATTTCGTGCTTCAATTTACGATTGTGCATTACATACGGTGGATAAAGATATTCTCGTTGAGATTGATATTCTGCCAACAACTGTGGATTTTCCAAATGTATTTACACCGGACGGCGATGAAGTAAATGATGTATTTAAATTGATTACAAAAAATGATGTGTGTTTTGACAACCTTTCCGTAACTATCTATAATAGATGGGGATTGAAAATGTTTGAGTCTAATGACTTAAGTTTTGAATGGGATGGAACGACAAAAAATGGAGCTAAATGTAAAGAAGGAGTCTACTATATTGTATTGACTGGTTTTTATAACGGAGACTATCAGGCTGATGGAACCCAAGAAAGAATTCCTATAGAAAGAGGTTATACCGTTCAGTTATATAGATAACTCGATTGTTTTTAAATAAAGCTTTTCGTAAAGCGGGAGTATTTGATCTATATCAAATACTCCCGCTTTTTTTATTGCAGCTTGTTTAAAGCTAGCAAGCCTTTCTTTAGACGATAGAATGAATAAAGAATGCTGAAGCATTCCATTAATATCGCCAACATTAGTTAGGTATCCATTTTCACCATTTGTAACAACTTCTGGCAAGCCTCCTGTATTAGAGGCTATAACAGGTACTCCAGATGCCATAGCTTCTAATGCGGCTAAACCAAAACTTTCGCTTTCAGAAGGTAAAAGAAATAAATCAGAAATATTTAGAACCTCTTTTGTTGATTCCATTTGCCCAAGAAACAAAGTATTGTCCATGCAGTATTTATCTCTGCATAACCTTTCTAATCTGGGTCTTTCTGGTCCATCTCCAACCAATAAAAGTTTACAAGGAATTTTCTCTCTTAATTGATTAAATAAAGCTATAACGTCATCAACTCTTTTTACCTTCCTGAAATTAGAAATATGGGTAATAATAAATTCTCCATTTGGAGCATACCTCTTTTTATATTTTTCATTATTGGGTAAGTTATATTCTTTCTGGCAGATAAAATTAGGAATAACCTCAATTTTATTGGTTATAGCAAAATGCTCTAAAGTATCTTTTTTTAAGCTTTCAGATACGGCTGTGACCGCATTCGAATTGTTTATTGCAAAAGTAATGACAGGTTCAAATGAAGGGTCTTTACCAACAAGTGTGATATCCGTGCCATGCAAAGTTGTTATAAAAGGGATATTAATTCCTTGAGACTTCAGTATTTGTTGTGCCATATAAGCAGCAGAAGCGTGCGGAATAGCGTAATGCACATGCAGTAAGTCTAATCCTTCAAATTTTACAACATCAACTAACTTACTTGTAAGAACTTGTTCGTAAGGTGTATGTTCAAACAATGGGTATTCTGAAACTGAAACTTGGTGAAAATAAATATTTCCTCTTAATTCATTTAACCTTACTGGTTTGCTATAGGTAATGAAATGTATTTCATGCCCTTTCTCTGCTAAAGCTTTTCCTAACTCCGTTGCTACAACACCACTTCCTCCATAAGTTGGATATAAAACTATTCCTATCTTCATCTTTCTAAGCTTTGAGTGCGCGAAGGTATGGAATTATATGGAAAGGATTTTGTCAGAAATTTCACAATCTATGATTCCTTTCTTATCTTCGTGCCAATAGCTATTAGAACTATTAAAATGTATTATGGCAACAGAGGAAACTAAAATGAAGAAGCAAGATTTAAAATTCAATAAGAATGAAGATACGATGAAATTAAAAATTTCTGCACTTCAGCGAAAAATTGACAAAATTCATTTAGGTGGTGGAGAGAAAAAGATTGAAAAACATCATTCAAAAGGAAAGTTGACAGCAAGAGAAAGAATAGAGTTCTTATTGGATAAAGGTTCCGACTATTTGGAAATGGGAGAATTTGCAGGATACGGAATGTACGAACAATATGGAGGTTGTCCAAGTGGAGGGGCAGTTATAGTAATAGGTTATGTAAGTGGAAAACAATGTGTAGTTGTAGCCAATGACGCAACGGTTAAAGCTGGTGCATGGTTTCCAATTACCGGGAAAAAGAATTTAAGAGCCCAAGAAATTTCAATTGAGAATAAATTGCCAATTATATATTTAGTCGATAGTGCGGGAGTTTTTCTACCAATGCAAGACGAAATATTCCCAGACAAAGAGCATTTTGGTAGGATATTTAGAAATAATGCCATTATGAGTTCTATGGGAATTACGCAAATAGCCGCAGTAATGGGAAGTTGCGTTGCAGGTGGTGCTTATTTGCCAATAATGAGTGATGAATCATTGATAGTAGATAAAACGGGTAGTATTTTCTTGGCAGGATCCTATTTGGTAAAAGCTGCAGTGGGAGAAGTTATTGATAATGAGACTTTGGGAGGTGCAACTACGCATACTGAAATAAGCGGAGTATGCGATTACAACAGTCCTGATGATAAATCATGTTTAACAACAATTCAGAAAATCATTGATAAAATTGGCGCGTTTGAATCTGCTGGGTTTGATAGAAAGAAAAGTGTTGAGCCTAAATTAAACCCGAAAGAGATTTATGGTATTTTCCCTAAGGAGAGAACAACCCCTTACGAGACAAGAGATATTATTAAACGTTTAGTTGATAATTCAGAATTTACGGAGTACAAATCAGGTTACGGAAAAACAATTGTTTGTGGATATGCTAGAATAGATGGATGGTCTGTTGGAATTGTTGCAAATCAAAGAGAGCTTATAAAAACTAAGAAAGGAGAAATGCAGTTTGGAGGAGTAATTTACAGCGATAGTGCTGATAAAGCTTCTCGTTTTATTATGAATTGTAATCAAAAGAAAGTTCCATTAGTCTTTCTTCAAGATGTAACCGGTTTTATGGTGGGCTCTCGATCTGAACATGGCGGAATAATTAAGGATGGTGCTAAACTGGTAAGTGCAATGGCTAATTCAGTTGTTCCAAAATTCACCATCGTAATGGGAAATTCTTACGGTGCAGGAAATTATGCAATGTGCGGAAAGGCATATGACCCTAGATTGATTGTTGGTTGGCCTACAGCTCAAATAGCTGTTATGGGTGGAGCTCAAGCTGCAAAAGTATTATTACAGATAGAAGTGGCTAGTTTAAAAGCTAAAGGCGAAGAGATAACTGCCGAAAAAGAGAAAGAGATGTTTGATACCGTAAAAGCGCGTTACGATGAACAGACGGCTCCCGAATATGCAGCTTCACGTTTGTGGATCGATGCTATTATTGATCCATTAGATACGAGGAAATGGATATCTATGGGAATAGAAGCTGCTGATCATGCGCCTATTGAAAAACCGTATAATGTTGGTGTGATTCAAACATAATTTCAGTAACTAATGTTATAATGCTTGTTATACCTGGCACGATATGGTTTTAACTTTCTATCAATTGACTGTCAAGATAGATTCAATTGTACAAACAAATATTATTTATGAAAAAATTAAGTGTCACAGGAGTTTTAATGGGGTTAATGATTATCCAATGTTTTGCACAAGATGTTAAGGAGCATGTATCGCATAGCAGCTGGGACGCTTTATTGAGCAGGCATGTAACTTCAGAAGGAAAAGTGAATTATGATAGCTTCAAGTCGGACATAGCTAAACTTAATAAATATCTTAAGTTAATTGGTGATAATGAAGCAAAAACTGGATGGTCGCAAGCAGAAAAAAAAGCTTTTTGGTTGAACGCGTATAACGCTTGGACAATTAAACTCGTATTAGAAAGATATCCAGTAAACAGTATAAAAGATGTTTCGACAAAGCCTTGGGATAAAAGGTTTATTAAGATTGGTGCGAATACACATACCTTGAATGATATTGAAAATAAAATTATTCGAAGACAATTTAAAGATGCAAGAATTCATTTTGCAGTTAATTGTGCAGCTATTTCTTGTCCGAAATTAAGCAACAAAGCATTTACAATGCTCAACGTAGAAAAGGAATTAGATAGACTTACTAAAGAATTCTTTAAATCCGATAATGTTAAGCTAGTTGAGAAATCTGCTCAATTGTCCAAAATTTTTGAATGGTATACGGATGATTTCATTCAAGAAAGCGAATCTGTTTTAAAGTTTGTAGAACGATATTCAGGAATGACATTTCATCCCAAAGTAAAAGTTAGTTACCTGGATTACAACTGGAAACTTAATAAGCAATAAGCTATAAATGATAGAGACAAAACTCCGTAAAATATCTTTAAAAGGACAAAATAAAGCTATCGTTGAAGCAAAAAAACAACTAGCGATATTAGAAGGGGAGTTGTTTGAGAGTGATTTATATCCTAAGTTTTCAAGTAAATTAAAGGTTCAGAATAACTTTCCGCTCCAAGTTAAAAAACTTGAAATATTTCAGGTTAACATTGGCTACATGTGTAATCAGGTTTGTGAGCATTGCCATGTTGATGCAGGGCCTGACAGAAAAGAAATTATGACCCAAGACACTATGAGACAGTGTTTGGAAGCTATAAAACAATCTGGAGCGCATACAGTTGATATTACCGGAGGAGCACCTGAAATGAATCCTAATTTTAGATGGTTTATTGAAGAGCTAACCAAAGTAGGAGTAGATGACATTATAGTCCGTTCTAACTTAACCATTATTGTTGCAAATAAGAAGTATCGGAGCTTGCCTGCGTTTTTCAAAGCGAATAATATTCACCTAATTTCTTCTCTTCCTTGTTACACTTTAGATAATGTAGATAAACAAAGAGGAGATGGTGTTTTTACGGACTCACTAGAAGCGCTGAAAATGCTGAATGAAGTGGGGTATGGGGTTGAAAATTCCGGACTTCAATTAGATTTAGTTTTTAACCCAGGAGGAGCATCTTTACCCGGTAATCAACATAGCTTAGAGGTTGACTATAAAAGAGAATTACAACAAAATTTCGGAATCATATTTAATCAGCTATTTACGATCACAAACCTACCGATAAGTCGGTTTTTAGATTTTCTGGTTGCGAGTGAGCGATTTGAAGAATACATGGATAAACTAATAACCTCATTCAATCCTTATACCATCGAAAATTTGATGTGCCGTAATACCATTTCAGTAAGCTGGGATGGTCATCTGTATGATTGCGACTTTAATCAAATGTTGCAGCTGAAAACAGCTTCATCGGTTCAGCATATAGCAGACTTTAATCTTGAGGAGCTGAGGAATAGAGAGGTCGTAATTTCACAGCATTGTTATGGGTGCACCGCTGGTGCAGGTTCTAGTTGCCAAGGAACAGTGGCTTAGTTGTTCTTCATTCTTATTGTTGGATGAATTAATATTAAGATAGATGAGAATTAAACCTTTTACTGAGTAACTAGTCAAAATCGCATGGGTAAAAAATACTTGAGTATATTTTTGAGTTTTTGGCTGTTACTATTTATACACTTAACGCTAAATGCACAAAAGATGGATACTTCTTTTAATTCTGGAACCATCCAATTACAAATTCATCCCATTCTTAATAATCAACCATTGGTTTTAGGTCAAAAGGTTTTTGTTTCTCATTCTAAATGATAGTGTACAAATTGATCGTTTACGCTTTTATCTTTCGGTTATGTCTTTCTCTAACGCATCTAATAACCAAGAAAAAATTGAATAACAGTTCTTTTTAATAGACTTAGAATATCCAACTTCATTAAGACGTCAGTTGCCTCTAAAAACAATTTGCCAGTGGGATAGTATTCATTTTATAGTTGGAGTAGATAGCGCTACACAATTAAAAGGTGCTCAAGACGGAGATTTAGACCCAATGCATGGTATGTACTGGTCGTGGCGCAGTGGTTATATTAATTTTAAATGCGAAGGTGTTTCATCTAGCTGTCCGATTAGAAACAATGCTTTTATGTTTCATATCGGATGGTTTCAAGCAGTAAATAGCTTTTAAGTCTACTTAATTAAAGACTTTATGCTTTAGACAAAAAAAGGCTCTGAGAAATATTTTCCAGAGCCTTTTAGTTTTAGGTCGAAAGCAGTTGAGTGAACTATAGTCTAGTAACAGTATTCATTCTTTTCAATCAACTTAATAGCAATTCTTTGTCTAGCTTCTTTAGAATTGAAAGGAGCATGTTTTGTGAATCGTTTTAATCCCATTAGCATCATTCTCATTTCATCACCTTCTGCGAAAGCGTTCAAAGCGTCTTTACCTGCTTTGTTAACAGTATCGCAGGCATCGTATATAAGAACGCGCATCATATCTAATTGTTCTTGGCAATCTGCCTCACCTTTAAGACCAACCATTTTCTCAACTCTTAACAAAGTTGATTCCGTGATGTAAACCATATTGATCATGTCCGCAATGTTCATTACAATCTCTTGCTCTTTGGCCATTTTTTCACCAATTTTTTGAGCAGCGGAACCAGCAATCATCAATACAGATTTCTTTAAGTTAGCAACATATCCTTTTTCGGCAGCAAAAAGTGATTCATCTTGAGCACCAAAATCAGGAATACCCATCAATTCGTTTCCAACAGCCATCGCTGGTCCCATTAAATCTAATTCACCTTTCATTGCTTTTTTCAGAATCATAGAAACCGTTAACATTCTATTAATTTCGTTTGTTCCTTCAAATATTTTATTTATTCGGGCATCTCTATAGGCTCTTTCAATATGTGTTTCAGCACTGTAACCCATTCCACCATGAATTTGAACTCCTTCGTCCACCACGTAGTCCAATGTGTCAGAACCATAAACTTTTAGAATAGCACATTCAGGTGCAAATTGTTCGATACCTTTCAAAGTAGCTTTCTCTTTCGACATGCCTCCGTCAATCAGGGTTTGAATAGCGTCGTCTATATTTTGAGATGCTCTATAAACAGCACTTTCCGTAGCAAATGTTCTCACGCATTGTTCTGCTAATTTATGACGAATAGCACCATATTTAGAAATTGACCTACCAAATTGCTCTCTTTCGTTTGCGTAGTTTACGCTATCGGTTATTGCGGCTTTACATCCACCCATTACACCTCCACCTAATTTAGCTCGACCAATGTTTAATATGTTTACGGCAATTTTGAACCCATTTCCTCTATCAGAGAGCATGTTTTCAGCTGGCACTTTTACATTGTTGTAAAATACTTGTCGAGTAGAGGAACCTTTAATTCCCATTTTCTTTTCTTCGGGGTTTAAAGTGATACCTTCCAAGTCTGCCTCAACTAAAAATGCTGTAAGATTTTCATCGTCTCCAATTCTAGCAAAAACGGTATGTAAATTAGCGAAGCCGGCGTTAGTAATCCACATTTTTTGTCCCGTTAATTCATAATATGATCCATCAGCAGATAGAGTAGCAGTGGTTCTTCCTGAGTTTGCATCAGAACCTGAGCTTGGCTCAGTTAAACAATAGGAAGCTTTCCATTCTCCAGTAGCTAATTTTGGAATGTATTTTGCTTTTTGTTCCTCCGTGCCATAATATAAAAGAGGTAATGTACCGATTCCGGTATGCGCTCCATAGGCAACGGAAAATGAATAACCAGCGCCTAACGCCTCAGTTGCAAGCATAGAAGTTTTAAAATCCATTCCCATCCCTCCTAATTCTTCTGGAACAGACATGCCTAGGAGACCTAACTGTCCCGCTTTGTCCATAATACTTGGCATTAGACTAGCATCTTCAGCTTTGTCAATTGCTTCTAAATGCGGATGTACTTCAGCCGCAAGAAAATCGTTACACATTTGTGCAATCATTTTTTGCTCTTCATTCCATTCTTCTGGAATAAAAATATCGTTAGCAGCTGTTTCGGTGATTAGAAATTCAGCTCCTCTTATAGTTTTCTTTTCTGACATGATTATATATTTTATAGTATGTTAATTATTTTAAAAATTCAAAAATTCCACAAGCACCTTGTCCTGTTCCGACGCACATTGTGACTGCGCCGTATTTTTGGTTTCTTCTTCTCATTTCATTGAATAATTGAACGGATAATTTGGCTCCTGTGCACCCAAGCGGATGACCCATTGCAATTGCTCCTCCATTTACGTTAACAATGTCTGGATTTAATTCTAATTCATTGATTACTGCAATCGATTGCGAAGCGAACGCCTCATTTAGTTCAATTTGTTCTAAGTCTTCTAATTTCAATCCCGCTTGTTTTAAAGCTTTTGGAATAGCATATTTTGGGCCCATTCCCATAATTCTTGGTTCTAATGCAGCTACACTGAATGAAACTAATCGAGCAATTGGTTCTAGACCTAACTCTTTTACCATTTCTTCACTCATTACCATAACAAATGCGGCTCCATCAGATGTTTGCGATGAGTTGGCTGCAGTAACAGACCCTCCTTGTGCAAATACGGGCCTTAATTTTGCTAATCCTTCTAATGTTGATCCTGCTCTAGGTCCTTCGTCAGTATCTGCAGTAAAACTTCTTTCTTGCCGCTTCTCATTTTCATCTAGGTACACTTCATTTACCGTAATTGGAACGATATCATCTTTAAATCTACCACTTGAAATAGCGTCTAAAGCTTTATCATGAGAGTTTAGGGCAAATTTATCTTGATCTTCTCTAGATACTTTGTACTCCTTTGCAACTGCTTCTGCTGTTAATCCCATTCCCCAGTACCAGTCAGGATTTTCTTTTCCAACTTGGGCATTTGGGACTAATCTCCATCCACCAAAAGGAATTGGAGTCATTGTTTCAACCCCACCTGCTATAATACAATCTGCTGCTCCTGATTGAATTTGCCAAGAAGCTAATGCGATAGTTTGCAGTCCAGAAGAACAATAACGGTTAACCGTCATTCCAGGCACTTTTTCAGTGTCTAATCCCATTAATGAGACCATTCTACCAATGTTTAAACCTTGTTCTGCCTCTGGTGTTGCATTTCCTACAATAACATCATCAATCCTATTGTGATCTAGTTGTGGAAAATCTTTTAATAAATGTCTGATTACATCTGCTGATAAATCATCGGCACGCATTGTTTTAAACATCCCTCTAGGCGCTTTACCAACTGCTGATCTGTAACCTCCTACTATATATGCTGTTTTCATGTTTTTTATTGTATTAAGTTAGATGATTTAGTTTCTTAAGATTTTTCCTGTTTGCAATAAACTTTGTAATCTTTCTAGCGTTTTCTTTTCTGAACATAGTTCTAAGAATGCTCTTCTTTCTAAATCGAGTAAATACTGCTCAGATACGTCTGTTGGAGCACTTAAATCTCCACCACATAGAACGTATCCTAATTTCTCAGAAATCACTTTGTCGTGCTCAGACATATAGTTTCCGCTCCACATAGAGTGGGCCCCTACATAAACAATTCCCATTCCTTCGTTTCCAACAACTCTAATGTCTTTCACTTTTGCTGGTTGCTGGTAACCTTTGTTAGCCATATCCAAACAAACTGCTTTGGCATAAGCTAGCTGGTGCGCTCTAGAAACGACAACTTCATCAGTTCCTTCTCTTAAATACCCCAATTCAAAAGCTTCATATGCTGAAGTTGCAACTTTTGCTTGTCCAACCGTTAAGAACTTATTTCGTAAAGCATTTGTTCTAATATCTCCTTCTTTCATTTCTTGAGAGAATCGTTTAGCGAATTCCTTGGTTCCACCTCCGCCTGGTATTAAACCTACTCCCATTTCAACTAAACCGATATATGATTCAGCATTTGCTATTACTTTATCTGCATGAAGACAAAGTTCGCAACCACCACCTAATGTCAATCCATGAGGAGCTACTATTACTGGTATAGAAGAATGTCGTAAGCGCATTGTAGTGTTTTGAAAGGCTCTAATTGCAAAATCCAATTCATCATATTCTTGTTCAACAGCCATCATAAATATCATAGCGACATTTGCTCCTGCAGAAAAGTTTTCACCTTCATTCGAAAGAATAACACCTTTATATGCTTCTTCTTGTTCAGCCATATCAATGGCTTTATTTATTGCTTGTAAAGTTCCTCCACCAATTGTATTCATTTTAGAATGGAACTCTACATTTAAGATGCCATCTCCTAAGTGAATGATTGAAGCATCAGCATTGTTCCATACCGTGTTTGTTTCTTTTATGTTGGCTAGAGAAACTAAATCTTCCGTTCCAGGAATAACTTTATATTTTTTAGTAGCTACATCGTAAAACTGACGAACGCCGTTTTCTAATTTGTAGAAAGATGTCACACCATCTGCAACCATATCATAAACAAATTGAGCAGGTTTCTTTCCTAACTCTTCCATTGTTTTTAATACTTTTTCGAATCCGATAGCATCCCATGTTTCGAATGGTCCCATTTCCCAAGCAAAACCAGCTCTTAAAGCATCGTCTATCTTGTAAAGTTCATCTGAGATCTCAGGAATACGGTTTGTAACGTATTGGAACACTCCACAGAAAACGCTTCTATAAAAGTCACCTGCCTTATCTTTTCCGGAGAAAAGTATTTTGGTTCTCTTCTTTAAATCTTCTTCCATTTTAGCAGCCGCTAATGTTGCAAATTTCACTTTACTTTTTGGACCGTATTCTAATGTTTTAAGATCGAGCTCAAGAATTGTTTTCTTTCCGTTTTCATCTTTAGCCTTTTTGTAAAAACCTTGTTTTGATTTACTTCCTAACCAACCGTTTTCTACCATTTTAGAAACGAAATCAGGTATAGTGAATACATCATTTCGTTCATCTTCAGGACAATTATCCTTTACTCCGTTAGCGACGTGCACCAGTGTATCTAAACCAACAACATCACAAGTTCGGAAAGTTGCTGATTTTGGTCGTCCCATTACTGGTCCAGTTAACTTGTCTATTTCTCCGACTGTTAAATCCATTTCTTTTACAGTGTGAAATAAATCCTGAATTGCGTAAACCCCAACCCGGTTTGCAATAAATGCAGGTGTATCTTTACATAGTACTGTCGTTTTTCCTAAAATTTTTGAACCATAGTCCATTAAGAAATCCACAACACTTTGTTTCGTCTCCGGAGTTGGGATTATCTCCAATAACTTTAAATAACGTGGAGGGTTAAAAAAGTGAGATCCACAAAAGTGCTGTTTAAAATCATCGCTTCTTCCTTCTAACATAGTATGAATTGGAATACCTGAAGTGTTTGAAGTTATCAAAGTTCCTGGTTTTCTATACTTCTCAACATTTTCAAAAACAATTTTTTTAATATCTAGACGTTCAACAACTACCTCAATGATCCAATCGCAATCTGCAATTTTATTCATGTCATCTGTCATGTTTCCCGTTTCAATTCTATTGGCAATGCTTTTGCTATAAATAGGAGAGGGCTTAGATTTTAATGAAGCTTTTAAAGCATCATTAACTAATTTATTTCTTGCAGCTTTTTTATCTGTTTCTTCAGCCTCTTTTGGCACAATGTCTAATAAAAGAACACTGCATCCTACATTGGCAAAATGACAAGCAATAGCTGATCCCATTACTCCGGATCCTAAAACTGCTACTTTTCTGATGTTTGTTTTCATTCTTTATATATTTTAAAATATGTTATTCTTATCTATAATTTGATTTACCTTATTTAAGGTATTAAAGCATTGTTCCAATTCTTTATCTGGAATTTCCTGTCTAATTTTTTTATTGAACTGCATTACAATATTTGTTGCTTGTTTTCTTAGTTTTTTTCCTTCTTTTGTTAAAAATAAGCGAACCATTCTCTTGTCATCTTTATCCGCTTTCTTCTCAATTACACCATTATCTTCTAATGTTTTAATCATTCTAGTGAGACTTCTCGGCTCCATACCCATTTTAGGGGCCAATTTTGTTGAAGGAGTTCCTTCTTTCTCTATGTTTAGGATTGTAATAGCAATTGCCATTGAACCACCAAACTTAGATGCTTGCATATTGTACATTCTAGAAATGTTATACCACGCCCATCTTATATGAAAGTCTATGGTGTCTTCTGGCTTCATTTGACCCTTATTTAATTCCATTTTTTCGCTCACGAATAGCGAATGTAATTAAAATTTGTTATGCAAGCATACTAAAATTAAAAAAAGTTATGCAAGCATACTATATCTAGTCAGTTTGTTCCAGATAATAAGTATTATTTCACGAATAATAAAGAAAAAAGAGATCTGTGCTTATTCAATATATATTTGAGATGCTAATATATTATGAAGATTACATTGTGAGTACATTAGTAGTATGGAGCCAGAAACCATTGAAAACGGGGCGTATCTGAAAAGCCTTATGAGTAAGAAGAATTAAATGTATGATGTTATGGGAAAGTCAACAATGAGACCTCCAAATGGTCCAAGTACAACAGGTAATCCTTCAGGTGGAGGCAGAGGGAACAATCCTTCGGGAACTAAGGGGAAGTAGAACTTATTAAGGGGGACAGTAAATCTGTTCTCTTTAAGTTTGTACCAGTTAACTATTCTTTATTGTCTATAATTCCTCCAGTTAACCTAATAAGATTAGTATTAGATTCTTGAATATTATAAATGGCTTCAAATAAAGCAGTTCCTGTTTGCAGGTAAACCATTTCTATATTACGTAAATCAAACGAATTAATTATCCCAGAATTTTTTCGTAGTTGAGCGATTTCGAAACTCCTTTTGGCAACAGCAAACGACTTTAGGTTTACCTCAAAAATTGCTATACGCGTATTGTAAATTTCATAATGATTTGCTAATTCCTGCGTTAACTGATGCTTCAATTTAGCCATATTAAGGCTTGCAATATCATCTTGAATTTTTACGGCTTGAATAGCACGTTTGACTTTTCCTCCATCAAATATTTTAAACCCTACAGTGAAATTTGCAAAATAGTTAATATTGGCACTGTTTGAAACGTTTGCACCCGGCATCGGAAAATCGTTAATTTGAAGTCTACTGGTATTGTAACTTGCGCCGGAATTGAATGAAATTACCGGATACATAGAGGATTTAGCTAATGTAATATCCTGTTTAACAATTTCCATATTTACCACTTGGTTTTTTACGTTTGTGTTGTTGCCAAGCATTTTTGATTCCAAGTCCTCATAATTGTACATAATGTTTTCCGGCATTAATTTATCGGTTAACGACCAAACCAAATTAATATCAGCACCTAGAAATAGATTTAAGTTTTTGATTGAATTTCTATAGGCTAATTCTTGCATAATTACAGCAGATGAATCGGATAAATAAGCAGATTCAAATTGTAATTGATCCACACTTGTCGCAAAACCCATTTCTCCTTTTTCCTTTTCATGCAAGTACTTATCTCTTGAAAGTTTTAATACATTTTTAAGAAGGTCCATCTTTTCTTTTTGAAGATTGGTGCTGTAATAGGCAAGTATAATGCCTTGAATGGTGTTCTCAATAACCAATGTCGCATTGCCTTCGCTTTGTACTTCAAGGTTATTCAGTTTTATTTTATTTGCTTTGACTCTGAACCCATTAAATAGCACCCAGTTTAAATTGGCGGCACCTTGAATAGAATTTTGGAAAATTAGTTCCTGCACGATAGAAAGGGGGTTGTTGCTTTGATCTGAAATGCTATTTCCTTGTTGAAAATTAATATCAACATTTGGGTATCTTCCCGCTTGACCCCATGTGTTTTGTAATTTATTTATTTCAACGTTTTTTGCAGAAATTTGAATGTCAAAATTTTGCTTTAATCCAATTTGTATTGCATCTGAAAGTGATAAAGAATCCTGTGCAACGCTAATATTACCGACCGAACAAATAACCAATATAAGTAAGAAGTATGTTTTTAAAATTCGCATTATAATTGATTTAAATATCTTCTCTTTTTAATTGGTCGTTGGAATAATCTAGGCTCCCCATTTCAGTAACTCTTTTTAAATGTTTCGTAACAGGTTCCACTTCAATTCTAGAAGGTGCAGATGGACCTCCTCTCCAAAACCACCATCTTGCTCTTCTAATGTCTGCAAAATACCTAAGTAGAGGAGGGAAGAAGAAAAGTAAAATTAACGTTCCAAATAAAACACCATAAGCAACCGAAATTGCCATTGGGATTAAAAATTGCGCTTGGAAGCTTGTTTCTAGATATATTAAAGGAAATAATCCTGCAACCGTAGTAAGTGAAGTTAGAACAATAGCTCTAAATCTGGACTTTCCGGCTGCAATTCCTGCATCTTTTGGATTCATACCTTTTTTCAAATTCCTGTTGTACTGATCCAACATTACAACCGCATCATTTACTAATATTCCCACCAATGCAATTATACCCCAAAAGCTAAACATCGAAAACGGAATACCAACAATTCCATGTCCTAATATGGCACTTACTACCCCTATTGGAATAACCATCATGATTAATCTAGCTTGATAGAAAGATGAAAAATTAAGCGAAAGAATGACTAATATTAAAAAAACACCTAGCGTAAATGCAATCATTAATCTACCAGCAGAATCAGCAGCTTTTTCTGCTTGCCCTTTTATTTTATAGTCTACTTTAGGGAAGTATTCATGGATGCGATCCAAGTATTCTCTTTTTATATCAGCATTTATAGCAGAAGATAATTCACCGTTATAAAGACTTCCGAATACTCTAACCTCTTGTTTCCCGTTTATATGGCGAATAGATACCTTTCCTCTTTTAATTTCATAATCTGCTAAATCGTTTAGTGCAAATTCTTGACCATTGGCTATTTTAATCTTTAAGTTTTCTAAGTCACCTATGGAGTTTCTATCTTCTAAAGGATACCTAGTCCAGAGTTTCACTTCATCCCTTCCAATAATAACCCGCTGGATTTCTTGGCCAAAGAATCCTTGTCTAATTTGCGTTAAAATTGCAGATTCGTTTAAACCGAGCATAAATGCTTTAGATTTTAACGTTAAATGTATTTCTCTTAATCCAAGGCCGGCATTGTCATTAATGTCTTTCACCTCTGGAAGCGCCTTTATGTTTCCCAACAACCATTTTGTAGCTAAATTTAATTGCACGCCATCTTCACTTTGAAGTGATAATGAAATGTCTTTTCCAAAAGGAGTTTCACCACCAATTGAGAACTTTTCCAATTTGGCCAATGAGTCTTTATTAATCTTTTCTTTTAGTGTCGCAGAAATTTCAAGTGTTGAGATAAAGTCATTTTCTTTAATTGAGACTCTAATGTTTCCACAATGACTTCCGCGTTCTCCAATCCTTTCAGTAGAACCTAGGTTAAGTGAATTGTATGTGATGATTGTATCTCCATACGTATCTATTAATTCAATACCATAATTAGAAACAATACTATCTAGATACCACAGGAATTCTTCGGTTTGATCTTCTCTATCCCCTGGTTTGAAAGCTATGTCAATTCCAACATTATCAAATGGAATATTTGGGTAAAATGCTGTTTTAATTGTTCCAAAAACGGTGAGTGCTATGATTACAACAATAAAAATCATTGGTCCGAAAACAGTTACTCTATACCATTTGGTTAGGCGAGTTACTAATTTTTCATAACCATTCCTGAGCTTAACGATGCCATTATTAATTTTCGTTCTAATCCTTCTATACCCCTTGTTTGTGCTTGCCTCTAGCGTGTGTTTATGAGAAAGGTGAGCGGGTAATATTAAAAATGCTTCAACCAATGAAAATATTAAACAACCTATAACACTAAACGCCATTTCTTCCATCATTGCCATGTCGCCGCCAACAAATAGCAGAAATCCAAAGGCAACAATTGTAGTTAAAACGGATGTAAATACAGAGGAAAGTACTTCCATTGTTCCATCTAGCGCTGCGCGCATGGGAGATTTTCCTCGTTCAAAGTGTGCGTAAATATTTTCAGCAATAACAATTCCGTCATCAACCAGAATCCCAACAACCAATATCATCCCAAATAATGAAATCATATTTATTGTCATTCCATAGAGAGCTCCTAGTGCAAACATCCCAATCATGGAAAACGGAATGCCAAAAGCAACCCAAAGTGACAACCTCAGACTAAGGAAAAATCCTAAGACGATACAAACGAGAATTAGTCCTAAAAACAAGTTTGAGGTGAGCATATCAATTCTTTGATCCAGCATATCGCTGAACATAAAGAGTGTCTGCATTTCAAATCCATTTCCTTCAGCGTTAAATTTAGACACATACCCTTTTATATAATCCGATATACTCTTGATGTCCTCACTTCCTAGTTTTTTAATTACGAATGTAATACTACGCTCCCCATTTACGTAGGCTTTAAGAGGGATGTCAGAGAACTCAAAATTAACATCTGCTATATCTTTTAATCGAATTAGCTGTCCATCGGGTAATGCGCGAATAATGTATTCTTTAATTATATCTGGATCCGTAGATTTACTCATTGAACGGATATATAGTTCTTCTTTATTTGATTTTATTGAGCCTCCTGAAACATCCAAGTTACTGGACCGCACTACACTTGATATTTGCTCGAATGTAATCCCATATCGTAATAAATCGTTTTCTCTTATATCGATTGCGATAATTTGAGGTGGGTATCCAATAACTTCCAGTTGGGAAAGCTTTTTGGAAGAAAGCATGTCCTGTTCAATCTTATCTGCAACTATTTTCAGTTGTTCCAAGTCATCTGGACCATGCAGGGAAACAAAACCAACGGTACCGCCTAAGCTACCCATTCCTCTCGCCTTTTGTCCATAAACAATGGGGCGTTCTGCACCAGCGGGCATTGAGTTAATTCCATCTACAGCATTTTTCACATCCTGTAAAAGTTCATTTAAGTTAGTGCCTTCAAAAGCTTCTATGTTTATATTTGATAAATTTTCCGATGAAGTGGAAGATGTTTCCTTAATGCCTTCTAATCCCACTAAAGCCTCCTCAATACGTGTTGTTATTCCTTCCTCAATTTCTTCAGCGGATGCACCAGGATAGGCCACATTTACATAAATTCTATTCGGTTCCATTTCAGGAAAGAAGGATCTGTGCATTGTAAATAAACTCAATATGCCCGCCATCGCAGTAATAATCAGAATAGCATTTGACCAAATGGGGTACTTTATGAAAAAGGCAATAAATTTCCGCATCGTTCTACTTTCTAATTACAACTTTATCACCTTCATTAATATTGACAACCGATTCGATAACAACATTAGAATTATTTGGGATTCCTGAAACTGTAACTGTATTTTCTTTAGAGTCAATTACGTTGACCTTTACTGATGTTAAAGCACTGTCTTTTGCAATAATGTAAACTTCATTCGCGCTGATTAATGCCTTTCTAGGTATTTCAACAACATTATCAAAACCATGTCCAACAATATTTGCATCCAAATACATTCCGTTGTATAGACCATCTGTTTCACTTATAATGTTGACAAAAACCGGAACCGTTTGGGTTTGCTGATTTATATAATCTCCAATACGAATAACTTTTCCCTCAAAAGATTTATGATTATTGTCTATAAGCGATACGGTAGATCCTAGCGCTAATTGATTAATTTTTTCGGTTGCGATTGGAATTTCAATTTCCATTGTATTATCTCTGATAATACTCAATACCGGTGAACCAGGATTAACAATGGCGCCAACATCCGTAAAAGCATCAATAATACTCCCGTCAAATGGTGCAGAAACAGAATATTTTCTTAACCGTTCTTCATCACTTTTTATTTGGTAATACTCGGTAAGTATTTTTCTGGAGATAACAAAATTCTTTTCTTTTAACGAAGTAAAACTTGGTAAAAAAGAGATCGGTTCATTCACCTTCATTTCTTTGTAAAATTTGTTCCATGCATTGAATCTATCTGGGAAATCAATCTTTATGTCGGGCAATATGCTTGTTAACAAGGCCAAAAATCCACTTTTCCTCGCTTTTAAAGCCAATTTTGCGTCGGAACTATTTAAAATAAACAAGGATTGCCCTTTCTTAAAATGGATTCCCTTTTTCAAACTGATAGCTGCCATTATTTTACCCTGAACTTCTGCTGAAACATTGATTGAAGATGTTGATACAACTCTTCCATGCCCTTTTATAGAGGAAGGTACACTGTCGTTTAAAATAAGTGATGCTGCGACACTTTTAAATTGCACAGAGTCATGGATATTATCATCTGACTTTTTTCTGTCAGCTCTGATTTCTTCAGCATTGGCTTCTCCGTAGCTAATTCCATTACTTTCTCCTATCCTATATAGCATAGACATGAAGATGAGTAAAATGATGGAAGAGACGATTATTAAAACTTGTCTTACTTTCATGTGTAATAATTTGTGGGACAAATTTAACTGTCAGATTGATAGGTAAAAAGGAAATACGGATAAAAGGTTAAAACAAAGTTTTTAAGGAGTTTTAATTAATTAAGAGAGAAGTATGTATAACTTTTAAAACCTCAGGTGATTGTACCTCGCTTCCTATTTATATTCGTTTAATGCGTTATCTGAGTTTACTTCTATCATTATTGATTCCAGCGTTCTTTTTTGGACAGATCGTAACAATATCTCATAATTCAGGTAAATACGATGGATCAATTTCAGTAGATATAGCAGGTGATTTTACAAAAGCATATTATTCTATTGATGGAAGTAAGCCATCGAAACGTTTTTCGAAACCAATAGAAATTTCTAAAAGTACGTTTGTGCAAATAAAACCTGTTTTTGCTGGAGATTCAATTGATACGCTTATTTCAAGAACTTACATTTTAAACTTTGAAACAAAACTTCCAATACTGTCAATCGGTGTTGATGAAGACTACTTTTGGGATAAGGAAAAGGGCATATATGTTTTAGGCGCACACGCCTATAAAGACACCACGGGTCATTGGTCTAACGCAAATTATCAAAAAAAATGGGAGAGACCAATTCATATAATTTATTTGGATACAAATAACCAAGAAGGGTTTAATCAAAAATGTGGAATTAAAATATTTGGTGAATCTACTCGGAGACAACCAGATAAATCAATGAAAATAATAGCTCGTAGTGAATACGGAACCAGCCGGTTCCAGCACCGTATATTTCCGCAAAAAGATATCGCAGCGTTTAAACAATTAGTTATACGGACTTCTGGGAATGACTACAAGGGTTCTCGTTTTAAAGATGTTTTAAATGCATATTTAGCAAGAAACATGGGTCTAGACTATATGGCATACCAACCTATCCAATTGTTTATAAATGGACAATATTGGGGTTTGTATAACCTTCGTGAAAAAGTTAACGAGCATTACTTATTCGAAAATCATGGAGCCAATAGGGATAGCTCAAGTATTATTATGGGCAGATGGGTTAGACAGCATGGAAGTAGTTCTGATTATTTGAAAATGTATAATTGGTTTATGCGTTTAGATACAATGGACAACGAGGCTTATGAAAAAGCTAAAACATTTTTAGATATTCGAAACTACATTAACTATCGTGTTTTTCAGATTTACTTAAACAATACAGACTCTAGAGGTAATATACGGTATTGGAACGCTAAAGATTTAGACGGAAAATTTCGAATGATTTTATACGATACTGATTTGAGTTTCGGAACAGCTTCTCGAAAATATTTAGAGAAGTGTTTAAGCTCTAAACGAACGGATTGGTTCAATCCCGAATGGAGTACTTTCTATTTGCGTAAGTTAATGCAGAACGAAGCGTTTAAGAATGATTTCATTAATCAGATGGCGCATTTAATGAATACCGCAATTCACAGAGATACCATAATTGCTGCTGTGGATAAATTAGAGGGGATTTATAAGGATGAATTGCCTAGGGATGGAAAGTTGCTTGCTAGCCATTTGAAAAGAGTTCCTTTATCTGAAGAGGAGTGGTTAGACAAAGTTGCTCATTTTAGAATGTATGCAAAATTGAGACATCGTCATTTAAGACCTGAAATGGTTAAGCTGTTAGCTCCAAAAGGGATGTACACTTTAAAAATAGCAGGAGACACAGGTAGTATAGTTGTTAACGAAAATTACCCGATAAAACTGCCATTTGAAGGAATATATTATAAGGGCATACCTTTACCGATTAAAGCTTTAGAAAATGAAGGGTGGCAGTTTATAAAATGGAGTGATGGTGATACTTCTCAAGTAAAGCTAATACACAATTTGGAGGACACGCTTTTGGTTTATCCAATATATGAAAGAATTGAAAGTGAGATAGTTATTAAAAGTAGCATTGAAAATGTAGAAAAAGAAGCGACAAATAATTCAGGCAATGCATGGATGTTGTTGATTGGGTATGCCTTGCTAGTCTTGGGATTCTTACTTCTGTTAGTTTACGTGGCATTAAAAATTACAAAGAGATAAAGCTATTGTTTAATAAACTGAAATGTTCTCATAGAAGAAGTGCTGACAATTCTAACAGAATATATCCCGTTTGAAAAACGCCCCAAGTCAATGGTATGGTTTAAATTGTTTTCTATTTCAATTTTTTCTCTATAAATAGTTTTCCCTATCCCATCCAATATACTAAGTTCTAAAACCCCATAATAGTTTGGGCTATTTCCTGTTATTTGTAAAAAATTAGCAGCGGGATTGGGGTAAAGTGCCAAGCTGGTTAAATCAATTTCAGCGATGTTTAGCAAGTTGTATTCAAATGGGTTCGAAGTAAATGTACAGCCATATTGATTTGTTGTTGCTACTTCATAAATTCCATTGGAAGTAGGTGTGTAGGTTTGATTTGTTGCACCCGAAATTTGTATGCCGTCTAAAAACCACATATAACCGTTTCCACTCGTACTTTCTAAGGTAAAATTATTTAGAGAGATTCCAGGACGAATAGGAGTGAAAGCTTTTATAGTTGTCACTGAGTCGATAACAACATCATTTATGTCTATAGCAACATATGCCGCTGTATCGCCTTCAATGTTGAACCGTACATATTGATTGGCGTAAATTTCAGTATCGATATTTGGTGAATTGCTGTTTGTGTTAAAATCAAGTGCAGATGCGCCGGCTCCTCCAGATATAATGTATTTAACTCCATTTAGTTCACCTCTTTGGTAGCAATGTGAATGTCCATTTAGAACAAAATCTACATTGTATTGCTCAAAATACGGTACCAAGTCTGTTCTCATATCTTCGTTTCCTTGGTATAGATAATAAGTGGTAAATGGAATGTAATAATCAGCGCTCCATGCGTTTGTCCATGGTGGTTGATGAAAAAACATAAAGAGCCATTGCCTATCGTTACATTGCAATTCTTCAAGCATCCAATTGTGTTGATCTGAGCCAATGGAGTAGTCTATATTCGCATCCAAACATATAAATTTTCCATTTCCCCAAGTGAAAGAATAGTATCTTTCAGATTGAGTAGGATTGTTTGTCGGAAGATAAAAAGCGTCTAAGTAAGTTGCTGCATTATCAGCATAGGTGTCATGATTCCCAATACAAGTATATTGACAGGCGTTTTTTATCAAATTTGCATAGGGTCCAAAGAATACACCATCATAATCATCTCCCACACCTTGGTCAATATCTCCTGCTACAATTCCGAATTCAGTGCTATCTCCGATCATAAGGGCAGCAATATCGTTTTGAACAGTATTGTTATACCCACAATCTCCATAATGTAGAAAAGTCATTTTTGTAGAAGCATCTGTTTTAGCGGTATAAAAGAAATCTAACGCGGATGTAAATCCTCCGTCTGTGCTTGTTTGATAGTAGTATTTAGTGTTTGGAGTAAGTCCAGAAATGTCAAAATAATGTTTTTGAGTTGCGCCGGATTCAGATAAGGTGTTACTTAGATTAAACGCATCAGTACCCCATTCTATGGTTCCTGTGCTTAGGGATGAAGTTCGCCAAGCTATGGTTACTCCCGTTTCTGTTGGTCGTTGGACAAAATTATAACGGTCAACTACTTGGGAATAACTTATATTAGGGCTAAGTAGTATGAGGAAGATTAGAGAACGCATTCTAAATTTTTTACAAATATATTTAAGTGACGTGGTAATTGTGTAGATAAAATATATAAATCTCCCCTAATTGTTTTTTAAGGTGCTTTTTCTAAAAGTTATTTCCAAAGGTTCAGAATTTAAGGTACAGCCTATTTCATTGATAACTTGAACCTCGTATTTCCCTTCTTGATTTGTGTTGTATTTAATGTCGTTTCCATTTTCTATAGCAATACCATCTAAAAACCATTGGTGTTTTCCATTCAAATTACATTTTAATTCATTTCCTAATTGCGTTATGTGGGGAGTCTCAGCAGTTGCTACTTTAACGGTTTTCACCACATCAATTACTTTACCTTCAATGTCAATTGCATTGTAAATAACCGTATCACCTTTTACATCAAATCGAACGTATTGATTTTTGTATATTTCAGTATCAATATTTGGCGATTTACTATGCCTTTTCTTGTCTAGCCTTGAAGCTCCTGCACCTCCAGAGATAATGTATTTCACGCCATTTAACTCTCCTCTTTGATAGCAATGGGAATGTCCGTTTAAGACAAAATCGACTTTGTATTTTTCAAACAATGGGACTAAGGAAGTCCGCATATCAACGTTTCCTTTGTATCTAAAATACTCCAAAAATGGAATATTGTAATCGGGGCTCCATGCATTTGTCCATGGTGGGTGGTGAAAAAAGGTAAATAACCATTGTTTGTCGTTACATTTTAATTCACCAACTAGCCAGTTATATTGATCTGTTCCTTCTGTATATGGAATGTTTGAATCAAGGCAAATAAATTTTGCGTTTCCCCAGATGTATGAATAATACCTTTCAGAATTTTGCGGATTATTTGATGGCAAATAAAATTCATCTAAATAAGTCGCTGCATCATCAGCATAAGTATCATGATTCCCGATACATGTATAATGGCAACTGTTTTTTAATAAGTCTTTATATACACCAAAATAAATTTCATCGTAATTGTTTCCTTTGTTTTGGTCTACATCTCCGGCTACAATAGCAAAATCTGTTGTTTCAGCTTCCATAAGTCTGGCTATGTCGCGTTGGATAGTATTATTATATCCACAGTCTCCATAGTGTAAAAAAGAAAAGTGGTTTCGACTGTTCTGTTTTGCCGTATAGAAGTATTCAATTTCTGATAAAAAGACATTCTCGGTTTTTGTCTGGTAATAATATTTGGAATTAGCTTTTAAGCCTTTTATTTCAAAAACATGTTTTCGGGTAGAATTTAGCGAAACAATAGAATCTATCAAGTTAAGTGAGTCGGTTCCCCATTTTACAAAAGATATACCAGGCACTGCCGTTCTCCAAGCTATTGTAACAGACTTTAGATCAGGTTTTTGAATATAGTTATACCTTTCTTTTACTTGTCCTAAAATAAGAAATGGAACAAAAATAAATATGAATAATAATTTTGCCATTAAGCATCAATTACTCCGCTTCCAAGTAGCTCGTTATTATCATACCAAGCTACAAATTGACCAGGTGTAATTCCACGTTGCATTTCTGTAAAAAGTATAAACAAACCTTCTTCCTTTTTATAAAGAGTTAATTCCTGTAATTCCTGTCGGTATCGAATTCGTCCCATATAAGTTCTTGTGTCACCTATTGCCATTGTAAGGTCGGGTCTAACCCAATGAATTTCTTCATTTTTTACAAATAACCCTTTCCGGTACAATCCTTTGTGATTTGTTCCTTGACCGGTATAAACAATATTTTTGGTGGTGTCTACACCAATTACAAATAGTGCTTCAGGGGTTCCTCCAACTTGCAGTCCCTTTCGCTGTCCCACAGTGAAATAATGCGCACCTTGATGCGTTCCGACAACTTTACCTATTTGAGGTTCCAGAGAAAAGGGCTTAACGCTTGTTTTTAGTTCATTATCTGGATAGATAAAACCGGTATACTCATTTTCAACTTCTAAAATATTTCCTTCTTTTGGTTTTAACTGTTGCTGTAAAAATACAGGTAGCTTAACTTTTCCAATGAAGCAAAGCCCTTGTGAATCCTTTTTATCAGCAGTATTTAATCCTATTTTTTTAGCAATTTCTCTGACCTCCGGTTTTTGAAGGTTTCCAATCGGAAAGAGCGCCTTACTAAGTTGTTGCTGGTTTAATTGACAGAGAAAATAACTTTGGTCTTTGTTGCTGTCAGCGCCAGCTACAAGTCGATAAATGGGGGTGCCATCAATTTCTATTTCTTCTTTTTGACAATAATGTCCGGTTGCTACAAAGTCAGCACCCAATTCTATTGCTTTGTCTAAAAAAATGTCAAATTTTACTTCTCTATTACAAAGTACATCTGGATTAGGTGTTCTTCCTTTTTCGTATTCCCGAAACATATAATCAACAATACGTTCCTTATATTCTTTACTGAAATCTATTACCTGAAAAGGAATACCTAGCATTTCAGCAACTTGCAGCGCATCGTTGCTATCGTCAATCCATGGACATTCATCGCTTATGGTGACTGACTCATCATGCCAATTTTTCATAAAAAGACCAATCACATCATACCCCTGTTCTTTTAACAAGTATGCTGCAACACTTGAATCAACGCCACCTGACAATCCAACAACGACTCTTTTCATGGTGCAAATTTACCTTTTTATTTCAATGAAAAGGGCAGAACAGTGGCAAACAAATCGAAACACTTAAAGGTTGACCAATAACCAATTAAATCTGACCGTTTATGTATTATTACTGACAAAATTTGGGCTTTTGGTAGGCTATTCTTTAATTTATATCGATATTGTAAGCACACAAACCAATAAAACACTAGAATTATGCAGAAAAATTTACTACTGTTATTCGCTGCCTTTATGGGAATTACGGCTACAACACAAGATAATTTACATGTAACATCTAAAAAGTTAGACAAAACATATATTACTGACAACAAAAGGACACCTGATCTGCAATATCAGTATAAATTACGTCAACAAAAGCCTTGGCAAGATTTCTTAGCAGAAAATGGAGAGTGGTATGTAACTTTTAATGAAGAAAATGGCAGGCCGCATTCAGCTTATGGTCAACCAATTGATGTACCTGGTGGAACACCAGAATTGAAAGTAAGAAATTTTATTGCTACTAAATTGGAGGGGTTCAATATCCCATCGGAAGATTTGGTGCTGAATAACGTTGGTGAAACATCAAAGCATCTTTTTGTAACATTGAATCAGAAATATGAAGGTTTAGATGTATTATTTGGCAAGTTTTCAGCAAAGTTGACGCACGATAGTAAATTAATTTCTTGGGGTGCTGATGTATATACAGATATTATTCTTTCTACGATTCCAAGTATCGACGAACAAGCGGCGATTAGTGCAGCCAGTATTGATATTACTGATAACATTACGAATGTTAGTGTGAATTCATCACTTAAGGTGTTGCCTGTACCATATTTTAAATCAATGAAGTATAAATTGATTTATGAAGTTAAAGTAGAGACAATGGGGATATCTAGAGTACCTTCAAATTGGCTTACATGGGTAGATGCAAATACAGGAGAAGTAGTATATCGTCAAAACCTTGTTTTGCATTGTTCGGATGGAACTTGTAAGCACAAAGATGAAATTTATAGTAAAGCTGCTTTCAAAAAGAAAATAGCGTCATCTAAACTTGTTTTGCCTCCTGGAGATATTGAACTGAATGTAGAAGCTACAATTTATGAGAATAACCCGGACATCGCCGCTATTCCAATGAGTATAGCTAATTTAGATTTAACAGTTGGAGGAACAGCTTATCAGACCGATGGTGCTGGATTTATATCTACATCTGAAACAGGAACACAAAATGCCGTTTTAAGTTTAGAAGGTCAATGGGGAAAAGTTATAAATAATGGAACTACTCCTAGTTTTACAACTTCAGTTTCGGACGGAGTTCCAACCACTGTTTCTTGGGACGGAAATGCTAGTTTAGAAGAGTTATGTAGTTATAACAATGTGAATGCTATTCATGATTATCATAAAACAATTTTACCCTCTTTTACTGGTATGGATATTCAATTACCAATTAATGTAGACATTACTCCTGCTGAATGTAATGCATTCTACAATGGCTCTTCGATTAATTTTTATCAATCATCGGCTGCATGCAGGTCTTATGCTATGGTTGCAGATGTTGTTTTTCATGAATATGGACATGGAATCAATGATAAATATTATCAAGGTCAAGGATCATTTTTTCAAAATGGAGGAATGAATGAAGGTTATGCGGATGTATGGGGATTTGCTCAATTGGAGGATCCAATCCTAGGAAACGGAAGCGATCCTGCTGATCCATCAGCCTCAATAAGAAGATATGATACCTTAGCAAAGGTTTACCCACTTGACATAATAGGAGAAGTTCATGCCGATGGCGAAATTATTGCCGGAGCCTGGTGGGACTTATATCTTTTATTAGGAAACGATATGCCAGCAACTATGAATTTATTTGCGCTTGCGTATCCGGGATTACAAGCTGCCACACCAAATGGAAATGAAGGAACTGCTTTTACAGAAGTATTATTAGCTGTTTTGGAGGCAGATGATGATGATGGAAATATTACGAATGGCACACCAAATGGAATGGCGATTATTACGGCATTCGATATGCATGGAATTACATTAGTTTCTAACGCGGAGCTTGTTCATACAGCAATAGATGCAACAGCAGCTATAACTGCTATAGATATTAGTGCTGATTTACAGTTGGCTTTTCCATGGACAAATTATCTGAATAGCGTTAGCTGTTGGTATAGGTTAAATAATGGTACAACATGGACGCAAACTGGTTTAGCGAATTCTTCAGGTACAACCTATGAAGGTGTAATTCCAGGTCAACCAGCCGGTACTGTTGTTGCTTATTATATTGGA
>Ga0206130_10001543_pt1 | contig 33362 bp, 33 predicted proteins | sample Helgoland_Spring_9_FD_148637 | JGI IMG/M metagenome (GOLD analysis project Ga0206130, IMG submission 148637) | Pelagic subsurface seawater microbial communities from Kabeltonne, Helgoland, North Sea - Helgoland_Spring_Bloom_20160512_1 | ecosystem: Environmental > Aquatic > Marine > Epipelagic ...
CACAACAATATCAGGTTTATGTTGAAGCATTTGCGCGCTGACCGCGGCGGCAATTTCACTGAGGGGTGTTTCTTTTAAGCCGCCGTCTGGGAAATCGTAAACCTGATGATACTCAACCCCAAGCGCCCACGTATTCTTTAGCGCCTCGGCTTTTCTAACGTGCCCAAGGTCTTCGTAGCGAGAAATTTGCGGCAGTGGTGTACCCGCTTCACCTTTAGTGGCTGTTATAACCGCCGTGCGAATGTTTTGATCAGCCCCTGCATCGATTAATAGTCCGGTAATCAGCTGTTCGTCATCGGGGTGTGCGACAACGACCAGCACACTCGTGGCGTTTATATGATGGACAATCGATTCAATAGACGTTGGGCTATCTTCCTCGAACAACCAATTTAGCGCAAAAAGCGCAATAACCAGTAGCAGTAAAACCAAAAACAAGAGGCTGCTAATCACTGTGTGTTTAAGAATGATTCTTTTCACCCGCTACTGCCCCTCTATATTCTGCTTGGTGAGCAGCCTACTGTGCCCGACTTCCAATCCGTCGAGGGAAATAGGCCCTACAGCAGTGCGATGGAGTGTCAACACTTCGTTCTGAAAAAAACCAAACATTCGCTTCACTTGATGATACTTACCTTCAATCAGTGACAGTCTGGCTTGATACTCTGAAAGTATCTCTAAGTATGCAGGCTGGGTGGTAATGTTTTCATAAGAAAAATAGATACCCTCTCGAAAAACCTCAATATATTCATCATTCAAGGGCTTAGACAGAGTAACCTCGTAGATTTTTGCCAGCTTTGTCTCGGGTAAACTGATCTTGCGAGACCACACACCATCATTGGTTAACAACACAAGCCCGGTGGTATTAAAGTCCAAGCGGCCAACAATGTGTAGCTCATTTTTCTGTGGGTGCTGAATAAGGTCTAATACGGTAGGATGTTTAGGGTCTGTCGTTGCACTGACAAATCCTTTGGGCTTGTTCAGCATCATATAAACGGCAGTGCTGTCGTTTAAACAGTTGCCGTCTAATACGACATGAGTAAATTGTGTCACCTGTTGTTGAATTGAATAGGCTAAATGGCCATCGACAAAAATTCGTTGTTGAGCAAGGAGGCGACGCGTATCCGACAGCGAATAAACACTGTTCTGGCTAATGAAACGATCGAGTCGGCTGGTCTTAGACGTCATGAAATAATGATAATCACGTTATGGTAGAAGCTTCAATATGAGGGTGAAGGTATTTTTCAGAATTCAGCAAATGCATGCAGAGTCTCGTATTTACTGTCCACTTATTAATACCGAAGCCTTCGTGCCCTTGGGTTATCCTAAAACATAACGGTTACGAAATCTAAGCTATTCCTATCAATTGACAGTCCAGAAGCCCATACTGACTGTGAACATAGCGATTAGGCCTATTAAATAGACTTTACTGCGTACTGGTGGCCTTTATTTGGCCAATACTGACTGTGAGCGAAAGCAGTTGTCTCAAGAGGAAAGTATTATGAGCAAAGGACAAGACAGTAAAAAAAGCGCCAAAAAGCAACCACTGCTAACAGCGAAAGAAAAAAAGGCAGCTAAGGTGGCTAAAAAATCGAAAGCCAATGTCTTGGGTAATTAGAAGGAATAGCATCGAGGTTATGTTAGCTAAATAACAAATCTTGTCGAAGCTGTAGAGCGCTCTCGGTGTTGTCAAAAAAGTTGATTAGTGCGGGTGCAAGGCCTGCATAAACCCCAGTATTTTTAGACTCAGATAAATCCATTGCAATTTACACGGCTTGCACATGCGATAAATAGTATCAGTTCTGTTTCAAAAAGTGCCTACTCAATAATGCCTTGAGACCTGAGCTCTGTTATCAGGTTCTCTAGTCTTCGAGCATTTACTCCTAAGTCAGAATACCCAAAGCGCGATGCCGATCTCATAGCCAGGCGATTGTTGACGGTATCGACATAGATTTCAACATCATCAGTAAAACGAAACAACCAGCTGCGAAATTCTGCGCGAAGATGGTACTGATTTTGGTAGGTCAGTGTGGCTCGCGGTAGTGCTGCTACGGCGGCAATAACGGCGGGCCATGCTTGCTCTGGTGATACCTTCAGCGTGGGTGCGTCTAAGCGGTGAATAGCGGACTGTTCCTCGGTGCTTACACAGTTTGGTGATGCAGGGCATGCCGCTAATTCGGCGCGCGCACGGGTAACATTGGCCGGCTGTTCAGGTTTTCCGGCACAGCCAGTCAACAGTGAACTCACAATGACACTGAATAACGCGCCAGCTAACACTCCATTAAAAGAATATTTCACACACAGCTCCTTTGACATTTCCTTCGAAGATAATTCCCCAAAGGCCGCTTAGTCCATAATAACAACGAAAGGACAAAGATGATTGCTCAACAGTTTATGAGATCCCCAGCTTAAACTTGGATAACTCCGGTCAAAATATAAACACCTTGATTATGTCAGCCCGCATCTAGGCCTCTTGTTATTTGATGTAGGGCGTTCAAACGAGGCCGCCATTTTACTGAGTTAAAGGGCCGTCGTGATGCTGTCATTTTGATCGCAATATTAGCACCCAGCTGAGAGCTGTGTAGTTAGCTCGCTCGCAGAAATCTCTTTGCAACCCGAGGTATTTTCACCACTCCATAGTGGTGAAAAATCATCAGAGTTTCGTTTTTCGGCATGCGAACGTAATTGCGTCATTTCGATGGATGCGTAGGGAAAAGCGGGTACCATAGGATTGACGTTGCCTAGCTCTTTCATCGCACGATTAACAATTCCTCGTGCGGGTTTCCCCGAGAAAATAGTGGTGAGGGCAGTATGTTGAGACCGGTCACTCTTAATTGCTAAACGATGTAGCTGCGAGGTTTTGGCTTCGGTGCACAGTAAGTAAGCCGTGCCAATTTGTACACCGTCTGCTCCTAGTAACAGCGCTGCCTTTACGTCTCGATTATTACCGATACCACCGGCGGCAATAATTGGTAGGTTTACCTTGTTGGCAAGTTGAGCCACTAACACCGACATACGTGTCTGAGTGTTTATGTCATCGGATAAAAACATCCCGCGATGCCCTCCCGCTTCTATTCCTTGGGCAATGATCCCATCAGCCCCTCTTTCTTCTAACCAAATAGCCTCGTCAACCGTTGTTGCTGATGAAACAATCGTCGTTCCCCACTGCTTTATGCGGGCCAGTAAGTCTGGGTCGGGTAGGCCGTAATGAAAGCTAATAAATTCAGGACTGAATGGTTCGATAGCATCTGCGACAGCATGATTAAACGGCAAGCGACTTGGGCTCTTGGCCCGTTTGTCATACTCAGTGTCTAATTCATCAAAATATGGCGCTAACTGGGCCTGCCATTCTGAGTGTTTTTTCTCATCATAGGCGGGCATATCATGACACATGAAATTAAGGTTGTAGGGAGCATTGGTCGTGGCCTTAATGCGTCTGATTTCATTCACAAGATTATCAGTATTCAGCATTCCACAGGGTAGAGAGCCTAAGCCACCTGCCTGACAGACGGCAATGGTCAAGGCGCTATCCTGCACGCCGGCCATTGGAGCTTGGATAATGGGGAGCTTAGTGCCAAGCAAGCGCCTAATCGTGTCGCTGCTCATAAATATTTTCCTTGCGAGTGCCGAGCGCCCAAATTAGCGGAGTATTTTTAGTGCTCCCGTTTGAAACGCGAAAAGCCGGTGTGAATTTGCCCAGTTGTTATGTATCGAATCCCCTTTTATGCAGTGGATCCTGCATCACAGACTCATCTTAGCGATGTTTGCTCATAATAACAGCCGGTAATACCGGCTATTAATGAATAAATAGGGCATGCGTCAACTGCCAATACAATTCACGAAGAGTCAAGTTGGAGGTGATAATGCAAAACACAGGTGAAGGCGATCCAGATGCCCCGTTTTTGTGGGCAGCCATCGCTGTTGAGCAGCTTAACAGTCAAACGCGATAAAAGGGCTCTGACCTGTGTTTCCGTTTTTTGATACTATGCCGGCTGGGTAACGATAATCGTAACCGGCAACATTGAGAGTGGCATGAGTATTACTGAAGAAAAAGATCAAAGTTTACCTAACCATCGAATGTCTTATCGCGATGTTGCTATGCATAAGGTGATGTTGCAGGATGTAGTGCGTACCGATGCTTATGAAAAATCGATTGCAGAGGTGGTTGGTCCCGAACAATCGGTGTTGGATTTTGGTTGTGGCACGGGTATTTTGGCGATGTTTGCAGCGCGATCGGGCGCCAAAAAGGTGATAGCCGTTGATCGCTCACCTTTTATCAAAACAGCCAAAGACATTGCACAGCAAAATGGTTTTGAGAATATAGATTTCTATCATGATGATGACCAGTCGCTGCAGTTAGATGAAAAAGTTGACGTGATTGTCTCGGAGTGGATGGGACACTGTTTGTTCTACGAGGCTATGCTCGAGCCGTTGTTAGCGATACGAGATCGTTACTTAGCTAAAGGGGGTGTAATGATCCCTGCCGAAGTAAGCCTCCATGCGGGACTCGTTTTTGATGAAGACCTACTGGATGATTTATCGTTTTTACAGGGAAATCCTTACAATATTGATTTTTCGCCGATAGCGGATGCACCTTTCCAGCAAACTGATTTAGTGACATTGGACCCAGACAGTCTACTGAAAAATACCGTCCATTTGGGTTCATTGGATATGCACAATATCACCCGCGCCGAAACCCCGAGGGTCTTTTCGGGTACGCTAAAGGCTGATAGAAAGGCAGATATCTACGCCCTATGTGGCTGGTTCAGTACAGAGTTAAGTTCCGGTGTAGCCTTTGGTACCGGCCCCAATGATATGCCGACCCACTGGGATCAAATTTTGTTCCCCTTACCTGAGCCCTTCACAGTCGACCCGTCCCGCGATTTAACCATCACAATCTCACCTTTGACCGAGCAAGTGGGTAAAGAACAGTGCTGGTGCTGGTCAATTTCTGATGGTGAAAAAACCGTAAGTGTTAATGAACAGCAACAGCAGCAGCGTGTGGCTTTGGACTTGCCACCGGGAAAGCTGTAACCGGTTTAAACATTAAGTCATGGACACTGTCGCTGTCGCGCTTGACCTTCGATCTATAGCTTAAAGAAGCACCATCAGTGTTCACGTCCGAGCTCCTGAGTCTGCTGCGGCTCGATATTGATTTTTCAGCGTTTAATGCGTCGATATCTGATCGCGGTGAAACGGTGATACTGGTCTCGTCTTTGAGTTATCCCATGTCCAAAAAGCCTGCTTGCATGTCAATAAATGCTGACGATGATTACCAAGAGTAGCGCTGTCTCCACTACTGAGTATTGACAAGGATTAAGGAATTACGTTTGAAATCTCCAGCCGACTATCGGCAGCAAGATGAAACGTCCGGTGATTTTAAATAGTCCTGAAGAATGATCAAAGCATGTTTTAACGCCGTAGTGATACATCTAACAATGTGGTTTTTTGGCAAAAAATTACTCATGACCGTGATGATTTGGTCTTGTCTTTTTATCGCTACGGCTCAAAGGATAATCTGTTGATAGAATGAGGGGAAAAATAGTCACGTCAAAGACTTTGATGATTTATATCAATCAGAATGCTCACTATGTCTGAAATAATGAAACTGTTGGTTCACAGAGCAGGGGTTTTATGATGATGAGAAATACAACGGCGCTTATTATTTTTAGTGTAATGGCTTTTCCCGCAGTGGCTGAAAAACCAGTATGGGCTGAAAGTGGACAGCCGACTGCAGAGCAAAAGGAGGCTCATGTAAAAGCACTGGAGGAGAAGGATGGAGCAGAGGTGCTGCGAAATGAGAAGCTGGAAAAGCGTGAGCAGGAAAGGGAGGAAAAAATAAAAAAAGCAAACGGAAATCGAAGGGGGAACGTAAGTCATGGTGACGGCAAAACGGGCCCAGAGGAATTGAAGGGATTTGATAAGCAGCGCGAAAAAAAATCGGAGCAGATACAGAAAGAATCAGGCAAAGGTTCAGAGGAGGGCGAAGCATCCAGAGAAAATCGCAGGAAATGGTGGAGGTTTTGGGAAGAGTAAACCTGACGAAGGTAGACGCCGCGGCAGCAAAGGCATAGTGCTAGTGCTTTAAAGCTGAATCAGCTGGGTACTCGGCAAAGGTGGTTTTTTTACCGGGCTTTTTACTTATCAAGCCCGTGTTGCTATCGCCATTAAACCGCGGGGCGCAACTGATAAATGGCTCTCAGCATGGTCGTCATTACTGGTTGCGCAGTTTTTAGTGCGTAGACATCGACGTTAAGGTCTACAAATTGATGCCCTTTCTTTTCGAAAAGATCACGAATATCGCATTCGACATGAAGTTCGGTATTGTTTTCTACGATGGCGTAATTTTGCGATTCCGTTTGCAAGTGAATCCAAGGATTCATGTAGGCATTACCGGCCAATACCCAGTTACTTAGACTCAACATAAAAGCGGCATTGGCGTAACCTGCACCGGCGGTATTGTGTAAGTCTGGCATCGTCTGACGATTTTTTAGGTAAGTCGCCATGTTGTTGTTTTCATTCCAGCGAACCTGTAACGCCTTCATCCCCAGTGCTTGTAGCTTTTCCATTTCTTCGCGAGTGGCATTGGCGATCGGTTGGTTTTTCGCCAGCGGTACGTCTCCGCGCATTGTCGGTGGCGCAGCGGCAGTTCTATTTAACCGCATCGTACCGGTAGCATTTCGAGTGCCCGCCTGATCTGTCAGTGTTGCTTGATACGACGTTTCATCCGCGTCCGTTACATCGACGGTGAAGTCATAACCATCATAAAGTGGTTTTTCGACAACGACTTTGGCAGCACCATGTTTTAACCAATCAGTGCCCCAGGCTTCTATTGCCGGGTGTATCAAATAAGCGGACACAGTCACGCCGGGAACAAGGCCGCCCTTAAAACCATAGGTTTTGGCCATTTCGTCAGAATGAATCTGATTAGAGGAGTCTTCCGATTGGTTAAAAGCAGTTGCCTGCCAGTTGGCCAGTTTGTTAGTCATCGCGTGTGTACTCTTGGTCTTTTAATGGTTTATGCCGTGCGTTTATTCAGAAACCTTAAGCTAAATTGTTCTCTTCGTATAGGTCTTGATTTTATGTACCGTTCGGTACACAATGGCACCCATGTCAAGACCTATTGAATTCGAAAGAGCCCAAGCTGTAGAGACTGCGATGCTGTTGTTCTGGCGGCAGGGCTACACAGCGACCTCACTGGCACAATTGCTGGAATCGATGGCTATTGGTCGCAGTAGTTTCTATGCGGCCTTTAGCGATAAGCGATCTTTATTTATCGAAGCCCTATCATTATTTTCCCAGCGGACCAACATCCTTTTTAAGGAGGCGCGGGCAGAAAGAGAAGCCCTGCCAGCGATCAAGCAGTTTTTTGAAAAAACACTATTCGACGTTCCAGAGCGTCGTATGCGCCGCGGTTGTATGATGGTTAATACGGTTTTGGAGCTCGACGAGGTTGACCAAGACCTGAGTCGGTTAGCGGGAGAAAAACTTGCTGAAATAGAAGCCGAATTCGAGGATTGTTTTAGCATGGCAGTACGTGCGGGTAAAATTTCTGCACAACAGAGTCCTCGGCAACTTGCTCAATTTATGATGACAATTAATCAGGGTTTACGAGTGGCGAGTCGTAAAAACACCAAAAAACAAGAACTCGTTGAAATTCTTCAAACAACTCTTTCTCTGTTAGATACGGAAGTGCAGGAAAGAACCCAATAGCAAAGGAGATGGTATGATTTCAGCTGAAATGCCCTACGAAAAAAAATTCCAAGAGGTCGATGGGAAGAAAATTGCCTACGTCGAAGCGGGGGAGGGAGATCCTATCGTATTGTTACACGGTAACCCCACCTCGTCTTATCTTTGGCGCAATGTTATTCCGGAACTGGTTGGGAAAGGTCGGGTTATAGCCCCTGATCTGATTGGTCAGGGGGATTCTGAAAAATTGCCTCCGAGCGATGGTCCTGATCGCTATTCTTTTCTGGTGGCTTACCGTTACTTGGAAGGGTTGCTGGACGCAATTGGTGCCAATCAACGGGTTACCCTGGTTATCCATGATTGGGGTAGTGCGTTAGGATTTTATTGGGCTCAGCAACATTCGCATAATGTTCGCGGTATTGCCTATATGGAAGCTATTGTCTGTCCGCTAACGTGGGACGATTGGCCTGAAAGTGCCCGCGGAATCTTTAAAGGTTTTCGGTCAGATAAAGGCGAAGACTTAGTATTGCAGCGCAATATGTTCGTCGAAGCAGTCTTGCCCAGTTCCATCATTCGACAGCTAGGTGATGCAGAGATGGCGCACTATCGTGCGGCATTTTCTACCCCAGACGATCGTCAACCTACGCTGAATTGGCCGCGGCAAATTCCCATTAGCGGCGAGCCCGCAGCTATGGTTGATTTGGTAGGTAGTTATGCTGAATGGATGCACAGCAACAAAGAACTGCCTAAATTATTTGTTAACGCCGATCCGGGCTCGATATTGACCGGCAAGGCCAGAGAGTTTTGTCGAAGTTGGCCCAATCAGACGGAAGTGACGGTGAAAGGTACCCACTTTATTCAAGAGGACTCGCCCAAAGAAATAGGGCAGGCCGTCGCCGAGTGGATGGACGTACTGAATTAATCGCGTTGGTGATATATGTTTATTATAGGCGTACAAGGGATGTAAGTATGAGTGATGCACCGGTCTATATGGTGGTTAATTTGGCGGTAACTGATGTCGATAGCTATCGAGCCTATGAAAAAGGTTTTTTCAGTTTTTTGAAAAAATACGAGGGAGAGTTTGTCACCTTTGACGATAACCCCATCACGCTTGAAGGTGTTGCACCTCGAGAGGGGCGAATGATTATATTTCGTTTTCCTTCAGAGCAGGCTGCCAAAGCGTGGTATGCGGACGAAGGCTATCAGTCTTTATCGGAGAACCGACGCAAAGGTACAAAGCTTGAGTTTCTAACCATGGTTCACGGAATGCCTGCACGCTAGCTAGCGCGTCACTACTGGTTGGGTTAGTTATGCGGGCGACCTTGTCATTTACATCGAGGTACGTTCAGCGATTTTCTTCCAAGGCTGATTCAATCAGTGGTTGCCGCAGTATTTTTCCGGTGTGGTTTCTTGGGATCTGCTCGCGGATAAAAAGCCGTTTGGGTATTTTATAAGCCCCCATTTTATGACGACAAAAAGCCCTGATTTCAGTCAAGTCCGGCTTACTATTTTTACGGCATACGACAACCATGCAAACGACTTCCCCCCACTCTTCATCAGGTATGCCAAACACAGCGACATCAGCTATATCAGGATGTTGCTCTAGCACGGCTTCGACTTCGCGGGGATAGACATTTTCTGCACCGGTTTTAATCAGCTCTTTAACTCGGCCCTTAAAGTAGAGGAATCCATCGTCATCTAAATAGCCGATATCGCCCGTGTGAATCCATTCGCCTTCATACAGTGCAGAATTAGCCGGTTCATTGCGCCAGTAGGTTGCGGTTATGGGTCCACGCACGACAATTTCACCACTGGACAGTGGGGGTAATGGCTTATTGTTGTCATTCCAAATAGCGATATCGACTCCCGGAAAGGGCTTGCCACAGGCTGTTGGACGTTCAAAGACGTCATCGCCGCGGATGTATACGGCAGGTCCTGTGGTTTCTGTCTGGCCGTAAACACCGAAGTAATCACAGGACAGTGTGTCACACAGAATTTTGATGGTTTTCGTTGCTCGCTCGCCAACACCGCCGCCCCCCAGTAGTAGGCGTAAGTTTTTGAAGCCTTCCGGTCCGTCGTCGCGCAGTTTATTTATGATGGCTATATTTTGTTGCGGCGAGGCAATCATTGTGAATGTCACACCATAACGAACAATCGCGTTAGCCGTTTCAGCGGCTTCGACTTTCCCCGGGATAACGCAGCGCCCACCAGCCAGAAGAGTTGCCCGTGTACGAATAAGTCCTGCCTGATGAAAAAATGGCATCAACGCGAGATAGGTGTCGCAACTGGTTATAGCCACTGCGTCACGGCTCAGTTGGTCAGCCATCAATGACCCAGCATGGCTTTGCAGGGCGCCCTTAGGACGGCCAGTGGTGCCGCTGGTGTAAATCATTAAGGCTGCGTTCTGCGGATCGAAGTCGGGGAGTTGTGAGGAGAGATAACCGTTTTCTGCCAGAGCCCTAGTGCTGTACTCCGTTGTTGTTTCACCATTCATGCCGATAAGGAATTTGATGGAGGGACAGAGTTCTTCTAATACGTTTGCTTGCTCAACAAAATCGCTATCGACAACCAGAGCAATGCTTTCTGCATTGTCGATCATCCATTGCAGTTCGGTTGTAACTAGGCGCGTATTTAGCACATGTAAGATGACGCCAATTTTTGCGGCAGCATAATGCCAGATGATATAGTCGGCACTATTGTGGCCGAGAATAGCCAGTCTATCGTGCGGGTTCACTCCCAAGTTGATGAGTGAGCCCGCTAAAGCTGATGCTGTATCGTCGAGCTGCTGAAATGAATAGCTTTCTTTAGGGGTAACAATTGCAATATTGTCGCCCCATATGCTGGCGGCATATTCGAGTTCATGATGGAGTAGTGTAAGGGGCATGCTGTATTCCGAGGTTGAATTTTTCGTCACTGGCACCAGCGGGCAAATAACTACACCACGATTTTCAATATCTCGCAATGTTGTTTGTGCTGTGTTGTTATAATTATATAAAAGGGCGTTATCTCGTCCAGTCACTAATTTAGGAAGGTCTATGGATATTTACGACGTAATGAGAACGACGTTTGCTGCTCGAGATTTCACCGGTGATGCCGTCAGCGACGAGACACTTTTCAAGCTGTTGGATAACGCCAGGTTTGCTCCCAGTGGCGGTAATCGTCAAGGTTGGAAGGTTCTGGTGATCAAAGACAAAGATATTCGCCGCCAGCTCAAAGAACTAGTAGCACCGACTATTAAACAATATAAAGCGCAAGCCGCAGCCGGTGAAACCCCTTTTAATACCATCAACGCATCAGCGGTGGCACAGGAGACGATCGATGCAACTCCTGCTAATTTCCCCTTAGTTGATATGTTGGAAGACGTCCCTGTACTTTTGGTTGTGTGTGTTGATCTTTCGGTGGTTAGCTCGATGGACAAGGATTTATCACGCATCGGTGTCATTTCTGGCGCGTCGATTTATCCTTTTGTATGGAATATTCTGCTGGCAGCTCGAAACGAGGGCCTGGGAGGTGTTTTGACAACGTTTATCGCCAACCAAGAAATCGCAGCTCGCAAAATTCTGGGTATTCCGAATGAGTTCGCAATTGCCTCACTGGTAGGTATTGGTAAGCCTGTCAAACAACTGACCAAACTCCGTCGTAAGCCGGTGAGTGATTTCACCCGTGTTGATGGCTGGTATGGGGAGGTATTTTCAGAAGAGTTGCCTGTGTCTGATGCGCCATAACAGCTAGTGCCCTGCGAGTTGTCCCGAGTGCTTTGTCATTAAACAATGTTCATCTCCAGTATTTCTCTTGATATTTCTAGCTCGATGACTACAATCCCGACGTAATTGGTCAGACCATATTGGTCAGACCATATCGCTCGGACCGAATTGGTCTGGTCGTAAACGTAAGGCGTGCTATCTGTATTGCGCGTGCATTGTTAACAGGGAACTAATGTGTCCGGTAAGCACAACCAAATCGCTGACAATTTAATTCAAGATATTTTGACGGGTCATTATCATCCGTCAGAACGATTACCTTCTGAGCGAGACTTGGCAGCACGTTACGCGGCGAGCAGAAGCGTAGTGCGTGAAGCGATGAAAACCCTTCAACAAATTGGACTAATAGACGTTCAACCCGGTGGCGCTCGCGTTAGAGATGTGGACGACGCAAGCTTAGATGTCATCAGTCATTTGTTAGCTCGGGGGCACGTTCCAGACGTGATTCTCATTGATCAAATTATGGCCGTCGTCGACAAGCTTATCTGTATGGCGGCAGAAGAATCACTGGAGTTGGCAAGTGATGAAGAATTAGATTATATCCGCACTTTGGTTCGGCCCATGATGGAGGACGATCTGTCGCAAGAGCAGCATGCAGTGGCGAGGTTTGCAGTGATGAAGGCAATGATAAAGTCGAGCCATAACCTGCCGCTGCGACTAATATCGCGAACGCTGTTTGAACAAGTTGAGCCCGCTAAAACCAATTTGTATCCCTATGTCGTTATTGACATAGACAATTATCGAGTTTTAGCAGAAAAGTTGGATACGTCGCTTAAGCAGCGTGATGTTGATCTGATGCAAGTTACCTATCAAAAAATTTCTGAATTAAACCGTGACACGATGTTGCGAGCTCTTAAAGCCGCACGCGCAGATATAGGCCCGGAGGCCACTAGCTAATGATGCGAACTTTTATCATTCCACTGATTATCGTTGTGGTATTTATATTCGGAGCCGCGGGTTTGATGGCGACAGCACCCGTGTTGGAGCCTACGGCAAAAAAACCAGTTCCTACCACCGTTCGTATTGTTGAGGTTGAACCAAAGGCGGTGCGATTGATGGTCAATTCGCAAGGCTCGGTAATGCCTTCTACCGAAAGTCAATTGATCCCCGAGGTGTCTGGTCGTGTTGTCTGGATGTCTCCAAATTTAGTTGCCGGCGGATATTTTACTGAAGGACAGTTGTTAGTCCGTGTTGATGATGTGGATTATCGCAATAGCTTGGAGCGCGCACAGGCAACCCTGGAGCGTGCGGAAGCCGAAGAACAGCATGCGCGGTATGAATATCAGCGTCTCGAGAGTTTAGCGGAACGTAATCTAACATCGCGTTCACAACTGGAGAACTCACTGCGTGCGCAGCGTGTTGCCGGGGCCAACTTGCGGGATGCACGCGCTAATTATGAGCAGGCGCAAGAAAGTCTGGATCGCACCCAGATATCGGCGCCATTCACTGGTTTGGTTCGGTCTGAAGCTGTGGATATTGGGCAGTTCATTTCCCGAGGGTCAGCTATTGCAACCTTGTATGCAAGTGGCCAGGTTGAGGTCCGCTTACCGATTGCTGATCGTCAATTAGCGTTTTTGGATCTCCCGCCGACCCTACGTGGAGAGCTGCCAGAAGGATTACGTCCCAAGGTTACACTGACGACTGAATATGCAGGGCAGCAGCTTGTCTGGCAGGGGGAAATCGTTCGCACGGAAGCTGAAATAGATGTTTCCAGTCGCATGGTGCAGCTTGTTGCACGTGTCCCTAACATCGATGGACAAACACCGTTAACGGTTGGGCTCTTTGTCAATGCAAAAATTGAGGGGCTGTTAGCAGAAGATATCGTCACATTACCGCGCTCTGCTTTGAGAAATAACGGGCAGGTACTGGTCGTTGATTCAGACAATAAGTTGCAGTTTAGAACGATTAAACAGCTGCGTCTCTATCAGGATAATGTACTAGTGAAGAGCGGTTTGAGTCGTGGTGAGCGTGTGTGTTTATCACCCTTGCAAACTGCTATTGAAGGAATGACGGTCAGTCCCGTCGTCGAATAAGTTAACTACGGAATTTATTATGCATACTGCTATTCGTTGGTTTGCGCACAATCCAGTTGCCGCCAATCTTTTGATGATTCTTTTGTTGCTCGGTGGCGCTTACGGCGCCATTGCTACTAATCAAGAAGAGTTTCCCAATTTTGACATCAAAATTATCAGTATTGCCGTTCCATATCTGGGTGCAGCTCCGATAGAGGTTGAACGGTCTGTGTGCGTTCGAATTGAAGAGACGATCGAAGGTCTTGAAGGTATTGATAAAATAAACAGTACGTCAACAGAAGGCCTTTGCAGTGTGTGGGTTGAGTTACTCGTAGACGCGGATGAAGCGGCGGTGCTGAATGAAGTAAAGGGTCGAGTTGACGCCATTAATAGTTTTCCCAAAGAAACTGAAAAACCGATTGTCTCTAAAGCTGCTGTCACCAGACGAGTTGTGCAAATTGCCGTATCGGGGAAGACTGATGAAAGAACGTTGAAGGAAATAGGGCGCAATTTGCGCGATGATATTGCCGCGATCAAAGGCATATCACAAGTTGCCGTGGATTATATTCGACCCTATGAAGTCTCTATTGAAGTGTCGGAGGTAGCGTTGCGCCGTCACGGGATAACTTTGGCTCAAGTTAGTCGGGTTATTCGCGACAGCTCGCTTGATATGCCCGGTGGTGCGATTAAAACTCGCAATGGTGAGATTCTAATACGCACGACCGGCCAAGCTTATTGGGGTCAAGAGTTTGAAAATATTATTGTGCTTACCGAAAAAGACGGTACTCGTGTAGCACTGAGTGATATTGCCGTTATCCGAGATACGTTTGAAGAAGGCGACCTGCGTGCCCGCTTTAACGGCGATAGGGGTGTGGTGGTGAACGTATCGCAGGTTGGTAAAGAAGACCTGATTATGATTGCCGAGCAAGTTCGAGAACTGGTCGGTGAATATCAATATGAAGTGCCCGAAGGGATTGAGCTTAATACGTGGATAGACACGTCATTTGAGTTGCAGGAACGTATGTCGGTTTTGACCAAAAATGCTGGCGGCGGGCTGGTATTAGTCCTAGTGATATTGGCGCTGTTCTTGAAGTTTCGTATTGCTATGTGGGTTGCGATTGGTATCCCCGTCGCCTTGTTAGGTACGTTGGCGGCTTTGCCCTTTACTGATATCACTATTTCTACTATGACAGTAATGGCCTTTATTTTAGTGCTCGGTATTGTTGTTGACGATGCTATCGTGGTGGGCGAGCGGGTTTTTGCTCACGAACAAATGGGTAAACCGCCTCTGCAGGCGGCAATTGACGGTACATGGGAAGTGTCGGTGCCGGTTATTTTTGGTGTACTTACGACCATTGCTGCATTTTTGCCATTGATTATGGTGGAAGGGCGTATGGCAGGTTTCTTTGCGCCGATCGGTTGGGTTGTTATGTTTGCGCTGATTTGTAGCTTAATTGAATCGCAGCTGATATTACCTTCTCATCTTGCCCATAGGAATCGCAGTGAGCCAACATCGCGAATCGCTATAGCATGGGACAAATTTCAGGGTGGATTATCCGCTTGGCTGGAGAAGCTAGCGATAAGGCACTACAAACCGTTTGTCCGCCGGGTTGTAACCTGGCGCTATGTCAGCGCGTCGGTTGGCCTCGGTGTGCTGATATTGGCGCTGTCATTGATCGCCAGCGGCCGCGTTGTGTTTGGATTCTTTCCTGCCATCGAAGGTGATCGCGTCTACGCCGGTCTGGAACTGCCGGAAGGTATTTCTGCCGAAGTTACGCTGGCTGCGGCGGGCCAAATTGAAGCCGCTGCACGTCGTCTTAATGAAGACATGACCCGAGAGCTGGGTATGTCGCAACCATTGGTCAGGAACATGTTGTCCAGTGTCGGACAGAAGGTTGACCGCGATGGCCCGGGTGGACCTGCCGGTGCTGGGCGCAGCAATATCGCTGAGATTGTCATCGATCTTGCGCCATTGTCTGAGCGAAATAATATCAGCTCTAAAGAGGTTGTAGTGCGCTGGCGCGAATATGTCGGGGCTGTGCCGGATGCGGTGCAATTGACCTTTGATGCTGACAAATATTCAGCGGGTTCTCCGATTGAATATCAGTTAAAGGGTAAGAGTATTGATGAGTTGCGGGAAGCGGCTGAAGAACTTAAGGCAGAGCTGTCACGTTATAGTGGTGTGTTTGATATCAGTGATTCATTTCGTTCGGGTAAACAAGAAATCCAGTTGAGCCTGCTCCCTGAAGCCCGTAACTTGGGACTAACCCTTGCTGATCTGGCGGGACAGGTACGTGCTGCTTTTTATGGCACTGAGGCGCAGCGTATGCAACGAGGTCAGGATGATGTGCGGGTGATGGTCCGATTTCCTGAGCAGGAACGAAAATCGATCGGCAATCTCGAGGATATGTATATTCGAACGCCGAGTGGCCAAGAAGTGCCTTTCTACAGTGTTGCAAAATTTGAAATCAGTCGCGGCTACTCTAGTATAAATCGGATTGATGGACGACGGACTATCACGGTTAGGGCGGATGTGGATCGCAGCGTTGTCGCCCCGGAAGAGGTCAGCAGCAGCATTCGTCGTGAGCTGATTCCAGCGTTCCAAAAACGATACCCAAAAGTGAATGTATCACTTGGGGGTGAGCTGGACGAAAGCGCCACCGCTATGCGAGGTCTGGCCATTGGATCGCTGTTCTCGATGGTGGTAATTTTTGGTTTGCTGGCGATTCCGCTTAAGAGTTATCTGCAGCCGCTCGCTATAATGAGTGTCATCCCATTCGGTGCGGTTGGGGCTATTGTTGGTCACTACCTGATGGGCGTGCAACTGATGTTCTTTTCAGCACTGGGGATTGTTGCATTATCCGGTGTGGTGGTGAATTCGTCCCTAGTATTGGTGGACTATGCAAACCGTCGACGCAGGGAAGGCGTTTTGCTGATAGAAGCTATTTTGGATGCTTGTGTGGTCCGTTTTAGGCCTATTATGCTGACATCGGTAACGACCTTTATGGGGTTGGTGCCGCTAATGTCGACAACCACGCCGGCAACAGCGCCATTTAAACCGATGGCTATATCATTGGCTTGGGGCGTGCTGTTTGCCACATTTATCACGTTGTTATTGGTACCCTGTTTGTACCTTATGGTTGAAGACTGGAAACACCAGTTAGCCCGTTTTAGTGCATGGCTGGGCCATCGTCCGCCTCCTGAGCGTCAGCTGCGTATGAAAGTAGACGCGGATTCTACGTAGAGCCTCTTTTACCATAAGAGGCTTATATCAATCCCAGTTTTTTGCCATGGCGGGCGATATTAGGACGAAGGCTATTGCGAATAGCGGTGTAGCTTTTTCGATCTTTACTAGCTACCTTTTTCGCCAGTGTGAACGCTTCGTCTTGTAGCTGCTCAGCGGGGTAGATGTAGTCAACGATGTTTAGCGCCTCACATTCCTGACCGGTGTAGGCGGTTCCCATTAGCGTCATGTGTTTCAGCGCATGTTTATTGGGTATTAAATCAATGATATCGGCCATTACCGGAGGGAATGACATGTTAATGTCAACTTCGGGTAAGCAGAACCTTCCGCGGTCGGATCGCATAATTTTGAAGTCTGCAGCCGCCGCAATAATGGCACCTCCGGCGTAAGCGTTACCGTTGATACAAACCACGGTGGGAGCATTCAACAAGGCCAGTCGGTATAAAACAGTATCGAACGTGCGCAAAAATTCTTTTCTGACTTGCTTGGTTTGAGCAGTTAACCAAACTAGGTTGATACCGGTAGAAAAGGTCTTTTGGTGACCACAGGTAATCAATAGCGCCGTATTGCCTTGGTACTGTTCGACACGATCAAAGGCTGCCAGGTACTCATTCAAAACATCCAAGGTAATCGTGTTTTCATTGTCATCATTAGTCAATGTGAGTATGTGCAGTCCGTTGTTGATGTTCAGCGTCATGGTTGGCATAAATAATTTCTCAATGGTTGGTCTGCTGTCAATTTGTTAGAAACACGGTTTCTTCAATATATAGCCCTTGTTCGACAGCGCCAATGATAAAGTGGGCAACATCGGCGCGGCTAATGTTGCCGGATTGTACGCCGTCGAGATTCGTCAATACATGATAGCGATTTTCCGCGGGACTATCGGTCAAAAAACCCGGCCGAACGATAGTCCACTCCGTAGCGCTTTTCTTGATCAGCGTCTCCTGAATGTCTTTATCGTCATAAATTGTTTTCAGCATCAGTGGCAATATCACCGTATCGTAAAAAAATCCGCCGTGGCCTTTGCTATCTCCTGCGCCAATTCCAGTGACAGTAACAAGCCGCGCTTTGTTCGAGGCATTCATTATTGCTAAGGTGTTTTTCATACCTTCGGAGAATACATTGACCGGGTCTCGGGTTGCTCCCATACCTATTGTGCTGATAATGACATCGTTCTGTGAAATTGCGTTGGTGATACTCGGCGCATCAAGGACATCACCGCCTAAAACCGTCAATTGTGGGTGAAAAAAAGGCATACGTTCGGGGCGTCTGGCTAAGGCAGTCACACGATGGCCGCGGGCTACCGATCGGCGCACTATTTCTAAGCCAATTCCACTGGTGCCGCCAATAACCAATAGATTAAGCGAAGGCTCAGCCGTGGTTGATAAAGTGGGGGGTGCCGACCCGACACCTTTGAGCGAGCCACCGTCTTTGCTGCCTTCGCTACTGCCTTGGATATTGCAGCCGGTTATGCCAACGACCACAAAAAGTAATACCGCTCGTAGACCATTAAATGTATGAGAAAGCATGCCATTAATTCCGTGCTGGTCTAAAGTCCGCAGATCAAGCAGGACACTTAAGACGCATTATTATCGTATTTGCGGACTGGGGTAGCAGCCTAACAATGAGTGTGCATAGCTGTCTATACAGAAGGACAGCCGATAGCCCGCGCGTCGCTACTGCAGTTTGTCGTCAAAAGCGGCAAGATAGTTCAACACGGCCTGTCTATTATTACGGCGGATTGTTGGGATTCAGAGTCCCCCGATGGTTTTCATGAAGGATCTTCGTCGCTGAAAACCACTGAATAAAAATACAGTAAAATGTCTGTTCACCTATTGTGAAGGAGATGCCTTCCTGCCAGAATGATTAACTTGTATTCTAGCTGTTATCGCGACGTCTCAGTGATAGCGGGGCTCGAAAAAATTCATAGCCAATTATTACTTGGCGCAAGATAGCTAACTCCATGGCATTAATACTCGGCATTGATCCCGGCTCGCGCAAAACCGGTTTTGGGATCATCAACGTCAATGGGAGCCACCATGATTACGTGACCAGCGGGGTCATTCGGCTGCCGATTGAGCAGGAATTACCCGAGCGGATCAAGGTGTTGGTGAGTAGTATCCAAGAGATCATTGCGCTTCACTGCCCCCAGCAAGTTTCGATTGAACAGGTGTTTATGGCAAGCAATGCCGGTTCGGCGTTGAAGTTAGGGCAGGCGCGAGGTGCTGCCATTGCTGCCTGTGTCTCTAATGATTTGGAAGTGGCGGAGTATTCGGCTCGGCAAATAAAGCAAGCGGTGGTGGGAACCGGCGCTGCAAAAAAAGAGCAGGTGCAGCATATGGTCAAAATTTTGCTGAAACTACCGGCGATGCCACAAGAAGATGCTGCAGATGCTTTGGCCGCAGCCATATGTCATGCACATACCAGCGCTAGTCTGGTTAATTTGGCTGGCGTGAGTCGTATTCGCAGGGGCAGATTACGTTGAGAGAATGTTTTTATCGTGTTGATTCACCCTGTTTGGGTAAACTATTAATGTTATCGAGTGAGTTATGATAGGCAGAATTACGGGAGTCCTCCTGGAGAAGCAAGCACCTGAATTGCTGGTTGATGTTAACGGCGTAGGTTACGAAATACAGGCGCCAATGACGACAATCTATCAATTGCCGGAAGTGGGACAGGTTGTGGTGTTACATACTCACTTTGTAGTGCGAGAAGATGCACAATTATTGTATGGTTTTGCCGAGCTTCAAGAGCGTCGTTTGTTTCGAGCTTTGATTAAAGTTAATGGTGTCGGTCCGAAATTAGCGCTGACTATCTTATCGGGTATTGAGACCGACGAATTTGTCCGCTGCGTTCGCGATGGCGATACCCTCTCGCTAGTGAGATTGCCCGGCGTTGGCAAAAAAACCGCTGAACGATTACTGGTCGAAATGAAAGATCGACTGAAAGATTGGCAAATCGATAGCATCACCGATGAGTTTAGAGTCTCGGGCATGGGGTTCTCGAATTCGATAACCGCTGAAGCAGAGAGTGCTCTGATTGCGCTGGGTTATAAACCTCAGGAGGCTGCGAAAGCGATTGCCGCGGCAAATAATGATAGTATGACAAGCAGCGAACAGTTGATCCGAGCGGCCCTTAAAAATATGGTCAATCGATGAACGGTTTTCAATCTGAAATACGTATTTTTGCTTAAATTTCCGCAACGATGGCTAACGAACACATCTGCTAATGATAGAAACTGATCGATTAATAGCCCCCGCCGCTGAACCCCGCGAGGAAGTTCAGGACCGAGCAATTCGCCCCAAAACATTGGTGGATTATGTCGGTCAGCCGGTGGTCCGAGAACAGATGGATATTTTTATCAGCGCAGCTAGATTGCGCGACGAACCATTGGATCACACCTTGATATTTGGTCCTCCTGGACTGGGTAAAACAACACTGGCTAATATTCTTGCGACAGAAATGGGTGTGTCGTTAAAAACGACATCTGGACCAGTGTTGGAAAAGGCCGGTGACTTGGCGGCACTGATGACCAATTTAGAGCCTGGTGATGTTCTGTTTATCGATGAAATACATCGCCTAAGCCCCCAGATTGAAGAAATTTTATACCCGGCTATGGAAGACTACCAGCTGGACATCATGATTGGGGAAGGTCCTGCCGCACGCTCAATTAAATTGGATCTACCCCCGTTTACATTGGTGGGGGCAACAACCCGGGCTGGACTACTGACCTCACCGCTACGCGACCGATTTGGTATTGTGCAGCGGCTGGAGTTTTATAATACCGAAGACCTAACTCATATCGTCAGTCGATCTGCTGCCATATTGGACGTACTCATGGATGAGGAGGGAGCCTGCGAAATTGCCCGTCGTTCCAGAGGAACGCCCCGTATTGCTAATCGCTTACTGAGGCGTGTCCGTGATTACGCAGACGTAAAAGGTGACGGCTCCATTACCAAATCGATCGCTGATAAAGCGCTGGATATGCTCAATATTGACCAACATGGATTTGACCACTTGGATCGGCGCTTATTGCTGGCATTAATCGAAAAGTTTGACGGTGGTCCGGTAGGTGTTGACAGTTTAGCGGCTGCAATTAGCGAAGAGCGCGGTACGATAGAAGACGTATTGGAGCCTTATCTCATTCAGCAAGGCTATATTTTGCGATCGCCGCGTGGACGAATGGCTACCCGCAATGCCTATCTGCATTTTGGGTTAGACTATTCTCGCGATGATCACAGCGCTGGAAAACCAGACGTACCTCAAAATGAAAACGAGGGTTCGACGGGTTGATGCCTGCCTCTTCAACAGTTAAACCATTTGAATGGCCTCTGAGAGTTTATATTGAAGATACTGATGCGGGTGGTATCGTCTATTATGTAAATTACTTAAAATACATAGAGAGAGCGCGCACCGAATTTATGCGCAGTCTCGGTTTTGATAAAGGTGATGTCTTTAGCAAGGAGCTGATGTTTGTTGTGCACTCACTGAGTAGCGCGTATAAAAAGCCGGCTAGGCTCGACGACGTTTTGGTTGCTACCGCTCAGGTTGTTAAAGCAGGTAAGACGTATATGGTGATGGTGCAGGAAGTGTACAAAATCGTCACTGCAGTCAATAATGATGGCGAGAGTGAGAGCAGGGAACTGCTGTGCCGTGCGGAAGTCAAACTAGCTTGTGTGAAGCAGCAGACGATCAAGCCGCACCGTATCCCCGATGGTATATTAACGGCCATTAATCGAAAGATTAGCTGAATAGTAGGTAAACAGTTGTCAGTAAAATAACCGCATTCATTCACTCAATTATGAGAAGTCGGTTCTAGGGAGCAAGTAGACGTGACAGAAGAGCTTTCAGTTTGGCAGTTAGTTGCCAACGCCAGTTTAACCGTACAGGCAGTAATGGCGCTGTTATTTATTTTTTCAGCGATATCCTGGTTTATGATTGTACAGCGAGGTTTTTATTTTCGCGCCTGCAATAGAGCTATGCAGAATTTCGAACACCAATTTTGGTCTGGCATGGATCTAAGTCAGTTGTTTCGACAAGGGTCTGCCGACATAGAATCGGGCGCTTCATTTGTTGGTATGGAAAGTATTTTTCGAGCCGGATTTAAAGAGTTCTCTCGATTGCGCCAACAACCGGGTGTTGATGCCGACGCGGTTATGCAAGGCGCACAACGATCAATGCGTGTAGCGACCTCCCGGGAAGAAGAACAAATGGATACTCATTTACCCTTTCTCGCGACCGTCGGTTCTATTAGTCCTTATGTTGGCTTGTTTGGTACCGTCTGGGGAATCATGACATCATTCCAAAGTCTGGCAACAATGAATCAGGCGACATTGGCTACGGTAGCACCGGGTATTTCAGAAGCGCTAGTGGCGACGGCGATGGGCTTGTTTGCGGCTATACCTGCGGTCATGGCCTACAACCGATATTCTTCACGAGTAGAAATTTTGCTCAACAAATACGACAGTTTTAGCGATGAGTTTTATGGGATTCTGCATCGACAGGCGCACACGGCTCCGATGCCGCCAACACAGCCGTCTCAAAGCAAAGGATAGCCATTATGGCCAGACGTCAGAAGCGCCGTAAACCTATGTCAGACATCAATGTAGTTCCCTACATCGATGTTATGCTGGTTTTGCTGATTGTTTTTATGGTGACGGCACCGATGTTGATGCAAGGTGTCAAAGTGGACCTGCCAAAGGCGTCGACAGTTCCTGTTGGCCCGCAGGATGACGAGCCATTAATTGTCTCTGTGAAGGCTGACGGGAGTTTTTTTATTAACTTGGGGAAAGACAAAGAGGTATCACAGTCATTAAATGTGGTTCAGGATAAAGTGAGTAAAATAATTCGCCGAAAACCAGACACCGCGGTGCTGGTGTGGGGGGACAAAAATGTGCCTTATGGCAACGTGGTGGAATTAATGGCGGCGCTGCAGGCAGCGGGTGCATCATCCGTTGGCCTAGTGACGGAAAATCCCTGAATCTACTATGTATAAGTCGCTGACTTTACCATTATTAGCCACGCTTTTTTTTCATGGAGTGATTTTGGCGTTCATAATTATCGACGCGCCAGAGCCGGAGCCATTGGTAAAGCGAGCGAAAATTCAATATATCAAGGCCGAGTTGGTAACTATCGACAAGCCAAAGGCAAAGCCTGTAACACCTGTCACCATCAAGCCCAAAAAGACTGACGACACAGCACAAAAAGCAGCCTTGGCGTCGAAGAAAAAAATTGAGCAGCAACGAAAAATCAAACAGGCTAAAGCCGAGCAACAGAAGGTTGTCGAATTACAGAAAAAAGAACGCTATCAAAAAGAGCTGCAACAGCAAGAGCGGCAAAAGGCAAAACGCCTGGCAGAGCAGCGACGCTTGAAGCAACAGCAAGATAAAGATTTTGCTGATGCCATTGCCCAAGAAAATGCCGAGAGCCAGAGATTTAATGATACCGAACTGGCAAATTCATATATCGCGCTGATTACTGAGGTCATTGAAAGCAATTGGAACCGTCCTCCCAGTGCTCGTAACCGCATGGAAGTGGTATTGGCGATACAGATGGTACCCACCGGTGAGGTGGTGAGCGTCAGAGTGTTAAATGGTAGCGGTAATTCAGCATTTGATCGCTCGGCTGAAAACGCGGTACTAAAAGCGGAGCGGTTCCCAGAGTTACAGCAATTGCCCAGTAGAATATTTGAAGCGAATTTTCGTCGCTTACGATTAAAGTTTAGACCAGAGGATTTACGTCTGTGATACGAATTGCGTTAATAGTGTTTACGTTAATGGCCCTTACCAGTCAGGTGTCGGCTCAGCTAATTATTGAAATCACCAAGGGTGTGGATAATCCTACGGCGATTGCGATAGTGCCTTTCGGTTGGGAGGGCGGAGGCATCCCTAAAGAGGACGTAGCGACCATTATTGAAACAGATTTACAGCGAACTGGGCAGTTTTCTCCGGTCCCTAAGGAAGACATGTTGAGCACGCCTCAGGATAAAAGTGAGGTGTATTTTCGAGACTGGCGAGCACTCAATGTTGATTACTTGTTGGTTGGAAAGCTGGTGCCTACGGCAGAGGGTTTGCAGGCTGAATATGCGCTGTTTGATGTCTATACTCAGGCGTTAGTGCTAGAGGATCGACAAACCGGCAGCGCAGAGAGCCTGCGTGATATTGCACATGGCATTAGCGACCGAGTTTATCAAAAGCTGACCGGCATCCGGGGTGCGTTTAGCACTAAGTTACTCTATGTGTCTGCTGTGGGTAGAGGCGACGCCCAATACACCTATCGCTTGCTGATCTCAGATGTTGACGGGGCCAGAGAGAGGATCATCTTCGAGAGTCAGGAACCAATATTGACGCCGAGCTGGTCTCCTGACGGTGAAACTATTGCGTATGTCTCCTTTGAAACAACGCGGCCAGCTATTTACAGTCATAATCTTCGAACCAACGAACGCAGTCAACTGACCAACTTCAAAGGTTTAAATGGTGCGCCCGCTTGGTCACCAGACGGCAAACAGCTGGCAATGGTCTTGTCGAAAGATGGAAGTCCGGATATTTATATCATGACTGTGGCTACTCGAGAATTGAAGCGAGTGACACGGCATTTTGCAATCGATACGGAGCCGTCTTGGATGCCCGATGGAAAATCTCTAGTTTATACCTCAGACCGCGGTGGCAAACCGCAAATTTACCAGGTTACTCTTGCCAGTGGATATGAAGAGCGGGTTACGTTTGAGGGAAGTTATAACGCTAAAGCAAAGGTGGTTCCAGCTGGGGGTGGAATTATCATGGTCCATCGGTCGATGGGTAGGGACCATATTGCATTGCTGGATATAGAACGGGGTAAAATTAATATACTGACGGAAACAGATTTGGATGAATCTCCAAGTATTGCACCCAATGGCGCGATTTTATTATACGCCACCAAAGTCCGAGGAAAGGGGGTATTAGCAGCGGTGTCTCTTGATGGCGGTACTAAATATTTTATGCCTTCCCGGTTTGGCGATGTAAGAGAGCCAGCCTGGTCGCCTTTCCTAAACTGAAAGAGTAATAAATGGCCTTATCTTACGGGTCTGTGAATAAGTTTTAACGATTTCATGGTGATTTTGCGTCAGATTCCGTAAAATCTGTGAAATAAGGATAAACATGGGCTAACATCGTGGTTCATAGAGCGATTTGCGACTAGACTACGAATATAAGGTATCAATTGAGTGCGGTTATTGGCTCATGCAATATCAATGTTGAATGTGTAAACCCTAACTAAACAATTAATTTGCTAACCTGACTATTTAGGATTGAATATGGAAATGAAAAGAACTCAACTACTAGGCGCCATTTTGGCCTCCGTATTGCTTGTAGGCTGTGCTAGTAACGATACAGTGGAAGATACGTCTGATGCTGATCGTATTGCTGCAGAGCAAGCCGCTGATGCAGAAGCCGCAGCACGAAGCGCTGCTGCTGCAGCAGAGGCAGAAGCTGTAAGGGTCGCCGCTGAAGAAGCTGCTGCCAATTTGCAGACTATCTTCTACTTTGACTTTGATCAGGCGACGTTGTCGGCGGATACCCGCGAAGCCCTTGATAGTCAGATTGCGGTATTGAACGAAAACAGCAATAAAGTGCGATTAGAAGGTCATGCTGATGAGCGCGGCACGCGTGAATATAATATGGCACTGGCAGAACGACGAGCTAATGCTATTGCTAACTACATGATTATTAATGGTGTTGCTCGCTATCGTGTTGAGACCGTCAGCTACGGTGAAGAGCGTCCGGTATCTGCCGGTAGTAGTGAATCTTCTTACAGTGAAAACCGTCGCGTTGAGTTGAAGTAATTCCCCACAACGTTTTAGTTTGTTAATCGGCATATAGAACTACGTCATATGTTTATTCGATTAAAAATCAATACCGCGCTGATGGTCAGTGCGGTTTTTGTTTATAGTAACGCTAGCTTTGCACAGGCGCCAATCGTTGACGCCAGTGTCGGCGCCCCGCAAGTTGCTGTTAGTGCAACGCCTGTCGCTGTTGAACCCGTCTCTGGGGGAAATCAGGGGCAGGGTGAGCTTTTTTATCAGCTACAATTATTACAACAAGAAGTCATGGAGTTACGAGGCACTGTTGAAGAGCAGGCCTATCAGCTGAAACAGCTCAAAGATCAAAGCTTGGAGCGCTATATTGATTTGGATCGTCGTTTGGGGCAGGCTGCTAATGCCGTTCCCTTGGCAGTAAATACAGATTCCGGTAGCGGCCTCAACGGTAATGCCGAAAATGTAGTCCCGCCAGTTGTTATGGTCCAGCCTGAAGAAAAAGCTGCCTATGACCGAGCCTATGCCTTGGTCACCAGCCGTCGATTCGATGATGCGCTAGAGGCGTTCAAACAATTTGTCATTGATTACCCCGAAGGGAAATACGCCCCGAATAGTTTCTACTGGATGGGTGAGTTGTATCAGGTGATTACACCGCAGGATCTTGAGTCAGCACGACAAGTGTTTACACAGCTAATCGATCAATATCCTGGTCACGCGAAAATCCCAGATGCGATGTATAAATTGGGCAAAGTGTATTTTTTGAAAGGCAATAGAAGTAAGTCACAGGATTTACTTGATCAAGTGATTGCAGATTACAGCACTGGTTCAAACTCTTCAGCGGCCAATAAAGCCCGGCAATTTATAAACGCCAACTTTTAATAGCAAACCGCCTTAAATTCACCTGTAAAAAGTGCTGGGTATTCGCCTGTCACTTTTTTGATTCCAGTAAAATGACTGACCTTAGACTGACTGAAATTTTTTATTCCCTGCAGGGCGAAACTCGGACAGTGGGTTTACCGACCGTTTTTGTGCGTCTGACAGGTTGCCCGCTGCGTTGTGCTTATTGCGACACCGAATATGCCTTTCACGGTGGTGAAAAATGGAGCTTGCAAGCCATTCAAGAAAAGGTAGCCAGCTATCACCCCAGATATGTGACGGTGACCGGCGGAGAACCTTTAGCGCAACTTAATTGTTGGCCGTTGTTGACCGCATTATGTGATCAAGGTTATGAAGTGTCACTGGAAACCAGCGGTGCGATTAGTCTGCTGGGCGTCGATTCCAGGGTGGTAAAGGTAATGGATCTAAAGACCCCAGCCTCTAATGAAATGTCGCGCAATCTGTATGAAAACATCGAGCTACTATCGCCTCAGGACCAGATAAAATTTGTTATCTGCGATCGTAAGGATTATGAGTGGGCCAGATTTAAACTTGACGAACACCGCCTTGTAAACCGTGTTGATGAGGTATTGTTTTCACCCAGCTTCGGTCAGATTGAATCGGCTGAATTGGCGGAGTGGATACTTGCTGATAACCTGCCTGTCAGATTTCAGGTACAACTGCATAAATTGTTATGGAATGACGCCGCGGGCCATTGAGCTGTTGCCCATCCTGTAGGAAAGCGGAGCTTAGCGACTGTCTCCGGCGATTGATCGTGATTGGCTGCCGAATAATAAGAAGTAGTAAACGATAGATCAGTGGACGCCATGGTGGCGTGATTAAGGTCGACAAAAAATCTTATAACGTTTGGCTAAATGGGTACCAAAATCGTTGACTTTGAATACCCATATCGACAGCTTTGCTATATTTTTTGTTACTACAGCGGCACAACTTTATTTGCACAAGGGCCTTTCTGACCTTGGCCAACTTCAAACTCTACATCCTGACCGTCATTTAGCGTTGCAAAACCGCCACCGCTTTGAATTTCTGAATGATGAACAAAAAGGTCTTTTCCGCCATCCTCTGGAGTTATAAAACCAAAACCTTTATCTGGGTTGAACCACTTTACGGTACCTTTACTCATTGTCTTTACTCGTTGTGTTGGTGAAGTTCAAATTATATCCGAATTCACTGCATCATATATAGTAGGCAATTGCCAATGGGGCATATAACGGTCAACTCTGAAGCCTTAATAGCCGCATCACAGTAGCACTGTTTTAGTACTGATCCATCACTGTAGCAGTGCCACCCCATTGGTTTTTCCATTAATAACAAGGAGTTGGCGATATTTATAGCTTAGTTATTGAGAGTGGTCAGGGCCCATTTAATGGTTTTATGATGCAGAGTTTGTTCTTTGATATAATTGACGGTCGAAAAAATTAAACAAGTATTCTGTTTTTTGTAGGGTATAGCGCGTGAGACGGGGGCTTTTTTCAGTAAAATACCTCAGAAGTCATGTTAGATACCGCTAACAGTGACAATCCTTTTGATCGCCAGTACTGACTTATCATAGCGGCAGCGCAATAGGCCCGAAGACTAACAAGCAATGACATACAATTGGGCCGTCAGCCAGGCCGACGTAAGTGCTTTCCAAACTGACTGCACGTACTGACCCACGCTAAAAATCAGCGCGACTGTGTTTGCCTGTGAAAGATGCGGATATCCAGTTGCTATGACTGCTTAATGGGCATGCCTACTTTCACTATACCGCTACCAATAACATCCGCACGCAGACCACCGCTGGTTAAAAATGCCTTTATGACGGCAGTTTTCGAGAGGAACGCATTCTCTAACAATTGACCTAGAGCGCGGCAGGGCTCACACAATTCAACCCCTCGGAACATTGCGTTACCGATAGAAAATTCGACGCCGACTAATGCGTTTAGATCAACACCTTTGGTAATAATATTCCGTCGCGTCTCGCCCAGTGAAATAGACTGATTCCGCGACGTGTTATAGGCCTCGATGGCCTCCGATTCGATAAATGTAATATTCTGCCCAGGCCTTTTGGCCTTATTAAAATAACGGTCGCCGGTTATTCCAGAACCGAAAACGACCTGGACATTATTGACCCGTTGAAGTTCCTGTTTCGATTTTTTGGCGACAAAAATTGCTTCAATCATTGCGTCCTCTTTAATTTTTTAACATTAACAAGATGGCTAGCGCGCAGCCTTTCCTACCCCTTATTTAGCGGCGCTATGACTAGGTAAGTTAGCCTTGCAGATTAATCGACTATAGATCATATGACAATCGTGACCGCGGATTATGTAGAGAAAGTAGCGGGCCGTGCTGGATTCGAACCAGCGACCAATTGGGTAAAAGCCAAGTATGCTAAAGAAATAGATGTTAAATACATTAGAGATTAAGTTACGGGGAACTTGTTTTGAATTGCAGCAGCATTGATTAGCTGGACCAGATTATTGCCAAAACTGCATATAATATTCCCAAGGATGCCAATCTAATTATTGGATACCTCGTGGTGATATGTTGGCGGCAAACCTCCAAGATCTGCGCATATTTGAAATAATTGACAGCGGCCAAAATAGTGCCGGCCTAGAACATAAGTTCTGGCTATTTAAACATTTGGGTTAACTCGTCCTATATTCCGAATAGGGTGCAGGGGCGTCACTTGTCGGCTGTCGAGCGGGTTCGAGATTTGCCTACGCTCCCACTCATTCGTAAATAAAGTATGGATTTTCGAATATCTGCGAGCAGAAAATAAACTCAACATTGGGTTTATCTCGCCCCCGTGTCTTCAATTCGGCGTCGCGATTTCCATCCATTCGTATCTTCATCGACACCACTTAAAAAGTTCAACAAACATCTAGTTCTAGGTCGGTAAACATGCAGGCTGCATTACCATTCAGGCGTGCTAGAGTGCAAAAACAGTATGCGTTGTTACTGCTAAGCCAGTTGTAAGTCGGGTGCCCACGTAACCAAGTAAAGCGTCTACTAACCAGCAGGGGCAGCATCAGTGTAGGTATGACTAAAAAGCATGCAAGTAATTTAATTCATCACTGTTTGATGATCAACCCATGCCCTATTTTTCCTAGGAGGCTCAACAAAGTCGAGAACAACTACAGGCATAACAAACTAGGTGATAAGCTTATTGTCTTTTGTACCAGGTAAGTTCTCAGCTACAAAATCATATTAAAGATATTTGCTTTTGGGGCTATTAGTGCCTGCCTAGTTGAGGGCGCCACCGCCTGTCGGGCTGAGAGCTGTCAGCCATTGAGTTAATGGGCAGATTATTCATTTATGCACAGTTCAGTCATCGCTAGAGTTCTCGTATGGCTTTAGGCTATGCATATAATATAATGATTAGCCTGAACTCAGATGATTATCTATTGCGCTAGGGTTCGATTCCTGACCAACTAGGATTAGCCTTAGTTAACAAGAAGTAGTGCCAGTAATGCGAAAGGTCGAGGTGAATAGTTAGATCGACGGACATCTATCGGTATCTAGGAAGCGAGAGGAGGGGTATTATGTGTAATATAATCAATTGGTCCAAATAAAGGCTCTAAGTTTTCTGAGATGCAATGTAAATTTCTTTTGGGGAAATAAAGATCAAACGATTTATAGTTAAAACATGATCAGCCCAGAATCAGCCCCCACTGACCTTTATTAACCGGCCATTTGGGGGCGTCATGGATATTAGTCTCGTGCTAGGACCATCAAGTGCGATCGATGTAAATCAAACCCGCATGTCGCCGGATTTTTTAAGCCAGCTGCAGCTGCGGCAGCAGGCACTGAGCCATCTCTAACACCATCCATTATCTTTACCATATCAGCTTCGTTACCTGCGACCATTGCAACATAGTCGAAACCGGACACACCAAAGCCTGGAGTAAATAGGAAGCTACCAACTTGAGTGCCTGCGACTTTATTGGCCATAGAGTTAAAGGCTTTTCGGTATTCTAGAGCGTCTGAAATATTTTTATCTTCGTTGAGGTTACATACTTGGGCAACCAGCGGCTTTTCTTGAGACTGAGTAGGCCGTGTACCTGTGTTATGTACCGTCATGAAAATAGGTTTTTGGCAGGTAGATAGCGCGTCTAATTTGGCTTGCAACTTAGCACCTTTCTTTCGCCATATAGCATTAGCTTCAGCGTGGTCGCGCCACGTAGAAAAGTAATTCACCCACCGAATGTCTGCTGCATCATAGGGCGGATTTATTGATATTGCCTCCCACAAATATGTATTCACAGAGAGTTTGTTAGAAGCAATAAAATTCTTAAAATTGTTTTGCCCAAGAGCTAAAACCTCGTCGACTGTGGCGCCCTCATTGAGTGTACATTCAAATATTTCTGCTATCATGGGAGCCGGCTCCGCATGATGATCAGCGTTTACAAAACCGGAAAAAAAAATTGACGTAAAAATTATTATCTTTATTACTTTACTCATTATCACTCATCCTTTTGTTTTAAGCAGTCATCTGCCGCCCAAATATAATCCGGTTATGAACTATAAGCAAGCCTCACTAAACAGACGAAAGTTGACATGGATTAAAATAAACGCCGGCTGTGCTTAGGCTCTGTTTTAACGATATAGCTCTGAGTAGATGACTTCAAAAGTAAAGGGGGTAGCATTTCATCAGTTTTAGGCTAGTGCTCGATATATTGTCCAAAACACTGACATAATTCAGATTAACGATGAGTTTTCAGGAGTCATAAAATCTCTTTCGGTTTGTTAAAATGGCGTGATGTTCCGCCCCTGCCCACCTAACCGGGTGTTTGACAATGAAAAATTCGTGTTTTCGCTTAATGTTGCAAAATTTGAGGTGACGTTTCAATGATTCTATAACGGTTTGGATGTAATCGTAGGCATGAATATAAACTTCTTTGTAGTGCGCGCCCGCCAAAATTATTCACTAATGGTATTATCTGTTCAACATTATTTGTCATCGGATGTAGGTAATGTTAGTCGACCAAGCGTGACTCGAGCGATCAATATACAGGTAATACAACAAATGGGAGGAGTGCAATTAGGATTAACACCGCAACATTCGATCGATAGCCTGTAACGCAGTGTGACGTGCTATCGATAGGCTAATATCAGCACTTTAACTTTTAGTTATTAAGCGGATACTTAACACGCATATGGTTTAAATTGGCGAGTGATAAGGTTCTTGTTTAGGTCCAGTCAAATGTTAAAAATCGTTCCCGTAGCGACAAAGATAGAGCTGTACTTAAATATGTAAAATATATATCTGTTGGTTAACGTAACGGTAATTTATGGCCAAATCAAGAGATGCCAGCCGTCATCTCTTGGGGTTAATGTCCTGCCTGCTATTTCAGAGTATACGCCTTGATAATAAATGTATCGCTCAGCATATCAATATCAATAACATCGAGGTTTTGGCTACCATCACTAATCTGGACCACTTGACGAATCTGTACGATAGATCCCTTCCTCGTCCATACTCCTCTGAAGGCACCGCCAACGACGGTATCCGCGTTGATAGCTCCACGCCCTGTACCACTCACAAAGCCGCTGACCCTGTCAGCATTGTAACTAAGTTTATAGGTAACATAGACAGTCCCATACTCGCCCATAGTTCCTTTGGCGTTGATGATGGTTTCTGTATCACCGAGCATCAATGATGTCATGGTCATTTGAGAATCACTTTGACGTTTTTCTAAAACTAAAGTGTCTCTTTGCTCATGATGCCCCGCATAAGACGCTTGAACAAAAGACAACAACAGTATACTCATCAATATTTTTTTCATTTAACTCTCCAGTTATTGATCAAAAAAAGATTGCTTAGGATATCGTTTGTTACAGTTGGTGTATATCGCCTATTCACACATCGGTAAGTACTTTAAGTATTAGCACTCCCTTGCATTTCATCGGTCTACCGCAAGGTAGCGGTTACAGGCAGCGGGATAACACCTGCTCTAAACTCAGCAGCCACTTAGGTTACAATCTGTATAGGTGCTATTCCTCTCAAAGGCTCAGGTTGATTTGTCGCTCCAATGTTCTTAATTTTTGACTTTTGAGTGTTAAATCAAAGCTAATTTTTCAATACCTGCCCCACAACTGCTAAGCCAAGGTATAATCTCCTGCTTCGAGTCATGGACTGATAATTATTATGATTGCTATCAATGGCTTCATCTGCATCCTAGCGTTGGTGTTTTCTGGTTGGGCTCTTTACAAAGGAATACAGAGTAAGAAAGAGTACATGCGTCTAAAGTCAGAGATGCTCACTCCGCCTAATCAAGATGAATGAATTCACGGACTGAGAATCATGGAACAAGATCTGAATAATTGGTTTACTTTTTTAGCAATGGCGTTGTCTTGCTTGGCGTTATGGATTGGATTGGCAAACAGGCGAGAAGATCACCGACTTGGTGCCATGGAAACTTTAGGTAGGGTTGAGAAGAAGCGAATAACCTCCCAGAAGTTATTTACTCAAGCACAGCTGCGAGCTCAGAAAATCCTCGACAATCCGACATTAGAGTCACGGGAAGGCTTGAAGGATGCAGCGACCGAATGGCTCGAAGTGTTAGGCGATATTAAGAAAAATCACGACACGGTAGTTGAGCAGGTGGCTTTCGTGAGGAATCGCCTCCACATGAGGAATCATTTTGATCCAAGAAAACTGAAAGTTTTGGAATTTAATCTAGATAGCTTATTGGAACGGGCGGCTTCATTCCTTGAATTTACGTAGTCAAATTAAAATTAAGTTAACCGATCCAGATTGATACAGTCGTTCTATGAATATAGCACTCGCAAGGTGAGTTTATGAGGTCAGGTCAGGAAGACTACAGGGGTTAAAAAAAGCCGGCCCATTGATTAATGTTTAATAGCTGCAAGTCTGAGTACTAATAAATAATAGCCTGGCCATTGTCTGTAGCCACCATTTAATGTCGTAATCAAAAGTAGACGTGCTAATCCCTCCTATGCAGCTATCGTTATCCTTTACACTGTTGGGA
>Ga0206130_10001544_pt1 | contig 33360 bp, 31 predicted proteins | sample Helgoland_Spring_9_FD_148637 | JGI IMG/M metagenome (GOLD analysis project Ga0206130, IMG submission 148637) | Pelagic subsurface seawater microbial communities from Kabeltonne, Helgoland, North Sea - Helgoland_Spring_Bloom_20160512_1 | ecosystem: Environmental > Aquatic > Marine > Epipelagic ...
CACGGGCACAAACTTCCAGTACAGATCTGTTGCTTGAAGTGCGGCATTGCCGTACACTCAATCGGTGTTCACCGTAATCGAAACGCCGGTCTATTCCAGAAAAGCTGAAGCACTTCTATCAGACAGCGAAAGAGAAGAATTTGCAGTTTTCATCTCCAGAAACCCAACCGCAGGTTCTGTGGTTCGAGGTTCTGGTGGGGTCCGGAAGGTTAGGTGGGCTCGATCTGGTGCCGGTAAAAGTGGTGGTGTGCGAGTGATTTACTACAACATGCTCGAAGAGGAAGAAGTCTGGCTCCTCACCCTGTATGCGAAGAACGAAAGATCCACCATTCCTGGACATGAGCTCAAATTAATCAAGGAGGCGATTGAGCGTGGCTAACAAATCCAAAATGAGCGACGAAGGTGCTGAACTGCTCAAAGCAGTCCAGCAAATGAAAAAAGGCAAGAAGGGGCGGGTTTACTCAGAAGAGCAACTCCTGGCAATTTCTGCCAGAAAATCTGCAAACCTGACCCAACGGCAGTTCGCGGAACTCCTCAATGTTTCTATTGATGCAGTTCAAGACTGGGAACAAGGAAGACGCTCTCCGCGCGGCGCAGCCAAGACACTCCTAAAGATCGCACAGACTCATCCAGACATCCTGGAGGAAGTCGCTTCCTGAAAGGGTGGTTATTCTTCCTAACCACGAAGGCGTCGATAAGGTTCGGCTACCCGGTGAGCCCGAGCGTGAATCGATGCGTGAGCGAATGGAAAACGGTATACCGCTTGATGAAAATTCCTGGCAGTCAGTCTTAAAAGCAGCCAGTGTTGCAGGGATGGATGATGACACCATTGCGGCGCTAACTGCTTAGGGCGTCATCATTTGATCATCGACTCATGTACTGATCGAACCAGCTATGGAAATGCTGCACACGGCTTTCGTCATCATTGAGCCAGGCTTCCTTGAAGCCCCGGGAATGCATGCCCTTTTGAACATCCCGAATCAGATGGATATCCTGATCGAGGGTGATGGTCATGGTTTTCTCACCGCGGATGATGGCTTCCTGATCAAATTCATCGTGTTCCGGCCTTGCTGTGCCGTCGCTTTGTTGGTCCAGATTGAATGAAACGTTTGCGCGGTTTTGTAGCGCAGGAAATTCAACCTTCGAGTTTTCCTGTACTTCAACATCCGGGAACATTCGGAGTGCAAACTTATCCCAATAACATTTGTTTGGATCCGTTGCATGCGGTCTTGATCTGAGTATCCAGAACTCTTCCGGCTGCAGCACCAGCACGGCGTTGGGAAAAATATTGTACTGCACGATATCGGATAGCTGGTTGTCACTCAGCCGATCGTAGTTGTATCCAAGGGCGGGTCCAAGTTCACGTTTTTTTAACTGCACATCGCGGCGAACATCCAGGACACGACCTTTGTAGTCATCTCTGTTCATGCCCAGCGTTTCCATTTGTGCCCACTGTGTCGGTGGTACCTCCTCAGGAATGGGCAGGCTCGTGTTGACCGTGAAACCATCAATGAGTACGCGGGTATGACCGCCTTCAAAATACTCTGCGATTGAAGTCGGGCAATCAAAGATCAATTCATGTTGTGGGTGAATGTGTTCTACGTGGTAAAGCTCACCAAAATTGTCGAAGACAGCCTTCCAATTACATTCGAGATGGCAGGTTTGGTCTTCAACGAGTTTCATATCCTCTGGTCGGAAGGGGTCAATCATTTCAATGATCGGGCCAAGGTACTCTTTCAAGGAGGGTACGTTTTCATCCATACAGATCCAGATTGCACCGGCCCACACGTCAACTCTTATGGGCTGAAGACCGAGCTTGTCCTCTGGTACGCCGCGGCTGAAGCTGTCCCTTAGCGGGACATCACGCAGACTGCCATCGTTGTTGTAGCGCCAGCCGTGGTAGGGACAGGTGTAGGTTGCCATTGAGCCGCTATCTGCGAGTAGCAGGCGCGCACCGCGATGTTGGCAAACGTTGTAGAACGCATTTAGGCTACCGTCTTCGGCGCGAGAAACAATGATCGATTCAGGTTCCAGATCGAAAACGAAGAAGTCGCCCGGCTGCTCAACATCCTGTGCGACACCAGCAACCAGCCAAGTTTTGGCCCAAACCTTTTCTCGTTCAAGGCGCATGTATTCAGGTGAGATGTACCGTTCAGCGGTTATTTTCGTGAAGGGCACCGGTCCTGATGATTGGCGTGCTTCCGACATAGCGGGTCTCTTTTTTTCTAGATTATACGAGCGTGGTCAGAGTTTGGCCAGTTGGCCGCCATCGAGTGGAAGGTCGTGGCCATTAATCATTCTTGCGGCATCTGAACAAAGAAAAGCGACCGTTTTTGCGATGTCTTCAACCGGTACCAGTTCGCCGGTCGGGTTGAGCGAAGAGAGCCGAGCTTTCACTTCTTTCTCGGGTGCATCAAGGCGAGGCCGGGTGGCTGCTGTCAGCGTTGGGCCGGGTGAAACAGCGTTAACGCGAATATGAGTGTCGGCATAGGTCACAGCGGCCTGGCGAGTTAGTCCAATGACACCGTGTTTTGCCGTGGCATAGGCAAGGCCTGAAGCGGCTGAACCCCGATGCCCAATGATGGACGCATTGTTAATAATGGCGCAGTGCCGATTGCCATTTTCCTCGGACAACATGGCGCCAATTTCGTGTTTCATACACAGGTAAATGCTTTTCAGGTTAGTGTTGATCACGCTATCCCAGAGATCTTCTTCGTGTTCATGCAGGGGCGGCTCAGGCGCAAATATTCCTGCATTATTGAAAGCGAAATCGAGTCGCCCGAACTCAGACATAGCGTAATCGACCATCTTCTCAACCTGGTCGCTACGGATGACGTCGGTTGCGATAAAGCGCGCCTCTCCTCCCCTGCCACTTAACTCATTGACTAGTTCAGCACCATCACGAGGTGTTCTTGCGGCCGTCATGATGTTGGCGCCCAGGCTGGCAAAGTGAATCGCAGTCGCCCGACCGATCCCTGAGGTCGCGCCTGTGATGAGTATGACTTTGTCTTTGTACTCGCTCATGCGTATTTTTTGTAGGCCAATTGTTGTCAGTCGGTTGTAATGATCAGCGCGTTTCCATCTTCGGTAACCGGGTAGCTTGCGATGTCCTGAAACGCCGGGCCACCCAGACACTTTCCGGAGACCACATCAAACCTTGCGCCATGAAGGGGGCAGGTGATGGTAGTGCCTCTCAACCTCCCCGCAGGGAGTAAGACTCTCGCGTGGGAGCAGATGTTGGAGGTAGCGTGATACTTACCTGCCACCTTGCAAACCATGACGTGCTGTCCGTCCACTTCCAGTGCAAGGGTGCCACCTTCTTCGATGGTCTCGGACACTCTTAACTCTGCCATTAGCGAATGGGATCCTTGCCATCCCAATTTTCTGCCGCCGCTGCGATTTCGGCAAACCTGGCGACGGTGCCTTCATTTTTGGTGACAACTTCTAACATGCACCCCATCAGTGGCCGAGTGTCGAAGTAGGCAAAATCGATGTGTCCCACCTTCCCGGTGTTCGCGGCTGTGTAACCAAGGCTTTCCATATAGGTCAGGTCTGCCTCGAAATCCAGCGTCCATACACACATATGATGAAATCCCATCTGACCCTTCGGGACACTGTCATGATAAGCGCACTGTTCAGTCAGTGGTTCGATGAGTTCGATCTGAACGTTTCCGGCCTGAGCAATAGCAACTTTCATCGATAGATCAGATTGCTCGCCTCGGTAAGTAATGGATTCAAAAGTACCCGGTTTGTAGTCCGTCAGGAAAAAGGGACCGATACCGAGTTCGTCAACCCACTTCATGCAAGCGGATTCAATATCTGGCACGACCCACGCATTTTGGAAAATTGTTCGATCGAGTGGTTTATCCATGATGATCCTAAGTTGCTGGTTAGATATAGCATTTGAGTGTAGAGAATTTTTAATGTGAGTCAAAGAGGGTCCAGTGGCAGGAGATTGACTGATAAGAAGTTCAGAGGTTTGAGGATGTTCTATGACCTTGATTTTCGCTGAATGACCCATCCATCCATATGTTGGATGAAATCGATCAGAAGCCAGATTCGTCATGCAATTGATGCGAATGCTCAGTAAAGCCGGTAACCCAAGCTTGCAAAACATTTCTCAGTGGTTAGGAAGAATAACCACGCTTTTCCCACCCTGAGAAAAGTATTTTGGTTCCAGCCAGTTAGATGGCGTCCCCGTTAGCCCATCTGAACATGTGTTGTGTGATCGAAAATTTTGGCCCACGATTGAAAACTTGATGATTTGGCCCTCGAATCCAGACGCTGGCCGAATGCGACCGTCACCGATGTGTTATCTGTGCGCTGAAATTCAGAATAGCGTCGTTTGTTGGTCGGTCAGATCTGACGGCGGTGAGCGGTTCTGAGGATCACCGGGGACGCCTAGTCGACCTGATCCAGCCCCAGGTGCTTCAGTATCTTCTCAATGACGTCAGGACGGTGCGACGCCTCGCTCCTCAATGGACGCAATGATCCGAACCGGCCCACCACACCTTTCACACTTCTCTATCCGACGGCGGCCCCATCAATACCAAACACACGTTTGAGTCGCTGAGCCCATCCGAACGCGGCCCGGTCTCGAGTAGGCCTTGGGTTTCGGGCTCTCTTGTTCTTCTACAGGTTTTTGCGGAACGACATACTCACGCAGTTTACTGTTCGGCGGAAGGCCGCCCCGCGAGAACACGCCATGAAACCGGGTCAGGTTGACTCAAGGCTTGGGCCCTAACGCCGCCAGCCGCCCCATGAATTCCATTGGGCTGAGTGGGGCCGCCTTCGGACTACATGAGTAGTGCCATCGTCGTACGGCGTCTTCAACGCGATGACGACATTACCGTTGTTGGCCAGGGACAATCGTCTTTCCGCAATCGCTGGCCGAGTGATATACCGGCACAGCGGAACGCCGCCCGGACGCTCGAGCTTCTTACGCTGATTAGACTTGCAGGCAATACCAGCATGTAAAGAAAACCCCGCCTGCTTGCTGACCAGATCGTCGCCTTTACGCGATTCAGTCCTGACAGAAACTGTCTGTAACGTCAGGGCTTTCCGCCCGGCGTTGGGACCGAATGCCAGGCGATAGGTGATAGATGCACCCACGATCGCACCCATGGCATCCTCCTCGTCCTGCATCAGATTGAGGTACTCGGACTCTGCATCGCGGACCAGGTAGCCTGCTTTTTCCAGAAACCGCGAGACGCGGATGGCAATGGTATGGGCAACAAAATCCAGATCTCCACAAGTCGGTGGTTTGACGGGCCAGAAGTAACCTTTGGTTGGGCGGCATTCCGATCGTAGACTCCGTTCAGGTAAAGCATATGGAAGTTAGGATTTAAATTAAGTGCGGAGCCAAATCGTTGAATCAGCGTAACCGCGCCGCTCTGAGCGCCTGACTTGACCGTCTTGCAGGCACGTTTGATCAAGAATGTACTGATGACACGATGTACAATCGTGAGCACCTGGCTCATAACCTTCGGGTTGGTAGCGAACAGGTAGCGTAGCGGATAAGGAACACTAAGCACCCATTGCCGAATTGGCCGCTTCGGCAAAACTTCTTCCACCAGATGAGTAGCACTGTCCACCATCCGTCGCGCGCCGCATGATGGGCAGAATCCCCGGCGTTTACAACTGAATGCTACAAGCTTCTCGTGATGGCAAGCATCACAGCGAACTCGCAGGAACCCATGTTCAAGACGGCCACACTTCAGATAGTCATCGAACTCACGAGCGACATAACCAGGCAGTTGTTTGCCCTGTGCCGATAGCATAGCTTTGAACTCAGGCCGGTGGCGCTCCACCAGTTGATACAGCAGTGTTGTCTCTGGGGTATGGCGTTCGTAACGAAACGAACCTGTTGGCCAGAACATGTCCTGACTGTTGTGTAGGGACACAGCACGAGATCATTGCGAGAGTGGCTTGAGAGCGTTGACTGGTCAGCCATTGGATAGCAGTCGCTTTTGCTGAACATGCTGTAGGGCTGATGGATGAAGGAATGTGCGAGTTATTTGTTCAGCGTACGATTTAGCAGTGATTCAAACGCTGAACCATCCTGGCGTGTCAGGTTGGGGACATACCTGGAATAGATGCGAAACAGCATCTCAGTTGTGCTGTGGCCCATTTGTCGGGCAATCCACTCTGGATTTTCGCCTGCAGCTAACCACAACGTGGCTGCTGTATGGCGGGTCTGGTAGGGCCTTCGGAGTGGTAGGCCAAGACATCTTAACAAGGGATACCAGATTCGTTTTGTGACGTTGTGAACTGATAGTGGGTTACCAGCCTTGTTAGCGAATACGTAATCAATGTCGCACGTGACTTTTGATTGCTGTTTCAGCGCATTGAACACTGGCTGCGACATCTGAATCTCTCTTGTTGATCCATCGGTCTTTGTCGTGGTTTGCTTTCCAGCGACAAAAGACTCTCTAACCAGAATCTGGCGGTGTTCGAAATCTACATGTTTCCACTTGAGACCATGTACTTCACCGGTACGCATACCTGTGAACAAACGGACTGTCAGGTAATTCTTGTAGTCTGGACGTACATGCTCAAGCAGCTGTCGAACCTCTTCCAATGTAAACGGATAAACGTCCGTTCGACCAACTTTGAGTGGTTTGATGTTCTTGAAGGGGGAACTGAACTCGTATCTCTCTGCCGCCTCGTTCATGATCGACCGAAGCGGGACCATGACATGATTAATTCGGGAGGCTGACAATCCTGTTGCACCGTCTTTGCGGGGTATCCTGGCGATGTTGGCTCGAAAGGCCAGCACTGCAGACTTCGTGATCTCATCAAGTTGATGTCCGCCAAAAACCGGAAGTATGTGTTTGTCCAGTGATGTTCTTAGTGTAATTTTGTAAGAGTGTTTCCAACGCGGTTCGTTCTCAGAGAACCACGTGTCTGCGAAATCTCGGAACGATGGAATTGATGACGGCGACGCCGGTTTTACGGCGTCAATGTGGCGGAATCGCTCAGTACTGTTTGAGTTCGGGAAGTAAGTTGCGTAATCAAATGTTCCGACCAGTATCTCCGCTTCGATGCGTTCCAGAATATTGGTGACACGTTTACGATTTGCAGGTGTGTCGGACAACTTCGTTTGTTCACGACAACGTACACCTCGGTAGCGAAAGTCGAAGAAGAGCTTCCCCGATCTTGAACGAATTGAACCCATCGATCGTTCCTAGATGACACCAGACATCAGTGAGTCAATTGAGACTGGCCTTGCCATGTCCTTCTCAATCTTCTCCCAGAGGTAAAGGATCTTTCTGCCGCCAAAAGGTCGGATGTAGTGAACGCCTTCGATTAGTACGCTATCTTTTAAACTGTTTCTGATCGTTCTGGGGTCGTACTTGATTCGTTCTGAAAGTTCCTCGGTGGTTAGATAGGTGTAGCTCATGCTATTCTCTCTTGATCCGATTAGATCATCTATGATTCATATGACTCATACAGGAATCATAATAGAGCCAATCTAATCTTTCAAAAACTAAATAGATCATAAACGATCAGTTTAAGGTGGTTGGTTTAAGTGATTCGCATTCTTTTCAAGCAAGCATTGGATGAGAAGTCCTTCAGGGAAGGGCGCCGAATTACTTTGAATGAGGTCAGTGAAGAAACGGGAATTTCCCGTCCAACGTTGACAAGGATTTCAAACGTACCTGGGTACAACACAAACACAGATACGATCAGTGCTTTGTGTGACTACTTTGAGATTGAGCCGGGTGAGTTGCTTAAGAAAGTGTGACCTTTGGGCGCGAGTTGGGCACGGTTTGGGCACAACTGAATTTTAGGGAATCGCCTCTCGCGGTTTTCACCTTCGGTGAAAACGCTGTCGGCCTCGACTTTCTTCGCTTTGCGAAGAAAGCGAGTTGGTAGCTACGGGTGGACTTGACGGTCCGACGTCTCGGCCACCGACCCCAGCATTATGAATTTTACTGGATATTTTTAACCCATTGATTTTATTAACTTAAATCCGAGCACCCACAGCGCATTTTGCATAACAGAGCACAACTTTTCACCACAAGTCCCGCAAATCTCCCGCAGGTACCGGTGGTGCCTTGGCAACTTTGTCTGTCCTTTTATCCGGCTGTAAAGGAAATAAGGCGCCCTTAGTTTCACTTTTAGCTCATAAAGTGAAATAATAGCTTTTGTGTTTCACTTTCATTCAGCAGCGCAAGGTTTTTATGGCCATCAGGTTAGAGGAATATCGCTCTGGCGAATACCGGAGGGGTTTCCAGTACCAATTCTTTTTGCCCTCTCATATCAATGAGAGCTGGACCTGGGATACGCCACAAATCAACCAGCTTGTAGAGAAGGCTGCCATAAGACTGGGGGAGCTGAATTCCTATGCTCGCCTGGTGCCAAACATTGATTTATTTATTCAGTTGCATGTCACCAAAGAGGCCGTGGTATCCAGTCGGATAGAGGGCACCAAAACCAATATCGATGAAGCCCTGTTACCAGAGGAGGAAATTAACCCGGAGCGGCGGAATGACTGGCGCGAGGTTAACAACTACATCCGGGCGATGAATGATGCCATCCAAACGATGAAGACATTGCCGTTATCGTCTCGGTTGCTTAAGCAGGCTCACCAGACACTACTCACGAATGTTCGCGGAAAACAAAAGATGCCCGGGGAATTCCGCACCAGTCAGAACTGGATAGGCGGCAGTAGTCTGGCTGATGCGGTATTTATACCGCCCGCGCACGAGCATGTTCCTGAACTGATGGGAGATCTGGAGAAGTTTCTGCACAATGATGAGATTCAAATGCCAGCGTTAGTTCGCATCGCCATTGCGCATTACCAGTTTGAAACCATACACCCCTTTCTGGATGGCAATGGCAGGATAGGCCGTCTACTTATAACTCTGTTCCTGGTGAGTCAAGGGATTCTCAGTCAGCCCTTACTTTATCCTTCTACCTATTTTGAAAAGAACAAGGGGCTGTATTACGACAATCTGATGAGGGTGCGTACTCACAGCGACATGCTGCAATGGTTGAAGTATTTTTTGGTGGGTGTCGAGCAAACGGCAACTGAGGCTGTCGCAGCGCTGACAAACATTATCAAGCTTAAGTCAGATATCGAAACGTTGATTCACAACAACTTTGGAAGGCGAACCGCCAGCGCCACACTCTTATTGCAACAGCTGTTCAAGCAACCGATTTTGAGCGTTGATCAGGCCGCGACGATCTGTGGCGTAAATTATCGTCCGGCGAATGAGCTGGTTGCCTTGATGTGCAAACAACAGATCCTTAGAGAGATTACCGGGCAAAGCCGAAACAGACTCTTCGCATTTGAACCGTATCTGGAACTGTTTAACCTTAAATGATCACTCGCCACCAAACTCAGTATTTGGCCTGGTAGCTAGCCAGCGCCATTGTGGACGCCCGGATAGACCTGAACCCGCATCAGGCTGAAGGCATAGGACATATTAACGGCCTATCGAGAGTAGACATCCTCGCTGATTGTGTCGACTGGACCTGCAGACCTGTCGAAATACCCGTCTATTGATCCGAAAATTCTGTTCGCGGCGTTGAGCATGCCATTCAAATCCGTTCATTCCTGAACGGGTGCACGCGACAGCTCATGCCATGCGGTATTCACTGGCTTCCTTGCTGGTGTAGTGCTGTTGTGCTGGAATCGCTTCCCAGCGAAAAGAGGCAACGTACCAGGTGGCGCTCTGGTCGGTGGCACCAGCAATGGCCGAGTCGGTGTTTCCTGTTCTTTCTGGCGCAGGTGAGTCAGTATTCGATCGATGACGTCCTGGTCCTCAATGCTGGCGATGACCCTGACAGAACCACCGCAGCGGCCACAGACCTCGAAGTCGATACTGAACACACGTTTTAGGCGCTGGGCCCAGGTCATGGCGGCATGGCGCTCGGCGGGTGTGCGGACTTCTGCGTTGGAGATAGACTTGATGCCTTTCCCGCGCCTGGCTGGTGTGACCAGCCCACGCCAGCGGTGGTTTGGAGCGAGAACGCCATGGTAGCGGGTGAGGTTGACCCTCGGCTTTGGCACCAGAGCCGCCAAACGGGCAACGAAATCCACCGACGGATGGCCGCCCCGATCGAACGCCACCTGGGTCGTGCCATCCCGGTACGGTGTCTTCAGGGTGTAAACCACCTTGCCCGTGGCGCTCAGTGAAAGGCGAGGAACTGCCACGGCAGGGCGGGAAATATACCGACACAGGCGCTCACGCTTGTCTTTCTAAATCCCCTCACAGCTGATCCCGGCGTGGAGAGAGAAACCATTGGCCCTGGCCACCCGCTCCAGTCCAGGATCAGGTCCGTCCAGCGGACGGATGGTGCGGATCATGAAAGCTTTACGTCCCTGCTGTGGGCCGACGGCTATGCGGTAGGAGATGGAACTGCCCAGAATCTGCGGCATGGCATCGGTATCCTCGGCGGGGTCGAGGTCCAGCCAGGCACTCTCGGTGTCCTGTTCCAGCAAGCCCTGGCGTTCGAGGCAGCGGCCGACGCGCTGGCTGATCAGTTGAACCAACTCCTCCAACTCGCCTTTGTCGGGTGCTTTGACGCGCTGAAAGCGGGGCGGTCTGTTGTCGCGATGCACATAGACGCCATCCAGGAACAAAATATGAAAGTGAATGTTGAGGTTAAGGGCGCTGCCGAAGCGCTGGATTAGCGTTACGGCCCCGGTGGCGCCTTCCTTGAGCGATAATTCGGATTTGTGGATAAGGTGGGTGGAGATCGCCCGGTAAACGATGCCCAGCACCTTGCCCATGGCCTGGGGGTGGGCCGCAAATAAGTAGCGCAGGGGAAAGGGGAAGCTGATGACCCACTGGCGAAGCGGGACATCGGGAAATACCTCATCGGCCAGCAGGGCGGAGGTCTCGGCCATGCGGCGGGCGCCACAACTGGAACTAGGCGTCCCCGACAGAATCCGCGCTTCTTGCAGGAAAACGCTACAAGTCGTTCGAAATGACATTTGTCACAGCGTACCCGGAGAAAGCCGTGCTCGAGGCGGCCGCACTTCAGGTAGGCCTCGAATTCCCTGTGGACATGCTCGGGCAGGGATTTGCCCTGCTGGGCCAGTTGGTCAACCAGGGCGGGGTAGTGCGCTTCGACGAGTTGGTAGAGTAGTGTCTGCTCGGGTTGATGGCGATCGTAGGCGGTTTTGCCAAGGCCATCCCTGCCTTGTGCCAACATGGTGGTTCCGCCTTGGAGACCAGGAAGACCGAACCAACCAGCCTGTATCGGGAGGCCGGATAATGCCACATCAGAAGTGGCCTCCGAGCCTGTCGCAATTCATCCAATGCGTTAGTTTGCCGGGGGGAAGAAGGCGTAAGACACTCGCTGCTCACGTCACTACAGAGCCAAAGCGGGTAGTGAAGTGGGCGCCTCCGCTCTACGGCAATAATCTCAGCACCTCATCTGCTCAATGGGTTCCTGCAGTGGTTCCACTGGAACCACTGCAGGAACTAGCGAAATGTGTGGGTATCCTTGTCCGAAACCGCGCTCAATGCCACTGAAGTGTCATTTTTCTACCGCGTCCTGACAATCAAGGTACCCGACGGCCGATAAAAACCGCACCGGATGCGAACCGAATTCCCTGTGACACCCGTATTACGGGTTCGTATAGTGGACTCACTAGACGCGGCCACTGCGGAAAAGTGGCAAGGATGACCCCACCTTGCGCAAGCGAAAGGGGTAGGCAGAATATTGTTGTTTTAGAATCTGCTGAACGCGTCACTCAGGGCCTTCTTAGACGCAGCGGTCAGTAATGACCGGGTCCATCTTAGAACGATCGCGGTGCCGCATCATCCGGGTAGCGCTCATTCAAACCTCACCCACTCGTCATGGGAATCTGTTCCAAAATCACTGTTGATAGTCGGGCGCTCACGCCCGGTTTGAACAACAGTCTCTTCAACCACGCAAATACACTGGCGGTCAGTGCGTTCTGCTCAACTTAAAAAGGAGAAATCCATCACCAGCGTTTGGCTGGATAACCGTTGGTTTGCACGGGCCAGTTTTCTTGCGAAAACACACCGTGCTGTCTATGGCCAGACACATTCAGGTCAACCGGGATTGGTGTCCCGTGATCGTACTGCTTCGGCAGGCCTGCGCAGCATTGTTGCCAGGTGATCAGAAACACTCACCGAAGGAACTACACTATGCGAGACCTGAACTACCAACTGAAACTTTTGTGTAAACACAGCCATGAGGGCAGCTTCGAAACTCGTGTGGGTAGATAGCGCCAGTTGAGCGCTATCGCCGACCAGTTACACGACTTGGGGTTCCGACAATTGAAGGCCACGTCCCTCAAGCAAAAGCATGTCCAGACCTTGGTGGACCTGTGGCTGAAACAAGACATCTCCCCAGGCACCATCAAGAACCGGATGAGTTGTTTACGCTGGTGGGCCGAGAAGGTGAACAAGCGGGCCGTAGTAGCCGGCAGTAACAATTTCTACGGGATCCCGGACCGGCAATTTGTGTCCGATCAGAGTAAAACAATCGGGGTCGAAACAATCGGGGTCGGAGTAAAATTTACAACTAGTTTATGAAGTTGTCAGCTATCGTTGTAACGTAGGAATAAAAGTATCACACGCTTTTTTTGGATTAGTTTGAATGGGTTTTACTGACACTGAATGTAGCCGACACCTCACATCTCCCATCTTAAATAGACAAAATTTGAAAAAATTCCTCTAACGCTTGTCGGAGTATTCTCGGCGACACGTAGGATATTATTCGCGTGTTGTAGTCCGCAAAAAGTGTGTGACCCTGTTTTCCTCCTGTGACCCTGTTTTCCTCCGACAGGTCTCGAAGACATCGCCATTGTTTGTAATAAGCAGGCTGTGAAACAACGCGTCAATTCTCTTTCCATGGCTGGCGTTACCGATCTATGTATTTTCGTTTGAGACTGAAGTGGGTGAAATTGAGAGGACCGTATGGTTCCTAGCCGAGGCCATTTAGCGTTGGTGCAACTCCGGATCAGCGGTGCAGTAAGTTTCCGAGCCACATCCCTAGCATGTTGAACGAAGTGCAGGTTATTCTGGATACGAAATACAATTGAGGCTAATTATGAAATTTCTCCAGACATTAACGGCTCTTATTCTTTTTTCCAGCATCGCGACGGCTGGTACGCAAGTGGAACCGGAAAGAGCCCTTCAGCTATTGGCCACACAGAGCCAGCAGTTCGAAAAAAAGGTCGTGCAGCTAACGCCTAATGTATTTACTGCTGTTGGTTATCACGGCGCTACGACATCAATGATTGTCGGAGAGGACGGTGTGATCATCGTGGACACGTTGATGGGACCTGCCAGTGCTGCAGAAGCGCTGGCCGACTTTAGGAAACATAGTGACAAACCAGTGAAGGCGATCATTTATACACACAGCCATGGTGATCATACCGGCGGTGCTGCAGCGTTCATGGATCAAACCGAAGTTGAAGTCTATGCCAGAGATGGATTCGCTAATGCAACCGGTACTGAACCAGCGTTGAGGCCCCTGGCAATGAAGCGTGGTACCCGCCAATTCGGAAGAAAGCTGCCCAAACATGAGCAGACCAATCGCGGCGTTGCACCTGCACAGACCATGGATGGTGATCGTGGCAAGGGTCATATTCCACCGACGATTCTTGTTGGCGCGGAGAGCAGGGCATTGACCATTGCAGGTGTTGCGATTGAAATACATGCTGCGCCGGGCGAAACCGATGATGCTATTTTTATCTGGTTGCCTGAAGAGAAGGTGTTGTTTTCCGGTGACAACTTTTACCAGTCCTTTCCTAACCTCTACGCAATCCGTGGTACGGGCTATCGTGATGTCATGAAATGGTCTAAAAGTGTTGCCAAAATGGCGACCTTTGAACCTGAACATTTAGTCGGTGGCCACACTATGCCCATTAGCGGCAAAGCGGCTGCGACATCAGCACTGCAGAGTTACAGTGATGCCATCCGGTATGTCTATGACCAGACGGTCACCGGAATGAATCAGGGTAAAAGTCCTGACATGATTGCCAATGAAATTCAGCTTGTCGATTCTCCTCCTCATCTGACCGAGTTTTATGGTTCTGTCGCCCATGCGTCTCGTGCAATCTATGCTGGTTTGCTCGGATGGTATGACGGCAACCCGACAAACTTGAACAGGCTGCACCCGCGTGATGAAGCGAAGAATATAGCCAGGCTGGCTGGTGGGACAAAACAGTTGATCCGGAATATGAAGTCATCGATGGAAAATGGTGACTATCAGTGGGCGTTGCAGCTCGCCGATCATTTGAAGTGGCTTGAAGATGGCGATCGCGAACTTGCACGTGAAACCAAAATTGCAGCACTGCGTGCGTTGGGTGCCCGTGAATACAATGCGCCGAATCGAAACTATTACTTGTCTTACGCCAATGAACTTGAATCAGGGGAGTTGATCGATATCTGGTTCTAACGCAATCTGCTCCTGCAAATACTCAGTGGAATAGTGCGGGCAGTTAATGCATTAACACGGAAACCAATTCAGGCTACGACTACCCAGTGCGACCGATTATCATTAACTGTTGGTCGTGTATAACTTGTCTAATAGTGTCGGTCAAACGCTGGTAGGAAGGGCTTAAGTTGATGTCCTTATTATAGGTTAACTCTATATCCAAACTCATATCTAAATCGTTTACCTCAATCCTCTTCAGGCGGCCATCAGACAACCAGTCTTTCAATGCTGTTCTTGACGCAATAATCAGATGGTCGCTTCTCAAGGCTAAATCAACAAGTAACCAGGGCTGTTGTAGTTTTATGGCGGGGCAATTGAGCTCCAGAAGTTCGAACTCTTCTGTATTGGTTAGTCGTTGATCAATCTGTCGTCGCAAGTAGCTACCGTCATAAGTTATGGCCGGAAAGTGAATAAGCTCAATGGCGCTTATCGATGGTGAAGAGAGCAACGGATGTTCAGGACGACCAGCCACTACAAGTTCCTCGCAATAGAGCATTTCACGTAATGGTGCTTTGTTTCGGAACTGAGGATCCCGACCAGCGACATAAAACTGAATATCGCCCTGCGTCAGTTGGTTCTGCAGGCTGTCTAGGTGGTCGACGGTACTGTGTAGACGAACCTCAGGGTACTGCTGATGAAATTGCGTCAAAACCGGGCTTAGCAGATGATTGGCAACGAAGATTCCCATCCCGAATGCCACCGATCCCTCGCGGGAATCGCGTGTTGCTTCGATGTGTGTGGCCATGTCTTCCAGCGAATGTAAAACGATCTCTGCATGAGTAGCGACAATACGACCGTACGAGGTGACAAACACATTGCGGCGGTCGCGACGAAACAACATCACACCCAGACGTCGTTCAATACTGGCAATGGACTGGCTCAGCGCCGATTGAGAGATTCCGGCGTTGCTTGCAGCTCGGTTGAAATTCAGCGACTGCATTAAGAGCCAAACATGACGCAATTCTTTCAAGGTGAGTCTAGGTTTTGTATCAGAGACGAGTTTATCTTCCGCAATATTGTCCATTCGCGTTGCTCCAAAAAACTTTGTTGCTTGAGGATTCAACTTTCATAAGAAGTCATACTAATATGTAATATTAAACATATTAATATAAATTATATATCATTGATTTATATAACAAAAAGATACTATTTTATCGTTAGTTAAGTAAGATCAGAGGCGCAGACAGCGAAAAAAGTATGAAGCTATCTGCGTGACCAATGAGCACGTGAAAGTATAGGAAGATCTACTTGCCATATTGAATGGCCATAAATAGTACCGGTGCTGCAACTCGCATGATTGCGGTTCTTTCTGTTGGAGAGTGCAGTTTTGCTAAAACTGAAGCCTGGTCTTTATGGGAAAATCGACGTTGTTTGTATCAACTAGGGGATGGTTTACATGTCAATTAAAATTAGAATTCGCACATTAAGAGCCTCAAGGGTATGCGCGATAGGTTTAGGTTTGTTGTTGCCTTTCGCGTTTGCAACAACGCAGGCCGAGGCCGCAAAGCAAGCAAGGGTTATGGAGGAAGTCATCGTGACAGCGCAGAAAAGAGCGCAGTCATTAATGGATGCGGCTATTGATGTCACAGCTTTTTCAGGAGACCAGTTAACTAAAGCCGGGATTGACGATGTCTTCGGTATTGCTAAGGCTATTCCTGGCGTAACGATTCAGAACACAGGATCCAACCCGCAAATATTTATGCGAGGAGTAGGTACAAGGATCACCGGCACCGGATTAGATAGCGGCGTTGCTGTTTACGTCGATGACCGATTTGTTACGAGACAGGGAGGTCAAGTATTCGATCTTTTTGATGTTGAGCGCGTTGAAGTCCTAAAGGGCCCTCAAGGAGTGCTTTTTGGTAGAAATGCGACAGGCGGAGCCATCAGAATCATCACGAAAGAAGTTTCGGATGAACTCGAAGGTGAATTGGGCCTTGGCTTTGGAAGCGACGGTTTTCAGATGGTTAAAGGGTTTGTTAACGTGCCTGTAACCGATAATTTTGGGATCAGAGTATCAGCTCAAACACGTGAGCGTGATGCGTTCAAGGAAAACATAATTCCAGGGGCAGTGGACTTTGACGACTTAGACGCGCAATCAATGCGTCTCAAGGCTCGATGGGACATATCAGATAACTCCACTTTGAAATTTTCTTACGACAGATCGAAAACCACTGATTTGTCTAATTCCGGAGCTGTGAGTTTGGATGGTGGCAACAGTAGAGGAATTTCGTTAGGTGGCATAACAACAACTGACAGAGATAAAATTGCCTCGTCATTAGGGACAGATCCGGGATACGGAAGCCCTGAAATAGAAAGCGACTCCTTTCAGCTTCGTTTTGAGACGAGTTTATCCGATGGCCTGGATCTGGCGGCGTTTGTTACTTATCTAGACTTTAGTAGTTCAAAACCTGGGGATTTTGATGGCACGTCATTTAGAGATGTAGAGGTCCCATTTGCACTCAGTGGGTCAGACGACATCGCCGGCGGTGTTGAGCTGAGTTCTAGTTCCGATGGCCCGCTGAGCTGGGTGGTTGGGGCTAATATCTTTGAAGGTGATGCTGAGTCTGACTTTGACCTCAGGGTTGGCCCCGCAGGAGGCGGATCTGTAAAGTTGTCGGTAGGATTTGCTGAATACAAGAACACGAGTTATGGAGTGTTTGGCTCTATGGACTACGAATTCAGCGAGAGGTGGATGCTGACCCTTGGTGGCAGGTACAGCTATGAGGAAAAAGAAAACGATCTATCTACCTCTTCAATAGGAGTGGCAACCGTGAGTCCTGTGCCCGCCAGTGATTCAGATACCTGGAACGAATTCACACCTAAGGTCACCCTTACGTACAACCTGGATAACGGTATTGTCTATGGTACGTTCGCATCAGGCTTCAAAAGCGGGGGATTTAATCATCCGTTAAGAGTTGGGACCGTAATCGAGCCCGAAACAATCGACATGATCGAGCTAGGTTATAAAGCCGATCTGACGGATTCCTTAAGGCTTACAAGTTCACTATTTGTATACAGCTACAAAGATCTTCAGGTCACCAAAGCAGCGAGCGATTCGGCAACGGTAAGCACGGAAAACGCAACAGATAGTGATATTAAAGGACTGGACGTTGCCCTGACATGGGCGGCTAGCGAAAATCTAACGTTTCAAGTTAACGCTGAATATCTCGACACAGAGTATGAGGATTATGAGACCGCGGGCAGGGCTCCGAACACTGTGTTAACAGGAGATCCGGCAGCGATAGGTTATGGATTTGTGTTTTTCAATGCAAAGGGTCAAGAACTGCTTAGGTCTCCCGAACTTGCGGTGTATGTCGCTGTGCAGTACGACTCGCAACTTAGCATTGGAGGTCGCGAAGGAAATTTGTCATTCAACATGAACTATGCATGGAAGGATGACTACATTTTCGATTTTGAAGTTGATCCGTTAGTCGACGTTACCCAGGACGCACATGGCATCCTCAATACTCGAGCAACATTGACAATTGACAAAGTGAGTGTGTCTGTTTGGGGCAAAAACCTGACTGATGAAGAATACTTCTTTGACAAGGTCGTGGCCGCGTCGAACAACCGTGGGAACTATGGCCACCCGAGGACATTCGGCGTTGACTTTGCATATAGGTTCTAGAGGTTAAGTGTATTAAAGAACAAGCAGGCCAACTTCATTCTTTTTGACGAAGTAAGAGATCTAACAAGATCCCAATGTCGCATACGGTTCAGGATATCTTGGACCGTATGCCACAAGGCAGACACAAGGAGTTAGTTTCATTTATGACGCCTAAATTAGGGTGAATCTTTTTTTTCAGAAAATGTGCAAGAGGGTCATGAAGCGTGCACCTTGCTTGCTAATCAATCCTAACGAACCAACCTATCCGTCAGCAATCGGCCTCGCTTCGCGTTACCGCCCAACAGCCAGGTGGTGGGACGTTAGTTTCTCTAGATATCGCTACAAGATCACCAGATGATCAGGTATTTTGTCTTACTTACGAAATCGGCTGACCCGGGAAAGTGGAGTTATGTACATGAGATTACTGATTGTTTGTTGGTCATGCTTTTCAATGTTTGCACTCGCCGATGCCTATTCTCCGATGGCAGGAGAAAGTTACCCAACTGACGTGTTCTTCGGCGACACACATCTGCATACAAACTTGTCTCCAGACGCTGCAGCCGGTGCAAATCGTCAGTTTGGACATGACCAGGCTTATGAACTTGCAAGAGGTGGCGAGGTCACTGCGCACAACGGCAGACCTGTTAGATTAAATCGTCCGTTGGATTTTCTGGTGGTCGCCGATCACGCTGAATATATGGGATTGTTCCCCAGTTTGGATGCTGAGGACCCAGAATTGTTAGCAACCAAGGTAGGCCAACGATGGTTCAAGATGTTGCGCGATGGTCCTGAAGCAGCGGCGCAAATTCTGGTGGAGTTTGGTGCAGCGCTGCGTGACAGCACGGATTTGGTTAAAAGTGATGCCTTCACTCAATCGGTCTGGTCCCAAGTCGTCAACAAGGCTGAGCAATACAATGATCCTGGAAAATTCACCGCATTCATAGGTTATGAATGGAGTTCCAGTCGCGGTGGTGGAAATATGCATCGAGTTGTGATTTTCAAGGACGGCAAGGCTCAGACCAGTCAAACCACACCGTTCAGTTCTTTTAATGGTAATCGTCCTCGAGAACTTTGGTCTTATTTGTCCAATTATGAGAAGACCACAGGCGGCGAAGTATTGGCTATACCCCATAACAGCAATGTTAGTGCCGGATTAATGTTTGCGCCGAAAGATTCCGATGGGCAGGCCATGACCATTGAATACGTTAAGCAGCGTAAACGTTGGGAGCCGTTGCTCGAAGTCACCCAGTTTAAGGGAGACAGTGAAACTCACCCGGTAGTCTCGCCTGACGATGAGTTTGCAGATTATGAATCCTGGGACCGGTTTGCCAGTTTTAGTGAACGACCCCGAGAAGACTGGATGTATCCCAATGACTATGCACGACCTGCGTTGAGGCAAGGGTTAACCCTGGCCGAACAATACGGTGATAACCCTTTTCAGTTCGGCATGATCGGCAGCACAGATTCGCATACAGGAATACCATCAGCTGCAGAGAACAACTTCTGGGGTAAGTTCAGCTGGCACGAGGTCAACGCATCACGTGTGATGGAACGCTTCGTTAACATTCCTGAAATTCCTCAATTTGAGTGGGAAATGGCGGCATCTGGTCTGGCGGCAGTCTGGGCGCAAGAGAATACGCGTGAGTCATTGTTTGAAGCGATGCAACGCAAAGAAGTCTATGCCACTACGGGTTCTCGAATGCGCGTCCGATTGTTTGGTGGCTGGGACTATTCGATAGAAGACCTACAATCACCTGATTGGGTGGCACGTGGATACCGTAAAGGTGTACCCATGGGTGGAGAGTTAACTCAAGCCAAGGTCGGCCAAACACCTACATTTATGGTCAGCGCCTGGAAAGATCCAGACGGAGCCAATCTGGATCGTGTTCAAATCATCAAGGGATGGATAGGCGGTGATGGTGCCACGAAAGAAAAGGTTTTTGACATTGCCTTGTCAGATAATCGGCGAGTGTCTAGCCAAACCGGTAGGGCGCCAGTAGTGGGTAATACTGTGAATGAAGTCAACGCCACCTACACCAACAGTATCGGCGCGGGCTTCTTTACAGAGCTTTGGCGTGATCCGGATTTTAACGCTGATCAAAGAGCGTTTTATTACGTTCGTGTCATTGAAATTCCAACGCCGCGATGGACAGCCTATGATGCAGCCTTCTTCAATCTGGAATTGCCCGAAGAGGTGCCGATGGTAACGCAGGAGCGCGCTTATACGTCACCTATCTGGTATACGCCTTGAGCACTGTTGCGGTTCGGCGTTCTCATCTTTTTTTTGGTAGATTTATACGGGGCCCCCACGCGAGTTGAATTTTATCAATCGTGGATGACAGGTTTTCACGCGTCGTCCAGGTCATTTAGCGTCTGCAATCGATTAATCAGAAGTTGATAGTCGAACAATGGTTGCACCGTTATTTGATACACGAGCCGTTAGTTCGCCTCGTCGCTATGCAATAGAGGTTATGTTCCAACTCTAAAATTTTGGTTTTAAAGGAGACACCATGCCTATTCGTTTGCCTGGTTTAGTACTGGGATTGTTGTTCGGATTTGATGCGGCGGCTGAGCCGTATTCAGTCCCGGTAGATAGTGATTATCCAAAAAATGTTTACTGGGGCGATACGCACCTCCACACACGAAACTCTGCCGATGCCTATTCCCTGGGCAATTTGAATCTCACGCCAGCAGATGCCTTTCGGTTTGCTCAAGGTCGCGAACTCATCGCCCACAACGGCATGCGCGTTCAACTCAGACGCCCATTGGATTTTTTAGTGGTGTCAGATCATGCCGAATATCTTGGCGGATTTTATCGCTTCAACATCAACGATCCGCTTGTTCAAGGCACCGATGCTGCCGATAAGTGGCAGGGATTTGTTGATGCTGGAGAAACAGCAAAGGTCTACGCAACGTTCGTGGCCAGCATGCAGGATCCGGAAAATAATCCAGCGCTACCTGAATCTACTCGAAGGACAATATGGGAAGATGTTGCGCTCACTGCCGATGAACACAACAAACCTGGTCAGTTTACGGCATTTACCGGTTACGAATGGACGTCAATGATTAACGGTAACAATCTGCATCGGGTTGTTGTCTATCGTGATAGTGCTGACAAGGCAAAACAGTTACCCCCTTTCTCAGCGCAAGATTCATTAGATCCCAGAGAACTGTGGAAGGCATTGGCGCGCTATGAAGAAGCAACCGGCGGCGAGGTCTTGGCAATCGCTCACAATGGTAATTTATCCAACGGCATGATGTTTCCGAGCGTTTCCGTTGACGGAAAAAAGATTGATCGTGCTTATGCAGAATTACGATCTCGTTGGGAGCCGATTTACGAAGTCTCTCAAGTCAAAGGTGATGGTGAATCCCATCCAACGTTGTCCCCTGACGATGAATTTGCTGATTTTGAAAACTGGGACTGGGATAATATCGGTCGTTCGCAAGCCAAAGAAGATTGGATGCTCAAACACGAATATGCTCGAGGTGCGCTAAAGCTGGGATTGGAGTACGAACGTAAGCTGGGTGTGAACCCTTACAAAGTCGGTTTGATCGCGAGTACCGATGGCCACAACAGTATATCAACACCCGAGGAAGATAACTTTTTCGGAAAGTTTCCTGAGTCAGAACCCGGCCCTGAACGAATGGAAAATACACTCGCCGGTAGGCTTTGGCAGAATTGGCGGATCGTTGCTTCGGGTTACGCAGCAGTGTGGGCAAAGGAGAATACTCGCGAAGCCATTTTTGATGCGATGAAACGACGTGAGGTCTATGCAACAACAGGATCACGAATTGCCGTCAGGTTTTTCGGTGGCTGGTCTTATGAAGCCGATGACATCCATGATGCCAACTATCTCGATACAGCCTACAGCCAGGGTGTCCCGATGGGCGGCGACCTAACCGCGGCGCCCGCTGACACAGCACCCGGATTTATCGTCACGGCCGCCAAAGACCCTAACGGCGCGAATCTGGATCGAATCCAAATAGTCAAAGGCTGGCTGGACGAGCAGGGCGACTCACACGAAAAGGTTTATGATGTCGCGTGGTCGAAGCATCGAAAAATGGATTTGGAAACTGGAAGGCTAGAGTTGGTCGGCAATACGGTTGACGTTGAAACTGCAACGTTTGAGAACAGCATAGGCGTGGCGCAGCTTTCCATCGTTTGGCAAGATCCGGACTTTAATCCCGAGACAAGAGCGTTTTACTATGCGCGAGTGCTGGAAATCCCGCGTCCCCGATGGACAACGATTGATGCTGTCTATTTTGATCTGGAAATCCCCGAAGGTGCGCCGAAATCTATTCAAGACAGGGCTTATACCTCACCGATCTGGTACACGCCCTAACCATTAATCCAATAATCTCTCTTAAAAAAATGGAACGACACAAAATGATGATTCCCTTTAGGAAAGCCATCGCCATAAGCATTGCCGGTTTCTTTTCAATATCAGCGCAATCAGATGAAGCTCCCTATTCCGCGACAGTTGATGCGGATTATCCGAAGAATGTTTATTGGGGTGATACCCATTTACATACTCGCAATTCTGCTGACGCCTATTCACTGGGTAACATGAATCTTACGCCAGCCGATGCCTATCGGTTTGCTCGTGGACAGGAACTCATCGCCCATAACGGGATGCGTGTGCAGCTAAGGCGACCGCTCGATTTTCTGGTGGTATCTGATCATGCGGAATATCTTGCTGGCTATTATCGATTTAACGTTGATGATGCGTCGGTGGTTGGTACTGCTGCGGCCAAACAGTGGCAGGGGTATCTCGAAGAAGGTAATCCAGGAAAGCTGATTGGCGCGTTCACTGCCAGCATGAATGACCCAGAGAATAATTATCCGTTTCCAGAGAAAACTCGTCGGTTGATCTGGGAAGATGTAGCCATCACTGCCGATGAGCATAACAAACCGGGTGAGTTTACCGCCTTAACAGGTTATGAATGGACGGCGATGATTGATGGCAACAATCTCCACCGTGTTGTGATCTACAAAGACGGCGCTGACAAGGTTGCCCAGTTGCCTCCATTTTCCGGGCAAGATTCGTTGGACCCAAGGGAGCTTTGGAAAGCGCTAGCCCGGTACGAAGAGACAACTGGCGGCGAAGTGATGGCGATTGCGCACAATGGAAATATTTCCAACGGCATGATGTTCCCCAGCGTTTCTGTGGACGGCAAGAAAATCAATCGCGCTTACGCTGAGCTCAGAGCGAGATGGGAGCCGATTTATGAAGTCTCGCAAGTCAAAGGAGACGGGGAGTCACATCCAACGTTATCTCCCGATGATGAATTCGCAGATTTCGAAACGTGGGACTGGGACAACATTGGCCGGACTGAAGCGAAAGAAGACTGGATGCTGAAGCACGAATACGCGCGTGGCGCCTTAAAGCTTGGGCTCAAGTATGAGCAGTCTCTGGGCGTGAATCCTTTCAAGATAGGCTTGATCGCGAGCACCGACGGACACAACACGATTTCAACAACAGAAGAAGATAATTTTTTCGGTAAGTTCCCTGAATCGGAGCCAAGCCCGGAGAGAATGGAAAATGCCATGGCGGCTGACGCATTGTGGAAAAACTGGCGCATTGTTGCCTCTGGGTATGCTGCAGTTTGGGCGAAGGAAAATACGCGAGAGGCAATCTTCGATGCGATGAAGCGACGCGAAGTTTATGCAACAACTGGTTCACGTATTGCCGTTAGATTCTTCGGTGGTTGGAACTATCAAGCTGATGATATTCATAGCCCAACGTATCTTGATACCGCTTATGCCAACGGCGTTCCTATGGGTGGAGACCTGACGCAAGCCCCGAAGGACGCTGCACCAAAATTTATTGTGGCAGCTGATAAAGATCCAGATGGTGCAAACCTTGATCGTGTCCAGGTGGTGAAAGGCTGGTTGGATCGCAAAGGTGAGTTGCATGAGAAGGTTTATGATGTTGCCTGGTCGGGCCATCGAAAGGCGGACGCAGAAACAGGTAAGGTGCCAGCTGTAGGTAACACCGTGGACGTTGAACAGGCGACTTACAAGAACACCATCGGCCGCGCGAGTCTCGCAACGGTTTGGCAGGACCCGGATTTTGATCGCAAAGAGCGCGCGTTTTATTACGTCAGAGTGCTGGAAATCCCTAGACCGCGTTGGACAACGATTGATGCCGCATATTTTGATGTCGAGATTCCTGAAGAAGCGCCAAAGACCATTCAGGATCGAGCATACACCTCACCGATTTGGTATACCCCATGAGCCAGATGGGATCGGGTCCTGGCTGGTTTAGGGAACCCATCCTGCATTTCCTGGTACTCGGATTTGGTTTGTTTCTGGTGTTCAACTGGCTTAACCCTGAGGACAGTTTAGATAGCCGTGTGATTAGGGTAACCGACGAATCGCTTGGGCAATTTATTGCGTTCAGGACACAATCTTTCAGTGGCAATACGGGGGATAAGCTCGAGAGCCTTTCTCCTGACGCTTTGTCCGATATTGTCGATCAGTACGTCACTGAGGAAACGCTCTATCGTCGCGCGCTGGCATACGGCATGGATCGGCAGGATTATGTGATCAAACGAAGACTCGTTCAGAAGATGGAGTTTCTGGCAGAGGGCACAACCCCTGCTATTGATACGCTCACCAGCGGCGATCTCAAACAGTATTATGATCAACACAAAGATGCATACGCGCTTCCCGCGGCGGTCACGTTTACGCACGTATTCTTCAACGTTGATCGACATGGGGCGCAAGTCGAACAATTGGCATTGATGACACTGGAAAAATTGAACGAACAAAAAATACGTTTTGACCAGGCGCCGAACTTCGGTGATCGATTTCCTTATCAGTTAAATTATGTTGAGAAGACCGAAGATGAAGTCGGTGGGCATTTTGGCCGGATGATGGCGGTTGAGTTGTTTGAGCTTCCTGTCGCTGAAGAAACATGGCAGGGACCGTTAATCTCGGCCTTCGGTCGACATTTGGTATTGCTAACGCGCAAACAGGCGGCGCGAATTCCCGAACTCGATGAGGTGCGAAATCAGATTGCGACAGAGCTACAGCGACAGCGGGAAAGTGATCGTAAGCAGGCTGTGATTGATACCATGATTGCTGATTTTGAGGTCATCATTGATCCGAGCCTGGAAGAAAAAATCAACAGCCGATTGAAACAAGCGCGCTGATGTTCCAAACGTTGCGATGGTTTATTGGTTTAGGATGCCTGATCAGCATGATGCTTACCCAGGCGCATGACGGCCGACCTGTTTATATCGAGCTTAACCAAGCCGATTCAAGTCTCTATGAATTGGCGTGGCGATTTCCGCCAACGTTGGATCAATACAATCTTCCGATCATCAGTCTCGACAAATCCTGTGAAGCTGATACTGAGATTGGCGCTGAAGGTGGTCTGCTTGGTACAAGGCTTTATCAGTGCGCTAATGGTCTGCCTCAAAGTATTACGCTGAAATTCCCGCGCACTAACCCTTCGCTTTCCAGTATTGTGCGTGTCCAGCGTCTCAACCTGCCATCCAGAGTGATCCATACGGGCCCCGGCGTGATCGAAATAGTAGTTCCGAGCGAAGTTGGCACCGGCAGTGTATTGACTGAGTACGGTGCCCTGGGTGTTGAGCACATTCTGCGAGGCTTTGATCATCTGCTCTTTGTTGTTTGCCTGGTGTGGTTAGCCTTTACCTGGAAACGGATTGTATTGGCGATCACCGGTTTTACGCTGGCGCACTCGATCACACTGGCGTTGGCGGCATTGAATGTCATTACATTGGCGATTGAGCCAACAGAGGCGCTCATTGCTTTGAGCATTGTGTTTGTGGCGGCTGAACTTGCTCGGCAGAAAAAAGTCACCTTAAGTTGGCGGTTTCCTGTCGCGGTCAGCTCGGTATTCGGGCTGCTACATGGCCTGGGCTTTGCCAGTGTCTTGAAAGAGATTGGCTTACCTACCAATGATTCGTTGCTTGCCCTGGTTGCCTTCAACGTTGGTGTGGAGTTAGGGCAGTTGTTATTTATTGCGGGGCTTGTAGGTGCCGCCTTGCTAGTCGTTAAACTGAGCGAAGGTGCAATAAAACTCGATTCTGATCGATCTCGAAAAACCAGTGGCTATCTGGTCGGGATACTCGCAGCGTTTTGGTTTTTTCAGCGTCTGGCAGGCTTTTAGTAAACTGTTGCCGGACTAACGTTTGATCATGAGGTGAGGCATATGAAACTCTTTGAATCCCGTTCCCCTAATGCCCGGAGGGTAAACCTGTCTCTTGTAACAATTGGGGTCGGAGTAAAATTTACAACTAGCTTACGAAGTTGTTGGCTATCGTTGTAACGTAGGGATAAAAGTATCACACGCTTTTTTTGTAGTAGGTTAATTTTTTTTACTGACACTTAATGTAGCCGACATCTCACATCTTAAACAGACAAAATTTGAAAAGGTTCCTTTAACACTTGTAGGAGTATTCTTGGCGGCACGTAGGATATTTTTCACCAGTAGTAGTCCGCAAAAAGTGTGTGACCCTGTTTCCTTCAAGGAGGAGTACGGGGAAGACTTTGATCCGGTGATGAAAATGGCAAAAAACTGCACAAGGCTACAACTAATCGTTGATTCAATGGAAACGTCCTGCAAACAAGGAAATCAGGACGCGATATCCTTAATACTCAGCGTAAATAAAGAGTGGGATCGTGTAGCTCGATATGTCACGCCCCAACTCAAGTCAGTTGAGCTTACGCCAAGTTTTGATGACGGGGATTCCAGTGACACTAGTTGGACTATCAAGGTCGTCGGGGTGAATGAAAAATAAAAGCCCACTTCACCGAACTTGTTCGACCAGCCCTCTTTACCGGTCCGGTTTTTCAGGAACGGCTTCCTCTGACATGCTTTTCAGACACTCGTATTGAACGACAATTATCCTGCCCAGTTGGCCTCAACGAGGTTAGCCGGTTGATCTGATACATCCGTCACTGATACTCCTGAATCTGCTTTGAGTAATATCCGAAGGATCTGTTCTTCTGTAAATCGTTTACCCTTCGTCGGTTCCTGCTGTTCAGAGAAGCCCTGTGAGCTTGTTCGTGCGGTGACGAGGGTTTTGCCAAGGGACGAGGTGCGGTTGCGGGGAAGCGCGGTAACGGTGCTAGATTACACGGGTATGGATAACCCTGATGGTTGAATCGTTGGGGTAAAAGTAGTCCTGAATGAAACGCTGGTTCGATACTCAAACTTTCGATCGAAAAGCCCTGTTGTAGTTCCTTTCCTCCGAAGAGTGGTCTATTGTTTTCACACTCGTCACACTCGTCACACTCGTCACACTCGTCACACTCGTCACACTCGTCACACTCGTCACACTCGTCACACTCGTCACACTCGTCACACTCGTCACAACGGTTGCACATCTGATAAACGGATAACGCTATCGTGCAGCAATTCAATCTCCGATTGTTTTCATGAAAAATTTAAGGATACGACTATGAAATTTTGCAAGTTAACCAGTGTTGTCGCTGCGGTAACCGTCTCTGCTGCCTTAGGGAGCATGCCTGCCCTTGCTGACGATGATGAAAGGGCGGAATGCAGTATTGCTTCGGCCTTCGTCTATCAGAGCACCGACTTTCGTTTACCTGTTATAGACGTGTACGGATCAGGTTTCGGCGAAAAGAGAAGACATCCCAAGGTCCAACTCGCTGGGGTAGATGTTGGCGCTTTCATCGTGGAATCGAGTGATACGCGGGTGGTATTAGCCTTTGAGCCGGCAAGCACTGCGGCGCTAGAATTACTTCAAGCCATACCCGGCCCAACGAATGATCAGGTTGACTATGCCTACCCAACGAATGATCAGGTTGACTATGCCTACCCAGCATCGGAACAACTCCAACTGACCATCAAGCCACGCGGGAAGAAAAAATCTGCTTGTGCTCCGATCACCATCGCCAGTGGGTTGCGGGTGGTGGAGGGTACGAGCGATCTAGACGGTTCGGGAAAAATGCCTGGAAGCCTAGGTAGCTATGCACCAGTAATTTAGTTATTAGGTTCTTGTTCATGTACTTCTGGGGATCAATCACGACCAACCGAAAAGGTGATTTTGTTCCGGACACTAGGAGTAGTAACCGCTAGACCATTGACGAACCTGGGTGCATAGCGGAAAGTTTCTGCGGCAGTAATTGATGCTGAATTAAACACGGTGGAAGACGATTCAACTATCTGGTGATCACGAGTAAAGCCATTTTCGTCCACCGTGAATTCAACTATTACCCAGCCAGACTGTCCCCTTCGGAGTGCTTTTGCCGGATAGATTGGCGGCTTTTTGTAGAGCGGAACGTACTTTGCAGTTTGATCTAGGGGAGCTTTGATACCGATGGCCCGACAGTGTTCAGTTGCTGCTTCACTTTCGCCCAACTCCTCGAGTGCTTCAATAATAAATGCGCGAGCCATCAATTCTAACTTTCGGTTCTCTGGATTTTCTTCAAAGGCATCGACCGATAGCTGCAGATGTTTTTTAGCCTTTTTGTAGTTTCTCTTTGCTAGCGAATATCTGCCTAACTGAAATGATGCAAGAGATGTTCTGACATCCGTCGGACCAACAGTATCGAGGTATGTCAAATAAGCTGACCCGAGAAAAGCTTCTGCATTACCTTGACGGTCTAATCTGGCAGCCACATATAGTCCAATACTGAGATTGATTCTTGCACGGGCAAGATCATTTTCACTGGCGCTTAGTTTAACGGCTTTTCTAAAATGAGCTAAACCGGGTCTGGTGTGCTCAGGATCATAGGTAGCTATTCCCAACTCAAAATATACATCAATCAGATTTGCTCTTTCTGTCTGAGAACTATTCTCAAGGATTTTTCGTGCGGCTAAAAGGGCAGGTTTTGCTTCTTTAGGTAGATCAAGAATGTTGAGTAGTCGACCATAATTTAGGGCGAGGTTACCGGTGTTGATACTCTTCTCGCCAAAAATGACTTTTCCTAGCACATAGGCTTTTTCGGCTGATTCCAGCGCCAACTGCCACTGTTGGCTATCTGTGTAGGTCACATATTGAGAATATTCTGTGTCGAATTCAGCGCGAGGGTCGCCATAACATGATGAAGCTAAAATCAGTGCTGCTGTCAGTAGTGCTGCTTTGATTAACTTGTTCATTGTTATTCTCCAGTAGGTTTGACTTGGAGGATTTTGGGCCATTCAAACCCTAAGGCTGGTCATTATGCGCCAAAAGCTAGTCATAAAAAAACCCCGCCGGAGCGAGGTTTAGTGATCGAAAAGACTTGCATGCCAGGGATTGCTATCAGGCTCGACCGAGCAGGTAGATAGTCTCAGACGAGGTTGTTTTGGGATTTAGGAAGATTAACCTTGTGTAAGCATTCACCTATTTGATCCAATTCGCCAAGCGACATTGAGTCGGAGTTAATTTTTGACTATCGTCCGGAACTGAATCGCGCAGGTCTTAATCGTGGAGGTAGTCTTGCATCCTAGACTTATCAGTCTCCTCGGACGTGCGCTGTGATTCCCATTGGGCAGCCGCATGATTTAGGCCAGCATTGCAGCATTACGCCAAAATTTAAGACGGCTTAGGTAGTCGAGATGAGATTGGTCTCTTGGAACGTAGCTCACCGCACAAGCAGGGTCACTGCGCAACTCAACTACCTTATTAGTAAATTTTCAGATGTCATTGCGCTCCAAGAGGTCACTCCCAACTATTTAAATGCCATCCAACCACTTCTCTTTGAGGCAGGCTTCACGCATATAGAGTCATCACTCAAAGATACTCAGGGGCTGCCTGTAAATCGTTCCTATGGCGTCCTGGTTGCTTCAAAGCTTCCCATGAAAGCCTCTAGTCAAATCGTGATGCCTTGGGGCGAGAAGTCGTTATCAGTAGTCCTCGGCTTGGATGAGGGTGAGATAAATCTTACGACTGCCTACATACCACCAGGCTCGACAAATGGATGGGCGAAGATTGAGAACATCGAGGCGCTAGTCGCTGGATTGCCTTTAAAGAGGGCCATTCTCTGTGGTGACTTTAATTGCCCTCAATCTGAGTTGCCGGATGGAACTATTGTTACCTGGGGTCAGAGAATTGATTCAGCCGGGCAGGTAAAGCAGAAGCGGCGCTTAAGGGGTGGTGATGGTCATAGGTGGGATGCAGTGGAAAGAAGCTTGTTCACTGATCTAACCGAGCGCGGTTTAGTTGACGTATATAGAAGCCTCCATGGATTTGGTGATGCTTACAGTTGGGTGCTGAAAAGGCATGGTAATGAGGTGCGGAGAAGGTTCGATCACGCATTCTCGGATTTACTTGTATCAGAATGTGTTTATGACCACGCACCCAGGTTGCGAGGGCTGAGTGACCATGCTGCTCTAATCATAGATTATGAGGGTTTTTAACCTAGATTTAGTTCTAGGGTAACCCTGTGGTAACCCACGACGCAATTAGCTAAGCATGGGGCTGCGGAAACATACATATGTCATTGATATTTATGGGTATATTGGTAGCTACGGGTGGACTTGAACCACCGACCCCAGCATTATGAATGCTGTGCTCTAACCAGCTGAGCTACGTAGCCATATTAAACTTGATAGGCAGAAAGGTCGCGAATTGTCCTCATTGAGGGTTGGCCTGTCAAGAAACACCATTAGTGCATCCTTAATCGTTTGCATTCTACCGGCCTAGATTTGCCGTAAATGTCGTAGATGGCGGTTGGCATATCTGCTGATAGGCCCAGTCTGCCGGCAATTCCCTTTACTTTTGTTTCAATAAGGTCAGGCTAAAACAGGTAAAAAAACCAGTAGCCAAGAGGCTAATAGCACCCCTCCAACAATCAAGTGTGCCCTGATAATACTGTTTAGGTGTTCGATGCGTTCCTGAGTTGCTTCCGATTTCCATATTTTGCTCATCATCAGGTCGAGACCAATCACAATGACGATGATGGGGGCCGTCGCTGGAAGGATACTGCTAAAAAAAAGATACCATGAATCAGCGTTTTGCGTCTCGCGCGCAAAAGGCATCAGCAACGCTAAGACAATCGCTGTGCAGTGGAGCATGTTTCTGAGAAATCCCATTTCCCTGATCTTATTGAGCATTTATTGATAGACCTTTTGCTTAGTTGTCGGTGAGGCGAAAATCGATCTGGTAATCTGTTGGCAATTTACTGAGAACACATTTCACGTTGAAGGGATTGTAGCACTGCTTGAGTTCCTAGTTGGCGTTTCGCCGAGCTACAATGATCTTAAGTTCAGCGTGCTTCATAGACCGGCGCGTCATTTTCATGTTTAGAAAGGATTGACAAGTTATGTGGAACCAATTGGACGATGCTTTGGTTGCAGAACTGGAGTTTAAGAACTTCGTGGATGCGTTCGCTTTTATGACGGACGTTGCGGCGCTAGCCGAGCGGCACGACCACCATCCTGAATGGAGTAATGTATACAATCGCGTGACCATCCGGCTGACTACCCACGATGCAGGTAACCAAATAACTGATAAAGACCGCCAGCTTGCCAAGGCCATCGAAGGGCTAGCGTCTGCATCTCTTGTGCAGGTTTTTGGCTAGTATCTTGGCTGGTCGGCCTGATAAAAAATAGCGCACACCGGGCCAGGTTCTACCGGCGCTATCTTCTAGTGGTCAACTTATTCGCTAATCCACCCAGGCCACGGACCAGCCAGCGGGGTTGGTGCTGCGCCCAACCAAGCGCAATTCGATTTGCGTTGCCGGGGATGCAGATAACTTCTCGTTTCATCAATGCGTCAAAGCCGGAACGAGCAACCTCGTCTGGCTGCAAGATCATAAAAGCCGGCATAGCCTCAGCGATCGACTTGTCAACCATGTCAGTGTCCGTCAAGCCAGGGCAGAGTGCCGTGACCGAAACACCGGTGTCTTGCAGGTTCTCTGACAAGGCCTCACTAAAAGATAAAACATAGGCCTTTGTGGCTGCATAAATATCCATACCCGGCACTGGGTGGAAGGCCGCCACCGATGCGACATTTAAAATTCTTCCTGACTTTCTGGCCTTCATTGCAGGTAGAAATTGATGGATCAGTTGGGTTAGTGCGGTGATATTGAGCGTAATGGTGCGTTCAATCTGATCTGTTGACAGTTTTTCGAAGTCTTCTTCAACCATCATTCCGGCATTATTGATCAATACATCGATCTCTAAGGATTGACCGGATACCGACTCAAAAAATTTCGTGATTCCGGCCGACGTCGACAGGTCGGCAGGCAGCACGACAATTTTGGTGGTGGGGGGTAGGTCTGTCGCCAGTTCCTGCAGTTTTTCCGCTCTTCGTGCGGTAAGCACAAGGTCAAAGCCCTCGGCTGCTAAAATCCGCGCGAATGCTGCTCCGATGCCCGAAGAGGCGCCAGTGATGAGCGCAGTCCCGCGGCTCATTTAACGCTTTTCTTGATTGATGCTACCGTATCGCTTTGTCTTGGCAAATCGGAAATACGTCGCTGCAGCGAGTCACTAAGGGTTATTCCCAGCTCATCCTCCTGCAGGGCCTGTAGGTGTGGCGGCGCTTCACGGTTGATATTGGCATTGGTGCTAACGTTCATTGATTTCCCTTTCTTTGGGTGCGTTCCAGTTTAGACTGCAGTTTAGGGTTACGGGATAATGGGGCGCAACAGCACAGGTTAGGCCGGCATGTTTGCAACTCACGAAGCAATTGGTGCAAATCCATCGTTCAATACTCAAAAGTCGGCAATTTGTGGTGCGCCGGCGTGTAAAAAGTATTCAATTTGTAGGCTCTATGTCATCGAAGATAGGCAGTATGTCACGGTGGCAGATATACGAAAGTTTATTGTGAGACGAGCATCGATCACCGTGGTTGATTCAAAGACAGAAACGGATCTGACACGTTCTGAATTGATGCAGAGCATTGTGGGCGGGGATGTTGACCAAAGCAGCACAACGTTGCTGGAGTTCCAGGAACGTTATCAAAAGAGCGGCAGGATATTCCAGATCAGAACTATTAGCGATGATGCGCCGGGCTACAGATCAGAGTATGCGTTTTTTGAACAAGACGATCCGGACCTCTCTAAGCGCTAACAAAGATTAGTTCAATAGGGCGTAGTAGCTCTCGATAACCAAATCTGCTTCTTGCAGGTCTTCTGGTGATGTGTATGGACTTTCAATGGCTACAACCGTCATGCCCGCGGCTTTGGCTGACAGAACCCCATTGCGAGAGTCCTCAAAAGCGACAATATCTTCTGCTTTGATACCCATTCTACGCGCGCACAGCAAGAATATATCGGGTTCCGGTTTGCTCTTGTGGAGTTCCGTGTCATCACCACAGACTATCTCATTGAACACTGCGCGCCAGTCTCTGTGGCTGATTTTCAGGTCGCATAGATGGCGGTGCGAACTGGT
>Ga0206130_10001548_pt1 | contig 33288 bp, 48 predicted proteins | sample Helgoland_Spring_9_FD_148637 | JGI IMG/M metagenome (GOLD analysis project Ga0206130, IMG submission 148637) | Pelagic subsurface seawater microbial communities from Kabeltonne, Helgoland, North Sea - Helgoland_Spring_Bloom_20160512_1 | ecosystem: Environmental > Aquatic > Marine > Epipelagic ...
AAAGGACTCGCTGTAACGCTTCTATTTGTCCTCTGCGGAACCAGAATTGTTTCTCGTCTGGGATGGTAGTAATATCCTGAAGCAAATCCATATTGTCGGATATATCTTCTACATATTGCTTCCAGCCTTGTGAGGAAAACAAATCTAGTAACGTTTCGTAATACTGTTGTAATTCTTTGTCCATCTCTTTTTCCTTTCTTTGTTAGGAGAGATGTTGCTATTATACCACACTTTTAACAATTTGTCAAGCGTTTTGTTTACTTTGCATTTGCATAGTAGCAATACGCTCATTGCTTTGTATGTCTTTCTCTTTAAGCATTAGATCGGCAATCTTTGCTCGTTTGGCAAATTCAGCTTCATCTGCGTTACCTGTCTGTAGGTTAGTAGAGAGAGCTGCCGCCAACTTAGCCTTAACAACCTCTGGCTCCAATTGAGATTCGATTGAATACTTCTGGGCACGGGCTTGCGCTTCCATAGTTTGAGCCTGTACCAATTCAAGTTGAGCCTGAGCCATCTGAGCCTGTTGCTCCATTTGCTGCTGTTGCGCCTGTTGTGCTTGTTGTTCTGCTTCTGGGTTAGGCTGCATAGATTGTTGCAACTGAGCCATGAGTTCTTCACGGTTAGACAGACCCATGTTGTCAATAACAGCAGATACCAGCATTGGGTACATTGGGCTATCTTGACCAAGGGTTTGCAACAGTTGAACCAGTTGTGTTACCTCGTACTCACGGGCGATAACACCCAGAGATGATGAAGGTACAAACTTATAATCGCTAACAGGGTAGTTATCAGGGTCAAACTGCATGTAACGCCATGCTGTCTTCTCGATCATAGGGATCAGAAAGGACTCTTGGAAGTTAATCAGGGTACGCTTGTGGCGCTTGATAATTGCACCCATAGACATAGAAACAGCACCAGCGGCAGCGTCACCATTGATAGTGCCGGGGATGCCAGCAGCGTCAATAGCACCTGTAGCCATCTGCACCATCTTCTGAAGCTCACCTGCCTGAGCGAAAGTTACCTGATCTAGGTTACCAAACTTAAATGGCTGGAGGATTTCAGCAGGGTTGCCGTTAGTTAGGATAGTCTTGCCCGGACGTACTTCCATCTTAGCCCCACGAGGCATACGAGAAGCGTCCATAGCGATCATAGGATGCACGGTAAGGGCTAGGGCATCAATACGAGCACGAAGCTCAGCATCAAGCGCCTTCTGGCTGTTATAGCCCTTCTCACAGATACCACGACCCCAGAAACGAGAGGGAACTACATCCCAAGGGAACGCTACAACAGGACGATCCTGCATCATGTAGGGGTTCTCTTCAATCTTGAGTAGTTTACCGCCGTTGGCAATAACAATGATTGCCTCAACGTAGCCTTCTTCCTCATCTTCTTCATCGTCATCAGATGTCAGCGTCTTAGACATCTCATCATCATCTTCCTCGTCTAACATAGCCTCGTTAAACAAGTGTTTTGGCACTAAACCGTAGTATTTAGTAAGGCGTACCTTATCTTCGTCAAAAGTAGACAGCTCTTTGTCTGCTTCCAAGTTAATGTCGGTAGCTGCGGTCTCAATATCAACATCACGATAGATACCGTTCTGTATACCTAGCTTAACTTGGTGTGTGGGTACAAACTCGTCGATAACAACACCTAAAGCATCCTCAATAGAAGTAGCTACAGGGTCAATTAAAAAGTTTTGTGGTAGAACAGGGCGTAGTTTAACAACAACACGGTCTACAATGTTAACACCAACCGCTTCCATCGCACCATCCATAAGAGGTTGCGTAGCTGGCTTCATTTCCTTGACTTCTTCGATGACTATTTCACCAATACCAGTGCCAAAAACAGCAGAGTTTAGCAAACACTCAGCAACAGCCTTGCGTGTCTTGGTAAAATGGAAGTCTTCTGTCAATTGCTCACGTAAATAAGCAATATCTTGTGGGTCTTTGTCGTTGCGGTCATCACGAATGTCAAACCACTTACCACGTCCAAAGGTAGCTTCCTCTACTTCAGCTACAGATGACTCTACGGCTTGTTGTAGGGCAGGGGAAATAAGACGTGAACGCTCTGAATCACGAGTTTTATCCTCAGCAGCCCAAATACCACGCCATAAACGGTAGTACTCGTCAAACTTTTGTTCGTAGTTAGCCTGATAGTGATCACGCCACTCATCGGCTTTGTTAATAACCCAGTTTTCTAACTTTGGGTTAGCAAATTTGTTGTCATCATCCATATTAATATCCTGAAATTGTGTCTAAGTACTCGTACTCTTCCTCTTCAAAATCTAAAACATAAGCTACTTTTGCAAGTTGCTCGATGTAAGATAATGCATCGGGTAAGTCATCATGTACTAGTTTGTTTGGAAACTGGAATAGTTGGTCTAGGAACTCGTTGTTCCAATCACCTTTGTTAAGCTTAACGTAACCATTCTCAAAGCGCCCTTGCAGCGCCCATACGACACGATCTGTCTTCTTCTTATTACCGTGTGTAAGCTCATCAACCCTAAAGAAGGTTTGACTTCTCTTCATAATGTCGTTCATGTAGGGCATAACCGCCTGTCTAGCGATACCCTTCTCAATTCCAACTGCTATGGGTTCGTACTTCTTAACAGCATCAAATATCTTCTTAGCTGTCTCTTTAACATCCCACCTACCGTAGATAATCTCTGCTACCCACCAACCGTTTTCGTTGGCTTTAACTATAGCCATAGCAGTAGAGTCAAGGCGAGTGTTTTTAACACCCTTACTTCCATCTTCCTCAAAACCCGCTAAGTCAACCGCTATGTAGAAGTCACCCTCTTTAGGCTCTTCCTCATCAAACTTTATCCACTCTTCTTTGAATAACTCTCCACCTGCCGCCTCGAAAGATGCCATAAACTCCTGCCGGAATGCAAATGAGGACATGCTTTTCTTAGCTGCCTCAATTTCTTCAGAGTCAAGTAACGGGTTATCGAACGAAGTAAAGTGGAAAGACTTAAATGTCTCATCTTCACCCTTTAGTCCATATTGGTATAAATCATAGAAGTGGTTCCTGCCCATTGGAGTTCCAATGAACATGGCACGACCCTTCAAGTCAGCTAAAGCAGGTCGAAGGATTTGCTCCCACACCATCGGCTTCATATCTGCATACTCGTCAAGGACTAAGAATTTTAACGAAACACCCCGCATCGTTTCAGGGCGGTCAGCACCTTTGAGACTAATAGTTGCCCCATTGATAAGCTTAATCTGCAAGTTGTTAATGTGGCTACCTGTAATGACAGCATGACCCACCTCAAGCAAAACTTGCCACATGATGTCACGAGCTTGACCTTGTGTAGGAGCAACATAGAATACGTGACCTTTTTCGCTTTGTAGCGCTTCAACTATTAATCGGTAAGCAGCTAACCTACTCTTACCAGTACGCCGACCAGCCGCTACCACATGGAAACGAGTCTCGTCAGCCCATACCGTCTTTTGCCACGGTAACAGCTCAATCTTTAGATCACTCAAGGTTTTTTAGGTAAACGGTCTTTTTACCTTCCTTAACAGCTCGCAGCACTTGGTTGTTATTCTCACCTTCTTCGAATGAGCAGTGAACCCATCCGCTATTTGGCTCACCCTCTTTGTAGAACTCTAGGATGAGTTGTTTGAAAGTAAGGTTATCAATAATCCACTTAGCTAAATCTTTATTGTCTAGACCCGGAACCTCAAAGTCAGCCGCACAACCCTTACAGTGGTCGCTTGTGGTACTTCCACCAATCGCCTTGTTTAACTCAGGGGATCGGTAGCCACTGGTGACGGTAACAACCCCATGTGAGTCTCTAACCTTCTGTAGCACCATGTTACACAGGGTGGTTAAGTTGTTTAACTCTGGGTTATTAGGGGTGTTGTCAATATCCTTGCGGATTGCCATGTCACTTTTAGTTAACTCTTGGAGGCTAAAGTTCTTACTTAGTTTCATTTAAATTTCTTTTCTAGTACTTTTTCGAGGAGACCCCGGAGTCCATAAATAACCACTACCATGCCGATAATGATGTAACGATACCATTCAGGCATCTGAGCGATAACAGTAAACCCTGCTAGGGAGTAAGTTTCTAAGCCGGGTATAAATGCCATAAGCATTGGTGCTAGAAAGACAATGAGTAGAAGTTCATCCTTCCAGCTCTTAGTCATTTGTTCCATCGCTAGGCGGTCTAGGTCGTAGTTCTGAGCCTGACCTTCTTGAGCCATCTTGGTGATGGCGATGGCCTTAGCCTTTTTAATATCTGAGTCAGCCTTGATCTCGACTAGCTTGGCTTCTAGGGTGGCTTCAGTTTGCTTCTGCTTCCCCTCCAGCCACGTGCCGCCTAGGGAGAGTAATGATGTTATAACTGGTATCATGATATATCCTCAGCATCAATTACATCTGATACAATGGTCTCACCAACGCCACTGATGGTGATGTTAACAGAAGGTCTACTGTTTGATGAGGTGGCCTTATCGAAATATGACATGGGTAACATACGGTCAACCAGAAGCTTCCACGCCGCTGCTTGATTCTTGTGGTCATCGTCAAGTGCAGCGTCTAAGATGGAGTCTAACACCTTGCGGGATTTAGGTGACGCCATCAACCGAGCTTTAAATTCCTCGATGGCTGAGGCATCCCCTTTAGGTCTACCAACTGGTCTTTTCTTAACTTCGGCTAACCTATCTTTCGATGGTCTACCCTTCTTAACTGGTTGTTTTGGATTGTCCATTGCTGGTTCCCCTATGTAGCACTAACTAGGCTATATAGACTACATACTTTCTAGTGCTAGTTAGTCTATATAGCTATGAACTATGAGGTAGTGGTTAACCATATTTAGTAACCAGAAACATCATACCCTATATAGTACACAGTATAACACACTTTTGCTATTTTGTCAAGTCTTTTCTTCACTTTTTCTTATTTTTTTTTTAGGTCAAAAATACTGTTCAGTCGAAATAGTCACCTTAGCGACTTCGACTGTTAACTTTCCTTTTCTTGTTAACTCTCTCCTGTTAGCTGTTCAGTCAAAAGTGCTTAAAAATTAAGCAGTTATGCTTGTTAGCTATATAGGTATTGTTTTCTAATTTACCCCTATTTTGTATCTGGGCAGGTACTACAAATATACAACGCAGGCCAAGCCCTCCCCGGGGGTGTTGTTGTAGATATGCAACAGTAATGGCTATGTAACTTTGTTACCAATATAAGCATATAGTTATGTAACTATGTTACTATATAGTCATGTGTGAGGGGCTGTGCTGGTGGCTATACAGTTAAACAGACAGACCAGACAACCTATAGCAAAAGACTATCAAGATAAGCAGCCGATTAAAACATACAATCAACAAAAGTATTGACAGCGTAGAAAACTGCGTTATCATTGACACATCAACAACCAACCAAGGGGTTAACCATGCAAAAGACATTCTCTAAGACAGCAACCAAAACCGCCAAGCTATACACGTTCGCGCAAGTAGTTCAAAATGGCACGCGTGAGGAAATCATAGATGAACTAGTCGAATTGATAGCTTCGCCCGCGTTCGCGTCTATCGGGTGGAGAGTTAACCTAGGTAAGCTATTGGGCGTAATGTTAAACGACGAACCCGCGTTTACGGTGTTTAAGCTTGACGGTAACTCTAAGCTTCCATTCGTGGCTTTTAGTTCGTTACCCGGCGTTACATGCCCCGGCGCGGGCGCTTGTCTTGATTTCTGTTATAGCTTCCGCGCTTGGCGTTATCCGGCTGCGTTCGCCCGTCAATGCCAGAATGCTTTCCTCATGCGGTTTAACCAAGGCGCTATTGTGCAAGCTTTCCGCGCTATAGATAACAAGGCGAAAAGCCCCTACGACTTGCGCTTATATGTCGATGGTGACTTTTCAAGTACTAATGACGTAGAATTTTGGTTCGACCTTATCGACGGCACGAACGCCCGTGTTTATGGTTATTCTAAAAGCTTCAATGAATTGTTAGCGTATAAGGGCGCGTTACCAAGCAATTACGTTTTGAACGTTAGCAGTGGACACAATAGCGACGCGGACACCATTGCACGGGTAAAAGCTTTGCCGATTACGCGCGGTGATTTTATCGCGGTGTCTATCGGGCGGCGCGTCAAGAGTAGCGAACATGGGACACGGGCGGTTAACCAAGCTTTGCGGGAATCATTCGGGGCAAAAGCTTTTCCATGCCCGGGCGCTTGCGGTACTTGCACCGGGAAAGGTCACGCATGCGGCATGCAAGCGCTTAAGGGTTTGCCGATTGTGATCGCAGTACACTAAGGGGAAATTATGCTAAAAGACGCTATCGGTTATGCTTTGTTGTTTACCGCTATGCTTGCGCTTATGCTTGCATACTTTGATTGTTTAACCTACTAAGGGGGATATATGCAAAATAGATTCGAGACGCTGCAAGAGGCGTTAGACGCGGAGGAAATTGCGCACATGTGGGATTGTTCGCCGATTAACTACAACGAAACGCGGACGCTTACTTACGCGGACGGTTCACGCTATGGACACTATATTTCAATCTACCGGGACGAACGCGGGTTGTATGAGCGTCCCATTCATTATTCAAGAAACTAAGGGGTAAGCATGGCGACATTGTTAGAACGCCTAGAACGGGCGGAGAGGCGCTTATTCATCTATCCGGCACACGTGGGTTATGACGCGCCCGAAGACGGCAACAACTGCGCTGTAAGGGCGTTAGCTAACGTCAAAGGCGAACCCTACGAACTAAGCTTTAAAACGTTCGAACAGTTAGGAAGACGGCGCAGCCGGGGCACTAGCGCGAGACAATGCCACGCGGCATATATAGGCGCTGGCGGGCGCTTGGTTACCGTCTACGGGGTTACCAAACAAGCGATTGCATTTTCAAGTATAACGGGTGTTTATCCGTCGCCGGGTATGACGTTGGGGCGATTGATGGCGACGTTACCTAAGACCGGGCGTTATGTCGCCGTGGTGACACAACATGCACTTGCAATAGTAGACGGAAACGTGATAGACTTAAACGCAACCAAGGCGCAAAGACGCGTTACGGCACTTTATAAATTTGACTAGGGGTTTTTATGTTAAACTTTGAACAATTACGTTTAGGCTTACGGGTAAGAGTAAGCCAACATAAAGACGCCGGGCACTACATCATTAAGCGCATAGACACCGAACAGCGCATTGTTTTTATTGTCCCTGCTGTAGACAATGAGTTGTGCATGCAATGGGTGAGTGGCGAAGCTTTATATAAGGGGAAATTATGATTGACCAAGCGCAACACCACATAAACGAGGCCACACGGCTTATTAAACGGGCGATTATGACCGATACCCTACTGGGCAACGATCAGGCGCAATACGTGGCCTTTCTAGACCTTTGGGAATCGCTATACAGTTTAGACCGACTGATAAAAAACTGGGACGAAGACGAAGACGCAGTAAAACAAAACCTACTATCGGAAGAGGGTTAGGCATAGGGCATAAAGGTCGCTTTTCCTAATAGTGTTATCTATTAGTATTCCTGACCTTTTGTGCCACTTGCCTAGGGCTTTTCCTAGGTTATCGGAGCTATACATGAAATTAGACCAACTACTACTATCGAGTGGTGGCAAATTTATCACGGTTACCTTCACCAAAAAAGATGGCAGCTTACGCACTCTCACGGGGCGACTAGGCGTTACCAAGCATTTAAAAGGCGGTGTAAGCACTTTAAACCCTGACCTATACGTTACCATCTACGACGTGCAAAACAGCGGCTACAGGGCTGTAAACCGCTCCACAATCCAATCGGTAACGTGCGAGGGGGTAACTCATGAGTAATTGGTTTTTAGCGCTTGCTTTAGGGGTTATTCTGTCACTCTCACATTATCTAAACTAGGGGTTTTTATGGTATCGAATAAATTGGTAGTTTCAGGCTACAACGACGGGGTTTTGTTAATAGAATTAACTTACAATGGTTTGTTAGCGTTTGATCAAATCGATAAGATATGCGAAACACTACGGCAACCACTCAACGACATGGGTGAGCGTGTAACGTTTAATATCTCTATCATTGACGATAATTTTTAAGGGGTTACCATGAAAAAGTACAAGGTTACAGTGCGTAAGTGCGTCTATTATTACGCCGATATTGAGATGCAAAGTGATGGTGTAACAGATGATGACGTATTCGAAGATGCCTTCATCGCTATGGATGATATGGACGCTGCCTCTCTTATTGAAGATGATGATGAGCTAGAAATCCTAGGTGTTCAAGACTTAGGCACTGGTAGATACATCAATTTATACGAGGTTAGCGTATGATGTACGAAATTCAGACCAAATGGTCACACATGGTTGTCTATCGCACAACCGAACGTGGTAATGCGTTATACTGGCTCGAAGAAAATAACCAAGAGGGGATATTTGTTCTTGTAAAGGTGAAAAAAGTATGATATATTTGGCGGGTGCTATTTTGTTTATAATTTTAATTGGGAGCTTAGAATGAGATGTAATTGCTGTAATGTAATACTATCACCATTTGAGAGTACTACCAGAAAAGTGAGTACTAATGATTTCATTGACATTTGCGAAAAATGCTTGTCAACCATCGACGAAGATGTCAAGGTTTTGACCCGTGAAGATTTACGATCAGAAGTTGGCACGGATGTTGCAAACTATATAGACTGTTTTGACCTAACAAAGGATAATGATGAATAATAACGAAGAAGCTACGTTGTACTACACTGTTAACGATGCCATTGATGTTATCAATGCAATAGGTCTAGAATTATTTTTAGAATCTCTCTTCAAAGAGTCAAAAAAGCGTTCGTTAACCATTGATGAGATGGAGGCTATGCGTACGTTACATGACAGTTGGGAGTTATGATGGCTAACTACAAAAAGATGCATATACCCTGCGATCATTGCGGAAGTAGTGATGCAGCAGTTATCAACGAGGATGACTCGAAATATTGCTTTAAGTGCAATGTGCGAGACAAGCCACAGAATGGATTTAATATGGTTACCCTACCACAGGTATCAACTACACCCCAAAAACCTCACCTGAGCCGTTCTGATGCGTTTCAGAGCGGTATTAGTGACCGACGGTTGGCGCTAAAGACAGTCGAGGCTTACGGTGTTAAGTTAACAAACGAAGGAGAGGTGTTATTTCCCTACTTTGACAAAACAGGTACGCAGGTTGCCAACAAGGTGCGGAGTAAGGATAAACAGTTTAAGGTTGAAGGTGAGTGGAAGACAGCCCTATTGTTTGGTCAAAACAACTTCTCTAAGGGTGGTGATGTTGTTACCATTTGCGAAGGTGAGTTTGATGCGTTAAGTGCCTACCAGATGATGGGTGGTAAGCAAGCTGTTGTTAGTATCCGCTCAGGTGCTCAGTCAGCGCTTAGTGACTGTAAGGCATCCTACGAGTGGTTAGACTCATTCAGTAAGGTTGTTATCTGTTTCGATAATGATGAGGTTGGTCGAGAAGCTGCGAACAAAGTGGCTGACTTGTTTGGTGGTAAGGCGTTGTTATTCCAACATAGTCAACAACACAAAGACGCTAGTGACTGGTTGGTGCAACGTGCTGAGGTGTTATTCTCTCAGGCGTGGTTAGCATCGGAGAAGTATAAGCCAGAGGGTATTGTCACCATTACCGACATCAAGCAAAGGCTGTTAACCCCACCAGTGCCGGGTGTGCCTTGGTGTTTCTCTACGCTAACAGGGTTAACCTATGGGCGACGTAAGGGTGAGTTATATGCCTTTGGTGCGGGTGTGGGTGTTGGTAAAACTGACGTATTCACACAGCAGATAGCCTACGACATCGAGACGTTGAACAAGAAGGTGGGTGTTATCTACCTAGAGCAAAACGTGGTCGAGACAGGGCAACGGGTGATGGGCAAGCTAGACCAACGGCTATACCATGTACCTGACGCTGACTGGAACCGTACACAGTATGAGGAGAGTGTTAACCGAATAGAGGAGCGTGATCAGCTATACATGATGGAGCACTTTGGAGCGATGGATTGGAAGACGATCAAGGGCATCATTAAGTACTTCAACAAGGCGTATGACATTGAGCACATCTATCTCGATCACCTGACAGCGTTATCGGCGCAGGAGCAGGATGAGCGTAGGGCACTTGATGGCATCATGGCAGACATGGCCTCATTAGCGCAGGAGCTTGGCATCATCATCCACTTCATTAGTCACCTAACAACACCAGAGGGTAAGTCTCACGAAGAAGGTGGACGTGTGATGGAGAAGCATTTCACAGGCTCACGGGCTATTGCACGTTGGTCGCACTATATGTTTGGGTTAGAGCGTAACAAGCAGCACACAGACCCGATTAAGCGACAGACAACGACGTTCAGGGTGTTGAAGGATCGGTTTACTGGTCGAGCAACAGGCATTAAGTTTGGCTTGCAGTATAACCAAAACAATGGTATACTACGTGAAGCAGAGCTTTTAATGGATGATGTATTATGATGGAAGACTACGGGTATTGCAGTAAGACAGGCGTATGCTTCAACCCTTTTGGTGTTAAGCCTGAATGGGTGCAGAAACGAGCATACAAGATACGACATGGGCTGTTAATTGAGCAGACAGAGGAGGCATTGTTTTGACAGAGACTATTGGAACATCAAAAGTAACATTAATCCGTGAGAACGAGGATGGTAGTGCAGACTATCAATGTAATTTTTCACCGGAGGAGTTGGATGCGTTGGTTAGGCTGGGCATATTAACCACACTTCAAGCGGCGATTGAGGATGCTAAACGCCTTAACCCAGAGGAAGATGATGACCGACAAGATAACTAAGGACGGTGTGGCTTGCATCGACTTAAACTACTATTGGCGACCGATAGAGGAAGCACCACACGGTGTTAAGCTGCAATTGTTAAGTATGTATGGTGTGGCCTCTCACGGGTCGTTATCACCTGCTATAATTGAAGATGGGTTCTGGATTGGCTGGACACCCTTACCACGACGGAGGAAGTAATGATTGACAACATAACCCTATGGCACAAACGAGCACGACCAGAACCAACAGAGAAAGACTTTAACGTACAACTAGGTTGTCACCTTGAAGAGTTTGTAGAGATGTTGGATACAATAACCATACTTGGTTATCCTTCTTTTAACAAGGCGATTGATGCCATTGAGGAAATATCTGAACAGTTGAAGGCAGGGACATTAACTGTATCAACAGTAGATCGTGTTAACCTTCTTGACTCACTAGCAGATCAAATTGTTACAGCTGTCGGTGTTGGTGTATGCGCTAAGATGGATATGGATGCTGCCGTAGAGGAAGTTAACCGCAGTAACTGGTCTAAGTTCAATTACAAAGGCTACCCTGAGTTCGATGAGAACGGTAAGGTTAAGAAGGGTGAGCATTATCGTAAGCCTGATTTGAAGGGGATGTTTTGATTACCCCATCTTTTGTTAAGTTGAATGATCTAATCCCAGAAGGTGACTGGGAGTATTTTGAAGATCGTGAGATGTCAATGCGTGAAGCCGCAGGAGGGATTAAGTTTATGAAGGATGTAACAGAGACGCTAGACCAACGTGAGGGACGTTATGGTGAGTACAAGGATGTGTCAGCCACATCACAGTGGTTAAAAGATATTATGCATGCGGGTGATAGTTGGAATGCGATGGAACCCTATATGCAGGAGAGCTTGGACTTGATTGCTAACAAGCTGGCGCGTATCGTAAATGGTGACCCCTTTTATGATGATAGTTGGCACGACGTGGGTGGTTATGCTAAACTAGTGGAGATTGAATTAGCGAAAGGAAAGTAATGTGAACTTAGTTCTCGACATCGAGACAGATAGCAAGCAGACCAAGATTTGGTTATGCTATACCCATAACAGCGAGACAGGTGAATACGTATGTCACACAAAACCGGATACACTCATACCCTTAATAAACAAAGCAGAGAGATTGATAGGGCACAACTTGATCGGCTTCGACGCACCAGTGCTCAACAAGCTGTGGGGAACGAAGATTGGATTGAAGAAAGTGAGAGATACCTTGATAATGTCAAGGCTACTCAATCCCTCTATCGAAAACGGTCACAGTTTGGCAGCATGGGGCAAGAGGTTAGGGAATCGTAAGGTTGAGTACACACGCATTTGGCATTGGATGAAAGGGTTACAATATGACAAGACTTCTACTGCTCCTTATGACGATCCAGTTGATAACCTTAACCGCTTTTATTGTAGACAGGACGTGTCAGTAACAGTTCAGTTGTTTCGTATGTTAGAGCAGGAGCTATCTGGTTGGGGCGAGAGCGTACAGCTAGAGCATGACGTAGCGGCTATTTTAAAGAGGCAAGAGCAGCATGGATTTAAATTTGATAAGCACAAAGGTGAGGTACTTCTTGCTCAACTTACAGGTGAAGTTGCTGATATTGAAAGCGAATTGCAAGATACGTTTCCACCAATTGTCGAAGAACGAGTTAGTGAGAAAACTGGTAGAACTCTCAAAACCAAGGTGACCCCATTCAATCCCGGCAGTAGGCAGCAGATTGCTGAGAGGCTGGCGACATTGGGTGTTACCTTTACAGAGGAAACAGAGAAGGGAAGTACCATCATCAATGAGAAGGTGTTAGAGGGCATTGACTTACCAGAGGCTAAACTAATTGCTCGATATCTAATGCTTCAGAAACGCATCTCGCAGGTGAGTAGCTGGTTTGACGTTGTTAAGGAGGATGGTAGGGTACACGGTAGGGTGATAACAAACGGAGCCGTGACGGGGCGTATGACGCATATTAGCCCTAACATGGCGCAAGTGCCCAACAGTGGTAGTGAGTATGGTTCAGAGTGTCGTGAGTTGTGGACAGTTGAACCCGGTAACAAGTTGGTAGGTATCGACGCAAGCGGGTTGGAGTTACGTATGTTAGCCCACTATATGAAGGATGATCAATACACAAATGAAATCCTCAATGGTGACATACATACGGCTAACCAGAAGGCGGCAGGGTTGCTCAATCGAAACACAGCAAAGACATTTATATATGCTTTCTTATATGGTGCTGGAGCTGCAAAGATTGGAGCAATTGTAGGTAGTGATGAGAAGGAAGGCAGGAAACTGATGAGGCGCTTCCTACGAAACACTCCTGCATTAGGTGAGTTGAAGGATAAGGTATCTCGTTTGTACTTAAAAGACGGGTTCTTAACGGGTTTAGATGGCAGACATTTGTTAGTGCGTAGCGAACATAGTGCATTGAATACTTTGTTACAAGGAGCAGGGGCAATTTTAATGAAAAAATCCCTAGTTATCTTGAACAACAAGTTAAAGTGTGGTATAATAGACGCTAAGTTCTGTGCAAATGTGCATGACGAGTGGCAGGTAGAAGTCTCGGAAGAAGACGCAGAGCAAGTAGGTAAGATGGCAGTAGCGGCTATCGAAGAGGCGGGTGTGGCACTGGGGCTAAGGTGTCCAACAACAGGAGAATATAATGTAGGTAATAACTGGAAGGAAACACATTGAACGAGCGTGAGTTGAAAGAGTTGGCTACTGTTGTTGAAGGCGCAGATTGTGCAATCATCATTACAGAGAAAGATGGCGTAGTAAGCCTAGGTTTCAGTCAACATTTAAACGATATGGAAGTGTTAGATTTGTTAGCAGTTGTCACTTCCACATTTTATGACATTGCCGAAGAAGACGGTAGTGATTTGGTACATTAAGGAGTTAGTATGAATACAGAAGCAGTTAAGGTTAAAGCGGAAGTTATGTGGGCATTCTTGAACAAGCCCAACGAGATGAGTGGTAAGTTTCAGGTTGACCTATGTAACCTATCAGATAAAGCCGTAGGCGCTTTGGAAGAGATGGGTATTGAGGTCAAGACCAAAGAGGGTAAAGGCGCTTATGTCACCTGCAAGAGCACCCGACCAATTGCCGCCTACGACGATGGTGGCTCATTACTAGAGGGTGAAATTCTTGGGAACGGCTCAAAGGCAGCGGCTATCATCACGCCTTACGAGTGGTCATTCAAAGGCAAGAAGGGTGTTAGCCCATCATTGCGTAAGATGGTTATTACTGAGTTAGTACCCTACACTGGTGGTAGTGGTGGAGCGTTTGACGAAGACGATCTGCTGTAATGAATGCTCTACTTGATGCAGATATTCTCTGTTATCGAGTAGGGTTTGCTACCAACGACGAGCATGAGAACACCGCTATCGAAACAATGGCGGTGTTTTTAGAAGATTTGTTAATGTTTGATCTAGTGGACACAGATGACTATGAGTTGTTCCTAACAGGCAAAACAAACTTTCGTAATGAAGTTGCGGTAACAGTACCTTACAAAGGTAACAGGAAGGATGTTAAGAAGCCGAAACACCTACCTCTCCTACGGGAATATTTACAAACGGCATGGGGCGCTAGTGTTAGCGACGGACAGGAGGCAGATGATGACATTGCAATACGGGCAACCGAGTTGGGTGAGGAAAGTATCATTGTATCAATTGACAAAGACTTTATGCAGGTTCCGGGATGGCACTACAATTTTGTAAAGAAAGTGAAGAAGCATGTGACACCAGAGGACGGCTTGCGCTTCTTTTACAAGCAAATTTTGATGGGGGATTCTGCAGACAATATCAAAGGGATATTTCGTGTAGGCGAGAAGAAAGCGACAAAGATGCTTGCCGACCTGAAGACAGAACAACAATTTTACCAGTGTTGTGTGGAGGGACTGGGAGAAGAACGTGTTTTAGAGAATGCGAGATTGTTGTGGTTACGCCGTTATCCGAATCAAATGTGGGAGCCACCGAGTGAAAAAGTTTAAATTAGCAGGGTGTACATGGGAGGTAGTAGAAACCGAGATGCCTGACCTAGGCTCTACAAACCCCGATGAGTGCAAAATTTTAATTAACAAGAAGTTAACAAAACAAGATAAAGACGTTACCTTTTACCATGAGCTTGTTCATGCGATTATGTTTACAATGGGTGAACGTGACCAAGACGAGCGCTTTGTAGAAGGGTTTGCTCAGTTGTTGTACCAGTATGAACAACAGAAAGTATAACGACGGAGAATGGACTGAGGCAAGGTTTAGGGCATTTATAATATCTGCGCTACGAGCTTATATGAAGCGATTCCCGCCTAAGTGGAAGGCTCTTAAAGACGCAGCGGTAGGTAGGCTAATTAACAAACGAAGTGGTAGGTTAGCAGAACATTATTTGTGTGCTGATTGTGGAGACTTCTTTATTGCGAGAGATGTACAAGTGGATCACATTGAACCCGTTGTATCTCCGAAGGAAGGGTTTCAAGATTGGTGGACATATATGAATAGGTTGTACTGTGAAGCGGATAACCTACAAGTGCTGTGTAAACCTTGTCACAAACAAAAGACAGCGGAAGAACGTAAAGAGAGGAAGAAGAAATGAACGTTAAGCTAATGTGGGTAACACCTCATGCCGAAGAGATGGTTGCTTACATGGCTCGTGTCTCAAACCCAGAGAATCAGAATAACGTAGTGACAGCACCTAAGCTGCTACGTTACCTGATGAATAACAAGCATTGGTCACCCTTCGAGATGGTTAATGTTTGTATGGAGATTGAGGTAACACGGGACATAGCACGACAGATTCTGAGGCATCGGTCGTTTAGCTTCCAAGAGTTTAGTCAGCGGTATGCGGAGGCTTTGGATATGGAGTACAGTGAGGTACGGTTGCAGGATGATAAGAACCGACAGAACAGTCTTCCTACTGAGGACAGAGAGTTACAGCGCTGGTGGGATGAGATGCAACGTAGTTTGATAGCGCAAGCTAAAGGGGTGTACGGAGCTGCTCTAAACAACGGGATAGCTAAGGAGGTTGCCCGGAAGGTTTTGCCAGAGGGGTTAACAAACAGTCGGATGTATATGAACGGGACGTTACGGAGTTGGATGCACTATGTTGACATCCGGTGTGACGAGGCAACACAGAAGGAACATAGGGAAGTAGCTGATCAGTGTAAAGCGATTTTGACTGACTTGTTCCCTAGCATTTATGGAGAAAAGAATGGAAGATAAACAGTATTACCACTTTAAGAAGAAGTGCTCACGACCAAGTGTAGAGACTAGCTCAGAACACTTCTACGTTTGTAATGAGGATGCCAGATGGGATGATGTCATGCGGCAGTTTGCTGCCTTTCTAGACTCCTGCGGTTATGTCGGTGTTTATGAGAAGGTAGACATCATGTTAGAAGACTACTGGGATACAGGGTTAGATACTGGAGGCTTTCGAGCATGAAGATACTTGTTATTCCTGACTGCCAAGTGAAGCCGGGAGTAGCTACTGATCATCTAACGTGGGCAGGGAAGGCTATCGTGGATTACCGACCAGATGTTGTTATCAACATTGGCGACTTCGCTGATATGCCCTCCTTGTCTACGCATGATAAGACTGGTAGTAAATACTTTGAAGGCAAGCGTTACAAGGATGACGTTAACTGTGTGAAGGTAGCCATGAAGAAGCTGTTGAAGCCTCTACGTGATTTACAGGCAACACAGAAGATAACCAAGCACAAGGTGTATAAACCTCGTATGGTGTTAACAATGGGTAACCATGAGAACCGTATCAACCGAGCAGTGGCTAACACGCCTATGCTTGAGGGTGTGATTTCGACTGATGACCTAGATTACAAAAAAGATTGGGATGTATATGACTTTCTTAAACCTGTTTTTATCAATGGTGTTGGTTTCTGCCACTACTTCCCTGTTGGTGCTATGGGGCGACCAGCTAGTTCTGCTAGTGTTATCGTTAATAAGCTGCACATGTCTTGTGTTGCAGGGCATCAACAAGGTAAGCAAGTTGCTTATGGCAAAAGAGCAGACGGAACCGCCATCTGTGGGATAATCGCTGGTAGCTACTACCTACACGACGAAGACTACATGGATCAACTAAGCAACACACATTGGCGTGGGTTGGTCATGTTGAACGAGGTTAAGGACGGGGCTTTCGACGAGATGTTTCTCTCTATGAATTACTTACAGAAGAAATATGCTGACGATACCTGACATTTGTGATAAACTAAAACGTCTGGACGAGGTGACAATCTTGGAGCTGTTGGAGATTAACAGTGAAGAGATTGTCAACCGTTTTCAGGATAAGATAGAAGACATGGCTGATTATTTAGAGGAAGCACTTGATGACAATTAAAATAAACTTAGAACGGGACAAACTGTTCGACGCTCTCGGACTACAACGGTTGCGTGAGAGTTACATGATGGAGGAGGAGGTTAGCCCACAAGAGAGGTTTGCGTATGTATCGGAAGCGTTCGGAAGTAATCCTGAGCATTCTCAGCGACTTTACGAGTATAGTTCTAAGCATTGGTTGTCTTATAGCACTCCCATTCTTTCTTTTGGCCGTAGTAAGCGTGGACTTCCTATTAGCTGCTTTCTTAATTACATTGAAGACAGTGCTGAAGGTCTCGTTGACAACTTATCTGAAACTAATTGGCTTAGTATGTTGGGTGGCGGTGTTGGCATACACCTTGGGATACGTAACAGTGATGATAAATCAACTGGTGTTATGCCACACCTCAAAATGTACGATGCTTCCTCTTTGGCTTACCGACAGGGCAGAACACGTCGGGGTTCTTATGCAGCGTTTCTTGATGTAAGTCACCCAGACATCATTCAGTTCTTGGAGATGCGTAAACCGACGGGTGATCAAAACCTGCGGACGCTTAACCTGAACCACGGTGTTAACATAAGCGATGAGTTTATGCAGGTGATCGAACGGTGTATGAAAGACCCAGAGGCCAATGACGATTGGGCATTAAAAAACCCCGCCAATGGCGAGGTCGTAGAAGTGGTCAGTGCTAAGGGGTTGTGGCAGAAGATGTTGGACTTACGTATGCAGACGGGTGAGCCATACTTCATCTTCATTGATACGGCTAACAGGGATATGCCTGAGTGGTTAAAGGATAAAGGGTTACGTATTAACGGGTCTAACCTGTGTACCGAAATCTTCCTGCCCACTAGTGCTGACCGAACGGCTGTGTGTTGTTTATCTAGTGTTAACTTGGAGTACTATGATGATTGGAAAAATAATGATCAGTTTATCCCGGATGTTATGGAAATGTTGGACAATGTTGTCGAGTACTTTATCACTAACGCTCCTAAGCATATTAGTCGTGCTGTACGGTCTGCTACTGCCGAGCGGTCTGTTGGATTAGGTTCGTTAGGCTTTCATGCTTACTTACAAAAGAACAACATGCCTATCGATGGGGTGATGGCTAAGTTAACAAACAAAGATATTTTTGCTCATATTAACAAGGAGTGTGCTCGTGCAGATAATATTCTCGTTCTTAAAAGAGGTGCTTGCCCGGATGCAAGTGAGTTTGGCATTCAGCGTCGCTTTAGTCATCATATGGCTATCGCTCCCAATGCTTCTTCCAGTCTTATTATGGGTAACACTTCGCCATCCGTGGAGCCGTATCGAGCAAATGTTTTTAGGCAGGATACCCTAAGTGGTGCATTTGTCTACCGTAATCGATTCTTGTCGGAGCGTCTTGCTGGACTTGGTATGGATGACGATGACACTTGGGCTTCTATTATTGCCAACGATGGTAGCGTTCAGCATTTGGGCATACCAGAAGATGTGAAGGAAGTATTTAAGACAGCGATGGAGATTGACCAGCGATGGTTAGTCGAGTTGGCGGCAGATAGACAAGTGTTTATCGACCAAGGACAGAGTGTTAATTTATTCTTCCAGCCTAACACAACCATTGCCTACTTACATGCTGTACACTTCATGGCGTGGAAGATGGGGCTAAAGAGCTTGTACTACCTCCGCTCTGATAAGGTGCGTAAAGCAGACAAGGTTGGTGCTCAGGTTAAACGTCAACGTATTGAGGAGACGATTGATATGACAGCTATCGTGAACGGGGAAACATGCCTAGCTTGCGAAGGTTAAGTTGGATAAGGTGGTTAGAGATAATCACCTGTCTACACATTATTGCTAACACATGGAGACAATGGTAATGAAACCACAATTGACAGAAGAGAGAAACACATTCAAGCCGTTTAAATACCCTTGGGCATATGACGCTTGGTTGCAACATGAGCAGAGCCATTGGTTACACACAGAAGTGCCAATGGGTGAGGACTTAAAGGACTACCAGAAGAAGCTAACCAAGTCGGAGAAAGACTTCCTAACCAAAATCCTACGCTTCTTTGTGCAGGGTGACCTAGACATTGGTGACGGGTACTACACCCACTACCTACCAGTGTTTAAACAGCCGGAAGTGCGGATGATGATGTCAGGTTTTGCTGGTCGTGAGGCTTTACATGTAGCTGCCTATGCCCACCTAATTGAGACGCTGGGGCTGCCTGAGAGCACCTACAACGAGTTTATGCAGTATGGTGAGATGGTAGAGAAGCATGAGTACTATCAGACGCTTGGTGACGCTCCTATGGCTGAGAAGATTGCCACTATCAGCGCCTTTGGTGAGGGTATGCAGTTGTTCTCGTCGTTCGTCATGTTGTTAAACTTTGCTAGACATGGTAAGCTCAAGGGGTTAGGCCAGATTATTGCTTGGTCAATCGTTGATGAGACACAACACGCTGAGGGTATGATTAAGGTCTACCGTGACTGGGTGAAACAGAACCCAGAAGAGAGCAGTAGTGACCGCATCAAGGAGATTGCTCAGGAGATGGTAGCGCTAGAGGATAAGTTCATTGACCTTGCCTTTGGTATGTTTGAGGTAGAGGGTTTACGTGCAGAGGATGTTAAAACTTACATCCGATACATTGCAGACCGTCGCCTGATCAGCATGGGTATGAAGGGTATATTTAAGGTGAAGAAGAATCCTCTGCCTTGGGTGGATGGTATGTTAGGCGTAAGCCACACTAACTTCTTTGAACAACGGGTAACAGATTATTCCAAAGGAGCCACTAACGGCACTTGGGATGACGTATGGGGTAAGGCAGCATGATGGAATTAGCTATAACACCTGAGATGATTAAAGAAGCTAAACAAAAAGATAAAGAAATGGGTACTTTAAAAAATAGCATAACAAAAGGAAAAGGAAATTTAGCTGGTTTTCTAGGAGAAATCCTTGCTAATAAAGCATTGAAGGGTCGTATTAGCAATACATATCAATACGATATAGTATTAGAAGACGGTAAAACAGTTGATGTTAAAACTAAAAACACAACTGTAAAACCACTGCCTTCGTATGATTGTTCAATAGCAGCTTTTAATATCACACAAAAATGTGATCTCTATTGTTTTGTTAGGGTGAAGAATGATCTAACAAAAGGGTGGGTACTTGGTGTTTATGATAAAAGCGAATACTTTAAAGATTCTGTTTTTATGAAAAAAGGTGAAGTAGACCCCTCTAATAATTTTGTAGTTAAAAGTGATTGCTATAATCTCAAGATTAATAAACTGAAAGAAATCGAGGAGGTAAAAGCTTAATGGTAACAAGAAAGAAAACAACAGACGCTGACACTAAACCGCAACATGGGTTAAAGATGCGACTGGATGACATGTTAACAATCAGTCCTAAGACAGAGAAGCAGAAGGAGTTCTTTGATGCCTACCAACAGGGTCATTACTTCTGTGCGCTGTCTGGGGTAGCTGGTACGGGTAAGACCTACATTGCCTTCTACAAGGCGCTTGAGGAGGTTATGGACAAGTCTAATCCCTATGCTAAGCTTGTTATCATCCGTAGCAGTGTGCAGAGCAGGGAGATGGGTCACTTGCCGGGAGATGCCGAGGAGAAGATGAACCAGTTTACAGAGCCGTACAAGCAGATAGCGGCTGAGCTGTTCAAACGCAAAGACGCATGGGATAGGTTAGTCGAGCAAGGGTATGTGGAGTTCCTCTCTACCTCGTTCATTCGGGGTACGACGTTTAACAATGCTATTGTTATGCTGGATGAGAGTCAAAACTGTACAATGCACGAGCTGGATACCATCATCACCCGTATCGGTCACACGTCCAAGTTCTTTCTGTGTGGTGACTACAGGCAGGTTGACCTAAAGAAGAGAGATGACAAGAGTGGGTTGCTGGAGTTCCTAACCATCCTACGGTCAATGAAAGAGTTTACAGAGATTGAGTTCTCCATCGCTGACATTGTTCGTAGTAGTTTGGTTAAGAATTACATCATCGCTAGAATTAAACACGAGGATAACAAATGATTGCTATAAACATGCGCCTAGGTATTGGGTTTGACATTGAGCATAACGACAACATATGCCATGTGGTAGGCGATGAGGAGGGTAGGTTTATCGCTGCCTATGAGGGGCTTATCATTAGAATCCCCTTCTTCTCTGTTTACATCGGTGAGTTTAGCGAGTTAGATGAGGAAGTGTTGGAAGTAGAAGATTAAAAAAGCCCCTAGGCATCACTGCTTAGGGGCTTTTTAGTTTATAGACTATTTAATGTGTCTTCATCAATAACAATTTCATCTTCAGTTTGAAAACTAGGCGTTCCCAATTTATCCAAAGTTTCTTGGTCAATAACAATATCTTCTGTCACCGCCGGAGAAGCGTCTGTTCTTGGTGTGAGTACATTAGCTGTAGTACTAGCGGCTGTAAATTTAGTCTGTGGGGTTATAAACAGATTCTCAACTTTTGTTAACTCATCTAGAACTTTAGTGCTTTGCGGTGATAAAGCTGATTGTTTTAACACATTAGCGGCTTCAGGTCTGAGTAGAGCTTTCATCCATTGAGCGTCGGTTAAACCTCTTTTTTTAAACAACTCAGCGCCCACGTCCATTGTTAATTGAGCGGCTTTAGCTGGAGCATAGCCAGCGACAGCCCCAATAGCGACTGGTAATTCTTTTCTAGCTGCTTGTAACGCACGGCTAACTTGTTCTGGCTCCTTATCAACTTGCATCTTTCTAGTAAATGTTTGAGCATCTTTCATTCTAGAAGTAAACTCACCCGAATTAGACCCGAAAGATTTAGCTACCATATCAGCAGTATTTTTGTCTGAAGCTTGTAACTTACTCCAGTTGTCTGCCATCTCACCTAGCTTATAACCTTCAGTACCATCGTCAAAAGTACCATAAGCGGCGCTAAGAAAATCATTAGCTACTTTTTCATCAATAGCTTTTAATGATTCTGCTCTTGTATCTCCTACCCAACCCCTAAATAAAGTACGTTGTTCTTTATTTAATTTAGAATACTCACCGTATAAATCGTCAAAGTTAACATCGTTCAATGATTTATCTTGTAAGTACTTAGGTATCCCTTTAGAAATAAAAGCATCATATTGGTCAGAAGCATTTTTATACTGAGTACGGGCTGATATTAAATTGCCTAAAGCTTTCTTATCTTTTGTATCAGTAGCAGCTTTCAATGAAATACTCAAATCATCATTTAAACCACTAAAAACAGCAGAGTTAATTCTTTTATGATCTGTTGTTGTTAACTGGTTTATCATTGCATCGCCTTGCCCTGCCTTCTTACCAAAGCGAGACATCAATGATCTTAACTTAGAAGTATTTATTTTCGGATCAAAACCACCAGCAATATTTTCTTGAATACTGTTAATATATTTAATAGCATTTTCAGCTTCTGGTGTTCCCTCATCTAAAAACTGAACTTTAAGGTTGTTTAGATTTTCAACAGTCTTATTGGTGTTAATAATGTTTTTATCGCCAACTTCAGCTAATGCCCGAGTAAAGTTAACATCCCCTGCTGTTTTACGTGCCTTCTTTAGATCGTTAAGTTTTTTAGCAACAACACCTGACATACCCCGAGCAGCTTCTTCAGTTGTCTGAGCACTTGGTTTAGGCGTAAGAATCTTTATTGTTTCTTTAGTAGCCGCCTCATCTAACTTATGAAATAATTCAGCGTATTTAGGATTAGTTCGGAGTTTTTGTAGAACAAATGCAATCTCTGCGTCATTAGAACCTTGACCAGTCATCATAAACTTTTTAAATTTATTAGCAGTGGTAGGCGGTAATTCTTTTAAAACTTCATTAATTTTCTTATCTTTAAAAAACTTAGAACCTTGTTTAACACCTTGCTTAACAAGCTGACCAAGACTAATAGCCATTGCCATGTATTCTGGTGTGTTATATGTTAGCTCGTCGCCTTCTGTTCCTGATGTGGGCACACCAGCCGCCTCTAACAAACGAGTGCGAACATCTTTTATGTTAGTGTCCAAACCCCAATTAATACCCATAATAGCTAAATCAGGAAGACCAGTAACGACACCAGTCAAAGCTGAAGTAACACCAGCAGCAGCATTGAGGCGAGATATTTCTTTCTCATCACCTCGTAATTGAGCTTGTTTTAAACGCTCGTTGAGAGTCTTATCAGAAGAACCTTTGAAGAACTCACCATCTTCAGAGATTAACTCCATCACACTTGGGACTTTTGTTGCCATGATATACCTTTATTTAATTTTTCCAGCTTTACGCAATGCACGTTCAGCTTGTTTGTTAGTTAGATTAGCATATTGAGGATTAGCTTTCAATCTTGAAATTAAACTTGTTATCTCAGCTTCAGAACTTCTCTTTGGTATTTCGATTGGCTCAAGTTTTTCACCACTAGCTTTCATATACCGATCTAATTGACCTGATGCAAGCTTTTTATTGTATTTTTTGATAGCTCGTTCTGCTACAGTAATACGAAGATTTGTCAATTTCTTAAGCGTCTCTTCATTTAAGGTAGTAGTACCAGTCATAACACTACGCAAAAACTCACGTTCAGGTATGGTATCCAAACCACGAGCACCAATACCAAGAGCATTAATCTGCGTAAATACTTCACTGCCCATCAATGCGTCTAAATATTCAGTATCTGACACCTTCTTACCAGCCTCTTTAGCAGAAGTAAATTGATCTACAATACGATAGAAATCCTTTATAACACCGGAACCAATACCTGTTAACAAATCATCTGAAGTTGCAATCAAGTTAGCAGTTTCATACATTTTAGGTAAAGATTCCGCAACAGACTGGGCTGAACTAACAAATTTCAAATCCTTTACACCCGCTCCTTTAGCAACGGTTTTAGAATACTCTGTTTCTTCTGGTGACATAGTTACAGAAACTCCAGCTTTAGAGGCTGCTTCTTTAGCATCTTCCTCAACAAGTCTAGCTACCTCTGCTTGTTCTTGCATAGTTAAAGAATTAAAAGGCTTTTCAAATACTTTTATTGCTTTAAGGTAAGCTTTAGTACCGACAGATGGTTCTTTATCGGCAGCGCTTACTGTCTCTTTCTCAATAGCCTTCTGATATGCTTTATATTCTGGAGTTCCGGCTTCATATTTCTTCTGTTCTGCAAGCAACTTAGCCAAAGCAGAAGTAGGTACTTTATCAGCTTTAGGCATTTGAGCACCAATAGCCATCGCTTCTGCCGTTAATCCACGCTTCTGTAGCGCTTGCATAATTGCCTTCAATACCGCTACTTGGTCTGACATGTTCACACCACTAGCTTGTACCTCATCCATCGCTTCTTTCTTCAAGCGCTCCTTCTCTTCCCTAGGGTCTTTAACACCCGCAATCTTCTGCACCCCTTGCCCTAACATATTACCCATGTTACTTCCCACGGTAGCAATAAAAGACTGTGGGGTAGTAGATTGGCCTAGTTGTTGTTGGAAAAGCTGTTGCTGTTTCATCTGTTCAGCACGTGGGTCGTACCCGCCTGTTAACATACTGTAAATATCTGTAGCCATTATGTCTCCTTATACCTCAAAGGGGTTGCGTTGTACCCCGAGGCTGTTTAACTGGTTTAACTGGGATGCGGTAACAACAGGTGCTGGATTATTATTATTACTGTTAGTACTTGGATTTATCTGGTTGTTTAGTCTATTCATCCCCATATTCATCAAGTTATTACCTATAGCAGCACCAGCATAAGCAGAGCCGGGAATAAGTGGGTTTGGCGTGTTCATAGCTTTATATTGCAATTGATTACCCTGCAACCCTGTTAGCCCTGTCTGTTGACGCTGATAAGCTTCTTGACCACCTGTAAGCATTGCTTGAGGAGTACGTAGAGCACCTTGACCGTATGTCTGAGCCGCTGCACCTAAGTTGCTGTAGACGTTGCCCATACCAGTACCATAGATACCAGCCTGTACCGCACCTGCTTGAGCCTGTTGAGCACCTAGGTTACCACCAAGTGTAAGTTGACCCATACCATACTGTTCTGGAGCTTGACCAGCGTTAAACAACCCTTGTGTATAATTCAGTTGGTTAGCTTGTTGCGTTTGACCAGCTTGTGTAGCATTAGCGGCAATCTGAGCGTCAGCCTGAGCACGAGCACGATCTCTTTGGAATTGCTCTTGGTTAACATAACCGCCTACACCTGCACCAGCGGCCTCAGAGGAAATACCCATTCCAATACGACCTCGACTGAGTTGTTGGTTACGTAGGGCTAAATCTTCTGCCGTGCGCTGAGGCTGTAACAACCCCTGCTGTTGTTGCATATACTGAGCAGCTGCTTCTTGTGGCGTAGCTGTTAAACCCGCTGCTGCCCCTTGTGCTGTACCGTACAAGCTCTTCTGATACGCTTGCATTTCAGGAGATAGGTTAAACCCTGCTGCACCTGTGTCTTTATCAAAGAAAGTACCGCCAGTAGCTGTTTTGATTGAGTATGGACGGAAGTTAGCCATATCAGTCATCTGAGCGGTGTCGCTTAGCTGACTCTGAGCAATCTCTGTCTGTACGTTACCAATAGCATTGGCAGCTCGTTCTTGAGCTTGAGCTAGAGTGATTAGACCAGCATCATAGTCAGCAAACGCTTGGTCTGCTACTGATCGTTGGATGCCTGTATCTTGACGCAGTTGTTCTCGTACTCGCTGTTCTTCTGCTAAACGTAAGGCATCTGATGCTGCTTGAGCGTCTGATGCCTTACCAGCCGCACTACTTGTTAATAAACCACCTACTAAAGCGGGGGCAACGGTTGTAAGTAAACTCATTATACTGTCCTCTTCCACATTTTAACAACCACATAGGGCTGTACGTTGGTATTAACCCCGCCAGTAGCTACAGTGGCTGTTCCTGTTGTTAATGAATCTGTTCCTGTTGCTGCTGTCACTGAGTGTGTGTGAGTTGATGTTGCAATGTCCTTACTACCACCAGTTTCTTCTAGCGTGTTAAACAAAGCATCTGTAGCATCTTGACCCACAATAACCTTACCAACACCAAACTCTACCCATGTACCAAAGCCCAACAAAGTAGCTGGGTTAGTGCCTAAGGTAGAAATATACAAAGCACCTACTGGGTAAATAACCTGAGCGACAAGCCCGGCATACGCAGAGGTGTTTTGGAAGGACGCATTAACAAAAGCTGTTGTAGCTATTTGTGTTGTCTGTGTGCCTACTGTAGCTGTCGGTGCTAGTGGAACCCCTGTAAAGGTAGGGCTAATTGCGTTTGACTTACTGTTAACTGCTGTTTGAATAGCGTTGAACTCATCGTCAAATTCCGTACCCTTGATGATCTTATCTGGATCACTAGGAAGGAGGGCATCCTTCGCAGCAAAGTTTGTAGCCTTAGTATATTGAGCCATTTATTCTGTCCTTCCGCCTTTAATGAAAACATCTATCTTTTGTACTGAGAGTTCTGCGTTGTTAACATCAGATTCAAAGCCAATTTGAATAGTAGAGCCGTAACCTCCCACACTACTCCTAATCTTTTCTAACACAATGCCTTTTGAAAACTCACTATAATCTACAACAGTAAAAGAAGTTTCCCATGTGCTTGTTACATCTGTCCACGCTGAGCCACTCCACTGATAAACATTGTTGTCATCTGTTGTCATGTAGGCGTCCCCTGTATTAGGAGCACCGGGTAGCGCAGCGTAGTTAGCAACCACACCTTTAAACTCTGAGTAAGTAACAAACTTGTCTACGTTATACTCAAAGATTTCTCCAGCTTGCAACACAAAAGGATATGAACGATAAGCACCAGAGTAATTAGTTGCTACTTTGATAGTAAACTGTTGGTTAGCTCCTCCTAGGATAGTAGCGCTAATCTTCTTTATAATCTTGTTAGTAGTAGGGGAGCCAAAGTCAAAGTAGTGAGAGTAGTAACGAACCCTATAGGAAGCCGTGTTATCTGTGTAACCTATGTACTTCCCAATGCCGTTAACCTTACCAATTAACACATCCCTGTTGCGTAAGCGTAGGAAAGAATCAGCCTCGTATTGGTTCCAAATAGTAACACGAGACGCTCCGTTCTCTAATGCACTACGCATGTCTAAACAATAAACAGTCTTAAGAGAAGGGAAAGAGAGCAGGTAGAAAGCATTGATCTCAGAGTAAACACTAGATATGTTGTCTAGGTTACCCGCCAAAGAAGCCTCTGTATTAAGATCATCTAACAAACCATCTCGGACATTAACTGTTAAGTCTCGCATAGGCAAGCTCTTCTCTTGGAGGAGGCGACCTAAGCTACGAATACCAGTGTCAGAGAGGAAGATTAAGTCAGTACCTGTATTCTGTACACTCTTGTGAGCCACACAACCGACACCAACAATAATATCCTGTAAAGCAAAGTTAATGGATATTGGGTTATCAGCACCTGAGTAGATGACAATATGATGGCGACAGAAGATGATTAAGAAGTTATTATGTGCCGCTATGGATATAATGTCATCAGTGTTATCAGGTAGCACTGAGGCAATGTTTAAGGAGCCGCTAGAGCCTCCATTGAAGGCAGGGAAAGCAGTGTCTACAATATCAGTAGACCAGTAGACAGCATTCTTAGTAAACGACCAGTAGCGACCCCAAGCCGCTATAACACCATTAGGATACGCTGTGCCGAAGTTTTGAGTAACGCCTGTGTATGTTGTTATTGTTTTAACTACAGGAGTTGCTGCTGAGTTGTAGATAAGAGGTTCTTGGCCTTCTTGCACCAATATAGAAGTGTCGTTTAAGTTAGCACCACTCCAGTTGTTACTTGTAATTGTGTATGCTGCTGGAGTAACATCAGTCAAAACATCACCAACACCACCAGTAAAAACCTTGTTATTACCAGCAGAGAGGGTGTCTAAGCTATCGTCAGCATTAACATGCTCCAACATAAACTTAATAGGTTCTCCGCTTAGTTGGGCAGAGCCTGTGGTGGTTTGCATTGTCCACCCCTTACGTGCCCCTAGACGCCCATACTTATCAATAATAACATTGTCAGCTACTTCCGCAAAGTTGGGAGATAAGGTAACACCACTCTCTTGGGTGTTTAAACCGAAGAAACCGGGTGTTACAATGGAAAGAGCTTCAAGTTGTTTCATACTGTATACCACACCACTTCTTCAGGGTGACGATTAGCGTCCATAGCAATCTCGTCAGCCAAGGCTATCTCAGCAGACTTGTAGGCATTGATACTCTGCTGTCCACCATCCTCACCACGCTCTTCAATAGCCATCGCTGTGGCTAACAGGATGATAGGTCGTGTAGGGATATAGATACGATCTGAGTCATTAACTAACACTTGGTTACGCAAGACCACGTTAAAACGAGTAACATACACACCATCAGGGATCGGGTAGACATCAACTAAAGTATCCCCATCATCACTGACGCCGTTAAAGGTGTAATACTGAGGAGAACCTGTAGGTGGGTTCTCTAGCATATAAGCCTTGTTAAACCAGCTAGAAGTTTGATACTGTAGCTCATTCCTAGAGGTAGCATCCCAAGCATCTAACACTTCAAAGTTATTACTACTACCTTGAATCTCGTAGTTAAAAGCCCCTGCTGTTGTGTTACCTGAAAGTGTCTGACGTAAACCACCCCACTTCCAAGCTACCTCAGCCTGACTCTTAGCCTCGTTAACAAAGTCACCAATCAGACGAGCATAACTGTTTGAGTTACCTTCACCCTGTACTGTGTCAACCGTGCTTTCTCGAAGTCGCCGTAAAACACTATTTACTGCTTCAACATATGTCATTATGTATTCCTTTTGTAGTTATTATACCACACTTTTTATCTTTTGTCAAGGGTTAAACTGCCGCACCACTATAAAAAGAACCATCTGGCATCGCTGAATCAAAACTTGTGCCTGAGTTTACAGTCCCTGTAACAGGATATGACCTAGCGCCAGAATCGTAAACAGCCCCGGGATTAACTGCACGTGTTTGCGCAGGAGCAGCCGGGTCAATATTACTATTCAAATAAACATCTCTGTACCAATTATCTGTCGCTGGTGTAGTACCACCTCCGTCTCCGTACTCTCCTGTACTTAATAATTGTTGTATAATTTGTTGTTGTTGCACTGCCGCCGCCTCAGCCGCTGCTTTGTTTTTAGCAGCTTGCTGAGCTTCCAAGTTTGAACGCATTTGAGACAGATCAGTCCGTGGAGCAGATAAGTACCCTTGGTTAATATCACGCACACCTTGAACAGAACTAAACAAACTAGAGATGTCTGAGGGTACTGGTGACTGGAAACCTGTGCTCATCATACCCGGTGTATCTACACCTTGGACAGGCTGAGGACGTAAGGTTGGGACAACACCGGGAGACGCTTGTGTCAGGGGTTGTTGTGAATAAAAATTAAGAGGTACTTTACCCTGTATCCCTAAGTAATCATTTACAGCGTTATTAGCAACACTAGGGTCAGTTCCCATAGATTGCGTAAACAAACTGGCTACTTGGTTTGGTGTTAACCCTAGTTCTTGTCTCCGTGCGTCTATTAGTCCTGATACATCCTCACCAGCAGCTATGCGCCGCTGCATGTCTTCAAAGTAAATTCGTGATGCATCTAACTGTTCAGGTGAAAACTGCGTACCTTGTTGAGATAACATAGTTCCCGTATTAGCTGACCCCATGTTATTAACAACATCTTGGAAACCAACTTCGTCAGCTGTGCCAAACCTTAACCGATTACTTTCATTTATCTGTTCATCAGTAGGCGCATTATTAACAGCAAGCTGAGTAAGAGGGTTTGTAGCGTCAGTTTGTGCCGCATAAGCAGCTGTTGCACCGGGGTTTAATTCTAGTATTTGATCAACTTGGTCAAATGGAATGTTGGTTTGTCGTGCGTAGTTAAGCAGTGTTTCTCTAACGTCACCACCTTCAGGAGTTAACCGTTGAGCTTCTGCAATAATTTCTTCTCTAGTAAACATATTATTCTCCGTCAAAAGCTAAAACAGCTTGTTCTTTTCTTAAATCAAAAGAAGCCATAACATTCATTAAAGAACCAGCTTCTGTTAAAACTTGGAGTGAATCTCCGCTTTGCATTACCATACTATCGCTAAACTGTACATAGTTGTTAGCAGTTAATACATATTCAGTTATAATGTAAATCTTATGGGTAATGTCGTGAGCGTGTTGCCAATAAACACTAACAGTTTTATTGTTACCCTGTCGGTTACTAACAAAAAGCGTACTAACCTCAGCTTTGTAACCAGCAGGAACTTTGAACAACTCTGTTAACGTATCGGGTTGTATTACTTTACCTACTGTATGTCTCATTTCTTCTTCTTCTTATTCTGCTTTGAACGCCCATTACGTTCTGGTAATTTTCTATTCATAGTTGACCTTTCGTTACAACAAGCCAGATAAGACCAGCTACAATGACTACCCCTGTTACAACAGAAGCGATAATTAAGAATCCATTAATCCAAGCCCACATCAACTCTTTACGTTTCATCTGGGCTAAGACAATCTCTCTAGCCTCAGCATTACGTTTACGCTTGGCCTCAGCTTGAAACTTTAACCAATCATCCCACAAGCCCGGTCTGCCTTGGTAGATGAACAGCTCTTGTAAAGCTGCCTCATGTTGTTTAATCTGTTCAAGGGCAAAGAAAGCCTCAGAGTCTGATCCCGACTGACTAGCTTTCTGGACTAACTTACTCTTGTTATCAAAGAATTTAAAGATGTGTGAACCCGCTGCCATGATGTCTCCACCGTTGGCTATGGTTTCTTTAATCACACCAAAGGCAGCGTTGGCTATCGCCAGTTCAGCAAGCATGTTATTTCCTATATTCTGCAATCATAAACGAGAAAGCGGTAACAACACCAGCAATCCAAAGTAAGGGTTTAGCCGCCCTAGCAATCCATTCTAAAACTGTGAAAGCCCCTTGGGCGGCAGAGAAGGCTTTAACCACCTGCTCTGTCTCCCCACTTAGCTTATCCACCTTAGTCTCGACTGCCAGTAACCTTTCATATATTTCTTTATGGGTTACTTCTGCCATGATTATTCAGGCTTTTCAGGCCATGTGATGTCGTTAGGAAAGCCCGCCTGTGCGCTTACGTCACGCAAAGCCTGACGGTAGGTTGCCCACTCAGTTGCCACCCCTGTGCCAGCTTCAAAAGCTTTGATCGCCATCCAGTCACATGAGGCGATTAGCTTGTCACGTTCAGCACGGGCGGCAGTAGCGGCTTCTTCGTTTTTACGGGCTGTGTACGCTTCTTCTTGTGATGCTTTGGTGACTGTCGCACCATCTTCATCTACATAGTCAGAGAACATATCACGCTCGACATACGCCTCCACCCAGTTGCCATTGGTATCCTGTACGACACCATTACGACTGACCACCTTGTACTCACCTGAAGCCGCTGGAGCAGGAGCCGCCAGCACTGGGTCAATACCAAGGCTGTCACAGATGGAGCTAGTCCATACCCGTGGCAGGGATGTGTTAGGCATTGAGCGGCGAATCTCGCCTTGAGTGTTTACTGCACCACTGGTGCGATTACGATATTCAGACATAATATTGATCCTTTAAAAGTCTGTTGAGGGTTATGCGATTGCTAAGAAGATGTAACTACCACCACTTGCATTCAAAGCCGCTGGTGCTGATGATGTTACTGTGAAGCCAGAAGACAATGGGTCAATGTAGTCAGTTGATGTGTTTTCAGCCGCTGTGTTGTTGAGCAACATATATGGATCATTACCGGCAGATATACCTCTAACTGAGTCCCAGTAATACCAATCACCAGTGCTGTCTGTGCGTTTAATTAATATAAACCTTGCACCTGCGCTGAAGCCACAGTCTACATTTAAGTCAGCGCCTGTGCCTGTGTAGCTTCCCACTTTACTTACACCTGCTAGGGTTGCGAAGAGATAGGCGATGTAGGTCGTGCCAGAACCATTGATTCCGCTATACCCAGCAGTTGGGCCGGAAATATAAAAATTACTTTCATTAAATGCCGTGCTCCCCCAAGCATTTGCGCCTGCCCCTGTGTTTAATTCGCTATCATTATTAACAAACAAAGATCCACCAAGCCCTGTTGGAGCGGTGTATGTAAACCAAGAAAAAGAACCGCTATTTCTAGTTTTAGTAATAATAAGCTCTGGGGTTGTTGTTAAATTATGAGCAATGCCTCTATTCTGTGTCCCATCACCAGTCCAGCAAACCACGTCGAATACAGAGGGGGCACGGCGGAACATCCATGAGTAATACGCAGAGTCTCTGGTTGAGCTATTCCACCCATCACTGTAGTCAAAATCGAAAGTACCGCTTGCACCCCAAGCAGATGTAGTGTTAGTCTTGAAAACCCCTGCACCAAGTAGTCTTGTAGCCAAGAATGTATCAGCAATTGGGGTGTTCCTTAACCACGCCATATCAACAGGAAAGTCTGATATGAATGAGGGCGCTGTTTGACCTGCTGTAAACTGGTCAACCGCAAACACCTCAGTCCCAGACTCAGGAGTCTTCATCGGGCGGCGGATGGCTATGTATATGTAGTCGGAAGAAGCGGCATTTGTCTGACTCGCATTGGCTGTTAGCTTAAAGCCGGTAGATGTAGGCTCAACAATAGTTGAAGTGGCGTTATTATACTCAGCATTAGTTAAATTAGGAATTAGCTCTGATCTCCCGGTAACATTTAAGCCCCTCATATTGTCAACCATCATCCAGTTTGCAGTTCCACCTGTTGCTCGCTTAAACATTAAGAATTGAGGCTCGTAGCCAAGGTCAATTACTGGCCCTGTTGTAGACCCATTACCCGTATAACTCCCACAGCTAATAACATTCTGCTCGCCATCGTCGCCAAAACCTCCAGCATCGTGGGCGAAAAGGTAGGCTACGTATGTGTTTCCATTACCGTTAACAACATCAGATGATCCAACAGTAAGGTTTGTTTCTGTTGGCGTTGTGCTATTCCAGAAATTAGAAGCACCGGCACCGTCAGTGGCATTTAGATAAATATTCTTGGTTGCCCCGATACCTCTGTGGTACACCGCCCAGTTGTTTGATATATCCGTCTGTTTAACAATAATGCACCCCGGCACAGAGCCAAGGTCATGCGCTACAGTTCTTCCAGCAACACCATTCCCCGTCCACGTCACAACGTCGAAGAACTTTGGACTCTTGCGCCATGTCCATGAGGCGTAGTTGTTGCTACTAGCATTAACGTCAGCGTAATTTACTCCTAAAGAAAACCCATTTGAATTAAATGCAGATATAAGGTTGGGTGAATTAGTATCTTGTGCGTTAGTTAAATTACT